>Ga0315275_10001206_pt1 | contig 22555 bp, 22 predicted proteins | sample YL17G03_0_MG_FD_205557 | JGI IMG/M metagenome (GOLD analysis project Ga0315275, IMG submission 205557) | Sediment microbial communities from Yellowstone Lake, YNP, Wyoming, USA - YL17G03_0 | ecosystem: Environmental > Aquatic > Freshwater > Lake > Sediment | place: USA: Wyoming | collected...
GTAAGGGGGGGGTTGCGCGCCGAGGCCGTAATCCCGGCCTCCGCAGCCACCTTTCCCGCCAACCGTCCCCCGCGCCGAGCTGCGGCATAGCACTTATGAAATATGCGGGTTAATGGGAGGATCGCCGCCCAAGGAATGAACCGGAAGGCGGCGGCCGGAACGGTCAACCGCCCTGCGCGAACCCGATGTGTCGGCGCCGAGGCTCCGGCGGCGGGGTCATGAGTTCCCGGATGGCTTCAAGAAGGGCCTCGATCTGATCGTCGTGCGTGTCGAGCCGCCGCTCCAACTCGGCCAGTTTCCGGGCCAACTCCTTGTGCGTGGACACCACTTCTCGCAATTTCACAAAGGCCCGGACGACGTACACGCTCACCTTCACGGCGCGCGGCGAATTCAAGACGCTGGCAGCCATGATGGCCCCGTGCTCCGTGAAGGCGTAAGGGCGGTACCGGCGACCGCCCCACTGATTTGAGGTTCCAAATTGGCACCTCAAGTTGTCGAACTCATCCTTGCTCAACCGGAATATGAAATCGTCAGGGAAACGGCTCAAGTTTCGACTCAGCAGATGCGCGGCAGGGAAGTGACCCAGCCCTGACAACAGCGCATCCGCTAACTGGAGGGCTTCTTGGGCTTCGGCGGTGTGAGCCCCAACTCCGTGACGGACTTGGTGGAGAGGAAGTTCCTTGCGGATTGTTGAACCTGGTGGAGGTAGTGGTTGAGGATGAGGCGATCCACATCCCCCGCAGGCATATACTCGGCGAAGGAGTTGAAGGATCCACTCCGTTGGATAGTATCTTGCAGGTACCGTGCCACGGTCGAGGCGGCCCACAGTGGGCGATAGTGTTTCCAGATATGAGAATAACGGGCCTCCTTCAGCCGTCTCGCTCTATCTTCGTGGTCGGTACCGTGATTGCCTCCATTCCGGAAGAACACGGCTTCAACAATATGAAGGGCCTTATAGAAAGCAACGGTAGTGATCCATTCAGAGTACTTGGGAGCATCGGTCCGCAGATGATCGATCGTGGCCTGATTGCGCAGCGCCAAACGGACGTGGGCTTCCTCATTTGCCATGCTGGAAAACCCACGTATATTCCGGATGGAGAAAAGAAGAGTAAGCCGTTTTCGATGATCTGGGCAGGGAAAGCACATTAAGATCAATATGATCGAACCTGGGATTCTGTGCAATCTCCAAGTCCAAGTCAGTAAGTTCGTCCTCAAAATCCGGGTCAAACCCGGCGTTGTCCCGCAAGACGACAAAGAGTAGCCCGCTTTCTCTTACGGTCACAAAGGCCCTGGAGAAAGTCTTCGCATGTTCTCTGAGCCACTGGGCGAGCCGGCCCAATACGCTTCCAAACTGCTCTACAAAAGCATCGCGGTCATGGGCCATTTGGCACGCCTCGGCAGCGTCTCGAACACTCATGACAAACCGATCTTCATTCTTCGGCGTCACGGTGACCTTGCTTGCACCATCGGCGTAGTCAAGATATATCCATCGCGGCTTGCCAGCGGTAATAGGCGTTGATTTCGGGCTTGTGGCGGTCATATCGTGCTCCCCTTCAGAGCCTTATATTATAACGCCGGAATCGCGTCAACACAAATCCGCTATCGTAAATGCCAAGCATCCTACTTGAGGCGATGCCATCGACAACGTATCCATATGTGCCCGCCACGGCCAAGCACACCATTACTTGTAGCGTGTCAGCAAATCCGCGGCAGGTCTTCGCCGTAGGGCATCTCCAGGACGCGCCGGCCGCCGATCGTCGTTCGGAGCGTGACGCGCGGGCCCGGCCCTGCGGCAAGCACTTCGCCGATGGCGGCGGCATCGCGGCCGAGCGGATGGCCGCGCATCGCCGCCAGTGCAGCCTCGGCTTCATCCGCCGGGACGACGACCACAAACTTCCCCTCGTTGGCGACGTTCAAGGCGTCAAGGCCGAGCACATCGCAGGCTCCCGCCACCGCGGGCCGGATGGGAACGGCGGCCTCCTCGATCTCGACCCTGAGGTCCGCCGCCTCGGCGAGTTCGTTCACCGCCGCCGCAAGGCCGCCCCGCGTCGGGTCTTTGAGGGCCCGCAGGTTCTGGCACGCCGCCAGCAGCCGCTCGGCCAGCGACCAGAGAGGCGCGACATCGCTCGACACCGCCGCCTCGAACCGTAGGCCCTCGCGCCGGCTCATCACCGCGATGCCGTGGTCGGCGAGCGTTCCGGAGACGAGGACGCGGTCGCCCGGCCGGATGGCCTCGGCCCCCAGATGTCGCGGCCGGCCGTCGGGCCCTTTCACGATCTGCCCCACGCCGCTGGTGTTGACAAACATCTGGTCGGCGCTCCCCCGCTCGACCACTTTCGTGTCGCCGCAGACCACCGCCGCGCCCGCCTCGCGGGCCGCCGCAGCCGCCGAGTCGAGCACGCGGCCGAGGAGCGCCAGGTCCAGCCCCTCCTCAAGAATCAGCGCCAGGCTGAGGGCCACCGGCCGCGCTCCGAGGCACGCCAGGTCGTTGACGGTGCCCGAGACGGCCAGCCGCCCGATGTCGCCGCCGGGAAACTCGAGCGGCCGCACGACGTAGGAATCTGTCGTGAAGGCCAGCGGTCCGGCCTCGGGATGCAGGCGCGCGGCGTCGGCCAGGCGAGCGAGTTCGCCGCTCCCGTCGCCCGGCGCGAAGCGCGAGAGGAACTCGCGGCGGACGAGGTCCATCATACGTTCGCCGCCGCCGCCGTCGGCCAGAAGGATAACATTATCGTTCATTAATTTCTCTATTATTCCATGATCACGGTCAAGGCCGCGCCAGGAGCAGATAGCCCGTGGCCAGATAGATCAGGATCGTCCCCACGTCGGCCAGCGCCAGCGTCACCGGCCCGGACGAGATGCGAAGGTCCAGCCGCAGGACGTGCAGAACGGTCGGCACCGTCAGGCCGATGACGCAGGCCAGCAGAAGCGACCCGAAAATCGCAAGCGCCAACACCAGCACGGTCGCGTTCATTCCCTGCCAAAGGCCGACGACGGCGGCCATCGAAACGCCGCATGCCCCGCCCAGAAGCGCCGCCGTGGCCGCCTCGCGCCGCAAAGCCCTCAGGTACCATTTCCAGCCGGGCCGGATGGCGTAGAGCGCCTGGACGCCAATCGCCACAGACTGCATGCTCACGCTCTCTCCGAGGCCCAGCATCAGGGCCAGAAAAAACACCAGCACCAGGTTCTCGGCCAGCGTCGTCTGGAACCCTGACATCACCGCCGCGCAGGCGATGCCGCTGGCCATCGTCGCCAATGTCCACGGGTACCGGACCAGAAAGGCTCGCGCCGGCGACGCCTTTTGGATTTCGGTGATCCGAAAACCGAGGGTCTCGAAGACGGCCTTGGCCTGCTCGCGGTCGGCCAGGTCTATGACCTCCTCTGTGAACTTGTGCGCATCCACCAGGCCCACGATGCGCCGGTCGCGGTCCACGACGGGAAACGCCAACAGCCGGTGGAGTACGAAGTATTCGCATGCGTCGAGCATGGTGGCCGTGTCGGGAATCGCCACGACGCGCGTGACCATGATCTCGGACAGCCGCCGGTCTGGGTCCGCCGTAAGCATCCGCCGCGTCGGCACCACCCCCACCAGGCGGCCGTCCGCATCCGTGACGTAGAAGTAGATGATGCGTTCGCCGAGGCCCTGGCGGCGGACGGCGTCGAGGGCCTCGCCGACCGAGGCATCCTGACGCAGGATCGGCAGGTCGCGCCGAACGTGGGCCAGGACCGGATCATTCAGGTGTCCGGCGGTATGCCCCATCCCCACCTCCCATTCTTGTGGTCGAAGGCTCCCCGTCCGCGGTGCCGCGCCCTCGCAGCGGGTGTTGCGCTAGCCGCTGCGTGGGCCGCCGATGGACTGCGGCGATTCGCCGGCCGCAGGGCACGCTCACTCGATTCTACAGGTTCTCGTACCGCGCCACGGCGCGGAAAATGCCTGCGATCTGGCTGGGTTTGACGAACGTCGGCGCGTGCCGCTCGTTCAGGGGCTGGAGCCGGATCTGGTCGTCGGCGTCGAAGAAGACCCGCTTGAACGTGGTCTCGCCGTCGCTCGGGCCACCGGCCATCGCGAACCTGACGAAACAATCGTCGCCGGACTCGATCTTCGCGGCCGGGCTGAAGATCACGATATCCCCTTCGTGGTACCTCGGTTCCATCGAGTCGCCCACCACGCGGACGGCGAACGCGTTGGGGTCCGACAGTTCCGCCGGCACCGTCACGTATTCGTCCGCGATGCCGACCGGGTAGCCCAGGTCGGTGAACTCGCGCGGGTATCCGGCGGCCACCTTGTTGATGACGGGAATCGGACGGACGTCCTTGTCGCGCGCCTCCACGCGGTCGGCGCCCCACACGGCCAGGTGGTGCAGGAGGCCGCTGCGATGAAGCGCGTCGAGGTCCACGCCGGCCGGGGCCGCGGGCTGGTTCGCCTCGCCGCTCTCAGGGGCAGCGGGCGCTCGGGCCTCCTTGCCGCTCGCCGCCAGCAGTGACCGCATCATCTCCTCCGCCGAGTCGAATACCTCCTTCAGGCGCGCCATCTGGTCCTTGACGGCCTGCGGCAACTGCAACAGGTGCGCCCGCGCCACGAGGACCTGCGGGTCCAGGCCGAGCGCCTCTGCGATCTTGTGGACCTTGTCGTCGCGCGGCGGGGGCGCATAGCCGGTCTCGATCTGCGAAAGGTACGACTTAGCCATGCCAGTGGCGGTGGAAAGCGCGTCGAGGGTCATCCCGCGGTTGGTCCGCGCCAGGCGGATCTCGCGGCCAAAGGCTGCTCTCTCGTCGCTCACGAGGAGCAGTCGCCTCAGGGCCTCCAGTTCCTTCAGGTTGTCGCTTAATGCCATAGGCCACCTCGATTCGCATGCCAAGGCCACCGTACGCATCCGACCAGCGCTTTCAAGCAAGTTTATAGTACGGCAAACAAAAGTCAAGAAAATTTGTGGCGTTTTTCAACCTGTTTTGGCTATTTTCGAACAAAATGTGAAATATTATTTGACATTCAGTAAACACAGGCTATAATGCCGTTGGTCTGTTCGGAATTAGATAAACATGGCCCCTGAGACACCAGAAAAAGGCTTCACTGGTTCATCGGCATGTTTGATGAGAGACAAACAGCAAACCTATCGCCTCGGCGACCGAGCCGTCTGGCGAACGTTTCGGGCCCTTCCTTTGAGAGATAGATGCCTGCTCCGGCTACTCCATCACCGCGGTGCGACCCAATCGGAAGTGGCCGGCGCGCTTGGCATCAGCCGCACGGCCCTCAGGCGGATCATTCAGCGGGCGGTCGCGCTGGCCAGGGACCCTTTGCAGATAGGGATCGTCGCCAACTGGGACCGTTTCTCGCCCGAAGAGCAACGGCTGGCCTACCTGCACCGGATCCTGGGCCTATCGCTTCGGGAGATTGCGCGCCATGGCCTTGTGGAATCGCCGGCGCGCGATGGCCGCTCAGGCAGCGCAGCGTGTGTCAATACCCTTCGGGCCCGGATGCGACGGATCGAGGCGCGGGTTCGCGCGACCTCGGCGCCGCCTCAACCGCCCGAGGGGGATTCCTCCAGCGGATAGAAGAACCGGATGCGAAAACAGGGAATGCTCTCGAGCCGCTCGCCGTACAGCGACCGGAGTTCCTCCAGTAGAGCCGCGCGGGAGGCGAACCCGTCGAGTACCGCGTCCTCTTCCGTGAGGTCCGCCAGCCGGACCGGCTCAAACGCCGTCACGCGGATCCGACCCAGGCCGGGCACGAACTCGACCTGGCCCGCGCGGAGCCTGCGGCGCGGCCAGACGCGGACCGTCTGCCGCTTGGCGCCCGACGCGATCATCGCGAGGAACTTCTTCTTGAAGAGCAGCATGGCTCACTTTGCCCCGCCCGCCATTAGTCTTGGCGGGCGGGGCCTAACGTGAAGGGGCAAACCTGAGCCCATTAGGCCCCCGGTGTATTGCCCCCGGTGTATTCACCGGGGGCTAAAAAAGGAGCGTACTCATGACCTGCCTGGTGATCAACCAAAAGTTCCGCGCCGTGGGCGCGCGGCCTTCCGCCCTTCGACTCGCTCTCTTCGAGCCTGAGCCTCAGAGCCGAAGGCAGGGCGACCCCGAGCATGGTCGAGGGGCCGCCGGCGCCGATCCGCAAAGCGCGCCCGAGCCGAGCGACGCCACGCTCAAGGTCGCCGAGATGTTCGGCATCGGCCTCGACGAGTCGTACGAGGTCACCCTGTATGACGGTCTGCGGCTCGACGTGCGGCCGGGCGACGTGGTCTTCGTGACCGGTCCTTCGGGGAGCGGAAAGAGCGTGCTCCTCGCGCGCCTGGAAGAGGCGATCCGCGGAGCGTGGCCGGCCGCCAGGGTCGTGAGCCTGGCCCAGACGGACCTGCCGGCCGACCGGGCCGTGATTGACCTCATGTCGCCGCCGCTCGAGCAGGCCCTGCGTCTCCTCAGCACGGCGGGCCTGGCCGACGCGTTCCTCCTGCTCAGGCGGCCGCAGGAACTCTCCGACGGCCAGCGATACCGCTTGCGACTTGCTCGCACAATCGAAGCGCTTTTAGAACGCGGAACCCGAAACGCGGAACGCGGAACGGACGACTTACCTTTGCCTGTTCTCGTGGCAGATGAATTTTGCTCAACGCTCGACCGGCTGTGCGCGCGGGCCATCGCCTACCGCGTCCGCCGCATGGCCGACGTCCACGGCGTAACGGTCCTGGCGGCGAGCGCCCACGACGACCTCGTGGAGGACCTGGCGCCCGACGTGCTCGTCGTGAAGCACGAAGGCGACCGCGTGGAGGTACGTTACGCCGACGCTTCGCGCGGCGAGGTGTGACCATGAGCGCGCGGACGTGCACCCTCCTGGCCGGCATCCGGGTCGAGCGCGGTGTGCGCAGCGACTGGCTGGCCCTCTCGGCCCTGCATTACCGGAGCCACCACGCTGGGGCCGTGACCGACATCTTCCGCATGATGTACGCGCCGCCATTTTTCCCCTCACCCCCATCCCCTCTCCCACAAGGGGAGAGGGGCATTTTGATCGGCGTGATCGTGTACAGCCGCTCGCCGCTGTCGCTGTCGGCCCGCGACCGGGCGACCGGCGGGCGGTATCGGACGGGCGGCCTGGGTCGCGTGGCGACGGCGGGGCTCATCAACCGCGAACTTCGGATCATCAGCCGCGTGGTCCTCACGCCGAACTGGCGGGGGCTCGGCCTCGGCAGCCGCCTCGTGGCCGAGACCATGCCCGAGGTCGGCACGCCGTACGTCGAGACCCTTGCGGCGATGGGCGAGATGCACCCGCTCTTCGTCCGGGCCGGCATGGCGGCCTATCCGCAGCAGCCGTCGGCCGAGGGGGAGCGCCTGCGGGCGGCGCTCGATGCGGCGGGCCTCGGGCGGGCCGACCGCCGAAGCGCCGCGCGGCTCGAAGAGTCGCTCGGGGCCCTCGATCCGGCGGCGCAAAGGTTGGCCGAGCGCGAGATCGCTCGCTGGGCCCGCTCGTATCTGGGGGCCAAGAACCACCGGACAAACCGGCCCGACCGGCGGCGGATGCTGGACCTCGTGGCCAGGCATCTCGACAGCGCTCCGGTTTACTATCTATGGAGAAATGAGAATCTATGCCTCTAGTGCTCCGTCGCAATTGATTCTGTGGGTGCCATGCTTTCGCGCCGCTACCGAAAGCATGGTCAGTATCTTCGGTGGCATGCTTTTGCTGCGCAAAAGCATGGCACCCTGAACCTCCAATTTCAAGTGTGACGGACCACTAGGACGAGGCCAACGAAAAGGAGTCGCAATGAGAATCAACGCCAGAAAACGCCGGGCCGCGCACGCCCTGTGGGAATGCGGCGGCCGGATCAACGATGCGGCCGCACGCGGAGGCGTCCGCCCCGACACGCTCCGCCGATGGCTCGCGGACGGCGACTTCCGCGCCCTCGTGGCAGAGGACGCCATGGAACCCCTTCTCCAGGCCACGAGCGCGATGCTCTGCTGGGCGCCCGTGGCGGTCGCCCGGCTGATCCGGGACCTGGAGAGCGAGTCGCCCGTGGAAGCGCGCAAGGCGGCGCGCGAAATCCTCAAACTCGCGCTCGACGTGCAGCGCGAACTCGCCCGACCGCCGGGTCCGCGGCCCAGGGCGGCAGGCGATCCGAACGCCGCACCCGCCGGGCCGGACGATCCGCTGACGCGCCAGGTGGCCGCCCTGACGGACGATCAACTGGCCCGGATTCTCGCGATCCTCAACGGCTAGCAACAAGGAGTCCGACAATGACTTTCCAATGGATCCCCCTGTCCTCGCTCGAGCCGCACCCGGAGAACTCGAACCGGATGCCGCAGCAACTACTGGAGAAACTTAAAGGGCACATCCGGCGCACGGGGCTGTATGAACCGCTGGTGGTACGGCCCCTGGTTCAACGCGGAACGCGAAACGCGGAACGCGGAACGAAAGAATCAGACCCAAAGTACCCCTTGCCCGCCGCCGTCGCTTCGAGTTCCGAGTTCCGCGCTCCGCGTTTTCAGATTCTAAACGGCCATCACCGCGCGCTCGTGCTGCGGGAACTCGGGCACTCGCACGCGCGGTGCGACGTCTGGGAAGTGGATGACGCCGAGGCGCTGGTGCTCCTTGCGACGCTGAACCGCCTGGAGGGGCGCGACGACCCGTCGGCGCGGGCGCACCTTGTGGCGCGGCTGGCGGAAGGACGGACGGCGGAGGACCTGGCGCGGTTGCTGCCGGAACCGCCCGACGCCGTCGAGCGGCTCCTGCGCCTGGCCCAGCCGCCGCCGGCGCCCCTGGCGGCCGAGGCGCTCGAACCGGTCGCGCGGCCGATGACGTTCTTCCTGACGGAGGAGCAACACGCGCTCGTCGCCGAGGCGCTCCGGGAAATACACAAACTCGGAACGCGGAACGCGGAGCGCGGAGCAAGAACGCCGTCGTCGGTTCCGAGTTCCGAGTTCCGGGTTCCGCGTTTGTCTCGTTCGGACGCCCTGGAGCGGCTGGCCCTCTGGTACCTGGAATCCCGGAACCTGCGGTAAGGAGCGACCCGTGACGCGAAGAAAAATTCGCCGTGCGCCTGTGGCGGAGAATGACGACTTGCAGGCGGAACTGAAGGGGCGGTTGGCCCGGGCGCTAGCGGCGGCCCGCCCGCGGTCGCCGGAGGGACTCTGGGAGTTCGTGCGTGCGGCATACGGCCTGGCGGTGCCGCGGCGGGCGGTCTGTCCCGGCCACGCGGCGCCGATGGAGTACCTGGCGCGCGCGATCCTTGTGCCGGGGCAGGACCTCGTGGTCTGGGCCTGCCGGGGCGGGGCCAAGACGGAACTCGGGTCCGTGGCGGCCCACCTGGGCTCGATCGGGAGGCCGGGATGCCAGACGCGGATCCTCGGCGGGAGCCTGGACCAATCCGAAAAGATGTATGAATACCTGATGCGCAAGGTGCGAGCCGGGCCGTTCGCCGGGATGCTCGCGCGCGAGCCCACGGCGCGGCGGACGGACCTGGTGACGGGTTCGGCCGTCGAGATCCTGACCCAGTCGGCCCGTTCGGTGCGCGGCCAGCGGGTCCACCGCCTCAAGTGCGACGAGGTGGACGAGTTCCAGCCGGCGGTCTGGCAGGCCGCCCAGTTCATCACCCAGTCGGGCCGCGGGACCGACGGCCAATGGATCCCCGCCCAGATGGAAGTGTTCTCGACGATGCACCGGCCGTTCGGCCCGATGGCCGACCTTGTTGACCGATTGATCGAACTCGAAACTCGCAGCGCGGAACGCGGAACTGAAAACGGCGGCGCAGCCGAAGATTTCGCCCCGCGCTCCGAGTTCCGCGCTCCGAGTTCGCCGTTGCTCCTGAAGTGGTGCCTCTGGGAAGTCATCGAGCGGTGCGGGCCGGACCGCTCGTGCAGCCGGTGTCCGCTCTGGGCCGATTGCGAAGGTCGGGCCCGCGAGGCGGAAGGGTACTTCCCGATTGAGGATGCGATCGCCCAGAAATCGCGCGCCAGCCGTCCGGCCTGGGAAGCCGAGATGCTATGCCTCAGGCCGCGGGCCGAAGGACTCGTATTCTCGGATTTCGATCCCTCGCGGCACGTCGGGCCGGTGGCGTACGATGCGTCCCTGCCGCTCTACCGGGCGATTGATTTCGGCTACGCCAACCCGTTCGTATGCCTGTGGGTGCAGGTGAAAGGCAATTGCGGATTGCGGAATGCGGATTGCGGATTGAACGGCAAGACCGGCGCCGACCTCTCTGCTGTCCAGGTCCGCGTCATCGGCGAGTACGTTGCCCGCGAGCGGCCGATCGCGGAGCACGCCCGGACGATGGCGGCGCGCGACCCAGGGCCGGTCCTGGCGACGTGGGCCGATCCCGCCGGGTGGCAGCGGTCCGACGTCACCGGCACGGGGCCATGCCAGGAACTGGCGAGCCTGGGCCTGCGCGTCCGCACGCCGCACGCTGGAATCCTCGAGGGGGTGGAACTGGTGCGGCGGCTCTTGAAGGACCGCCCGTCGAGAGCCTCCGGGTCGAGCGACGGCGAGGCGGTGGGGCCGGGCCTCGTGATTGACCCGTCGTGCCGATGGCTCGTGCGGGCGCTCCAGGAATACCATTGGGAGGAAGGACCTGAGGGCCGCAGGAGCGAGACCCCCGCCAAGGACGGCGCCGATCATCCCATAGATGCACTTCGATATTTGCTGACGGGCCTGTTCCTCTTTCGCGGCCGGGTCCGCGAGCGGCGGTGGTGATCGAGGACGACCGTGCGAGTCCCCTCTCCCCTCGCGGGAGAGGGGTCAGGGGTGAGGGGCACGCGCGGCGGCCGCCGGTTCCTGCATGACGTAGAGGAGGATGTTCAGGGCCAGTCGGTGGGCGTCCTCGGGGGCGAGCGTCCGGGCACCGTAGGTCTTGATCCCGTCCAGGCCCGGCGCGAGGCCATAGGGGCTATAGACCAGCACCAGGTGCCCGCCGCGCGCGAGGCCCCAGAGGACCGGCCGCTTCAGGTCGGGCGACTCGGCCTGGACCGCCGGCGAGTAGGTCACGGTCGGGATGGCGACGCCGACCTTGCCGCTCAGGATCGGATGGTCGCCTTTCAATTCCTCCATGGCCGCGTCCGGGAACATCTGCTTGACGAGGTTGCGGAAGGCGGCGTCGAAGGCTTTGCGTCCGCAGCACGCCTCGGCCCAGAGGAATCCGCCATGGTCGAGGTAGTCCTTCAAGGCCGCGCGCTCGGCGTCCGACAGATGAAACGCGTAATGGCCTGTCATAAAGAGGATGGGCAGGCCGCCCAGGTTCTTGCCGGTCAGTCGGACGGGCAGAGGCCGGTCATAGACGGCGATGCCGAAGCGGTCGGCCACGTCCTTGAGGAGCCGGGGCATGGCGTATGGCCGAGGGTTCCAGTCGCCGTCATGCTGGACCTGGCCGAGTTGCCAGGCGCCTCGCGGTGGCGGCTGGTCCGGCGGCAACTGCATAACGGCGGCGGCCGCAAGGCGGTCCGGCAGTCGGCTCGCGCCGGTCGCGTAGAGGGCCAGGTTCTCGCCGAGCGCGAGCGCGTCGTTCGGCTTGAGCGGGTCACCCGCGGCCCATCCGTCCGCCAGGCCCTTGGGCGCGAGGATGACGGCCGCGCGGCAACCGACGTTCATCGCCTCCAGGGAAATCGGCGCGACGCGGTGGGCGGCGCGGAATAGCGGATGGTCGGCCGCGACCGGCTCGAACTTGGACTCCGGAAACATCTCGGCCATCATCCGCCGCACGCTCTCCGTGAACGCGGCGTCGCCGCCGTCGGCGTCCATCACGATGAGGCCGCCCTGCTCGATGTACTCCTTGAGGTGCGGCACGGACCCGGCGAGCATGCGGATGGCCCCTCGTCCGCAGAGGTGCAGGATCGGCGCCGCCAGGAGGTCCTCCAGCGGCGCGTCGCTGGAGACGGTCTGCCAGGCGACCGGATCGCCGCCGACGCGTTTATCGAGGTACTGGACGAGGTGGTCGAGGTCGCGCGGATCGCGTCGCCACTCGCTTCCCAGTTCCATCCGCTGCACGAGGAGGGGCTTGTAGCCCTTCGCAAGGAACAGCAGACACAGGGCGTCCTGGTAGAGGCGGTCGGTCCAGGTTCCGTCGGGCCGCTGGCCGCCCACGAGGAGGGCCGTACCCTCGCGGAACCAGTCGTGGTTGCCGAAGGTGCGGCGTCCGCTCGTGACGCCGGCCCGCTCGAGGCCGTAGAGCCAGAAGTAGTACCACGCCAGGGCCCGGTTCGGGTTCTCGCTCAGGGAATAGTGCTCGACGATCCAGGCGACGCCCTTTTCGATTGAAGCCAGGCGCTCGGCGCTTTGTTCGGCGGGCTCGGACTTGGCGAGCCGGTCGTGGCACAGGTACAGGCCCGCGACCGCGGCCGCCGTCATGCTGCCGTAGGCCTCCGATGCATCGGGGTCGTGGAAGACGTATCCCCATCCGCCGCCGGGCAACTGCGTGACCCGCAGGTGCCGGTCGGCCTTTTTCCAGACGTCGGCGGGAACGGCGGCGCCGGCGCGGTCGGCCTCCGAGAGTGCCAGGATGGCGAACTGGGTGTTGGACATGTCGGGCCGCTCGTAGGCCCTCTTGAGTTCCGCCTCCGTCCGAACGGCCTTCAGGCCCTTCTCGGCCTCGCCTTCCCGAGGCAGGCCCGCCTCGGGCGGGGGCGTGGCCGGAGGTGCGCCGGCCGGCCGGCCGTAACCCCAGGCGCCCGTCGCGTTCTGCATCCCGACCAGCCAGTCGGCGCACGACTGGACTTCGGCGCGGTATTTTCTAGGGTCGGCCGTCAGGCCCGTGCCTTGCCGTGCCAGGGCGGACGCGAAGGCCAGCGTCTTCAGGGCGACGACGTAGGTGCTCTGGTTCGGGATTCTCCTCAGGTGTTCCAGGGCCGCCGCGACGCCCTTGTCGTCGGGCGAGACCCCGGCTGCCAGGAGCGCGTAGGTCGCGAGGGCCGTGACGCCGCCTTCCTGTGCGTAGTCGGGCCAGGTTCCGTCGGGCCGTTGGGCGAGCCTGACGGCCTCGACGGCCCGGAGGATGGCCGCCCGGACCTGCTGGCCGGTGGGCTGCTGCTGGCCCTGGGCCGCAGCCGGAAATGCGCTAACCGCGGCCAGCACAATGGCCGATAACAAGAGGGCGCGGCCGAGGAATTTAGGCGGCGCAACATTCGATGCAGCGGCGGGCATCGGTGTCCTCGCTCTTTTGTTGCAACGAACCCTCGTCCACTTTATCGGCCATCGGCCGGGCGAGGCTTGCACTTTTGGCCGACTGCCCCGAGCCGGAGGGCGAAACGCAGGACGCCAGCGATTCGACGAGGCCGGACATGCCGGAAACCGATTTCGAACAGCGCCTGGACGAGTTCAAACGGATTCGCGACCGCCTCGTCGCCGAGGTCGGCCGCCAGATTATAGGACAACGCGAGACCGTTGACCAGATGCTGGCCGGACTGTTCGTCCGCGGCCACTGCCTCCTGGTGGGCGTGCCGGGCCTCGCGAAGACCATGATGGTCAGGAGCCTCGCCGGGGCGATGGACTTGGCGCTGCGGCGTATTCAGTTTACGCCCGACCTGATGCCCTCGGACATCACCGGCACCGACCTTGTGGACCAGGCGCCCGACGGCCGGCGCGAGTTCCGATTCGTCCAGGGTCCGGTCTTCGCCCACATCGTCCTGGCCGACGAGATCAACCGCGCGCCGCCCAAAACCCAGTCGGCCCTCCTGGAGGCCATGCAGGAACGCCAGGTCACCGTCGGCCAGAAGACCTATCCGCTGCCCGACCCGTTCTTCGTCATCGCCACGCAGAACCCCATCGAGCAGGAAGGCACGTACCCCCTGCCCGAGGCCCAACTGGACCGGTTCCTCTTCTGCATACACGTGCCATATCCGACCCAGGCCGAAGAAGAGCGGATCCTGATGGCCCCGACAGGCCTGCCGGCCGAGAAGGCCCCGCCCGTCCTCGGCGTCGAGCATATCCGGGCACTCCAGGAATCGGTCCTGGCGGTCCCGGTGTCGCGCTACGTCGTGGCCTACGTTGCGAAACTCGTCCGGGCCACGAGGCCGGGCGATCCGAATACGCCCGATTTCATCCGCGAGATGGTCGAATGGGGCGCCGGGCCAAGGGCCGGACAGCACCTCATCCTGGCCGGGAAGGCCCTTGCGGCGATGGCCGGCCGCGCCGCCGTCAGCCTCGACGACGTCCGTGCGGCGGCGGTCCCCGTGCTCCGGCATCGCGTGGCCACGAACTTCGCAGCCGAGGCCGCTGGACTTGACTCCGTCGCGATCATCCAGCGGCTTCTCAAGGAAGTTCCGGAACCGCCCGTCCGCCGCTTCGCCGGCGCAGCAGCCTCCGGCAATTAGAGCAGTTTAAGATTTAATGGTGGCATCGGTGTCGGCTAAAGAGTGCCACCCCCAAGCGATTTCGCTTGGGGGTGCCACCCTCGGTTTTTGCGCGGCGGGTCTCTGACCTGCCGCGCTATGGTAGGACCCATGCTCAGCGCCGAACAATACCTCTTGCCCGAGATCGCCCAGCAGGTCAAGCGGCTCGACCTCCGGGCAAAGTTCATCGTCGAGGGGTTCCTGGCGGGTCTGCACGATTCGCCATACCGCGGATTCAGCCTCGAATTCTCCGAGCACCGCCGCTACACGCCCGGCGACGACCCGAAAGACCTCGACTGGACCGCCTGGGCCAAGACCGACCGCCTCTACGTCAAGACCTATCAGGCCGAGACGGCACTCGCCGCCTATCTCCTCGTGGATACCAGCCGCAGCATGGCCTACGCCGGCCCCGGCGGCACGATGACGAAACTCCAGTACGCCACGGCCCTGGCGGCGGCGCTCGGATACCTCTTGGTGCGGCAGCACGACGCCGTCGGCCTCGGCCTCGTCGGGACGGGACTCTCGCGGTTCATCCGGGCGCGGTCCGGTCGCCGCCAACTGGTGCGGATCCTCGTGGAACTGGCGCGGACCGCCGGTGCGGGCACGACGGCCCTTGCCGCAGGGCTCCATGCGGCCGCCTCGCGCATCAAGCGGCGAGGGCTCGTCATTCTCCTCTCGGACCTCGTGGACGAGCCCGAGCCGACCCTGGCGGCCCTGCGGCGACTGGCGCTCGCGGGCCACGACATCATCGTATTTCAGATACTCGACTCGGCCGAGCGGCAACTGGACGTGGCCGGCCCCGTCATCCTCGAGGACCCGGAAACCGGCGCCCAGGTGGCGACCGACGCCGACACGATCCGCGCCGATTACACCGAGCGCATCGAGGACTTCGTGCGTCAATATGAGCGGACCGTCCGGGAACTCGGCGGCGACTTTGTGGCCATGACCACCTCGACGCCGTTCGACAAGGCCCTCGGCCGGTTCCTGGCTGAACGCAAACGCCGCTTTTAATGTAGGGTGCGTGCTCCGCACGCACGCGTACGTGGGGCGCCCTATGCCCCCGACAGGTTCAACGCATGACCTTCACCGATCGAACCATACTCGCGGCCCTGGTGGCCCTGGCGATACCGGTGCTCGTGCACCTCTGGGGCCGACGCCGCGCGCGGCGGATGGTCCTTCCGACCGTCCGCTTCGCCGAGGCCGCTCACCAGGCCAGCCGCGCAGCCACCTGGCTCAGGCGTGCGGCCCTTCTTGCGCTTCGCCTTGCGGCGGTGGCGCTCTTGGTCCTCGCGCTCGCCGGGCCGCGCATCGAGGGGGACCAAAACGCTGCGACCGAGGGTGCCACGGGTTGCTCGCAACCCGTGCCGAGCGAGGGGCAAGCACGGCTTGACAAGCAAGCCGTGGCACCCCGCACCGACCGCATCGCCGCACCCATCCGTGTCCTGATCGTTGATGCCGAAGAAGCGGGCGAAGGAGTCAACTCGGCCGACCTCGTGGCCGCCACGTTCACCGGCGACACAAATATTCCCAAACAGGTGACGCGCACCAAGAGCGATGAGATCGAAGTGCAAGACCTGGCCGCCGCCAACGTCATCTTCTGGGTTGGCGCCCGGCCGCAAGAGTTCAGTCCGCTATGCAAGTTTCTCGAAGACTACCTGGTGTCCGGCGGCCGAGCGGTCTTTATTCCAGGTTCGGCGCCAAGGTCCCCCAAACGCGAGATATATGGCCCCCCCGTCACCATGGGCGAATCAGACGGCATGACGATCGACCCCGACGGTTACACGAGCGACCTTCTGGCGGCGTTCGAGGGCGGGACGAGCGGCGACCTTGCGGCACCTGTGTTCCGCCGATTCCTGAACCTGCATGCCAAAGAGAACTTGGTCACCCATCGGGTCGTCTCAGAAGACAACGGTGTTACGCAGGTCAAGACATTGCGCCCCGAAGAACGCTCGGTCGTCCAGTTCCACGGGGGGGCAACGGCCATCGCCGATTACCTCATCGGCCGCGGGCGCGTGGTGGCCCTGGCCTTCGGGCCGGACCCTTACTGGGGCGACCTGGCGGGGCGGCCCGAGTTCGTCGTCCTCATGCAGTCGCTGGCCGAGGCCCTCGGGCCCAAGTTAGCCCCCAAGCCATATTTAGCCCCCGGTGAATACACCGGGGGCACGAGCACCGAGGCCGAGATTTCGCACGAACCTCCCCCCGTGTATTCACGGGGGGCTAACGATTCACGGGGGGCTAACAAGGCGGGAACCGACCTCACGCTCTGGTTTATCCTGGCGCTGGCCGTGGTCCTCGCGGCCGAGAGCCTGCTTGCGGCCGCTTCCGCCCCGCGCGGCAGCAACAAATAAGCGCGGCGGGTCTCCGCACCTGCCGCGCCCGCGAAAGAATCGCCCCCGGTGTAATCACCGGGGGCTAAGGGCGGACACGAGCGCGTAGGCCGCAACACGTTGCGGCCTACAACTACACGTAGGGTGCGTGCTCCGCACGCACGCGGTTCCTGCCTCATCCTCTTGCCGCAACCAATTCCGCGACAAGGCGGTCCACATCCTCCTCGGTATGCTCGGCCGTGAGGCTCACGCGAAGGCGGCTCGTGCCTGGCGCGACGGTCGGCGGCCGGATGGCCGGACAGAATATCCCGCGCTCGAGGAGCGCCGCCGCCGTCGCGAGCGCCGCTTCAGGCTCCCCCATAATAATAGGTATGATGGGCGTGGCGCTTCGGCTCGTGCTTCGCAGCGAAGCGCTGCTTCGCAGAGTAGCACCGGTGTCGAACCCCTTGTCGCGGAGGGCCGCACGCAGGCGGTCCGCCAGGGCGAGGACTCGCCGCCGCCGCTCGGGCTCGGCGCGGACAATCGTCAGGGCCGCCCGTGCCGCCTCGCACGCCGCCGCCGGCAGGGCGGTCGAATAGATATACGGCCGCGCGCGATTGACGATGAGGTCGCAAGTCCCGCGCGACGCCGCGACGAACCCGCCGATACCGCCGAGCGCCTTCGAGAGCGTTCCGACGGAGGCGATAATCGCTTCGCCTACATCGAGCGCCTCGGCGAGGCCCGCCCCCGTCGGACCGAGGAAGCCGGTCGCGTGGGCTTCGTCCACGAGGAGCATCGCGCCCGCGCGGCGGCAGGCGACGGCCAGCGCGGCCAGCGGCGCGAGGTCGCCCCCCATCGAAAAGACCGTGTCGGTGGCGAGAAGCAATCGCGATTTCGGATTTCGGATTTCGGATTTCGGATTTAACAAATGCGCGGCGGCGCCTGCGTCGCCGTGCTTGTAACGCTCAAGACGCGCACCCGACAACCGCACGGCGTCGTAAAGGCTCGCGTGGTTCTCGCGGTCCATAATGACGGAGTCGCCCCTGCCCACGAGGGCCGAGACCACGCCGAGGTTTGTCATGTAACCGGTCGAGAAGACCACGGCCGCCTCGGTCCGCTTGAAGGTCGCCAGGTCCGCCTCCAGGGCGGCGTGGGCGTCGGTGTGGCCCGCGAGGAGCGGCGAGGCGCCCGCGCCCCAGCCCCACCGCTCGACCGCGCGGCAGAGGGCCTCGCGGACGCGCGGGTCGCCGGCGAGGCCGAGGTAGTTATTGGAGGCGAACGCCAGGACCGTCCGCCCGCCGACCTGGACGCGCGGCCCGGCGCCCGATCCTACGGCCACGAGGTGCCGGTACAGGTCGCGCTCCCGGAGGTCTTCGAGCGTGCGGCGGATAAAGTCGGGGTCGGTCATGCGGCTGCCTTTCGCAGAATACATTATAGCGGGAGCCAAGCCTGCCGAAAGACCTTACCGAGAAGACCGGGCCGACTCCTCGTGGTGTCACTTGTAGTCTATAGACGCCGCTCCGCTATGGGGTTAGTTATGTCGCCGTGGCCCAATTCTCCTCCGATGCTCGCGTGTTGTTCGGCCGTGCCGTGAAGAAGCGGCGGCTGAAACTCGGCCTCTCTCAAGAACGCTTGGGCGAGTTGGCCGACCTGCACCGCACATACATTGCCGACGTGGAACGCGGTGCACGGAACCTCAGCCTCCTCAGCATCCTTAAGATTGCCCAGGCCCTGCGGACCACGCCTTCCAGACTGATGGAGGGCATTCGATGAGCCGCACGATCCTCCAGCGCTGGGAGATTTCTCCGGAAGACCTCACGGACGTCATTGACGCCAATCCAAGCCTGCGCGGAATTATGCTCGGGTATGTGGCTGAACTCAAACTTCGGCAGATGTGGTTCCCGGCGGGCAAAGTGGACGCCTGCCTAAAGCCCGATGATCACGATCGGTTGGCAAAATGCGACCTTGTCGTCACCTACAAAGGCGAGCGATTGTGTGTCGAGGTCAAGTCCGTTCAGACCAATTCGATACGCAGGAGCGAGGGGAAAATCACGGCCCGCTTTCAATGCGATGCCAGCGACCGGCGGGAGGTCGTCCTGCCGAACGGAAAGCGGGTCACGACCACGTGCCTCAAGACGGACGACTTCGACGTCGTGGCCGTGAACCTCTACGCTTTTGAGGACAAGTGGCGATTCGCCTTTGCCCGCAACCGCGACCTGCCGCGCACCACCCATAAAGCATACACCGCCTACCAGCGCAAACACCTGCTGGCATCGCTTATGCCAATCACGCTCCCTCTGGAAGCCCCCTTCCAGGATGATCCGTTCCGCCTGTTTGACGAGATCATCAAGGAGCGGAAACGGGGGCAGTAGGCTGACTCAGTTCTTCACGAAGACCAAGAAATAGGAATGGTTCTTCCGCGCGTGTACCTGCCGCTTGAGGCGACTGACGCAAGGGCGGTTGGGGCGAACCACCACGAAGAGGTCCTTGGTATAGAATCCCAACTGTTCGTAATGCTGAATGATTTCAACATGCGTCAGGCGCTGGCGGTTGGCACTGACTTCGTCCTGGCATTTGACGATGAGGATTCCGCCTTTCTTCAGGACGCGATGAGCCTCGCGCCCGGCGCGGAAGTAAAGGTCAAGAACCGCCTCGTGCCACTTGGGGCCGGTCTCCGTCGGTTCGCCGTTGGAGTACTTCTGGCGGAAAGAGGCGTGGCTGCCCGCGCCCGCCAAGTGCCCGGACTGCTTGCGGAAAAGTCCCTCCATGTATGGCGGATCGAGGACCACGCAATCCATGCAGCGGTCCTCGTAGGGAAGGTTCCGACAGTCAACCCCCATGCTAATGTCCGTTGCGCGAAGATCGTACTTATCCTTCGACACATTACGCCAGAAAACGCCCGTGCCGAAAGTCACATCCGCGATGATCGCCCCCTTCGGGACGTGCAATTCCAAGATTTCAGGGAAGAGGTCGGCGTTGCCGCCAATATGTGCCGACAATACCAAATCGGTGGTGGCCACCCCGCCCTGAACGCGCCTGTTCCCGCCGGAGGAAGTGTGCTCGAAAAGGTGTCCTTGGCTGACCCTGTGACTCTTAAGTTCCCTGCCCGCCTTGGCGCAAGGTTTCTCGGCCACCGTGCCGGTTCGAATGTTCTGTGCCATGATGTTTTCTTCCCTTCCGCCGGCCCATAAAGGCCCAGCGGGCGATAGAGAGAATATACGTCATATGGCGCATCTTTTCAAACGCAAACCCCACTGCGGCGGATAAAGTCGGGATCGGTCATGCGGGCGGTCCGGGTCGGCGCTTGAGGTACTCTTTGACGTTCAGTGCGGCGACGACGCCGTCGCCGGCGGCCGTGGCGGCCTGCTTCAACGTGCCGGCCCGGACGTCGCCGGCGGCCCAGATGCCGGTGACGCTCGTCTCGAGGTTGCAGGCGCTGGCGCAGATGAACCCCTCGTCGTCGAGGTCCACGACGCCGCGGAGGAACCGCGTCAGGGGCGTCATGCCGATGAAGACGAAGACGCCGTCGCACGGGATGACCTGTTCCTGGCTCGTCCTGGCGCTACGGATGCGGACGGCCTCGACGCGCTCGCGGCCGAGGATCTCGGCGACGGCGCTCGAGAAGTGCGCGGCGGCGCGCGGACCGGCCTTGCGGAGTTCCTCCCTGCCGATTTCCGTGCCGGTGAAGTCCTCGCCGAGGACCACGAAAGTGATCCGCCCGGCGAACTGAAGGAGGTGCAGTCCCTCGTCGAGGGCCGTGTTGCCGCCGCCCACGACGACGACGTGCTTGTCGCGGTAGAAGGGGGCGTCGCACGTGCCGCAGTAACTCACGCCGTAGCCGGTGAGGCGTTTCTCGCCGGGCACGTCGAGTTTCTTATACTCCGAGCCGCAGGCCAGGATCATCGCGCGGCCGCTGTGCCGCTGGTCGCCGACGAAGGCGTCCACGTAGCCCGATTCGCCCTCGGCGGTGTGCGGCTCGACGCGCGTCACCTGGGCCTGCGTGACGATCTCGGCGCCGAAGCGGGCGGCCTGTTCCGCCAGGCGGTCCGAGAGTTCCATGCCGCCGATCGGCTCGGGAAACCCCGGATAGTTCTCGACGCGTGCGGTGGTCAGGATCTGGCCGCCGGGAATCTGCTTTTCGAGGATCCGGGTCGAGAGGCGTTCGCGGGTCGAGTAGATAGCGGCCGAGAGGCCGGCTATGCCGCCGCCGACGATCAGAACGTCGCAGACACCATCGGCGGCCGGCGGGTTGACGAACGTTCGGGTCATGGACCACCTCCTAGGGTAAGGCAATGTCAAATGTCAAATGTTAAATGTCAAATGGCGGAGCGGCCTTTGGCCGCGACATCCTCCATTTGACATTTGACATTGAACATTTGACATTTGACATTTGACACTTAGCATTCCTGTTCCACGAATTCCCTGACCGCGCGGACGGCTTCCGGGTCGCTGGCGGTGTCTATGGTGCAGGTTGAGGCCAGGACGAAAGGTCGCCCGGCCATTGCGCGCGAGGCTTCTCGGGCCTGCGCGATGAGCGCCTCGCGCCCGGAGGGGCCTTGAGTAAAGAACGCCCGGTCGAGGCCGCCGACGAGGCCCTTCTTGGGCGCGGACGCCCTGGCACGGCAAGGCACGGGCCTGACGGCCGCCATCTCGGCCAGCGTCAGATTCCCCTCGCCCACGGTGTCCCAGTTCAGCAGGGCCGTCGGATAGTCGGCGAGTTCCTTGACGAGGGACCGCGCGCGGCAGACGTGAAGAAGGTTCAAGGGCGCCTGCTGCACCGCCCGCAGGACCGCCAGGTCATAGGGGCGGCCGAATTCCTGGTACTCCTGGCGCGTGAAGTTGACCAGCGTCGCGCAGTGGGTCGTCGCCAGGAAGATGCCGTCGGCCCCGGCCTCCAGGCACCGCGCGGCAAAATCGGCGAACGTCGCGGCGATGGTCCGGAGGCCTGCGTGGACCAACGCCGGACCCTGGGCGATCAGGGCCGCCAGGTCCTGCGGGCCGCCCGCGAGGTCCGCCGCGATGCTCATCGGCGTAAAGACGGTCATCAGAAGCGGCATGTCGGGTCCGAGCGCCCGCCGGATGGCCGCCACAGCCGCCAGGTGCTCCGCCAGGACCGGCGCCGACCGCCCCGCTTTCCCCTTCGGGTCGAGACGGTCGAGGTGCCGGAAATCGTCCGCCGCGTGGACGCACGCCCGGACGAGCGTCGGCTCGACAAGGGGGTTGCCCGAAAAGGCGTACCGGTTGCCCCAGTCCTCGACGTGGTAACTGGCGCGGGGATTGATCTTCAGGAAGTCCCAATCGTAAGTCTCCTGCCAGCGGACCATGGCGGCGGCCAGGCCCTCGGCCGTGGGTTCCTCGACAAAGAAGTGCCGCCACAGGGCGACCGGCAACCGGTCCACCGGCTGCCCTGCGATGGTGGCGGCCAGACGTTCGCGCTTGGTCATTGTTTTGGGCATGGCAGGCGCCTCCCCAGCACTCGTGCTATAAGTGGATGGTATCGGCGCGAGCCGGTGGCGGTCAAGCGGCGGCCTGAAAGCATGCGTCGGTAAGGCATCCTGTGGCAGGATCCACAAGATGCGCAAATCGGGTAGGCCGGTTTTCGGGTTTTTTGAAAATGTGCCGGAAAAGTTTATTTTGTCCCCGCCTTTCGTGGAAAGTGCTATTATAATGACTGTAATACGAGGGGATATGACCCTACGGCTCGCGAAGTGCGACCCGCAGGAGGGCATGTCCGTCGTACAATGCACCCGGGGAAATCGCAGAAATAGCACGGTTTCAATCTGTCATTTCACCCGAGTCGCCCAGGGCGGCTTGAGTAGATTGGTTTTCATGTAGTGCAAGGGGGTTTCTAATACTACAGCGCCGCTTAGTCATGATTCACCTGGCACACAGGACCTCAACTGATTGACATTGATGCCGAGTTTGCGAAGGCGTCGTCGGGTGGTTTTCGTATG
>Ga0315275_10001207_pt1 | contig 22554 bp, 13 predicted proteins | sample YL17G03_0_MG_FD_205557 | JGI IMG/M metagenome (GOLD analysis project Ga0315275, IMG submission 205557) | Sediment microbial communities from Yellowstone Lake, YNP, Wyoming, USA - YL17G03_0 | ecosystem: Environmental > Aquatic > Freshwater > Lake > Sediment | place: USA: Wyoming | collected...
GGCCTGAAGCAGCTCGAGCCTTACCCGTGGGAGGGCGTCGAGGACAAGTACAAGGTTGGCGACCGCATCAACGGCAAGGTGGTCTCGATCACCGACTATGGCGCATTCATCGAGCTGGAGAAGGGCGTCGAGGGTCTCATCCACGTCTCCGAGATGTCGTGGACGCGGCATGTCCGGCACCCGTCCAAGGTCGTCAACATCGGCGACATCATCGAGGCCGTGGTGCTGAAGGTGGACAAGGCCAACGAGAAGATCTCGCTCGGTCTCAAGCAGGTCGAGCCGGATCCTTGGCTGACGCTGGACGAGAAGTACCCGGCCGGCATGCGCGTGCGCGGGAAGGTCCGCAATCTGACCAACTTTGGCGCGTTCGTCGAGCTCGAGGAGGGCATCGACGGGCTGGTGCACGTCTCGGACATGTCCTGGACCAAGCGCGTCGCGCACCCCAACGAGGTACTCAAGAAGGGCGACACGGCGGAGGTCGTGATCCTCTCCATCGACAAGGAGCACCGTCGCATCAGCCTCGGCCTGAAGCAGGTCAGCGAGGATCCGTGGCCCTATCTGGCGGAGCGCTTCCCCTCGGGCATGGAGCTTGTGGGGGCGGTCAATCGCCTGTTCGACCGCGGCGCGATCGTGGACGTCGGTGAGAGCATCGAGGGCTTCGTGCCGATCTCACAGCTCGGCCTCGAGGACCTCAAGCGCCCCAACGACGCCTTCGAGGTGGGCGAGGAACTCACCATGAAGGTGACGCGCGTGGATATCGCCAACCACCGCCTGATCCTCAGCGTGAAAGCCTGGCTCGCCGAGCAGGATGACATCGCGCTCGCCGAGTGGACCTCCAGGCGGAACTCCGTCCGCGCCAGGATCGCGGCGAACCCGCCCGAGGAAGCCCCGGTGGACCAGAAGGTGAAGGAGACTGACCTGGTCGCGATGGAGGGCGAGGAATAGCGTTTGTCGTGCGCCTGGCGCACGCCTGGACGTGATACGAGCCGGGCGGGGAAGCGGTTCCCCGCCCGGTTTACTCTTCCGGGCGGGCGCCCTATCCTCCGCGCCCATGTCGGGTCTCTACGTGCTTCTGCTCACCATGCTGGCGGTCACGCCGCAGCCCGAGACCGTCCGGCAGGTGCTCGAGTCCTGCCCGGCCGACAGCCTGGTTGCGCCACTGGCCCGGATCGAGGACGCCCGCCACGGCAGCGACGCTGCGGAAGCGGCGCTGACGCTCGGCCGGCTGCACTACGCTCGCGGCGAGTACCGGCAGGCCGCGGCGGATTTCTCCCGGGCTATCCCGCGCTTCGACGCCGGTCGCCGTGGGGATCTGCAGTACTGGACGGGTCTGGCCTGGCTTGGCGCGGGTGAAGTCGGCCAGGCACGGGCGGCCTTCGCGGAGGCGGCGCGGAACGATTCTCCGCGGCGACCTGAGGCCCAGCTTGGCGTGGCACTCTGCTGGGAGGTAGCGCGTCAGCCCGAGCGCGCACTCGAGACACTCCAGGCGCTCCTTGCCGGCGCGCCGGGGGAGGCCGGACCGGCGGCGCTGGAGCGCGTCGCGGTGCTCGCCGTCCGGCTGGAGCGGCCCGAACTCGCCCGCCGTGCGCGCGAGCGGCTGGCGAAGGACTACCCGCGCAGCATAGAGGCAGTGCGGGCCGTGGGCGCTGCGACCACCGGGGCCGCACGAGCTCCACGTCCTTCGTCCCGGCTGCCGGCGTCTGCAGCGGCTCGCCTGGCGCCCCCGCCCGTTGCGGTGCAGGTGCCGCTGGCCGTCCAGATTGGCATCTTCCGCGATGAGGCCCGCGCGCGCGAGCTCGCCGGGCGCGCCCGGCGCAAGGGGTTTGGGCCCGCGCGTGTCGCGGCTCTGACGAACGCAGAGGGCAGGGTCTTCGCAGTGCGCGTGGGGCTCTACGCCACCGCCGAGGACGCCCGCGGCGCCGGCGCCCGGCTGGGGCGCGCGCTCGGCATCGCCTGGCGCGTGGTGCCCGCGCCGTGACGCCCCCGAAGAGCGTCGGCCGCACCCCGCTCATGGAGCAGTACGTGAGCGTCAAGCGGGAGCATCCGGACGCCTTCCTGTTCTTCCGGCTCGGGGACTTTTACGAGATGTTCTTCGAGGACGCCGCCCGGGGAGCCGCGTTGCTCGGTCTCACGCTCACGTCACGGAACAAGCAGGACCCCGAGCCCATCCCGATGTGCGGCATCCCGTGGCACCAGCGCGACGCCTACCTCGCGCGGCTGCTGAGGCTCGGCCACAAGGTCGCCGTCTGCGACCAACTCGAAGACGCATCGCTGGCTAAGGGCCTGGTCCAGCGCGGCGTCACCGAGGTGCTGACGCCGGGCTCGGTCACGGGTGACGCCTTCCTCGACGAGTCGGCGAACAACTTCCTGGCCGCGCTCTGGCCGGGGACGGAAGCTCTGGGCGTCTGCCTGGCGGACGCCTCGACCGGCGAGGTCAAGCTGGCCGAGACCCCGTGGGGGGACGCGGCGGGCTTCCTCTCTCGCCTGCGAATAGCCGAGTGGCTCACGCCGCAGGAGCGCGACCTCCAGGATGCAACGGTCGCCCGGCTCGAGGCCGTGCTTCGCGGGCTCCCGGGCACCCGCAGCTTAGCGACGGCGCAGCGGTTCCTCGATCCCGGGCTGCCGCGCGCGCGCTGGGGCGCGGCCGGCGCGGCGCTGCTCGACGTGCTGCCCATCGCTGCGCAGGCCGCCGTGTCCGCCCTCGACTACCTGGACCGCGTACAGGGCGGCGCGGCGCTCCAGCTCACGCGGGTCGAGCGCTGGAGCGAGGAGGGCGTGCTGCGCTACGACGGCGCCACCGCGCGCCACCTCGAGCTGTTCCAGCCACAGCCCGGAGGCGATCCCGCGCACACCCTGTGGCGGCACCTGAACCTGTGCGCGAGCCCGCTCGGAACACGCCTACTGCGCGGCTGGCTGGAGCGCCCCCTAACCGACCTTGCGGCGGTCGCGGCACGCCACGATGCGGTGGAGGCCTGGTTTGCGGCAGGCATGGCGCGGAACGCCTTCCGCGAGCGCATCAAGGGACTGGCGGACCTCGAGCGTCTGGCCGCGCGGCTCGCTTGCGCCAGGGCGACGCCGCGCGACCTGGGCGCCCTGCGTGACGCGCTCGGGCGCCTCCCGGCGCTGGCGGCGGCGCTGGAGGACCTCCCCGGTCACTCGGGTGGCGCCGCCGCGCTGGCGGTGGACCAGGCGCTCGAGCGGCTGCTGAAGGAGGCACTCGTGGACGAGCCGCCGCCCCTGTCGCGCGAGGGCGGAATCATCCGTCCCGGCTACGATGAGCGCCGCGACGAATTGGACGCGCTGGCACATTCGGGCAAGCGCTGGATCGCCGAGCTCGAAGCCTCGGAACGCGTGCGCACCGGGATCGGCAACCTCAAGGTGGGCTTCAATCGGGTCTTCGGCTACTACCTCGAGGTCACGCGTGCCCACATCGAGAAGGTGCCGCAGGACTACGAGCGGCGGCAGACGCTGACGACGGCCGAGCGCTTCGCCACACCGGCGCTCAAGGCACGCGAGTCGGAGGTGCTGGGAGCGGAGGAGAAGCTCAAGGCCCTGGAGCAGGAGCTGTTCACGGCGCTGCGCGAGCGGGCCGCCGCGCACGTCGCCGAGGTCCAACGCGTGGCCGCGGCGCTGGCGCGCCACGATGCCGAGGCGGGGCTGGCCGAGGCGGCGGCCCGCTACGGCTGGGTCCGTCCCATGGTGGACGATTCGGACCGCATCCGGCTGGTCGCGGCTCGTCACCCCGTGGTCGAGCGCCTGCTGGCGCGCGGCGAGTTCGTGCCCAACGACTGCGTACTGGACGGCGCGGCGCGCCAGATCCTGCTGCTCACGGGGCCCAACATGGGCGGCAAGAGCACCTACCTGCGCCAGGTCGCGCTCATCGTGCTGCTCGCCCAGAGCGGCTCGTTTGTGCCCGCCGCGAGCGCGGCGATCGGACGCGTGGACCGGCTCTTCACGCGCGTGGGCGCTGCGGACCGGCTGGGCGCGGGACAGAGCACCTTCATGGTTGAGATGAGCGAGACCGCCGACATCCTGCGGTTCGCCACGCCGCGCTCGCTCGTACTGCTCGACGAGATCGGGCGTGGTACTGCGACCTACGACGGGCTGGCCCTCGCCTGGGCGGTGACCGAGCACCTGCACGCGAGTGGCGGGCCGCGACCGCGCACCATATTCGCGACCCACTACCACGAGCTGACGCAGCTTGCCGGGAGCCTGCCGCGGCTCGCGAACATCCAGGTGACGGTGGACGACTCGGGAGGGAGCGTGGTGTTCCTGCACGGCATTGCCGATGGGGCGGCCGATCGCTCTTACGGCATCCACGTGGCGCGCCTGGCGGGGCTCCCCGATACGGTGCTCACCCGGGCGCGCGAGGTGCTCGCGGAGCTCGAGAGCGAGCGGACGGTCGAGCATCTCGAGCCGCCCGGGCGCCGCCGCGCGCGGGTGAACCGACCGCCGAGCGCGCAGCTGCCGCTGTTCGGCGCGGAGCCACACCCGGTGCTGGAGGAACTGCGGCGGCTGGAAGTCGAGAAGCTCTCGCCGCTCGAGGCGCTCAACCGGATCGCGGAGTGGAAGCGGACCGTCGGGACGGGATGACGGCCGTGCGCCGCCGGCACGCGGGTCATGTTCCCGGCGCCTCGCCGGATGCCGTCCGTGGATGGCGCAGCGATTGTCGGGCCTAGATCCACTGGTCGTACTCCAACGGAGAGCGCGGCATGGTGTCACCGGAGGCGATACTGGGGCGGCCGGATCGCCAGAGAGGAGAAGCGGACGAGCGCATGGTGCCTTGCTCGTCCGCTTCTCCTCTCTGGCGATCCGAATGCCAGCGCATCTGCAGGCTGCGCGACCGCTCAGCGCGATCGCGAGAGCCCCTTCCAGGCCATACCCACGATGCTCAGGACTATGGAGGCGAGGATCGTGGTGCCGAAGCCGCCGGGGATGGAGAAGCCGTCCACGAGCCTCGCAGCGAGCCACAGCATCAGCCCGTTCAGCACGAGGAGGAAGAGGCCCAGCGTGAAGATCGTGAGTGGCAGAGTCAGGAAGAAGAGGATGGGCTTGAGCAGCGTGTTCAGGAGGGCGAGCCAGAAGGCCGCCCACAGCGCGGGGCCCCAGCCTGTCACGACGAACCCCGGCAGCACGCGTGTCAGCAGGATCATCGCGCCGGCGATCACGACGAAGTGCAGCACGAGGCCGACCATCAGCTCTCCAGCACCTCGAGGCAGTCTTCATAGCGGCCGAACGAGGGCATGAGGTAGACGCCGTTCGCGCTGGAGCGGCAGCGCGCGAGCAGTTCGCGCGCCAACTCGACACCCGCCCGCTGCCCCTCGTTGCCAGCAGCGTGCAGCCTGGCGCGGATCCAGTCCGGTACGTGGATGCCCGGAACCTCGTTGTGCAGGAATTCCGCGTGCCGGAACGACTGGAGCGGCAGGATCCCGACCAGGATCGGGATGTCCGGGCTGCCGTCCATGCGCTCGAGGAAGCGCTCCCAGACTCCGAGTTCGTAGACGGGCTGCGTCATGACGAACTGGGCGCCCGCGTCGAGCTTCCGGCGGAAGCGGTCCAGCTCGAGATCGAGATCCTCGGCGGTCGGGTTCACACCGCAGCCCATGGCGAAGGAGGTGCAGGCGCCGATCGAGTTGCCCGCCAGGTCGGTGCCCAGGTTCATCTGGCGCACGATGCGGATGAGGCCCATCGAGTCGGTGTCGTAAACGGCGGTGGCGTCGGGGTAATCACCGAGGCTGGGCGGGTCGCCCGTGAGGCACAGGATATTGCGCAGACCCAGCGCGTGACAGCCCAGAAGATCGCTCTGCAGGCCCATCAGGTTCCGATCGCGGGTCGTGAAGTGCAGGATGATCTCGAGCTCGGGCAGCTGGGCGTGGATCTTGTAGGCCAGCGCCAGCGCGCTCATGCGGATGCGGGCCATCGGGGAGTCCGCGATGTTGACCGCGTCGACGCCGCGCCGCGCCATGAGCTGCGCGCCCTCGAGCACCTTCTTGGTGGAAACGCCCCGCGGCGGGTCAATCTCGACGCTTACCACGAACTTCTTCCGAAACTTCGCGAGGAACGCGGGCTCGGCCATGGCGGGTGCGGACTCGGCCGGCGCGGGCGGCTTCTCCAGCACCCGCACCTCGGCGCCGGGCGTCAGCTTCTCGGCCGGCAGCCGCGAGGCGAGGCGCTCGTGCATGGCGCGCACGTGGGCGGGCGTCGTGCCGCAGCAGCCGCCCACCAGGCGCACGCCCATCTCGACCGCGCGGGCGGCGAACTCCGCGAAGTACTCGGGGCTCGCCAGGTAGTGGAAGCGGCCGCCGTATAGCTGCGGAAGCCCCGCGTTCGGCATCGCCGAGACCGGCAGGGCCCCGTTCGCCGCCGTCAGCATTTCCTCGAGCACCTCGAGCGTTGCCTGCGGGCCCACGCCACAGTTCACCCCCACGACGTCGGCTCCGGCCTGCTTCAGCGCCGGCACCGCCAGCGCGGGCGCATGGCCGTAGAGGGTCTTGCCGTCCACCCCGAAGGTCATCAGGGCGACCACCGGCACGTCGATCGAGACTCTGCGCACGGCGCGCAGCGCCGCCAGGATCTCGTTCAGGTCCTGGAAGGTCTCGAGGATGAAGCAGTCCACGCCGCCCTCGATCAAGCCCTCCGCAGTGGCCTGGAACCAGCGCTCCGCGTCGGTCACCGCGATCTTCCCGAAGGGCAGCAGCGCCTTGCCGAGCGGGCCCATCGAGCCTGCGACAAACGCTGGCACACCAGCGATCTCGCGCGCCGCGCGGGCCACCCGCGCACCCTGACGGGCGAGGATCCGGGCTTCATCCTCGAGTCCGTGGGCGAGCAGGCGCTGGTGGTTCGCGCCGAAGGTGTTCGTCTCGATGAGACCCGCGCCGGCAGCGAGGTATTCGCGGTGGATCGCCTCGACCAGGACGGGGTTCGTGACGTTGACCTGGTCGAAGCAATGGCCGAAGGGGACGCCGCGCTCGTAGAGCAGGGTGCCCATCGCGCCGTCCGTGAGGAGCGGGCCCCGGGCCAGACGGTCGAGAAAGGGAGAACGCATGGGGCGCAGCGTACGTGGTGGGTTGTGGAGTGGCAAGAGCCCCTGGTCTCATCCTCTGATCGGGTGACGCGGTGCTGGCTGCCGCGCAGGCGTCCACATCATCGCTTCGTCAAGTCCGGGGGTCGCGGATTGGCCACCCCGCGGGCCTCTGATACAGTGCTTGGTCGTGCGTCTAACCTCCCGTAACCACGTCGCCCAGCGAGCCCCACGGCAACCTTCCATGCCCGCGAGTCTGCTCGCCGTGCTCCTGGGGATGGCGGCGTTGCTCGTGCCGGCGCTTGGCGGCGCGGCAGCACCACCGACCCTCACACCCGAGCAGCTCAGGCCGGGTGACAGGGCCATCGTGCGCTCGGTCTTCCGCGGCGACTCGATCGAGGAGTTCCCGGCGGAGATCGTGGGCGTGCTCTCAGGTGGGCGGGTGGACGGCCAGACCATCATCGCCCGGGCCACCTCGGAGCGCCTGAGACTGACCGGCGTGGCGCAGGGGATGAGCGGTTCGCCGGTCTACGTGGATGGCAGGCTGATCGGAGCGCTGGCCTCTTCGTGGCCGTTCGCGCGCGACGCTCTCTTCGGCATCACGCCGATCCACGAGATGCTGAGGCTCTTCGAGCAGCCCCCGTCCGTGGTGACCGGTCCGGCGGGCGGACCTGCCGGAGTGGAACTAACCGCACTGCCGGGCGACCTGCGCTTCGGCGAGTTCCGCTGGGAGCCTGGCGCGCCCGGCGAGCCGGAGCGGACGCCGGCCAGCGACGAGGCCCGCAGCATGTCCCGGTGGAGCGCGCCGGTGTCGCTTCCGGTCCCGCTCGCCTGCGGTGGCCTGGCCCCGGCCGCGCTCGACGCTGCGCAGCAGTGGCTCGCGCCGCTGGGCTTCACCGCCATTCCCGGCGGCAGCGCTCCCGACGGCGGTCCGGACGCAGCCAGCCTCGAGCCCGGCTCAGCCGTGGCCGTGGACCTGATGCGCGGCGACCTGCAAGTCTCGGCCATCGGCACGCTCACCTGGCGCGACGGGGACCGGGTGCTCGCCTTCGGGCATCCCCTCTTCCACGCGGGCGACGTGCGGTTGCCGTTCTCGACCGCTCGCATCACCACGGTGGTTGCGAGCGAGTACCTCTCCTTCAAGCTCGGCTCCCGCGGTCGCGAGGTCGGGGTCGTTACGCAGGACCGGCGCCCCGGCGTGTCGGGCACGATTGGTCCGCGCGTGCCGTTGCTGCCACTGGCGGTCTGCGTCGAGGGCGCGCGGCCGGCGCCGCAGCGCTTCCACTTCGAGTTGGTCGAGGACCGCTTGCTGGTGGCCCAACTGACGGGGCTCGCCACGCTGAACAGCCTGCTCGAGTCGGGCGGCACCGGCCCGGGCCAGACCCTGGCGTGGACGCTCACGCTCCACCGCCCCGGGGCACCCCCGCTGATCCTGCAGGACCTCAGCGCGGGCGAGTCGCCCACAGGCGAGGCGGCCAACGCGATCAACGGACCGCTCGCTTTCCTCTTCGGAAACCCCTTCGAGCGGCTGCGTCTCGACAGCATGGAGGTCGCGATCCGGGTCGCGCCGGGACGCCAGTCGTGGACGCTACGCTCTGCGCGCCTGCTCGACGCAGAGGTCCGGCCCGGCGGCCGCGCGCGCGTCGAGTGCCGCATCGAGCGGTGGCGCGGCCCCACCGAGACGCGCGTGATCGAGGTCCCTGTGGCCGCGGAGATGCCGGATGGGCGCTGTACGCTGTGGGTGGGCGGGGGAGCCGAACTCTCGCGCTTCGAGGCTGCGCGCTTCCCGGCCCGCTACCGTCCCACCTCGCTCGACGACGCCTGGCGGCGCCTTGGACGGCAGCGGCCAGTGAACTCACTCCACGCGGTGATCCTCGCCAGCGCTCCCGACGTCACAGCCGGGGGGCGCGATTACCCCGAGCTGCCGGCTTCCGCCGCCGCCGTGCTCTCCAGCAGGCTGGCGGCAGGCGATCTCGCCCGCCGCGCCGAAACGACGCTGCTCGACGAGACGCGACTTCTCCTCGGGGGTGTGACCCGGGGCGAGCTGCAGCTTGTCCTTACCGTGGATTCCAAGGCCCCATGAGGCAGGGAGGTCCCGTGCACGAGTCCCCGAAGCGCGGCGCGTCGCGCACGCTCGCCGTCCTCTTGACCCTCGTCCTCGCCGCCTGCCTGGCGACCAGGGCGCAGGCCTCCGACACGCAGTGGTGGATCCTCGACAGCCACTCCGACTACGCCAAGTCGGAGTCGCACGGGATCGTGGTGCGCCCGGACGGCTCGCTCGAGCTCGGGCCGAGCGCCGTCTCGACGCGACTCGACAGTCTCACCGTCGTCTGGTCGGCCGTCGCACTCAAGGATGGCTCGATCGCGCTGGCGGGCGATCAGGGGCTCATCCTGCGCTGGAGCCCCGGTGAGGGCGTGCGACCGTGGGCCCGGCTGGCCGCAGGGCAGGTGCTCTCCCTGGCGGTGGACGGCGACGGGGTGGTGGCCGGTACCGGACCCGAAGGGCTCGTCTACCGGGTCTCCGCACGCGGTGACACGACGCTGCTGGCACGAACGGGCGAGCGCTATGTCTGGGGGCTCGTGCGTGCCGATGGCGCTGCCTGGTACGCCGCGACCGGCTCGAAGGGCAGGCTGCTGCGCCTCGAAGGCGCCAAGGTCCGCATCGTCGCCGACACCGACGAGGGCAACTTGGTCTCGATCCTCGCCGATGGGCACGGTGGCGCGTTCGCCGGCGGCGACTCCAAGGGACGAGTCTACCACGCGTTCGCGGATGGCTCGCTGCGCACGGTATTCGACGCGAGCGAGGACGAGATCCGCGCCCTCGCCTTCGGGCCGGAGGGTGCGCTCTGTGCGGCGGCGCTGAGCACCCCAGCCACGACCGAGGACGACAAGGGCGGAGAGCCCACGCCGGTGGCGAGCGCGCCCGCGGGGGGCAGGGCGATCGTTTATCGCATCGTGCCCGACTCTTTGGCGGCCGTCTGGTGGACCTCGCCCCAGCCGTTCGTCTTCGCCCTTGCCGGGACGGGAGGCGTTCTCGCGGAACCGCCCGGAGTCATCGTAGCCACGGGGAACCGCGCGGCCGTATATCGGATCGAGCGCGCCGGAGGCGCGTCCCAGCTGCTCGCCAGCCCCGCTGGCCAGATCACGGCCCTGGCCAGCGGACCGGGCAGGCGGTTGTACGCCGCGACCTCCAACCCGGCCACGCTGTGGCAGCTAGGCCCTGACCGCGCTCCTCGTGGCGAGTTGCTCTCCATGGCCCTCGACGCGCGCCGCACCGCGCGCTTCGGAGTGCTCCAGTGGCGTGGCGAGACGGGCGGCAGCCGCGTGTCTCTCAGCACCCGCAGCGGCAACTCGGACGAGCCCGATTCGACCTGGGGCCCCTGGGTCCCGGTGAGCGGCGCCGAGCGCGGCGGTGCGATCCGATCGCTTCCGGCACGCTACCTGCAATGGCGGATTGAATTCGAGGGTGGGAGCCCCAGGATCGAGTCGGTGGAGACCGCCTGGCGGGAGCAGAACCAGGCGCCTCGCGTCGAGGATGTGCTCGTCTCGCCGCAGGGACATGGGTTCCGGGAGGGCGAGCTCCAGCCCCGACTAGAGGCCGTCACCCAGGACCTGCCAGGGGGTCAGCGCGTCGAGTACAGCGCTCCATCCTCCGCCACGCCACGCCATCTGCGCGAGCTGCCGATGTGGGCCCGCGGACTACGGACCGTGCAGTGGCGCTCGACCGACCCCAACGGCGACCCGCTGCGCTTCCGGCTCGATGTGCGGCCGGAGCCCGGCGGTCCGTGGATGCTGGTCGCGGAGGACGTGGAGCCGACGAACCACACCTGGGACACGAGCGCGCTACCCGATGGGCGCTACCGCCTTCGGGTGACCGCCAACGACGCGGGTGGGAACGCGGTGGGCGAGGAGCTGCGCTCGGAGGCCCTCAGCCAGCCCTTCACGGTGGACAACACGCCGCCGTCGGTGACCGCGCTCGAGGCGCGCGGCGAGGCGGGCGCGCTGCTCGTGAGCGGAAGGGCCGAGGACGCGGCCAGCGCGCTCCAGCGCGTCGAGGTCTCGCTTGATGACGGCCCCTGGCGCGCGGTGACGCCGGAGGGCGGCTTCACAGACCAGCGCGCGCACTCCTTCCACGTCCGGCTGGCCGACGTGGACCAGGGTGAGCACAGCGTGAGTGTGCGGGTCGTGGATCTCGCGGGCAATCCCGCCGTGCGGGCCGTGCGCGCCGCGGTCTTCGCTCGGGCGCGTACCACGACCCCGATCCGGTAGGAGCCTGGGCTATTCGTTGAGCGCGTCGCGGGAATGCGAGATGACCGGGGGATGCAGGACCGTGTGACTTGCCGCCCGCTCGAGCTGGAGTGGGCAGAAGGCAAACCGAGGGAATCCTGCGATGACCCGTGGTTGTGCCTGTGCACTCGTATCGTCGGATGTCAGGCGCGCAGGGCGGCGAAGCCCCAGAGGCGCCCGGTGTGGCCCGCGTCGCGGCGATGGGAGAAGTACCAGTCGCGCTCGCAGGCGGTGCAGGCGCCGGTGTCTTCGAGGGCTTGCGCGGGGAGCCCCGCGTCGAGCAACTGGATGCGGGCCACGCCGGGCAGATCGAGATGCAGACGGCCGTCCACGGTCCTCACGGTCGAAGCCGGGAAGAGCCGTGCGACGTCGGGTCCGATTTCGTAGCAACAGGCGCGGATGCAGGGGCCGAGGGCCACGTGCGCCGCGCGCGCCGGCACGCCGGCGGCGGCGCAGAGAGCGTGCAGTGTGGTGCCAGGGAGTCCTGCGGCCGCGCCACGCCAGCCGGCATGCATGGCGGCGACGGCTCCCGGGACGGTGTACAGCAGGCTCATGCAGTCGGCGGCCGCGACGGCAAGGGTGATGCCGCGCGTGATGGTCAACAGGGCGTCGCATCCGGGCTCGTGCCCGGGGCGCGTGACGGAACGAATGCTGCTCCCGTGGACCTGGCCGGCGGTGACAAGGCCCGCGGGATCGAGTCCGAGGCTCTCGATCAGGCGGCGGCGGTTCTCGATCACGGACTCGGGGCGGTCGCCGCAGGAGAGCCCGAGGTCGAGGGTGTCCCAGGGCGGTCTGCTCACACCGCCCTGGCGGGTGGAGAAGCCGAGCACGCAGGCCGGGTCCGCGGAAGCGTGGCGCCAGACGGGCACGGCCGCAGAGCGATCGAGGATCAACGTCACAGGCTCGCACGCTATTGAAGGGCGCATGGGAGAGTCAAGGCGCCGGCCAGGAAGGGAGTGTCCCTGATGAGCGAGTTCAGATGGCGGACCGTGACGGCGGCGGTGGTGGTCGTGGCGATGTCGGGGGCGGTCTGGTGGGTCGCGGGCGCGCAGGACGCGCCGCGGGCGTCGGCTGCGACGCAGACGCCGCAGGTGCCGGCTGCGCCCCCCGCTGCAGCGACTGTGGGTGGTCGGCGCATCACGCAGGCCGAGCTCGATCATCGCTCGCAGCAGGCGATGTCGGACTACAAGGGCCGCACGGGCAGCGACCTTCCGCCGGAGATCAGACCCCTCATGCGCCGGCAACTCCTGGAGAGTCTCATCCGCCGCGACCTGCTCATCGCGGAGGCGCAGCGGAGAGGACTTCTTGGCAGCGAGCAGGAGGCCGAAGCCCAGCTTAAGCGGGACCCCCTCTTCCTGGTCAATGGACGCTTCGACCCCGCGCGATACGAGCAGGTCCGCCTTCAGAATCCGGCCACTCTTGCCACCAGGCTGCAGGATCTGCGTGCGAGTCTCGGGGGCCGAACTCTCCTGCAGCGCATACAGAGCGAGCGGGGCCCGAGAGAGGTTCAACTGCGCGCCCTGGCGACTCGCGCTCTCACCCGTGCTTCCATTGACTACCTCGCCGTGCGCCGTCCCGAGATCGACGACATCCGGGATGAGCCGCGCGAGAGCGACGTGCTCGACTATTACCGTACGCATGGCGCCGATTACCAGGAACCGGCGCGCGTGATCCTCTCCACTGTGTTCGTGGACCAGCCGGCGCTCTCCGACTCCGAGGCCGCGATCCCCACGGCGGCCGCGGCGTGGAACTCCCGCATGAAGCAGCAGGCCGACAGCATCCTGGCGGCGGTCGCGAAGGGCCGGACACTCGAGGAAGCCTCGCAGGCTCTTGGCGGGCCCCGCCCGAACGAGGTCGTCGTGCGCGACGGATTCCCCGCGTACTGGCGGGGCGGCCCCGCGACGAATGCGGCCCTCTTCTCAGCCTCGCCCGGCACCGTCCTGCCGCAGCCGGTGCCGGCGCAGAAGGGCTGGCTCGTGGTGCGGGTGGACGATGTCCGGCCCGCCCACGCGCTCCCCTTGCAGGCCGTCGCTCACGAGATCCGCTCCCGGCTGCGCTCCGAGCGGCGCGCGACGGGCGAGGAGCGCGAACTCCGGGCACTCTACGACGACTTGCGCGACAGTCTTAAGGTAAGAGCGTATCGCTTGCGCTACGCGATCGCCGATACGGCCACCCTCGCTCCCCGGCGGCCGACTGCGGGGGAGATCGACCGCTACTACCGCGGCCATCTGGCCGAGTATTCCTTCTTCAGCGGCCGGGTGGGTGGTGTCGTCGCGAAGAGCCTTGAGGAGGTGCGGGAGGACGTGCGGGCGCGGCTGCAGAACGAGCGCCGGTTCGAGCAGTCCCGCGGCCTCGCGCGGCGACTGGTCGACGCCTGGACCCACGGACGCCGGGACGCCGCGGTGGAGCGGCCGTTGCGCCTGCGTGAGGTTGGCCCGCTCGTGCCAGGCTTCCCGGCCGACAGCGGATCCGTGGGAGTGATGCTGGGCGATTCGCTGGCGCGGCGCGAGGGCGTGCTCGGACCCGGACTTGCGAGTTCGGCTCTCGGCTGGGTCGCCTTTGACGTCTACGAGGAGGTGCCGGAGCACCTGCCGTCCTTCGAGCAGGCCCGGCAGGAACTGGCCAGCCGCCGTACCGCGCGCCAGCTCCACGAGGACGAAGCAGGGGCCCGCCGGTTCTTCGAATCGTCGCCGCAGCGGTTCGCCGGTGGCCCGGGCGTCCACTACACGCGAGCCTTTGTGCCCGTCCCTGAAGTACTCAGCATCCGCCTCACGCGGGCGGAGGTCGAGCGCTTCCACCGCGAGCACATGGAACTGTTCTCGGCGCCGGAACTGGTGCGCGCGAGCCACATACTAGTGAGTCCGCGTGATTCCACCCCGGAGGCCGACCGCGAAGCGAAGGCCCGGGCCGACAGCCTGCTCGGGCGACTGCGCGAGGGCGAGGACTTTGCGGACATGGCTGCCCGGGTGACCGATGACCTGGCAACGAAGGAGAACGGCGGCGACCTCGGCACGTTCGGGCGTGGCGTCATGCTGCGCGAGGTGGAGCGCGCCGCGTTCGCGATGCATCCTGGCGACCTGAGCTCCGAGCCCGTCAGGACGCCGGAAGGGTACCACCTCATCAAGGTGCTGGAGTACGTGCCGACCTTTGCCCTGCCGCTTGCGCAGATCTATGGCGACGTCGCGGTCGAGGCTGCCAGTGCAAAGGCCGACTCCATTGCGATGCGGCGCGCCGACAGCCTGCTGCGCGTCCTGAGGAACGCAGACCAGGCGCTGGACGCAGCCAGGCGAATGGGGCTCGAGAGCCTCTCCTACATGCACTCCAGCGGCGATTGGGACGAGTACCCAGCGTACCTCCATCCGTACTACCAGCAACTCGAGACGCTCAAGCCCGGGCAGATCCTCCCGCAGCGCCCCAAGATCGGCGCGTTGGGCTATGCGCTGACCTGGGTGGACAGCATCTCCGCGCCCGCCCCGCCAGCCTGGGAGAAGGCGCGTGACCGGGTTCTCAAGGAGTACCGGGCCAACGCTGGCCTGCGGGCCCTCGATGCCAAGCGCGCCGAGTTGGATTCGATGATGCGGGCCGGGTGGTCCTTTGACAGCGTCGGGGTGGTTTGGGGTGGGATCCAGCACGTCAAGGACGTCATTCCCGGCCGGCGCATCCCCGGGATCGGCACGAGTCGGATGTTGGACACGCTGTTGTTCGGGATCGATGGGACCGACGGGCTTCCGCCTGGAGTCGTCAGCGACTGGATCACGCTGCCGAACGGCATCCTCCGCCTGCGCACGAGCGAGATCCGCCCGCCGGACGCGGCCGCTCTCACCGCCCGTGTGGAGAGCGAACGCCGGGCGGCGATGGAGCGGGCGCTCGTGGCCTATTTCGAGGAGTTGAAGAAGCTGCACCGGGTGCGAATCCTCGACCGTGGGCTTCGCGACGTGGCTCTGCCCGCACCGCCGGCACGCTGACATCGGGAACGGCCGCGATCACGTGGGACCGCTGCCGTTCCCGATGAGCCTCCAGTGTGCTGGCAGGCGCGCTTGAGAGCGGCTGCCCGGACTCCGAATCCGCAACCCCGCCTGGTCCGGCATCGTGCGCTATGCCCGACGAGGTTCGTGGTGCCGCGGCGGAACGCGTGGTCGGACTGCAACCTTGGGGCCGACAACACGTGGTATGGTCCCTGCATTCGCCGCGCCGGCCCGAGGCCAGGAGTCTCACATGACCCTCTCCGCGACGACTTCCCACGACTCGCCCCCCAGGCGGGTGGTGCTGGTCGACTTCGACTGGCGCGATGCCGACTTTCTGCCTGAGTTGCTCGCCCGGCCCGAGTTCTCGGTTAGGCTGGTGGCGGGGCAGGGGGGAGAAGGCGCGGGCCTTAAGATGGCCGAACTCTGCGAGTTGCCCCGCACCACCGACCTCGCGGACTTGACGCGCGAGATCTTCGACCTCGCGGTCGTGAGCGAGCGGAGCCCGCGGCGCACGCAGATCGAGGGGTTGCTGCTGGCGTTGGGCACGCCCTGCGTTTCACCCGAGAGCCTGTTTCAGGGGTCCGACCTGAACGATACCCCCACGCCAGCCGTGGAGGCTCCGCTCGCGCTGCACGCGGTTGCGCTCGAGAGCGCGCTCGGTGGAACGGACTTCGACGCACTGATCGAGCAGGCGCTTCCGGACATCAGCAGCGGAGCGCCGGCCGCGCCGCACTCAGTGGCGTCCGCCAGCCGCGTCGAAATGCGCGTGTCGAGCCTCGCGGAGTTTCCCTCGATCGAGGATCGGAAGGGGCTCGAGCGGGCACTCGCGGACCTGGCCAGCGGCACGGGGGCGCAGGCCGCCGAGCTGCGCGCCGGCCACTGCGGGGACGTCAGGCTGCTGGCGCGCGTGGGCGACGAGGACCCGCTGCTCACGGGGCTGATCGATATCGCCCTGAGCCAGAACGCACCCCAGGTCATCTGTCGGCTAACGGGCCCGCAGGAGGGCAAGGCGTGGGGGGCGTGGCCGTTCCGCACCACGCGCAGCCGCGGCGTGATCGCCGCGGCCGCCATCGATCCGGCCTCGGGCTGGACGACCTGGCAGCAAACTGTCGACGAACTGCGCCAGGCCTGGGACCTGCGTGACCGCGAACAGGCGACTCCGGCTTTCCCGCTCGTGCCGGATGACCATCACGGGTGGCTGGACCCCGAGGGCTTCCGCACGGCGATCTCGCTCGCGGCCGCGAGGAACCAGCGCGACGGACTGCACTTCGCGGTGCACCGGTTCGAGCTCCCGAAGCACCCGGAGGCGCTCCTGTCGCTGTGCGAGCGACTGCCCTCCCAGTTGCGCGACACAGACCGGCTGTTCCGCCCGGAGCAGTGCGTCGTGCTCCTGCTGACGACCTGCTCCCTCGAGGCCTTCGAACCGGTGCGGCGGCGGATCACCACGCTCTGGGAGACGGTCTGGCAGGAGAGCGGCGGCTCCGCGCCCGCGCCGGAGTTCGTCGAGAGCCGCACCGAGATCACCGGGCCTTCTGAGGCGGAGCGGTTCCTCGCGACCGTTAGTCGCTGGCTTTCGCAGTAGCCGGGACGATCCCTGAACCGTCTTGACTGAGACTTCGGTCCAAACGACCGCGTCCCGCTGCACGATCGTGGCCGAGGACCCTCGGCTGCAGCGCTCCCGCGATCCACGCGATGAGCAGGCGCCCGCGTAGCTATCCACACCCCTTCTTGACCCGGCTTCCCGGCGTCGGGTATTGCTCCGCTCCCAAACGCGGAGGCCCGATGGAAGGCCCTATCCGGCGGCTGCCGCCCGAGACTGCCTCGCGCATCGCGGCGGGGGAGGTCATCGAGCGGCCGCTTTCGGCCCTCAAGGAGGTACTGGAGAACGCGCTCGACTCCGGGGCGCGCTCGGTCGAGGTGCGCGTGGAGCGGGCGCTCGATCACCTCTTCACGGTGGCCGACGACGGCACCGGTATCCGGGCGGATGAGTTGGATCTGGCGCTGGAGCGCCACGCGACGAGCAAGCTCGCGGGCCTTGATGACCTCGATCGGCTGGCCTCGCTGGGGTTCCGAGGCGAGGCTCTGCCGAGCATCGCGGCAGTGAGCCGGCTCAGGCTGACGAGTCGCCCGGCGGCGGCCGAAGCCGCCGCCTTCGTCGCGCTCGAGGGCGGCACGGCCACCGACCGTGGCACCGCCGCACGCGCGCCGGGTACCACGGTCGAGGTCGCGGACCTGTTCTTCAACACGCCGGCGCGGCGCAAGTTCCTCGCCTCACCCACGAGCGAGTTGCGCGCGGCGCTGCGACTCCTCGAGGCCTATGCACTGGCCTTCCCGCAGGTGGGCTTCCGGCTGGTGGTGGACGGCAAGGAGCGGCTGCAGTGGCCCGCCGTGCCGGGAGCGGGGCTGACGGTCCGACGCGACCGCGCCTCGGCGCTCTGGGGCGCGCGCCACGTCAGCCAGCTGCTCGAGGTGGAGTGCGAGCGCGAGGACCTGAAGGTCGAAGCGCTACTGGGGCTCCCCGAACACGCCCGCGCCACGCGCGAGGGGCAGATCTACATCGTGAACGGACGCTGGATCCAGAGCCCGATGCTGGGCGCGGCGCTCCGCCAGGCCTACGGCAACCTGCTCCCGCCAGGTCGGTTCCCCACGGTCACCCTCTGGCTTAGGGTCCCGCCCGCCCGTCTCGACGTGAACGTGCACCCGACCAAGCGCGAGGTGCGCTTCGCGGACGACGAGCGCATCTTCTCGCTCGTGAGCTCGGCCTGTGCCCGTCCGCTCTTGCAGATCGCGCCGCCGTTCACGGTCGTGGCTGGCGGCGCGCGCGAGATTGAGACGTACCCGGCCTGGACCGAGCGGGTGCGCGAAGGGCCGCCCGAGCAGACCTATCTGGGTCTCGGGGCGCCGGACGCCGCGGCGGCGGCCAGCAGCCCGCTGCCGACCGCGCCAGCCGCACCCGCCGCCGGCGCCGAGCCCGAGCTCTGGCAGCTTCACCGTACCTACGTGCTGGCACCGGTGCGGGGCGGGCTCGTCATCATCGACCAGCACGCGGCTCACGAGCGGATCCTTTACGAGGAGGCGCTGGCGCGGCTGCAGGGCGAGCCCGGCGTGGCGCAACAGCTCCTGTTCCCGATGCTCGTGGACCTCACGAACGACCAGTTCGATCTGCTGCTCGAGCTGGGCCCCCATCTCAAGCAGCTGGGCTGGGACCTCTCCCTGCTGGGCCCTCCGACCGTGGTCCTCCAGGGTGTACCCTCGGGGCTGCGCCACGAGGGCCCCGGGCAGTTGCTTCAGGACGTGCTCGACGGCGTGAGCGAGAGCACGGGGCGCGCGCCCGACGAGGACTTCTCGCACCGCCTCGCCGCCTCTTGGGCCTGCCACGCAGCGACGCGCGCGGGCGATCCGCTGAGCCAGGAGGAGATGCGCTCGCTCGTCGACCGGCTCTTCGCCACTTCGCGACCGCACGGCGACCCGCACGGCCGCGTGACCTTCGTGCGCCTCGACCTCGACGAGCTGCACCGGCGCTTCGGCCGGGCCTGAACTCATGGGCCCGGCGCGGGTCATCGCGATCGTCGGCGCGACGGCCACGGGCAAGACCGGCCTCGGTGAGGCGCTGGCCGAATCACTCGGCGGCGAGGTGGTCTGCGCCGACTCCCGCCAGGTCTTCAGAGAGCTCGAGGTCGGCACCGGCAAGCCTGTGCCCGCTGACCGTGCGGTGCTGCCGCATCACCTGTTCGACGCGCTCGCGCTCGGTCAGAGGCCGAGCGCCGGCTGGTACGCGAACGCTGTGGGCGCGGTCTGCAGGGCCATCCACTCGCGCGGCTGCACGCCGGTGCTGGTCGGAGGCTCGGGGCTGTGGCTGCGCGCAGCCCAACACGGCCTCTCGGGCGAGCCACCTCATGATGCGCGGGTGCGCGTGCGGGTCCGGGCGGAACTGGAGCGCATCGGACCGGAGGCACTGCACGAGCGGCTGGCGCTCGTGGACCCGATCACCGCCGCGAGGTTCTCGCCCCGCGACCGGCAGCGCATCACCCGCGCACTCGAGGTGCACGAGACCAGCGGCCGGCCGCTCTCGTGGTGGCACCAGCGCCAGGGCGAGCCTGCCGTGACGGGGGAATGGCGCGTCTTCGAGCTGACGGTCCAGCCGCAGTCACTCGACCAGCGCATCGCCAGCCGCACGCGCTGGATGTTCAAGTCGGGCCTCATCGAGGAGACGCGGGCGCTGGTCGCGGCGGGGCTGGAAGCACCACTGCGGGCGCTGCACGCGGTTGGCTACGACGAGGCGATCGAGCTGCTCGCCGGGCGACTGAGCCGTGCCGAGGCGGAGGAGCGCACGAACTTGCGCACCCGGCAACTGGCGAAGCGCCAGCGCACCTGGTTCCGCAACCAGATCGAGGCCGTGCGTCTGGGGTCCGGGGCTTCCGGCCCGGAGGATTCTCTCGCGGCCATCTTCGCGGCGCTGCGGGCGTGAGAAGGGGCTCCCGCGCGCGTCCCGGGCGTTCCAGCCCGGTTGACAGCACTGCTTGCCCGCACTAACTTCGCACGCGGCTTGAAGCGAACCTCGTGTGGGCGGGCATAGCTCAGTTGGTAGAGCGCGAGCTTCCCAAGCTTGAGGTCGCGGGTTCGACCCCCGTTGCCCGCTCCATATCATCCTGGCCTGAGGCGCGCCGGCGCGGGTGGACGATCCCGTTGGCGCGTCGAGCCTTCTGAGGAGGCTTCCCTGGCCACACCCGTGATCCGCCAGCCGGTCGTCGCCATCATCGGCCGGCCGAACGTCGGCAAGTCCACGTTCTTCAATCGCGTGCTCGGCGAGCGCCGGGCCGTGGTCCACGACCGGCCCGGGATCACCCGGGACCGCAATACGGCACAGGCCGAGTGGTCCGGCTACACGTTCCTGCTCGTGGACACCGGCGGCTTCCTGCCCGGCGCGGCCGAGGGGCGCGACGCCCGCGTGCGGCGCCAGGCCGAGATCGCCATCGAACTGGCCGATGCGGTGCTGTTCGTGGTGGACGTCAAGACCGGCGTCACGGATCTCGACGTCGCCATCGCCCACGATCTGCGGCGCCGCGGCGCGAAGAGCCTGCTGGTCGTGAACAAGGTGGACAAGCCGGGAGACCTCGGCACCCACGACTTCCACCGTCTGGGACTTGGCGAGCCGCTGCCGGTCTCTTCGGAGAACGGCTTCGGCATTGGCGACCTGCTCGACGAGGTGGTCGCGCTCCTGCCCGGGCGCGCCGAGAAGCAGGCGCCGCCGGGCACGCGCGTGGCCATCGTGGGACGCCCCAACGTCGGCAAGTCCTCGATCGTCAACATGCTGCTGCGCGAGGACCGCGTCCTGGTCGAGCCCCTGGCCGGCACCACCATGGACGCCATCGACACGGAGTGGAAGACCCCCGCCGGCACGTTCACGCTGGTGGACACGGCCGGCATCCGCCGCGAGTCGCGCTACCAGGACGAAGCCGAGTTCTACGCCGTGGTGCGGGCGCTGAACGCCCTGCAGCGCGCGGATGTCGCCTGCCTGGTGCTGGACGCCACGCAGGGCTTCCTCAAGCAGGAGGCCCGGCTTGCCCACAATGTCCTCGACGCGGGTTGCGCGCTCCTGCTCATCTACAACAAATGGGACCTGATCGAGGGCCGCCACGAAGCCTGGGAGCGCCTGACGCTCGAACGGGCCGAGCGCTACCCCACGCTCGCGGACCTGCCGGCGGTGCCGGTGTCGGCCACCGAGAAGATCAATCTCGGGCGGCTCCCGAAGCTCATCCTGCAGCGCGTCGAGGAGCACTCGCGCAAGATAGCGACCCGCGAACTGAACGACTGGCTGTCGGCGGTGCAGAAGCTCCGCGGGGTGCCATCCACCGGAAGCGGGCTGATCCCGAAGCTCTATTACATCGCGCAGACCGGCACCGGACCACCCGAGTTCACGCTGTTCGTGAACCACCCGCAGCGGCTCAACGACAACTACCGCCGCTTCCTCTGGCTGCGCTTCGCGGAGCATTTCGGATTCCGCGGCACGCCGTTGAAGATGCGCGTGCGCAAGAGCGAGTAGTGCGGTGACGGCGGCCCTGTTGTTGTGCGTCGCCATCGCCTACCTGAGCGGCTCGCTGCCCTGGGGCCTCTGGGTCGGACGGCTCGCCCGTGGCGTGGACGTCCGCACGCTGGGCTCCGGCAACCTCGGGGCCACGAACGTCTACCGCTCGCTCGGCCCGGCGCTCGGCGTCCTGACGCTTATCCTGGACATCGCGAAGGGCCTCCTGCCCGTGGGGCTGCTGCCGCACGCCGCCTTTGCGGCGGGTTTCCCCGGTGGGCCCGAGTGGTGCCGCTTGGCGGTGGGCGTCGCAGCGGTCGTCGGGCACGTCTGGACGTTCCTCGGGGGCTTCAAGGGTGGCAAGGGCGTGGCCACCACCGCTGGCGTGCTGCTGGCCCTGGCGCCCGCCGCTTTCGGCGTCTTCGTGCTGGTCTTCGTGGTGGTTGTCGCGATCACTCGTTTCATCTCGCTGGGTTCCACGCTGGGGGCGGCCGCCTTCGCGGTGGCACTCGCCTTCCTTGCGCCTGGCGGGCTTCGCAGTCCCACGTTCCTGCTGGGCCTTCTGCTCGCGCTGCTCGTGGTGCTCAGGCACCGCGACAACTTCCGCCGCCTGTTGCGGGGCGAGGAGCGGCGTTTCTCATTCCGGGGAGGACGGACCTCATGAGCACCGTGGCCGTGCTGGGGGCGGGTTCCTGGGGTACGACGCTGGCGATCCACCTGTGCCAGGCCGGGGCCGAAGTACGGCTCTGGGGCAACGTGCGGGAGGATCTAGACGCCATGCTCCAGACCCGGGAGAATCCGAAGTTTTTGTCTGGCATCAGGCTCCCCGATGGGGTTAAGGTTCTGGCTGAACTGGAGACAGCGCTGGAGGCGGCTGATTTCACCTTCTACGTGGTGCCCTCGCAGGCGGTCCGCGAGGTTGCGCGGAGGGTGACGGCCATCGGGCACGAGAGCCTGCCGGTGTGCGCGGCCAAGGGCCTCGAACTCGGCAGCCTCAAGCGCATGAGCGAAGTGCTGTCGGAGTGCCTTGGTGATCCCGGCCCGGTGGTTCTCACGGGCCCGAGCCACGCCGAGGAGGTGAGCCGTGGCATTCCGACGACGGTGGTAGCCGCCGCTGCTGACGAGGAGCGGGCGAAGGCGGTGCAGGTGCTGTGCTCGACGCCAGCGTTCCGGGTGTACACGAACACCGATGTCGTCGGCTGCGAGTACGCCGCCGCGCTGAAGAACGTCATCGCGATCGCCGCCGGAGTCTGCGACGG
>Ga0315275_10001208_pt1 | contig 22550 bp, 9 predicted proteins | sample YL17G03_0_MG_FD_205557 | JGI IMG/M metagenome (GOLD analysis project Ga0315275, IMG submission 205557) | Sediment microbial communities from Yellowstone Lake, YNP, Wyoming, USA - YL17G03_0 | ecosystem: Environmental > Aquatic > Freshwater > Lake > Sediment | place: USA: Wyoming | collected...
ACCTATCCTCGGCGGCCTCCACCACGAGTACCGGCTCGACACAGCGGCCTGAGCCAGCCGCGCTCGGGGGCTGACTGCCGATCTTGCACATGCAGCAAAGTCGAAGTGTGTCCGGGCCAGCGCAAACGCTTCGCTGCGGGTCGAGTCCGTCGACCTTTCCTCGGCCGCGTTACGCCTCGCTCACCCCGCACCGCTGGCATTAAGCCCGCTAGCTGATCCGTTCGACGCGACTTTGAGACGATTCTCACCTGGGATTGAGTATTTGCGGAGCACACCTCCCTGCAATCCGCACTCGAAGGAAAGGCTACCACAGAATGGACTGAACGGGATACCTGGTACCTATTTTATTTTTTGGGCGAACCGACAGTAGACATGGTAGATGGCGCCGTCCACAAAGACCCGGGCCCTGCGTGGCATGAGGAGTCCTCGACGCCACCGTAGCCAGTGCCGTCCCAATTTGTCAACCCAGCCAGACCTGGTACCTATCCCAGCGGGACCTGGTACCTATCCCGCAAAACCAGGAGACCGACCTACTCATGCAATCAGGTACCTATCCATAGGACCTATCCAGCCGGGCTTTACTGTTGCTCTCCAGACACCATTTCGCTGGCCTTCATCTTGCCCTGTTTGACGAGCTCCTGCTCGACCTTGTTTACACGATCCCAGAGCGTGAGGCGCCCGCCAAGGAGATCCTTGAACACTGCCCTCTCGAAGTCACGGTCTCCTAGATCACCGATAGCCTCGACGATGTCTCTTGAGAGCCTGCCATCCAAAGCCTTCTCACGCGGCACATGCAAAGCGACCGCCTGCCCCCCTTTCGCCTCGATTCTCTTTTCTTTAGCAAGAAACTCTTCACGGTCCCGGCGCCTCTTCTCTTCCGCAGGCTTGTAGAGTGTCAGGACCTCCCTAAGCCCTTCGCTGGCACCAGGGGGATTCACGCGCCGCAGCTCGTCGAGCGCGAGCCGTGCAACGCCGAGGGGAGATTCGTCTTGCCGCGCGCCAGCCTTGGGCCGTTTGGACTCAGCGAGGAGTCGATCCATATTCCACATCGGGGGCTGAGCCAGCAAACGTTCCACATCCCACCCGACGCCCTCTTGGACCAAGCGGAGCAACGTATCACCCGCTCGGCGAGAAATCGATGCCTCCCGGACGCGGAGGTGCATCTCGATAGGTTCCCGGTTCGCCTTAAGGCGCCCGTTGAGTACTCGCCTGATCGCTGGTATCAGGTCGTCATGGCCCTCTTCCAGAGCCCTGAGCGCCGCCGTATCGGCATCGAGCCACGACACTTGAGGATCGCCGATCGGAAACCCCTCTAACGCCCGGAGGTAGACGTCGCGTCTTTGGTTTGCCGACATCGCCTGAACGTAGGCCTCCCGCCGCAGCAATCCAGCGTCGTATTCGACACTCTTGCGCGCGTCACCGCTTAAATGTTCAGGCATCTGCTCAACCAACGGGAGAAAGCGCGCGCAGTCGACTACCCACGCCAAGCATGCGCGGGTCACCTTCATTGACCAAAAGGCATCGTCTGTCCTGCCATCTAGCAGGAGCTGCTCTACTATGTGTCGCCTCGGTCCGCCGGCCCGGCGCATCTCAAGATCCAAGCGTGCGTTGAGCACAACGGGGTTCCTAGCCTCAACCGGCAAAGGCAGCGTCTCTGGAAACGGGTTCGGCACGGCTACACTTGCTACGCCACTCACCGGAAGCAACAGCCCAAGTATCACAGTCAACGCTAGTCCTCTCATGGTGTCACCTCCACGGTGATCTCGAAACTCTCGGCAGGCCAAGTTTGGATGGCCCCCTGCCCATCGCCTTCTGGTTTGAGCTGCCACTGCGTCACCGAGATCTTGTAGATGCCCGGTGTGATGGGCATGAAATCGACTGACACCTTGCCAGGGAACCCGCCGTAGGGGTCGCCTGTTATGCCGACGGCAGTCGGTTGCGGTGCGCAATGACCGGGGGTGTTCCGTGGGTCGAAGATGTAAAGTGCATCCGCGCTGGGCGGTGTTACAATAGGTACCAGGTCCGGCATAGTTGATGAATCGAACATCTCGCGGTTCATCCTTCATCCGTGCCTCAGCTCCGCTTCGAGGGCGTCCACCTGACGCCCGAATCCCTCCTCCGCCAGGCGCCGCCGCGCGCCTCGGCAGTACACGTGATACGTGCCGCCAGCGACGAAGATCCTCGGCTTCCGTGGCACACCGCTCCTCCCTGCAATCCGCACTCGAAGGAAAGGCTACCACACAACTCGTCGAATGGGATACCTGGTACCTATCACCTATCTTATCTTAATTCACGCCCTGTCCGCAGGCTGGTAACCCTCCTCACGAAGATCGAACCCGAAAGGACAAGCGCCCACCAGACGATGGTGTTGACGAGCGCAACGACAAGGTCGTCGGCGGCGGTCGCATAGCGCCAGTGCGAGTCGCGGAAGATGAAAACTTGCCTCATGATCTCCCGGCAGACGCCCGGGTGTAGATGTGAGGCAATCATCACCGTCCGCATGGGCTGCATGGTCACCACTGACGCAGCGCCGATGAGGTGAAGCGGTAACCCACGGAGTGGAATCAGAGAGTAGGCCTCTCCGTGTGATCTCGACAGTGGGGGGCCGACCACGCCGATGTTGGACACCGTAACGTACTCGAAGAGCAGGGTGGCCAAGAAGAGCCCAGCCCAGAAGAGACCCCGCTTCCGCAACATCCTCGTTTTTCCCTTCATGGTCTGCACTCCCTGATCGCTGGTTCTTGACACAGTGGGATTCGCAATAGGTACCAGGTCCGGCATAGTTGATGAATCGAACATCTCGCGGTTCATCCTTCATCCGTGCCTCAGCTCCGCTTCGAGGGCGTCCACCTGACGTCCGAATCCCTCCTCCGCCAGGCGCCGCCGCGCGACTCGGCAGTACACGTGATAGGTGCCGCCAGCGACGAAGATCCTCGGCTTCCGTGGCACACCGCTCCTCCCTGCAATCCGCACTCGAACGAAAGGCTACCACAGAATGGACTGAACGGGATACCTGGTACCTATCTGGTACCTATCTGGGATTGAGTATTTGCGGAGCACAACCTTACGGACCTATGTGGCTCCCTCTTTTCGCTGATCAAGCCAGACCACGAAGGTCTCGCCAACGAACAGCACCGCAATGGCCATGGCAACCAAGCCCGCCGAGGCAAGCCAGGGGTCGAGGCAAAACCACCAGCTAGTACCGCTTTGAACGAAGAAGCGCCCATATTTCTCGGGCCGCAGAATGATCGCGAGGACCAACTCGGCGCCAAGCAGCCACGCTAGGAGCTTCTTTCCGACTCGCCGGCGTACCTCCTCCTCGGCGCGCCGAACGCTCCCGGTCCCTAGCCTTCCCAGGCGCCAGGCCACTGCGACGAGGCCCCACCCGAGCGCCCACGAGATCGCCGCGACGCTGAGCGCATATGCGGGCCAGACCAGATGCGTGGGGCTTACCAGGTAGTAGCGGAGTTTGCTCAATGCGCCATCCTGGAACAGCAGTACAGGCGGCCGCAGCGCGCGTGCGAGTGTGTCCAAAGCGATCGGCACAACCAGCAAGACACTGAAACCACAAACTACTTCGAGGCACACGCGCAACGCCTGCTTGGCCCTCGCCTCTTTGGCCGCGGCTAACGGGGGTCCTGGACGCTTGGCCCATTCGTCGCCAAACGCCCCACTGAGGTACCACAAGGCCACCGCCGCGCAGCACAGGAGGAATGCAAGACTCGCGACATTGCCTCCGAAGAAGACCACCCACTCCCACGCGCCAGCAACAAACTTGCTCTGAACCTCGGTGAGGACCAGCGCCGGAGTGGCTTCCGGTCGGTGAAGGACCGGCAGAATGAGTTGTAGGAAACACAGGCCGGCAAGAGCAAGCCGAGGTGGCCAAACCGCAAGGGAGTCCCGCAACGGGCCAAGGTGCCTGCTTGCCCGACCTGGAGCTGAAACGATCATCCACCCGATGGCCCACGAGGCGATCAGGGCATTCAGGCCGAGCAGCGCCCGATAGCCAAACGATATGTGCCACCCGCGGAGTCCCCGTTCGTCAAAAAGCTGCGGTAAGAACCCGGGTCGCTGGACCACTATCCAGCAGACTCCCGCAACCGTAAGAGCGCCAATTGCGATCGTGCTCGCCAATTGGAGAGCCTTTTTCATTATCTGCACTCCTTCGTGGGTGCTACAAGGTGTCCCTCAGGGTCTAATTGCCCGCACAGAGGCACGCGCTCCGAAAGAAACCGCTGGACCGAGCGATCCTCCAGGGGGAGGTGAAGGGGATCACCTTGGTCGGGGTAGTTCACGAAATCCGAACTCAGCGAGAATCGAAGGGGACGGTCAAACATCAGCCAGTCCTGCGGTGAGGCCGAGGGGCCTGCGTCATCGTAAAACCCACCCATTCCTGGATTCTTTCCCGCCCAGTGAAAAATGCCCCATTCCATGACCCATTGCCCGTAGTTGGGTGACCCTCCGGGGTGGTTGTACGACTCATGCACAGCATCCGAACCGCACAGTGGAAACTCCTCGTAACGTAGTCCCACCAGTGAATACTCGCCACAAGCGCCGACCATTCTTGCTTGCCCTGTCGGGTCTCCGTGTGACGCGTAAGCCTTGGTCGTGATGATGCCAAAGCCATGAGCCGTCTCGTGGGCAACCACGTTCACGTACCGATTGAAAAGCACCTCTTTTGCGCATGGATTGAATTGTTCCCCACAGGCGTTGTTGGGCGGTTTGTTGGAGTCACGTTCCGGCAGATGTTCCGCAATGATCACTTTGTCACCTTCATACTTCCAGATAAATGGTGCCTTGTACAGCAAATCCCTGCTGATGCCGTACTTGTCATCCCCTTGGGCGAGGTCCCGATCCGGATTTTGGAGGGGAAAGCTGGGGCCCCGCTCCTCGTAGTTCACGTCGCTGGTTGCGTAGTTGCCCCAGGGTATGTTGTGGTCCGGGGTCGTCAATGAGTCCCTGACAATGTGACGCAAGTACGGTCTCGGAAGGTCCGGCGAGGTGGCGACAACCACGTTGCCCGAGGCCTCGGTGTACTTCCGCGTGACTTCCTCCGCAACATCGGAAAGAAAGTTGCCAGGAGTGCGGCCATCCCTAACGGAAGTGAGGTTGGCCTGTAGGTTGGTCTCCGCCCCTGGTGCGAGGTCCAAGAGGATACGCTGGCCGACGCTTACGACCCATTCATTCTTGCACACGGCGGGGGTTTCGACATCAGTTGAGCATAGCGGGTCGCCGCCAGGCTTCGCCAGTTGTTGCTCAGTCTTTGCCCATGTGACACGAAGAAGATACAAGCCAGGCGCCACCAGGTAACCGGTCCCGCCGGGGGTGTACCCGTTGAGCGGCAGGCCCTGCGGGAGCTTTGGAATAAACGGGTTTGGCTCCCCGAACGTCCACTCCTGCTCAGGGGCTGAGAACTCATGCGTCCCGATCCAGATTCCGCCGATGCCGCGGAGATCGGTCGTGAGGGCCTTCATGCCCCAGTTGCCGGTATAGAAATCGAAGGTGTAGGTCCTGTCGCTGTCGACATTCACCAGCCGCAGTTCAGCCAGACCTTTGGCATTTGACCGGACCCTGGCCCTGATGCCGTCCCGCCACCCAAACTCATCGTCGAATCTATGTGTCACGCCATCGAAGTTCGGAGTTGCCTTGGTGATCCAGGGAAGCTTACTCGTGGCAATTTGGATCTTTGTTGTTACCGTCTTGCCACCAGCGGAGGTTTTCCGCTCGAAAACCTCCTTCCGCCCCGTTGTTGGTGCGAGCGTACCTCCCGGCGGTGCATTCTGCAGGCTCGGCATTGTCTGCTGCATAACCGATGCGTTCCAGAGTACACCTGCCGGTGACTCCGGCTCGTCCGGCGAGATCACGGTGATCAGGCCGGTCTGAAAGACAGTAGTCCTGCCGAGACGCCAGAACCTCACGTTGTTCAGGCTGCTCTCGTACTCGGTATCAACATCCTGGAACACGATGTCGGCCTGGTACGAGTCCTGCGTCTCATTGGGGTCCATCTCCTGCGCGTAGACGCCCCGATTGATGGCGATGTTCAGGGTCTTGGTGACGGGTTCGAAGTTCTCGTTGAGCAGCTTTGCGCCCCTGACCGTGCACAGCCACCACCCTCCAGAGTAGACGCCGTCCGGGGAGAAGTCCCGGAACCAATGCGACTGCTCGCGGATCCGGTAGGCCTTGTCCTTTGACTCGACGTAGATCAGGTAGCTCCCTGGGTTGAACGGGGCCTTGATCAACTCGATCCCTATGTAGCCACGCCCATCGGTGCTGCCCTGCGGGTTGGGGATCACCGACTCGACGACACCGTTCTCGCTCACCTGAGGCGCCATCGTGCAGGTCCGGCTGTACCCCTCCACCGGCGGCACCGGCCCTTCATGGTCGTAGCGCGGACAGAGGTGGACTCTGAACTGGGCATCCTTGGCCACATTACCCGTGCCGTCCATGAGCGACAACCGAAACTCACCGGGGTCCGTGACCTCGAGCCTTGGATCGTAGCCGGTGCCCACCCCGTGGGTGCAGACCCCACCGCCGCAGCTCCAGTTGAGGTTGTGCGGGTCGGACCATGGAGCGCCCATGGGGTTCGGGATGTTGGTGCCGGTTACCAGCAGCAGCGTAAACCTGGGCGTGTCTCCGGCCGTGGTCTTCGGCAGGACACCCTCGCTGTCCCCGGGCCCGACGCTCAGGGGGACCGGTTCGTCCCACGGGCCATAGGTCCCACCACTGAGCAGTGAGTAGTGATCGTAGGATGGGTAGAACATCACGGCATGGAAAGTGCCGCGCTGGAAGACGAGGGTGATCGGCTGGGTGGCGGTTCCACCCGCCCAGTCGGGATCACCGGGGTAGGTTACCGAGAGGGATGCCGGCACGTCGCCCTCAGGCATGCCACCCGCAGCGTTCCACCAGGTCGTCATCGTGTAGGCCGCAAAGTCCGGCCCGTCGGCGAGCTGATCCTTGAACTCCACCATCACGTTCGGTGCGGAGGATGAAGCCGAGGTCACGCCGTACCCGTAGGTGGTGTTGCCGAAGGCATCTACGAGGGCGTAGACGTTCCACGTGGTGTGGCGGTCGGCTGCCGTCACGCCGCCACCGACCGGGTTGACGAGGTAGTCCGACCAGTATTCGAAACGATTGTCCTCTGGCCGGCCCTGGAAATCGAAGGAGGCAAAGTGATCCGGCTTGCCGGGCTCGGGGTGAGCGCCGTAGGCCATCAGGAACGGATCGGACCAGGCGTCGTTGATCTTGGCCTTGGCCTGCGCCGACAGGCTGAGCAGCTCGGCGGTGCCCCACACCGGTGTGACCTGTCCTGGGGTGTTGGGGTCAGGAGCCACCCCGACGTAGAGCGACAACGTGCCGAGTCTGTACGCAAAGGTATCGTTGAGGTCGGTGAGGGCCCCCTGGGCGTCGCGCTCGTGCCACAGGAAGGACGCCCGACTGCACTCGATGGAGCTGCCGTTCCGATCCAGGATCAGCCTCCCCATGCGCGGGCCAACGAGGGCAAGCTGCACAAGTACAGGATAGGTCGGCTCGGCTCCCGTGGCATCCTTGACGTCGAGTTTGAGATTGACGGTCTTCTCGATGCGGTGCCCGTGGATGCCGTCCACCCCCACCTCGCCGTTGGGCTCGGTCTTGCCTGTGGATGGGGTCAGGTCCGTCAGGGTCACCGTGAACGGCGGGTGGAGAACGGTGCCGGCGGGGACGATGCCGTGCACGAAGGTGAGCTGGTCGCACGAGGTGATGCCCATGGCGCTGGCGACACGCTCGACCGGCGGCTCCGGCAGGGGCACCGCGGTGGACGCATCGAGGGGCTCGTAGTCGGGGTCTGTGAGGAGGCTTGCTCGGGGTGCCGATGACACGGTCTGTGCCCTCACCCCAACCCTCTCCCGCGGGGAGAGGGAGCGAATGTCCCCTCCCCCGGTCCTCTCCAACGGCGAGAGGGAGCTCTGGTCCACCAACTGTGATGCGCGGTCTGCCGTGAATCCCTGGCTCGGTTGGGCGAGACTGACCCCTGACCCCTGCACCCTCTGCCCTGTCTCCCTCACTTCCTTCCGCACATGACGGCGTTCGACGGGCAGGCGCTCGTACGGGCCGGTACTCAGCGAGATGCTTCCGTCGGCAAACAGACCGGTGACCGCAAACGGCTGGCGAGCCACGGACTGGTAGCGCGGGATCGGGCGGGCTGCCTCACGGGCGGGGGCAAGCCCCGCCCCTACAACCGATATATCTGCTGGCGCATTGCCTGGCTCGAGCGAGGTGGCAAACGAGTCCACGAAGGCGGGAGCAAACGTGACCTTGCCGATGGTCTTCGCGGTGACGGTGGTTTGGGCGCTGCCGTCGGGACCGGTCAGGACGCTGCTGCCACCGCTGAACTCGACCGTCCCTAAGTCGTCCGCGGACGGCGTAGTGGCGAAGCTCACCTGTGCTCCGGAAATCCGGTACCCGCGCGGGTCGAGCATGATCGCGATCGGCGTGGTGGTCTCCCCAACCGGGACGGTGGCAAAGTTGTCCGTGAACGGGTACACGCGCTCGCTGGCCTGCGGCATTGAGGTGATGGCAACGTGCAGCCGGTAGTCCCCAAACCCGCGGGTGGTCTGCGCGTACAGCACGTACATCCCCGAGAGCGGCAGCACGGCACCGTGCAGGGAGGCGTTGAGGTCCACGCCCGGCTGGTTGTCCCAGGCGACGAGGTTTTGCGGGATAAAGCCGTCAGGCACCGCGATCGCGATCTCCGGGTCGAGCGAATCCGGGTGCTCCCAAGGCTTGGAGGTGTCCACGCGCTCGAGGGATACATCAATGGTGCTGCCTGCGGTGGCGAAGAAGTAGTACGCGTTGAAATCCGAGAAGACGCCGCTCGGGTCGCCGCCCGCGGCGAAGGTGCCGTCCCAATTTGTCAACTCAGCCGGACCTGGTACCTATCCGGTATCCGGGGGATGCAGCTCGGTCCCCGCCGGCACGATCCCGTGAACGAAGGTGCTTTGCCCGCAGGATGTGATGCCCTGGACCCGAGCGATTATCTCCCGGGGCGGCTCGGGCAACGGCTGCGCTACCAAGACCACTGTTCGCCGCGCGAAGCCTATTGGGTTTGCTTCGGCCTAAGTTCCCCCGCCGAAAACTCCTGCATCTTGCCGAGCCACGTTTCGGCCGGCTGCTCGAAGGACTTCGGTGGTCGGGTCGCGGCGCCAGCGCCAAGGCTCTTCACCTGTGCAGCCTTCGCTTCGAGGTCGAGCTGCCGCTTGACGATGGCCTTGATCGAAGCACAACCGGGGTTGCGGCGCACGAGGTAGGGATCCGGGATACACACGTAGCTGCTGATGTCCTCGACGACCTTCCGGAACGCCGCATCCGTGCCCATCCGCTCCCGGAACTCGTCGTCCTTCATCCCGGCCAGACGCTCGCTCGCCAGACGGTTGGCATCCTCGCGATCGGCGACTCCGGCCCCCAGCTCAAGGCGCGTCAGCAGCTCCGGGAGCGGAAGATCGCGGCGGACCTCCGCAGACTCCTCAGGGTAGTGGGTCTCGATCAGGGGCTTGAGCTCCGCCAGACCGTCGGCGGCGGCAAGCAGCATGGCGCTCTGCCTCGGTAAAGGTCTCCCATGCCTAAGGGTCGTGGTGCCCTCGACGATGGCGGCTGAGTAGATCCGGAGTCTCTGGTCTCTTGGAGTGCGAAGCAACTCGGCCTCGTCCATCAGCCACATGGCCCTTTCGTGCAGGGGATCGATCCGCGAATACTCAGTCAGAATGTCCTCGAATGGCCGCAGGTCGAGCCAGCGGATGTTCCGGGAAAGGTAGCCAAACACCTCGTTGGCGATCGCCGGCTCCCTGTCAAGCAGGCCCTTGCGAATCGCCTGGCGCAGCGCCGTTTCCCGGGCTGCAGGGTCCGCGACCCTTGCCGCCTTTTCGATGGCCTCGGTTGCCGGGCCCATTGCTTTTCCCTCGGGAACGTCCCCTCGAGTCACAGTGCCGAAGCTGGCCATCAGCAGTATCAGCGCGAACGAGGTCAAACCCTTACCGGTGAGCCCGTTTCTCATGGCAGGCCTCCTCATACTTGTACCCATACGTAGACCGTCAGTGGCGAGCCGACGACCGTGCACGAGTTCTGGGGCGCCATCGGCGGAACCAGCTCCACGGTGATCTCGCTGTCCACCGTTCCATTCGTGACCGTCACGGAGGCCGTCCCGTCGCTCCCTGTCATTAGATACGCGCGAGTGGCGCCGTTTACTAACGCGTCGCCCCTCGTCACCACGAGTTCAAGGGTGACCCCGGATTGACTTTGAGGGGCCTCGCTGCCCGAGGAATCGACGTGAAGGACCACCGGGAGTGGGATCGGCTGGCCGGCCGGAGCAACCTGATTATCCCCTGAGACGACGCAGAGAGCGCTCAGCGCACATTGGAGGCTGAGCGTGAGGTGAAGCCGGTCTGTAAATCGCATAGCGTTGTGCTCACGCACGGTCCGCACCGCCCCATAGACGGGGTCGGCCGCGTCACTCAAGCCCGGACCGTCGCCCTTGAAATGACCATCGCCGCTTCCCCCTGGCCACACGACCTGGTTCGGTGCGTCTACGATGTCAGCGGAGCTCGCTGGAATGGAGCCGGGAGCGAAGACGAGATCCGAGTCAGCGTCAACCCCGCCGCGGGCGCTCAAAGTATCCTGCCAGGCGTGGCGAGACTCATGGAGGAACACAGTGGGAAAGCGGTCCGCAGGATCCTTCTCGAAGAACCCGTAGTAGAAAATTCCCCACCAGTACCCTTGGGGAAGAGGATGCCGCAACGCTGATGCTGTCGGCTTGACCGTGACCAACGTTGGCGTGTTGGGTTGGACTGCGGCAACATAGCCCATGTTGAGGTCCTCGACCACCGATGTGAGCGTGCTACACCCGGTGTCCACTTCTCCGCTGCCGTCATCAGGGAAATCCGCGAGTTCGTCCCACAACTTCTTCTCAAGCCAGTCACGCACTCCATTCTCACCGGCCTGGACATTCCACGAGAAATAGGTACCAGGTCCGGCATAGTTGATGAATCGAACATCTCGCGGCTCATCCTTCATCCATGCCTCAGCTCCGCCTCGAGGGCGTCCACCTGGCGCCCGAATCCCTCCTCCGCCAGGCGCCGCCGCGCGACTCGGCAGTACACGTGATACGTGCCGCCAGCGACGAAGATCCTCGGCTTCCGTGGCACATCGCTCCTCCCTGCAATCCGCACTCGAAGGAAAGGCTACCACAGAATGGACTGAACGGGATACCTGGTACCTATCCTATCCTATCCACTTCAACTGACAGAGGCCACTAATGCCCGTGTGCAGCGCCATCCTATTCCATGGGGCGCACCTTAGGCATGGCGGTACGGGTCTTCTCGACGAGCGGCCCCAGCCAGGAAGGCCCCTCGTTGGCGCTGGGTGGGCCGCCGGCTGTGGACGATCTCGGCACCAGCCCTCGTTTGATCAGTTCCTGCTGGAGATATGCGACCTTCGCCAGGCTGACGCATGCCTCCGACAGTGGTTCCTTGCAGGCATTCGGGACCAGCTCAGCGGCAGCCCACTTGAACGCGCTGTCCTTCTCCATGAGATTGAAGAACTCCTCCGGCTCCATCTGGGACAGCCTCAAGGCCTGCAGTCGGTATCCGTCAGCGCGGTCGCAAGCCCCACTGCGCAGTTTCATGACCCAAAGGAGATAGTCTGATTCTTTGTAGATGGACGATCCGCTCACGGTGTCGATCTCTTTTGCATATTGGCGGACCAGGGGTTCGAACTCGGCGAGGCCGTCATTCGCCAAGACACCAAGGGCGACAGTTCTGACCAGCCGGAATTGTCGCTCGAATAGCGTCTCTCCGTTCTTAACCGCCTCCAGGCACACTTCCGCTCGTTTCCCCACGGGTAGGAGGATAAAGTGCCGCTCGGCGATTCCCCTGCGGACTGAGGCGCTCATCGGCTCATTGGGGTTGAGCTCGACGAAAGACATCAGGAGCTCATCTGCTTGCTCTGGGGTCAGCGTGTCTTCGTGGCGACCGATCCACTCGAGGGCGACGACCTTGACCTCCATCCTGGGATCACCGAACAGTTTCCTCAGCTCCCTCTTGACATCACTCAGGTCCTTCGTTGTCATCGCCGCTTTGTAGGCCTTTTCAACCGCTTCGCAGCGCGAATCCAAAGGCAACACTTGCGGGATTTCCACGCGAGCAAACGTCACACCTACAGCCAAGACACCGCTGAGCACCGCGGCCGACATAAGCCTCTGTCGCTTACTCATTATCTCCTCCTAGGGCACGGTGATGCATATGGACCATGAGGGCTTCGGTGCCCCCACCCATTCGCGGGGCGGGACCACTGTCAATCGGTATACTCCCGCGTTCGCTCCCACGAGAGGGAGATTGCCCGCTGGATCGGTGGGAGAGTATGTCCTAAAGTTCCATCCTGTCGTCGCCGAGCACTCCGCCCCGGGTCCTTGCGCCTCGACCTTGATGAGCGTTCCACCGGCCGTTCTGTCAGGGGACCCAGGATCGGCCTTGAAGAACAGAAGGCCCCCAAGCGGGGCTGGTCCGCCCCCGGGCGGAGGTGGTATCGGCGCCCACAGAAAGTCTGCACTCTGCAAGGTTGACCCATTGAAGAGCGCTTCAAAACGATAGGCGTTTCTCTCGAACGCACAGAACGCCTCCGCCCCATATTCTGGCTGAAGATACTCATCAAACCCATCACCATGGAAGTCAAATTCGGGATTCAACGGTACAGAACCATAATGCGCGTCGGTCACTTCCGGTGAGCTGGCCGGAGCAGTGGCAGGCAGTCGGTCGTGATCAGCGTCTGTGAGACCATCCACTGTGCTGAATTCGTTTTGCCAGCAGTGTCTCGCTTCGTGCGAGACCACGCGCGGAAACTCGAAGCGATAGTCGTAGCGATTCTCCAAGCCCACGGCGTACACCGCCACTGGACCGTCGACAGGCTGAATTCGATAGGGTCGGTAGTCCGGCCTCATCTGAATCGTCGCAGAGAGGATTGGATCCTGGGAGTTGTATGTGACCTGGGCCATGTTCCCTGCCGGATCCCAGATGTCTTGGATCCCCACAACCCGCGCAAGGACCGTGCCGGCCTCAGCCACCGAAGCGTTTGCCGGGTCGACGCAGAAGTCCATCACACGTACCTCGAGCCAATCCGTAGCGCTATTCGACGCATCGTTTGCGCCCCACGCGACACCCGTTGGATCCCGCGCGTACGTCCTCTCATCCACCCACTGGCTTAGCCAAAACGCGTCACTCTCCAGTGGCTGGCTCGCATCCCACGGCCCTTCACTTTGAGCCATGCGCACCTGGATGGTCGCACGGTACGGTGTCGATGCGGTACTCGGGATCAGGACACCAGAAACCGACCTGTAACGAGCTGTTGCCACTGAATCAAGGCTGAAGGCCGCCTGTCCGCCAGCAAGGTTCACCACGACTTCGTTCAGCCCGGCATCCAGCAGGCGACCGTCAACTGTGATTCTGGACGAGAAGTTCACCCCATCATAGAAGCGCTGAGACTTGCCTGCCCCGGGCTGGTCCATGTATTCCGGGTTCGGGATTTCCTCAAAAAGCAGCTTGCCGCTGAACGAGGGGATTGGTACATTTGGCAGGAATGGGTTAACGGCATCCACCCTGAGATTGACCCTCTCCGCATAAGAATCCACCGAGCTGAACGGCCCCACGTTTCTGATGATCTCGGTTTGCTGGCGCGTGCCGGCGAGTTCGGGGTGCGAAGAGTCTGGAGCAGGTGTGAGGCAAGAATCATCAACCGACGTACAACCGCGCTTCAAGAATCGAACCACGAGCCTAGGTCCAAAGAAATCCAGGATTCGTGCCCACAGGGTAGTCTGAACGGATTGTGCCTTCGCGCTCAACCCCTGACTTGCTCCCGCACCGCCCCCAGATGCCTGCGTTGCGGTGAGAATCCCACCGCCGACAGGGATATGGATAACTGGGCGCCCGGTTGGAATGTCGCCCGGGTAGCCATCAGGCACTGCAGTAAGGGCACCGAAGTACATACCTGTGCTGCCTATTCGGCTCATGGGGAGTGTGACGTCGCCCTCGAACACGCTCCCATCTTTCTTCTCCGAAGTGAGACTTGCGGTGCTCACCTCTCCAGTGCCTCCGATCTCCACCCGGAGGTTCACGGTTGTGGGCTGCGAAACCGTCAAGACACCATTTGGGAACGGCGCAAAGTTCTCATCTAGAAACTGGCCGCCGAGGACGGTGCAGATCACAAACCCACCCTTGAGATCCTCGTCCGGGGTTGAGCGGCCAATGAGTTGGGACTGCCAACGGATCCGGTACGGCGTGCTCCCGATCGACTCCACGAGGATGAAGTATTGTCCCGGGTTGACCGGTGCCCTGGTCAGTTCGATGCCGAGGTACCCACGCTGGCTCCCGGCCTCGTTGAGGGTGAGCGAGGAGAGCACACCGGTGAGAGCCTCACTGTCCACAGGCCCCAGGGTACAGTCCCCCGGCGGGCTTTCCGCCGTCAGGTGCTCCCCCCTCGGGCAGCGGTGGACACGAAACGCCGTGCCCGGCACGACGGTGCCGCTACCGTCCACCAGCGACAGGCGGAACGCACCCCCACCTCCGACCTCCAGCACCGCGTCCTGGTCGGTGGCGGAGACCCAGCTCCAGCTCCCGCCCGTGTTGCGGTAGACGTGGATGGGATCGAGCGACGGCTCGTCCTGACCCATGATGCTGTAGTACGGCCCCGCCGGGATGCGGCTCGGGATGGTGGTCCCGGAAAGGGCCAGCAGCACGAGGCGGGGGGTGTCGCCGGAGGCGGTCTTCGGCATGGCGCCCTCGCCGGCGCCCGGGGCGACGCTCAGCGGCCAGGCGCTTTCATCTACCCCAAACCGTGCGTCGTAGTTCTGCTTCTGGATGAGGACGTGCGAACTGCCACCCGAGAAGTCGTAGGTGATGGCCTTGGTGACGGTGCCTGCCGCCCAGTCTCCGTCCGGATCGTCCGGGTAGTCCACGGAGAGGGTCGAGGCCATCTGTCCCGAAGGTGCCGGGTTGGTCGGCCACTGGCTCGCCAGGGTGTAGCCGGCGAAGTTGCCGGCGGTGCCCGCGGTCTGGTCGGTGAACTGCACCGCGACGCCAGCGCCTGGTTGAGTTGCGGCGGTGTCGGTATAGCCATAGGTGGCGTTGCCCCAGCCGTCCTCGAGGTGGTAGGCATCGGTGATAGTCTCTCCCGAGAAGAAGCTCCCGGTCCAAAACGCGAACAGATCCCCGCAGGGAAGGTTCGGCCCCTCCCAGCAGGCGAAGTGATCCGGCTTGCCGGGCTCGGGGTGGACGGTGTAGGAAAGGGGCGCGCCATCGGGGGTCTCGAGACGGATTCCCAGGTCCTCCGCCACACCCCACACCGGCTTGACACCCCCCGGGCTTCCGCCGTCCGGCTCGACTCCCACGTAGCGGGACCAGGTGCCCATCCGGTATTCGAACTCCTCATTCAGGGCGACGAGGTTGCCCTGGGCATCCCGCTCGTGCCAGAGGAAGGAGGCGTTGGAACACTCTTTCCTTGTCCCGTCGGGGTCGAGGACGAGGGTGCCGTGGTGGGGGCCTCCGGTCGCCAGGTGCACAAGGACAGGATAGGTCGGTTCGACACCGTACTTGTCCTTGATCTGGATCCTGAGGCGGATGACCTTCTCCACCCGGTGGCCATGGATGCCTTCGACGCCCACGAGGCCATTGGGGGTGCTGCCACCTGTAGGGGGTGTCAGATCGGTCAGGGTCACGGTGTAGGGCGGGTTGACCTGGGCGGCGGTCGTGCCTGCAGCACGGAACGCCGCTGCGGCGCACGAGGTGATGGCCTGGGCACGCGCGATCATCTCCCGCGGCGGCTCGGGCAGTGGGATTGCGGTGGAGGCATCGATGGGCTCAAAGCCGGGATCTGCAAGGAGGTTTGCTCGGGGCGCCGATGACACGGTTTGCGCCCTCACCCCGGCCCTCTCCCGCGGGGAGAGGGAGCCCCCTCGCGACCCAAGGTCCGGCTTGGGCTCGTTTGAGGCTCCCTGGGGCACGTCCTTCCGGACATGCCGGCGCTCGATCGGCAGGCGCTGGAACGAGCCGATGCGCAGGGTGATCGTCCCATCCGGGCGAAGACTGCCCACCGAGGCCGCGAGATGGGCCACGGGCTGGTAGCGGGGAATCGGACCCCTGCCACGGACAGCCTGGGGCCCGGCCTCGGGTGCGGCAAGCGGCGAGCCGGTGAAGGTTGCGATGAACGATGGTCCAAACTCGGCCTTCCCCGCGCCGCTGAACACCACGTCCTTGAACGAGGAGCCGTCGGGGTTGGTGAGGGCGTGCGCGCCGCCGACGAAGCCGATCGTGCCCTGGTTGTCAGGGGAGGACTGAGTCGCGTAGGCGAGGGTGGCCCCGGAGATCGGGTAGCCACGCGGGTCGAGGGTGAGAGCGACGGTCTCGAAGGAGCTCCCTACGGGGACCGTTTGGTCGGCACCGGAGAGCGCGACTACGCGCTCGCCCCCCACCGGCGGCGCCAGCGAGGTGAACGAGAACGAGAGGCGGTAGTCGCCGTGGCCGCGGGTGGTCTCGGCAGCGATGACGTAGAGGCCTGTCAGAGGCAGCACGGCATCGTGCAGGGACGCGTTGAGGTCCACGCCCGGCTGGTTGTCCCAGGCGACGAGGTTTTGCGGGAGGAAACCGTCGGGGCCGACGATCTCGATCTGCGGGTCGAGGCTGTCGGGGTGCTCCCACGGCCTGGAGGTGTGCACGCGCTCCATGGAGACGTTGATCCGGCTGCCGGCAGTCCCCACGAAGTAGAAGAAGTTGTAATCCGCCACACCGCCAGCCGCGTTGTCACCGGTAAGCGTGCCGGTGATCGTCTGACCAGGGTAGATCCGGCTCGCCAGGACGTGCTGCTCGGGCGGGACGACGGCCCTCGTCTTCGCCGCCGTGTCGACGATGACCCACCGGTTCACGTTGGAGAGGGTGCCGGAGACGTTCTTGGTCCACAGGTGGTACGCGCCGTCCTGGAGGCCCGATGGGACCGCAAACGAGAGGGCGGTGCCATTGGTGTTGACGGTTGCAGGCAGGTCGGTGGTCGGGCAGACCTGCCCGACCTTGCACGACGGGCTCCACCCAAACGGGTCGTACAGTTGGTAGGGTCCCTGAACCATGACCGTGGTGTTCTGGGCGAAGGTGGGGCCGTAGACGACCACGGTGTCTCCCGGCAGCGCCAGCCCCGGTGCGACGCCGCTGATGTCGGGCGCAGCGATGGTGAGGGTCGTCGAAACCGTGTGGCTCTGCAGCGTCGCCGAGAGCGTCACCGTCGCCCCCGGAGGAGCCGCCGCCGAGGTGGTTACGTCCACTGGGCAGCGGAGCCAGGCGTCCCCCATAAACCCGCTCCCGGCCGGTTGGCACGCTCCCAGGCCCCCCGAGACGTACGCCACCAGAGGATCACTGCTGGAGAGCACCACCGGGCAGCCCTCGCGGTTCTCCCAGCCGCTCAGGTCAACACGTAGCGTCGTGGCACCACCCGCGACGACAGTTGGACGATAGAGAGAGACCTCTCTCAGGGTTGTTGCCTGCAGGGTGAAGTTGGCGGTCTTGGTAACCGATCCGGAAACCGCCGTGATGACGACCGGCACCGGCGTGCACCGCGCCTCCCACGTCGACAGGGTGAACTTTGCCGTCGCGGACCCCATCGGAACCGTCACGGTGGCGGGCACGTGAACGTACCCGTACGAACTGGTGAGGCTCACCGTCACGCCACCGGTGCCTGCCATGCCGTCAAGCTGGACGCTGTTGGTCGGGCTTTCCTTCCCGGCTGCCAAGCTGGTGAAGCTGAGCCTTACTTCAGTCAGGACCACGGGGCCGACGGTGAGCGTCGCGGTCCTCGTGGTCCCGCCCGCGCTCGCTGAGATGGTCACCACCGTTGGCGACGCGACGGCGTAGGTCGTCACCGGGAAGACGGCCTGGTATGCACCCACCACCGTGATGGTCGCAGGGACGCTGGCCACGGAAGGATTCGAGCTGGTGAGGGACACGACGGTGCCGCTCGTCGGTGGATTGGCGTACACCATGACGGTGGCTGTAAAGGTCCCGCCGCCAGCCGCCTTGGGAGAGTCCAACCGAACGTAGTTCACGGTATTCGGACTGATTGTCAGGGTGGCCGTCTTGGTGGTTCCGGCGGCAACGCCTGAGATGACCACGGCCGTCGTAGCGCTCACGCTTGAGCTCGTGACGGTGAAGTTGGCGCTCGTGGCCCCCTGAGCGACAGTCACGCTCGCCGGCACGCTGGCGACGGTCGGGTTGGAGGTCGACAGGGAGACGGTGAACCCGCCCGCGAGGGCCGGGCCGTTCAAGGCGACGGTGCCGGTGGTGCTGTAGCCCTCCCACACGGTGGGCGGGTTCAGGGTGAGTGACTGGAGGCCCAGTGGGCCAACCGTGAGGGTCGCCGTCTTCGTGGCGCCGTTGGCGGTTGCTGAAATTACGATGACGCTCTCTGAGGAGACCGGCGAGGTCGTGATTGCGAACTGGACGCTTGTGGCTTCGGCTGGCACAGTGACGGCCGGTGGTACGGTCGCCACAGCCGGGTCTGAGCTCGTGAGGGACACCGTGAGCCCTCCAGCCGGGGCCGGACCGTCCAGGGTCACGGTGCCCGTGCTCGGCTGGCCCCCGGCAACCGCCGAAGGACTGAGGCTCACGGAGGCGACGGAGGGCAGACCAACGACAAGATTGGCGGCTTTCGTGATCCCGTTACTCGCGGCCGAAATCTCCACCACGGCTGGCACGCTGACTGGCAGCGTCGTCACGGTGAACTCGGCGGTGGTGGCACCCTCAGCCAGAAAGACAGTTGCCGGGACGCTGGCCGCGGCAACGTTGTCGCTCGCGAGGCTGACATCCATACCTCCTGCGGCCGCTGGCCTGTCCAGCGTGATCGTTGCCAGGGACGTCGCCCCGCCCAAGAGTTCAGGCGGGTTCAGGGTCAGTGAGGCAAGTGACGGGCCCAGGTGCAGAGCCAAAGGAATCGAGGCAGTGGGCCAGTTACCGTGCGTGAAGCTGCCCGTGCGGGTGATCGCCGTCACGGTCAGCACCTGATCACTCTCGCCGCTGATCTCCGAGAGCTCAACGCGGAAGTGCTTCCCGTCCGGCTCGTACACCACCGGCGCCGTCTTGATATCGGTGTTCGACAGAGACACCTCGAGTGCAAGGACGTAGTCCCCGGGCTTGGGCAGTGTTGCGGAGCATCGCACGACGAGGGGCGCACGTTTCACAATGGCCCCCGCTGTCGGCTCGTCAATCGTGAGCGAACCGTCGTCCCCCGGTGCAACCAGGCCAGCATCGTTGACGAAGATGCCCCCATCGTCGGCGGCTGTGAAGGTCCACATGTCGGGGGACGTGAGGTCGCCGTCGGCGGCGAATGTGACCGAGTACTCCCCCTCGGGCCCGCTCGAGAAGCTCCAACGGCCGTTGCTATCGGTTGTGGCGGTCGCCGTGTAGTTTCGGGATGCGTTGAACAGAGTCACAACCGCGCCACTGACCGACTCGCCCGAGATGGCCCGGTACACGAGCCCGCCCGCAGCCCAGCGTGGCGTTGTCGGAGGAGCGTCGGCCCACGTCCAGAAATCCAGGGCGGTTGTGCTTGCAGGCCGAAGGGCGCGCGGCACGAGCCAGCCGAGCAGGGGCCCGGCCGCAACGCCGGTGACGGTGCGAATCTCGCCAGCAGGGCCGGTGGCGATGTCGTAGAACCCAAAGAGACTCTCGAGCCAGATGCGGCCTTGTTTGGGGGTGCGCTGGATAGGGTCGGTCGTGGAGATTATGACTGTCCCCGTTTCCTCCACCGTCGGGAGCGCGAAGTCCTGGATGATCTGCCAGTCGGTGGAGACGAACAGTGGGTTGTCCCCGTGGGGCTCGGAGAGGACGGTCCAGTAGCCCGACTTCTCGGCCTTGACCACGTAGCGGCCAGGCGGCACGGTCATCGAGTACGTGCCGTCCGTGGCGGTCTGGACACTGGAGAGCCCCGGCACCGTGACGGTTGCGCCCTCGATCGGAGCGCCCGCCGTGTCCCGCACGACCCCGTGCACAGTTCCGTTCGGGCCACCGGAGAAGGGTCGCGTCCAGAGCTCGATGGCCGTTGTGGAGCCCGGCGGGATCGCGACAGGATCAGAGACCATCGGGCTGGTGCCGTCCTTCCGGAACGCCACCACGTCGTAGCCCGGTTCGAGCCAGTCGAACGAGAACGTCCCCGACTGGTCTGTCACAAGGAGCGCCCCCGTGCGAGCCGAGATCAGGACGACGTCTGCGACGGGCTGGCCGGTGTCCCCGTCCCTCACGACGCCAGTGAGGTGGGCATACTCCGGCGTGAGTCGGATAGCGGATACGTTGGCCGGTTGCCCCGGCTGGATCTCCACGTCGCCGCTCGAGCCCTCACCGTACCCATCGCGCACCGCCCGAAGGGACTGTGGGCCGCTGGGGACCCTCGTCAGCGTGTAGTGCCCCTCCCAATCGGTGTCGGTCGCAATCGAGTCATCCCCGTTGAGGCTGACGTGGGCACCGATCAGGCCGAATCCGGTGGCCGTATCCACCACGGTGCCAGCCATCGTCCCGAACGCCGAGTCGAGCAGGATGTCGTAGGCATTGGGACCGGCGGCCGTGAGAGTCACTGCCACGGTCTTTGTCGAGTAGTCGTCCTTTAGGACCTCGAGGTGCACGTCACCCCAGTACACGCCAGCGATGGCGTAGGCACCAGCGCCGTCGGTCCAGGCCGCGCGGTCGGACTGCTCCTGGACGGCGACCCGGGCGCCCTCGAGGGCTGCATGCGTGGCGTTGTCCTTCACGGTTCCGGTGACCGCGACCGTGGTGCGGTTGAGGGCGAGGGTCCCGGCGTTGACGGTCATGCCTTGAGTGACGGTGATGTTGCCGCTGTTGGCGGCGACGTAGTTGGTCGCCGACGCGTTCACGGTCCGCGTACCGACCGGGACACCCGTCAATGTGTATGTCCCGTTGGGCGCGGTCGTCGTCGAGATCACCGGCGTGACCGAGTTGACCTTCACGGTAGCCCCGCCCAGCCCGGCGCCTCCGTTCTGCGCGTCGGCGATGACCCCGGTGATGTTCCCCGTGCTCTTGACCAAGGAAAACGGGCCGACCGTGTTGGTGCCGGCCACAACGTTGAACGACGAGGTGGTCTGGCTTGCGTACCCGCTCCTGGAGAGGTCCAGGCTCTGGCTGCCGACCGGGACGTTGTTCAGCGTGAACGACCCGGAGGAGTCGGTGGTCGTCGAGCTGGTGGAGTTGGTGTGGAGCTTCACGCTCACACCGGACAGCAGCGTTCCCGACCCCGACTCCTTGACGGTGCCTTTCACGGTGGCGGTCTGCGTGAGCAGGATGTTAGGGACGGTGGTGGTCTTGTTGTTGGTCACCGAGATGTTGCTCGTGGTCGCCGTCACCCACCCGGTCTTGCTGACCGTCAGGGTGTACGTGCCCGTGGCCTGGTAGAGGGTGAACGACCCCGCGCTGTCGGTGGTGGCCGAGTTGCTGCTGCCGGTAACCCTGACGGTCGCACCGGAGATTGCGGCGCCCCCCGAGGCGTTCACCACCTTGCCGGTGATCGTCCCCATCTTGACGAGCAGAATGTCGGGGGTGGTCTTAGTACCAGAAGACGGAACGCTCAGGCTACCGGTTGTCTGTGTGACATAGGCCGTCCTGGAAGCCCTCAGGGTGACGGTCCCGGCCGAGACACTGAGGATCGAGTAGACGCCCGAGGAGTTCGACGTGGCGCTCTTGCCCGACTGCTGGACGACCTCGACCTTGACGCCGGAAAGAAGAGCACCGCTCACTGAGTCCTTCACCTTGCCCGAAACTGTTGTGGCGCCGGCCGCGCTCACGAAGAAACCGGAAGCGAAAACGACACCCGCAAAAATGCCGAAGATCGTTGTGGCAGCGGCTGAACGCACTATGCGCATCGCACGCCCCCTGTGGCACCGTTTCGTGGGATTGTCGCCAAGGAAATCACAGCCGCAGGTCGTGGCAGGATGATGCAGCCGCAAAGAGAGGTCTCAACCACGGATCGCCTTCGTTGCCGCCTCGGCAGTCGGTTCTCAACTCGGCTGCGGTTTCTGTTCGGCGGCCCGAGATTAGCACCGCTGTCAATAGCGGCAAGCGGCTCGCGGTAGGTCAAGGCCAAGAAGGGTGTAGACCGAGGTTGGCGCCCCGGGTCCGGCCAGCACGTGATGAGACGGAACCTACTGGTGGACAGGAAGTTAGGTATAGTACCATGCTTGCCTGACCGTGTCCAAATGGCCTAGGCCTTGCCGCCAGGGCCCTCCCCCGCCAGATACCGTCTCAGGGCGTCCTGCCAGGGCGGCAGGTCGGAGCCGAGGATCCTCCGCAACTCCGAGGTGTCCAACACCGAGACGGCCGGGCGGGGAGCCTGGCGGGCGGCATCGGCGGTCGAGATCGGCACCACCTCCACATCGGAGCCGAGCTGGCGGACGATCTCTTGGGCGAACTCGAACCAGGTGGCGTTGCCGGCGTTGACCGCGTGGATCACGCCCTGGGCGCCGGTCGTGAGCAGGCGCAGCAGGGCGTCGG
>Ga0315275_10001211_pt1 | contig 22516 bp, 17 predicted proteins | sample YL17G03_0_MG_FD_205557 | JGI IMG/M metagenome (GOLD analysis project Ga0315275, IMG submission 205557) | Sediment microbial communities from Yellowstone Lake, YNP, Wyoming, USA - YL17G03_0 | ecosystem: Environmental > Aquatic > Freshwater > Lake > Sediment | place: USA: Wyoming | collected...
GTGGCCAACGGCGTCACCGCGAACGTAATGCTGACGGCCAGCGAGACGCAGCAGGCGGGCTACACCGCCTCGGCCTGGGGTGGCGACTGTGCTGCCGACGGGACCATCACCCTCCTGCCCGGCGGCAACAAGACCTGCACCATCACCAACGACGATAGCCCGCCGGCTCAGGCCCAACTCACCCTCATCAAGCAAGTCATCAACAACAACGGTGGCACCAAGGTCGTGGCCGACTTCCCGCTGTTCATCGACGGCAGCCCCGTCACCAGCGGCGTGGCCAACGTCGTGACCCCTAACGTGGTGCACACGGCCGGCGAGACGCGGCAGGCGGGCTACACCGCCTCGGTCTGGGGTGGCGACTGTGCTGCCGACGGGACCATCGCCCTCCTGCCCGGCGGCAACAAGACCTGCACCATCACCAACGACGACATCGGGCCGACGCTGACGGTCATCAAGCAAGTGGTGCCTAGCAGCGACAGCGGGCTCTTCAACCTGCAGATCGACGGCGCCACCGCAGGGACGGGGGCCAACGTCGGCAACGGCGGCACCACTGGGGCAGTGGCCGTGAACGCCGGCGCCCACACCGTGGGTGAGACGGCAGGCACAGGTACAAACCTGGCCAACTATGTCACCGCGATTGGCGGCGACTGTGCGGCCAACGGCGCGATCACCCTGGCCCTGGCCGAGAACAAGACCTGCACCATTGCCAACACCCGTGCGTCTACGCCTACCCCTACGCCCACACCTCCGCCCACGGAGACGCCGCCACCGACGGAGACGCCTCCGCCTACAGAGACGCCGCCGCCCACGGAGACGCCGACGGCTACTCCCACTGCGACGCCTACGAGTACGCCCGTTATCGCTCCCGAGACGCTGACCCCCAAGCCGACGCTGACGGCCACTCCTACGGCCACGCGCCCGCCTGAGGTGACGCCAGCCACGCCTTCCTCGCTGCCGCCCTCCGGTGGGGGTGCGACCTCGGAGGGGGCGGCCTGGCCTTGGCTCGCCCTGGCGGCCGCCGGTGGCCTGATGTTGATGCTGTCAGCGAGCTTGGTCTGGTTGGCCAAGGAGCGGAGCGGGCAGTAGGAACCCTCATTCCCCGGCCAAGGCCCCGGGCGGTACAGCTCCCGGAACCGCCCGGGGCCTTGGCATTGCTCCGGCCTTCCCGCCGCGATTGCCCTACATAAGAAACCTCCACCGCTGAGCCGTTAGCGCGTAACAGCCGGGGGGCTGTCGCTGTCTTATATTTAGGAGGATCCTGCCGAGGCCGGCTCATGTGGCGTATTAGGCATCAGTCTTTCCTCAAAGAGCCCCTGCGCGACGTACGCGCCTTCAAGTGGTGGACGAGGGTCGCGGTCAGCGTCGCTATCGGTTGTCAGGCGCTGATCTTCGTCCTTGTGTTCGACCTTTCTTCACTCCCCGCGATGTTCATCTTCCCCACGATGTTGGCTATATCCCTGCTTGGCATCGAGTTGGCCTTCTCCCACGGTCTGCGCCTGGCCCGCAGCGGCGTCTATCCCGTGAAGCTAGCGGTGGAACTGGGCCCGCTGCGCGGCTTCGAAGAGTCCTGCGATGGCAGCGCCAGGATCGTGGGCGAACTCCTGGGGGCGGATGCTGCTGTTGTGGCCTGGATCGATCAGGACCTGCAAGAGTTGGTGCCGGTGGCCGCGGCTGGCTTCCCCGAGCGCTGGCTCAAGACCGCCCCTCACCTCTATCTGCCGGAGAGCGAACTCCTCAAGCACGTACGCCGCGGCGAGGTCGCCTTTCACAGTTCCACCATTGGCGACCCCTGGTTTGCCGGCTTCGGCGAGTGGTACTCGGTGGCCTACGTGCCCCTCGTGTCGCTGGATAAGGTCATCGGAGTGCTGGGACTCATGGGCGATCGGCCCTCCAGCGAGCTGCGTGACCGCCGTCTGCTCAACTCCATCGGGATCGCTGTCGGCCTCTCCCTGGACAACGCTCGCCTGTATGACCAGGAGCGAGAGCGGGCCGAACGCCTGCAAGAGCTGGCCCGCATGAAGAGCGACTTTCTGGTCACGGTTTCCCACGAGCTGCGAACTCCCCTGACGTCGGTCAAGACGGCCGCTGAGATGCTGGAGGAAGAAGAGCACTCGGCGCCCGATAGCCCGCGCGGCCAACTGGTGCGGAACATCGTGCGGGGCGCCAACCGTCTGAGCACCCTGGTGGCTGACCTGATGAGCATGGCCCGCCTGGACACCCGCGAGCTACAGCTGGACATGCAGCCCGTGGGTGTGGGCGAGGTGGTGGCCTCCGCCTGCTCCCTCATCTACCCCTTGATAATCGCTCGCCATCAGACGCTGGATACTGGATTCGAGACCCCCGGCCCCACCATCGTCGCCGACCGGGAGCGCTTCGAGCAGATCCTGGTGAACCTTCTCTCCAACGCCAACCGCTTCGTCCCCGCCGGGGGACGCATTGCCGTCCAGGTACGGGCAGATGACGATGAAGTGATCATCGCCGTGTCCGATACAGGCCCCGGCATACCGTCCGAGGAGCAGCAGCACATCTTCGAGGCCTTCTACCGCGGCCGCGACGGGGGCCGGCGGCGGGTGCCGGGCATGGGCATGGGCCTGGCCATCGCCAAGTCCCTCACGGAGCTGCATGGCGGTCGCATCTGGCTGGAGAGCGGCGAGGGTGGTAGCACCTTCTGCGTGGCCGTCCAGCGCGCGGCGGAGCCCGTCCCCACACCCGTGCGCGTCCGCGCCGGCGCGGTCTAGCGCTCCTTCCTGAGAGCGTAGGCTATAATGGTGGCGGCCCGCCTGGGGCGGGCCAGAGCGCCCGCCATGCGAATCCGTCATCTTCACCTGTCCGACTATCGCAACTTCCCGCGCCTCGACCTGGCGCTCCCGGCCGGGCCGGCGATAATCCTCGGCGCCAACGCTCAGGGGAAGAGCAACCTCTTGGAGGCTGTCCACCTACTGGCCACCATGCGCTCGCCGCGCACTACCAGCGACGCTGAGCTCATCCGCTGGCAGGTCGACCCCCTGGCCGGGCCGCCCGTGGGCCGCCTGGTGGCGGACGTGGACGCCCAAGCCGGGCCCCTGCGCCTCGAGATGGCGGTGGTAGGTCGCAGCGGCCAGCCCCTGCCGCCGGGAGGCGAGCAAGGCCCCAGCGGCCACGCCACAAAGACGGTGCGGGTCAACGGCCTGGCCCGCCGCCTGTCCGAGGCCGTGGGTCAGTTGGCGGCCGTCCTCTTCACGGCCCACGACATGGAGATGGTGGTCGGCCCGCCCTCTTTGCGCCGCCGCTATCTCGACATTGCTATCTCTCAGGTGGACGGCGCCTATTTGCGCGCCCTCCAGCGCTACGCCAAGGTACTCCTTCAGCGTAATCACTTGCTGAAGCGGCTGCAGGACGGCTCCGCCCGCCGCGAGGAGCTGGCCTTCTGGGACGAACAGCTGGTGCTGGAGGCGAGCGCTATCGTGGGGGCGAGAGCGCTGACGGTGTCGAACCTGGCCCCCCTGGCCGCTGCCGCTCACGCCGACCTCAGCGACGGCCGCGAGGAGCTGTCTCTGGTCTATCAGCCTCACCTGGGGGCCACCATCGACGGCCGCCAGGCCGCATCCCTCGCGCGCCAGGAGCTGGCGGCCGCCTTCGCGCAGGAGCTGGGTCGCTGGTGCGAGCGCGAGGTGCGGGCGGGGGCGACCATCCTGGGGCCTCACCGCGACGACCTCCTGGTCCAGTTGGACGGCGTCTCGGCGGCCGCCTTCGCCTCGCGGGCTCAGCAGCGCACCATCGCCCTCGCCCTGCGCCTGGCCGAGGCCCGCCTCATACGCCAGCGGCGGGGTGATTCGCCCGTCCTCCTCTTGGACGACGTCCTCTCGGAGCTGGACGCCCGCCGCCGGGCAGCGGTGCTGGCAGCCGTGGCCGACTACGAGCAGGTGGTCATCACCGCCACCGACCTCGACCGCTTCTCGCCGGACTTCCTGGGGCGGGCAGCCCTTTTTCGGGTGGCGGCGGGGTCGGTCGAGCCTATGCCCGGCCCCGCCCTCGAAAGAGGGGAAGCGACCGGCGGGGCAGCATCACTGTGAGGGCGGCGGGGGCCACCTCGAAGAGGGTGGGATAGGCGGAACAGAAGTCGCCGTCCAGCTGCACCGGCAGTACGCTTTCCTCCGGCAGCTCGACCCGCCGGACGCGCCGGTAGAGCACCGAGCTGGCCCGCAGGTGGGCATTCGCTATCACCCGCAGTGTATGAAGGATGATGTCCAGCGGGCCCTCCCCCGGAAAGAGGCACACGTCCAGCAGGCCGTCGTTGGCACAAGCACGAGCGGTGACCTGGGCCACGCCGGCGTAGTTCCGGGTGTTGCCCACCACCATCATCATCAGCCGCGTCTCGCAGGGTTCGCCGTCGAGCAGCAGCCGCACCTGCTGGCCGCGGAAGCGCAGCGACTCGCGGACGGCGGCGATGGCGTAGGCGGTGGCTCCCAGGTAGCGCTTTACCTGTAGCGGCAGCGAGGCGGCGATCTGGCCGTCCAGCCCCACGCCGGCCATCAGGAAGAAGTAGCGCCCCTCTTGACCGGCGCCGGCTCGCCCCAGGTCCATGCGCCGCGCCTGCCCGTATAGCGCGACCTGCAGCGCATCGATTGGCCTGCGCGGCAGGCCCACCTCTTTGGCCCAGACGTTGGCCGTGCCGGCGGGGATGACCGCCAGCGGCGTCTGGCTGCCGGCCAGGCCGTTTATCGCCTCGCTGATGGTGCCGTCGCCGCCGCAGACCGCCACCAGGTCCCGCCCCTCGCCGACGGCGCGCCCGGCGATTCGGGTCGCCTCGCCCGCCCAGCGGGTGAACGCCCAATCGGCGCGCCAGCCTTGCGCCTTCAGCCAGGCCGCCGCCTCTCGCAGGTGGCGACGGGCCGGCAGGTTGGGGGAGACAGGGTTGATGATGATCAGGGCCGATTTCAAGGGGCGGCTCCGGCGTCATACTACCGTCTCGCTCCACCTGCGGGCAAGGCTGGCTGAGCGGTCGCGGTCGATGCATCTTAGCCTCGGCTTCTGACCGCTCGTGGTGAGCCTGTCGAACCACGGGCGGCGCTCATCCTTCGACAAGCTCAGGATGAGCGGGCCAGGCGCGGGGCGAGCGCCGCCTCTACTGCCGTTGTTGACACCGAGACGCGGCCAACTATGATGGATGGAGTTGGCACCGACAACCGATAGAGGTAAGAGAATGGAAAAGCTGCCGCCGCAACCACTGAACTTGGTCGATCTCGTGCAATACCAGGCGGGTTCAGTCGTGAGCCGGACGCTGGTCAGCGAAAAGGCGGGAACAGTGACCTTGTTCGCCTTCGACGAGGGAGAGGGGCTGAGCGAACATACGGCGCCCTTCGACGCTTTGGTTCAGCTTCTTGAGGGTGAGGCCGAAGTCGTTATCTCGGGCAAGCCCCTCCGCCTGAAACAGGGGGAAATGGTGATAATGCCGGCCAATGAGCCGCACGCCCTGAAGGCGATAACCAGGTTCAAGATGCTCCTAATCATGATACGATCCTGACAGGGGGCCGACGCAAATGACCTGCCAACGCCACAAACACCTAGAGCTGGCGCGACGGAGCGTACGAATCGCCGCCGGCGTGGTCATGCTGGCCGCAGTCCTGCTGGCCGGCGCCTGCGGCGGCGAAGAGGATGGCTCGCCGGACGAGGGCACTCCTTTCCCTCCCGCCAGCCCGATAGCATCGGGGACGGTCGGTCTCGCCTGGTACGGCCACTCCATGTTCCTCCTCCAGAGCCCGGGCGGCGTCGAGATCCTCATCGACCCGCATTCTGGCATCGGCTACCCGAAGCCGGCGCTCCCCGAGGTCGACCTGGTCGTCACCAGCCACGACCACTTCGACCACGACAAGGTGGAGGTCGCCGGCAGCGGCGTCCGCGTGCTGAAGGGGCTCAAGGACGGCGACTGGGCGAACATCGACGAGACCGTCGACGATGTGCACATCCGCACCATTCCCACTTTCCACGACGACCGGCAGGGCGGCCAGCGCGGCAAGAACAGCATGTTCCTGTTCGAGGTGGCCGGCCTGCGTCTGCTCTTCGCCGGCGACCTGGGCCATGTCCTCACCGATGAGCAACTCGCCGCCGCGGGCAGCGTGGACGTCCTTCTTCTGCCGGTGGGCGGTCAGTTCACCATCGGCCCGGCGGAGGCCACGCAGGTGGTCGAGCAGCTCAAGCCGCGACTGGTCGTGCCCATGCACTACAAGACAGACGTGGTTGGCTACTCCGGCAGCGACAAGCTCCAGGGCGTCGAGCCGTTCCTGGAGGGCAAGACGGTGGAGCGACTGGACGCCAGCTTCGTGGTCATCGACAAGGCGCGCCTGCCCGAACCGACCACAATCCTAGCGATGGGCTACCAGTAGCCTGAGTAGCGATCGTCTAGGCCGTGGCCGGCTGCTCGGGAGCGGCCGTCGGGGCAGGGCGCAGGGCCTGCAAGTCCTCTTCGTCGCCCAGCACCATGAGCCGGTCGCCCACTTCGAGGACAGTGGTCGGCCGGGGGCCCACGTGGATGGGGCCGGTCGGCTTCTGGAGGGCGAGCACGGTGGCGCCGGGGCAGCTGATGAAGCAACCATCGATGGTCAGGCCGGCCAGGCCCGACTCCTCCGTCACCTCCAGTTCGGCCAGGATCTGCTCGCCGTGGCGGCCGGCGGCCAGGGTGTCGATGAAGTCCAGCACCAGGGGCTGCAGGGCGGAGAGGGCCATGCGGCGGCCGCCGATGCTGTAGGGAGAGATGACCCGGTCGGCCCCCGCCCGGCGGACCCGGTCTTCGCTAACGGGCTGGCCGGCGCGGGCCACGACGAAAAGGCGCGGGTTGAGGGCTTTGGCCGCCAGCACGATGTAGGTGTTGCCGGCATCGGAGTCCGAGGCGGCCAGCAGGCAGCGGGCGCGCTGGATGCCGGCCTCCAGGAGCGTCGCGTCGGTGGCGGCGTCCCCTTCGACGATGAGGTAGCCCTTTTTGCGGGCGCGCTCCAGCGACTCCGGGACAGACTCCACGATGACGAAGGGGACTTTGCGGGCGGCGAACTCGCGGGCGATCTCGTCGCCCACCCGCCCGAAACCGCACAGGATGTAGTGGTCGCGCAGGGCCTCGATCCTTCCCTTCATTCGACGCACCCCCAAGGCCAAACCCAGGTCGCCTTCGACAACTGTAGCCACCAGCGTGGTCAAGATGTAGAACGCCACACCCACGCCGAACAATATCAGAAATACCGTGAAGACGCGCCCACCATCGCTGAGCGGCTGGACCTCCCGGAAACCGACGGTGGTGATGGTGGTAACGGTCATGTAGAGGGCGTCCAGGAAGGACCAGCCCTCAATGAGCATAAAGCCCGCCACGCCCAGCACCATCAGGGCGGAAAGAAGGAGCGCCGCCACCATGAGGCGGCGCTCCGGGTCGACGAGAGGTAAGGGCGCCTGGCCTCGCCGAAGCACTAGGTTACCCCCTGGTGCTCGCTAAAGGTCGGCCAATCGCTCGAACACGGGCGGTACGACCAGCATGAATTCTAGAATCGATATCCTGAAATGTCAAATTTCGGGAGGGCGAGCTAGCCTTTGATCTGTTTGCGCTTCTGGACCACGTAGTCCACCAGGATGTATTGCCCCAGGCGATCGGGTGTGGTGTAGAACACGCGCCCCTTGTTCATCTTGGCGATCTGGTGGACGAACTCCTTCAGGTAGTAGTTCCGGTCCAGCATGAAGGTGTTGATGACGATGCCCTTCTGAGTGCAGCGCCGCACCTCTCTCAGAGTCTCGCGGATGGTGATGGGGCTGGGTGGGTAAGCGAAGTAGGAGCGCCCGTGCTCCAGGTGGGCGGTGGGCTCGCCGTCGGAGATCATGATCACCTGGCGTGTGCCTCCCTTGTGCTTGGACAAGAGCTGCTGGGCCAGCATGAACGCGTGGTGCATGTTGGTGCCCAGCACCGATTCGTCCCAGCGCACGTAGGGGAGTTGCTCGGCGGTGAGCTCGCGGGCGTAGGCCGAGAAGCCCAGGATGTAGAGGCTGTCCTTGGGGAACTGGGTGCGAATGAGGTTGTTCAGGGCCAGGGCAACCTTCTTGGCCGCCTGGAAGCTACCGCGCAGGGCCATCGACCACGATAGGTCCAGCATCATCACCGTCGCCGTCTGGGTAAGCTGCTCCGAGGAGTAGACCTGGAAGTCGTCCTTGTCCAGCCGCACCGGCACCTCGGGCCCCTCGCGGAAGACGGCGTTCATCATGGTCTCGCCCAGATTAAGGTGGAAGGGGTCGCCGAACTCGTACTTCTTCGTCTCATCGATGCGTTCGCCGCCGGAACCGCGCTCGCGCAGGGCGTGCTTGCCGTAGTCGGACTTCTTGAGCTGGGCGTAGATCTCTCCCAGAGCCTTCTGGCCGATCTTGCGGACGCCGCGTGGCGTCAGCTCCCAGTTGCCGCCCTTGCGCCGGATGTAGCCAGCCTGCTCCAGTACCTCCAGGAACTGCTTCAACTGGCGGAAGGTCTCGGCTGCCTCCTCGCCCAGCAGCTCCCGTAGCTTCTCCTCGTCGATGTCGTCCAGGGCGCCGCCGTACTGGGTGCGCTCCAACTGCTTCTCCAGCTCGTCGAGGCCCTGAAGGCGGTCCATGAGGCGCATCGCCTCCAGCAAGTCCAGTTCCTCATCGCCGCGGAAGGGGTACTGATTGCGCAACCCGCGCATGGGGGCAAGGATGTCCAGGTTGATGGACAGCTCCTGCAGGTCGCGCATGAGCTCCGCGTCGGCCACCTTCTCCTGCAGCAAGTCTTGGAGCTGGCGGCGCATATCGGCGGGCAGGCTGTCCAGAAGGCTCTGCATGGAGGCGATCTGGTGCTGCATCTGGGCGATGAGGTCCTCCAGGCTCTCGGGTGGGTTCGGCCCGAAGAGATCGCCGTACTTCTGCATGAACGAGTCGAAGTCCGGCTCGCCACCGGCCATCTTCTCCGAGAGCATCTGGTTGAGCTCGCCGATCATCTCCTTGAGGCGCTGCATGTCCTGGGGCGTTAGATTGGAGATCTGCTGCGACAGGTTGTTGAAGAAGGAGTCCATCATCGCCTGCTTGAGCATCTCCATGAGTTCCTGGAACTTGCGACCGGCCTCGGGGTCCATGAACTCGTAGTTCTGGAGCTCCTTGACGCGGCCTCCGAGGTCCTCCGGCAGGTTCTCCAGGAAGCTCTTCTTCTTCTCGGCGATGCCCTTCAGCATCTCGGCGAGCTGGGGGTCGTTCTGCTCCGGCGCCAGGCCGGCCTCCTTCATCGCCTCCTGGAACGGCTTCAGGGGGCTCTCCTGGCCTGCTAGCTGGCGGGTGGCCTCGTCCAGGCGACGCTCCAGGGTCTCCTTCTCTAGACTCAGGATCTCCTCTAGCTGCTTCTGGATGTCATCGAAGGCCGAGCTGAGGTTGTAGCGGTCCAGCGATTGGCGGCGCTGCTGGCGGAGCTGCTGGAGCAGGTCGCGCAGGCCCTGAAGACGCTGGCCCAGCGGGTTGCGCATGCCCCGCTGGAGCAGGTTGCGCAGGGCGTGCTGCAGGTCACCGAAGTTCATCAGGTCGTCGGTGATTCCGGCCAGGATGTCGTCGGGGTCGAGGGGTGGTATCTCCTGGCTGCCGTCCCACTGGGAGTAGCGATATCGGGTGGTCATGTGATCAGCCCGCGTCCGAATCCGCTACCGCTTGCCCGTCTGAGAAGCGCCAGCGTGTGGCGCTACCGGCGAAGTCGTCGGCGTTCTCTATGAAGGCGAAGGCGACGCGGGGTCGCACGACGTAGGCGGGAGCTGTTTCCTGCTCGACCGGCCAGTCGTACTTCGCTTTGTAGGCGTCGGCGAATCGGGCGTAGAGCGACGGGTCGTCAATCGGCTCGACGACGCCTTCCACGATGATCGCTTCGTCGGCGCATTCGCCAGCGACCACGCACCTTGGATTCGCGGCGAGGTTCTGCGCCTTTCGCGTGTTCTTGCCCGTGCTGAAGTAGAACGCCCCACCGGGCTCGGAGTCGCCCAGCCAGACGCCCCACACCGGCATGACGTGTGGCCGTCCGTCCGGCCGCGTCGTGGCGACCCAGTAGTTGTGCGACTTGGTCATCCGTTCGGTGGCCCAACCCCACGGCAGCAATCCCCTGCCGGCGTCGGCGTCCAGGATGCCGTAGCCGGGCATGTAGGGGCGGCTCGCCTTAGGGGTCGCGCTGGTCATCGCCTACCCCCGGTACTGCGCCTTGCCCGCGAGCTTGTCCTTGTTCAGGCGCTTGTTCAAGTGCAGCCCCTCCAGGATGAACTCCACCGCCGCGGCCTTTAGGCCGGGGTGGTCGGCGGCGTCCAGCTTGTCCACGGCCGCTGCCAGGCCGTCCACTCGGCGGATCATTCGCACGTAATCGGCGGATGGGAGGCTATCGGCCACGTCCACCGAGAGGCCTTCCTTGAATCGGGCCACCACCGACTCCAGCTCGCTCAGGGCGAAGTGGCGGTTGAAGACAGACGACACTGCCCCTTGGATGAGCTTCTCGATGATCTGCTCCTCGCGGCCCTCCTCCACCGTCTCGAACTCCAGCTTGCCGCTGATGGAGGGGATGACGTAGGGCAGGTCGCTGATGCGGGGCACGATGTCCTTCTCGTTCAGGCGGATGGCGCGGCGGAAGGCGTTGGCCAGCAGGCTCTCGTAGTCGGCGATGGAGGCGCGCACGGAGACGCCGGAACGCTGGTTGATGTCGGGGCTGCGACGGGCCAGACGGGTGATCTCCGCCACCACCTCTTTCATGTACTGGGGGACGTTCACCGGGTGCTGGTCGCCCTCGAAAAGGGTGCGCTCCTGCTCCATGATGGCGATCTCGTGCTCGGGCTGGCGAGGGTAGTGGGTGCGGATCTGGGCGCCGTAGCGGTCCTTGAGGGGGGTGATGATGCGGCCGCGGTTGGTGTAGTCCTCTGGGTTGGCGCTGGCCACCAGGAACACGTCCAGCGGCAGGCGGATGCGATAGCCGCGGATCTGGACATCGCGCTCTTCCATGATGTTCAGCAGGCCCACCTGGATGCGCTCGGCCAGGTCCGGCAGCTCGTTGATGGAGAAGACGCCGCGGTTGTGGCGAGGGACGAGGCCATAGTGGATGGTGAGCTCGTCCGACAGGTAGCGGCCCTCCGCCACCTTGATGGGGTCCACCTCGCCGATGAGGTCGGCGATGGTGATGTCCGGCGTGGCCAGCTTCTCGCCGTAGCGGTCATCAGGGGTCAGCCAGACGACCTCGGCCTCGTCGCCCTCCTCGGCCAGCCAGTCGCGGCAGCGCTTGCAGATAGGGTCGTAGGGGTTGTCGTTGATCTCGCAGCCCGCCACGGCGGGCACCTCGTCGTCCAGGAGGCTCACCAGGGAGCGGATGAGGCGGGACTTGGCCTGACCGCGTTGGCCCAGGAAGATGATGTCCTGGCCCGAGAGGATGGCGTTCTCGAGTTGGGGGATTACCGTCTCCTCAAAGCCGATGATGCCGGGGAACATGTCCTGGCCGGCGCGGATCCTGGCGATGAGGTTCCGCCGCATCTCGTCCTTGACGGTTTGCACACGATAGCCGGAGGTTCGCAACTCACGAATGGTCGTAGCCTTTTTGGTGGACACGTCGCCTCCCTCTATCCTCCCCCGACCGGGCCGCCGCCTCGGCCCTACTGGGCCAAAAAGCGGGCCAACTCATCCCTGGCGAACTGGGGAAGGGGCTCCCAGCTTCCGCTACGTCCTTTCATTATAATGCCTGCGCTGTGGTGTTTAACAGAGCCAATGCAGGCAGCGGCGATGTTCTCCTGCGCCAGGCGGGCCAGCAGGGCGTCGCAGTGAGCGGACGGCAGGGCAATGAGCAAGGCGCCGGAGGCCAGGAGTCCCAGAGGCTCGAGGGCCGCGGCCCGACAGATGGCATCGGTGCAAGGCAGGACCGGGATGGCCCCCTCCTCCACGTCCAGGCCGACGCCGCCGGCTGTGGCCAGCTCGTGCAGGGCCGTAGCCAGCCCGCCCTCGGTGGGGTCGTGCATCGCGTGGACTGGGGCCGAATCCACCGCCAGCAGGGCCTCGCGCACCACGCTCAGTCCCGGCTGGAAGATGTAGCCGCGGGCCTCCTCCAGCACGGCGGCAGGCACCCCCAGCCGTTCTAGGACCTCCCCCGCCTCGCGGGCCAGCACCGCCGTCCCCTCGATCGCGATGCCCTTGGTCAGGACCAGGCAATCGCCGGGCTCAGCGCCGGAGCCCCGCACCAGGCGCTCGCGCTCCACCTCGCCCAGCATCGCCCCCACCACAATGGGCCGCTCCAGGCCGTAAGTGATCTCGAAGTGGCCGCCCACCAGTTCCACCCCCATCCCCTGGCAGGCGTCCAGCACCTGCTGAAAGATGGCCTCGGCCAGTGAGGGGGCGGCGCCTTGGGGCAGGAGGATGGTGGCCAGGAACCAGGCTGGCCGGGCGCCCATGCAGGCGACGTCGTTGGCGTTAATGTGGACGGCGTACCAGCCGATAAGGTCGCTGGCGAAGGTGATGGGGTCGCTCTTGGCCACCAGCAGCCTGTCGCCCATATCGATCACGGCGGCGTCCTGCCCAACGCCCGGCCCCACCAGCACCCGCCCCGACTGGTAGGGGCCGATGCGGGCCAGGAGCTGGGCCAGGAGCTGGTTGGGGAGCTTGCCAACGTCCACCGCGCGCCTCTTAGCCTTCGATTCTAGAGGGTAGTGGGTCAATTTGAAGTGGGCGTCTTGTAACGGTGTGCCACTTTCCCCGTCCCTTTATTGGAGATCCGATACTGGAAAGGTGTCGATATCATGGTAGAATGTCAACTGCAATCAAAGAGCGACGCTGACACTGTGATATTAGAGGAGGAAATCGAAGAACTCCGGGCAGAGCTGTTCAGGCAGTGGGAATACAACCACGCTGAGCATTGCGGCAACAGATTTGGCAACAGATATCCGCACCCCAATTGCAAATGGCTCATGCCGAAGATACTTCTATTTGGGCTTAGGGCTCCCAATGAGGTTTTGCAACTTCCGCCCTCAGCGCAGGAATGATTCGAGAAACCTCATCGATGAGTTCCTGAAGGTTGAATCGCTCTCCCCAGAATACTGTGTCTCTCGTCCTCGGATCGAAGTGCCGGAACAGTTCGATGTCGTCGAGACCTTTAATCATCTCAGGCGGTCCAATGTTTAGATCGGCCATATTGTGATGAGACGATTCATTCCACCATTGATCCAGCCGCTGATCGAAGTGTTCGAAGTTGTTTCGCATATCAACCTCGCGGAACGGCGAAGCGTCGGAAATCCCGATGCTGTCCCTCAGGGGCTGGCGCTGCGCGGATAGCTTTCCGCCTTGGCCCCAGAGCGCCTTTGAAACGTTGGCCGCCGCAACCAACAGATTTTGGATGGCGTAGAAGATTCTCGTCCCAACGTCTTCGCCCTCCTCCATCGCCTTGCTGCTTTCGTTGATATCGGCAGCAGCTAGAAGTATGAACTCGCACTGCAGCAACACCTGGCGCTGGAAGCTCCGGAGCAACATCAAGTCCATCGACTCGCCTCCCTAGTCTGATGTGATGTGTCCATGCGAAAGCGCTCAAGCAAGAAGAACCCGCGAGACGTGAACGTGCTGGCCGCCACCATTGTAGCAGAAGCGACAGCGGATGCCAGTGAGGGCAAGAACCCCCATGCTGTCGCCCTGGGGCGACTAGGCGGTAAGAAGGGTGGGCCGGCGCCAGCGGCTACCAGAGCGTCTATCGCGAAGGGCTGGACACGGACGGTCTCGATCCGGAGGGCGTGTACGTGGGCACGAGTAACGGGCAGGTCTTCGCCAGCGCAGATGGGGGCGATCACTGGCAGCGGCTGCCGGGCACCCTGCCGCCGATCCTGTCGGTGACCTGCGCGGCATTCTAGGCCGAACGGATTGTGGCCGACGGGTGTAGCGGAGGCCTTCAGGCCTCCACGGCAGGGTGGGGAGGCCCGTAGGTCGGGGTCTTCAGACCCCGACGATGATTGCGCGAGGGTCTGAAGACCCTCGCCTACATTCAAATCCAGAGCGTCCGTGCGAGGCAAGCAGCGCCCGTACGCTTGGCTGGTAGGGGCGCTGGTCGCTGCGCCCTACGCCGACGTTGACACCTGTGCGAAGCCTTTGCTAGACTCAGGCGAACCAAGGGGAGCTGTAGCATGACTCGCGTGGGGCGGCCCCGGGTCAGGTGGTGGAGGAGATCGAGGAGCTACTTCTAAACTTCGTCGAGTACGTCTACGACGCCATCGGCTGGCCAGGCGTGGTGGTCATGATGGCCGTCGAAAGTGCCTGCATCCCCCTCCCCAGCGAGATCATAATGCCCCTGGCCGGCTGGTTCCTCATCGAAGACCGCGGCCGTGGGGAAGAGTGGCTGGTCCTGGCTGCCTTCTGCGGCGCTCTGGGCAACCTCATCGGCTCCTTGGCGGCCTACGCCGTCGGCGCTTGGGGCGGACGCCCCCTTCTCCTGCGCTTCGGGCGCTACGTGCTCATCTCCCGAGAGGAGATCGAGCGGGCCGAGCACTGGTTCACCCGCTACGGCGACCGGGCGGTGTTCATCTCGCGCGTGCTGCCCGTGGTGCGCACCTTCATCAGTCTGCCGGCGGGCGTGGCTCGCATGAACGTCTGGCGCTTCTCTGTGCTCAGCTTCGTCGGCTCTTTCCCCTGGTCGCTGGGTCTGGCCTGGGCTGGCTTCGTGCTGGGCGAGAACTGGGACCGCATCCGCGAATGGATGCGGCCGGCGGACATCCCCATCCTCATCGTCCTGGGGGTGCTGGTGGCCTGGTATGTGTATCGCCGGGCACGGACAGTGTTCGGCCAGCCCGGACCGACCGTTTCCGGCAGCGAGGAGTAGCCTGCAGTCATGCGAACGCCGGTCGTTCTGATTCTAGCGGGGGCCCTCCTGGCGGCGGTCGGAGTGGGTGGCTGGGTGGCCGCCGACCGCCTGATGGGTGATGACGGCGGCCCCGTGGTCACTCCCACGCCGACGCGGACGGGCACCGCCACTCCCTCGGCCAGCGGCACGCCGGGGGCCGGCGGCCCGACGCTGCTTTATCGCGAGTTCGGGAGCGGCGCCGACACCCTCTGGGTCGCTCCGGCGGCCAGCCCCACCGACCGTAAGTCGGTGGCCCAGATTGAGCATGCCCCCGACTGGGGCATCGTGGCCAGCCTCTCCCCGGACGGCAACTTGGTGGCCTATCTCGTGCTTACGCCTGGTAGCCAGGACCCCGACCGCGAGGCACAGGCCTGGGTGCTGGACGTGCGCAGCGGTGAGAAGCGCCATCTGGCCGACGGCATCGACCTGCGCACCAGGCCCGTCTGGTCGCCCGAGAGCGACGCGGTTGTCGTGGCGCGCAACGGGCCGCAGGGGCAAACGGGCGGCGAGATCTCATTGATGGGGGTGAACGTGACCGACGGCAGCGAAGACGTTCTTCGGACAGAGCCGGACGTCCTCGGGCTGTTCCCCATCGGCTATTCCGTCGCCCCGGCGGTCGGGGGCGCTCTCGTGTACGCCCGTATTACCATCAGCGGCACGGACTTTGGCTGGTTGGGCACCGAGACTCCGCCTCTCCACGCCACCAACGAATCGGCCGGCGCCTATCACATCTCCCCTGACGGCACGCGCGTGGCATATCTGGCCCGCCAGCGCACGGACGGACGGTTCGCCATGCGGACCTTCGTGACGGAGCTAGGCATGCCGAATGCTACGCTCGTGACCCTGAGCGCGGTTCTGGAGGGTGTGGATCACTTGAACCCCGTCTGGCGCGACAACGCCACGATAACCCTGGGGCGCACGCCGGACGAAGGGGAAGCCGCCGCAGCGGCGCTCCTGGTGTCGCTGGGGGGAGGGGGAATCCCAGAGGACGTGGAGCCGGGCCCGGAGCAGGGCTTCGACGTGCCGGTGGCCTGGTCCCCCGACGGGCGCTACCTGGTGGTGCGCTCCTTCGAAGGCACTTCCGCCGCCGAGCCGGGGCGGGAGCAACTCACGATCATCGAAGAGGGGTCTGAGCGGAAGGCAGTGGGTGAACAAGGGAACCTGGAGTTCATTGGCTGGCTGTCCGGTGGTTCGCGGTAGGCTACGTCTGGCGTCGGCCCTGCTGGCCGTGAGCGCAGCTCTTCTGGCGGGCGGCGACGGCCTGGCCCCGCCGCCCGTGGCGGCCACCCACCTCTGCGGCGAGACCGGCAGCAGCATGGGCCCCTTCATCGTTCAGGCCTACGACGCCGAAGACTACCGCTCCGTCTACAATGAGGCCTTCAACCTGGCGGCCGGCGACCAGCTCTTCCCCGGCGACCTCTACTTCGGCCTGCCGCCGCTTGAGACGGGCGTTCGACCAGGGACGCCTTCCGTGACGCCAACGGTCACCGGCACCGGCACCGCTACCCCAACCAGCACTGCTACCGAGACGCCCGCCGGAACGGAGACACCCGTCGCCACTGAGACGGCCACACCGACCCCGGCGAGCGCCGGGGCCGACATTGCCGTGGCCCAGGCTACCGAGACGCCCACGCCGAGCGTCACAGCCACGCCCACTCGCCCCACGAGAGCCACGGCCACGCCCACAGTGACGCCTTCGCCAACGCCCTTCCCGCCCATCGGACCGGGTCTGACCGAGCCCTACATCCCACCTACCCTCCTCAAAGCCATCGCCTGGATAGAGAGCGGGTGGGCGCAGGCGGCCTACGCCGTCGCCTATGGCAGCGTTGGGCCGGCCCTCATCTCCCACGACTGCGGCTACGGAATCACGCAGGTAACCACGGGCATGCAGAACACGACCGGCACGCCTACCCGCGAACAGCTCATGTCGGCCTCCCACTACGCTTACAACATCGCCCGTGGGGCCCGCATCCTGGCCGACAAGTGGAACCTGTCGCCGGAGTTCCGCCCCCTGGTGGGCGACCGCAACCCTCGGGCCATCGAGGACTGGTACTACGCCGTGTGGAGCTACAACGGCTTCGCTTTCCAGAACCATCCCCTGAACCCCCGCTTCCCCGCCTGGCCCCGCACATCCTACAGCTGCGGCCCCGGCGACGATGGTTTCAGCCACGACCGCTCCCAGTATCCCTATCAGGAGCTGGTGTTCGGCTGCATGACTCACCCGCCTGATCCCGACGGCGATCCCCTTTGGGAGCCGCAGCCGGTCAATCTTCCCGACTTGTCGTTGGTGGAGTTCGCGCAGCCCTTGAGCGTGGAGAACTTCGTCTGCGACAACGGGGACGACTGCTACACCCGCATGGACCTTCCGCGTCCCGCCGGCGCCCACGAGGACCCGACTCCCGCCACCGGCGACCGCAGCAGGATCATCGGCGCGCCCATGCTAGGGGTGGACAGCACCGCCATCGACGTCATGGCTCGCCCCGATACCCCCAGCGAGCCTCAGGAGGTGGTGGTCACCAACGTGGGCACAGGCGTTCTGGTGTGGACCGTCACCCCTTCGGTGCCCTGGCTTCAGGTATCGGTGCCCAGTGGCGTCGCGCTGGGTGACGGCTTGGGTGGGGCCGGATCGGCCCTCACCGTCCAGGCCAACATGGCCGGGCTGCCTCGCGGCGAATACGTGGCCGAACTCATCTTCGAGGCTCCCTACGCCGCGGGGAACCCCAAAGTGGTCACCGTCACGGTGACCACCTACGCCCAGTCCTACGTGCCGGGGATCAGCAAGAGCTAGCGGACGCCGTGCTATACTGAAGTGGAGGTATCACTATTGGACATCCTCGTCAGCGTCCGCCGTAACCACGCCCTGGAACACGCCACCATCGCCGTTCTACTGGCGAAGGTGGGCCCCAATACCCGCCTGGTAGGGCGGGCCTCCGGCGATGGTTTCTACATTTACGGCAAAGTCCCCACCGACAAGATCCGCGAGTCGGCCGCCGAGGCTCTGGCCCGTCTGAAGGAGGGCGAGTCGCAGCTGGCCGTCTCGTCCCTTTGCGGCACGAACCTGGCGGTGGCTGGCATCCTGGCGGGGCTGGCCTCGCTCCTGGCCCTAGGCAACCGCAGCCGCTGGGAGCGTCTGCCTAACGTGCTGATGGCGGCCGTGGTGGCGGTAGTGGGCGCGCAACCCCTGGGCCGGGTGGTCCAGAGGTATGTCACGACCTCGGCCGACGTGCAGGGCCTGGAGATCGTGGACGTGACCGCGACGGGTCGCGGCCTGGCGCCCCTGCACAAGGTGAAGACGACGTTCCGGGCCGGCTAGTGTGCTAGCTGGCTCAGATCTGAACGCTGCGCTATAGGGGCGGTTCGCGAACCGCCCCACCTGGATTCCGGTCCCTACGCCCAGGGGTCGATGACTACCTTCAGGCTGTCCTCTTCCGGGTACCAGCGCAACGCGTCCAGCGAATAGTCATCACCGCTGCCCGCACGCGCGTGGGCATGGCCATCCCCCCTATCGCCGGCAGAGGTGGCGCGTATCGCAGTAGTCGCAGGAGGAGCCCTCAGCGGGCGTGATGACGTTTTCGCCCAGGGCCACGGCAAACGAGATGGACTTGAAGGGGCGCAGGAGCCCGGACTCCAGCGTCTCGATGCCGATGTCTGCTGTGGGAACGAGTTCGGTGAGCACCTTGTTGTCGGAGAGCGGCCAGTGGCTGGTGCCGGGGTTCAGGGGGATGCTGGCCTTCAACCCCTTGGCCTTCGCCAGATCCTCGATGAGGGCGTAGGTGACCTGCCCCACCTCGTCCACGGCGGCCGATCCGACGAGGTCCAGCGCGAATCCCGACAGGTAGTTCCGGGCGGCCTGGTACTGGGCCGCCCGCTCCTCCAGCAGCGGGCCGATGGTGTAGATGGCCAGCACCACCTCCGAGGCCTCGGCGAAGAGGCGGGCGACCACCGGGCTCTCCAGGGCCTTCCCCTCGCCGATGATGAGGCGCTCCGGCTCGGCCAGCACCACCGTGTGCACGGCGTAGGCGATGGCCGGTCGGATGAGCGTGCGCGCTTCGGCCAGCGCCACTTCATAGACCTGACGCAGCTCCGGGCGGTCGATGAGCGCGGAGACGGCGCGGCCGTAGCGCTGGAGGAGGCGGGCCGGATCGAGGGTCAACGGGAAGTCGGTGACGACGGGCATGCTGTCGCTGTCCTATCAAACGCCATGAAGACGGTACACCGGCGCCCTACCGGGGTCAAGCACACTGGTATTGCACAGCGGTAGCGTTGGGCTACAATGGCGTCGGACAACGAGACACTAGCCAGGAGGGATGAGCATGAGCGCCGGGTCTTCCGCATCGCGGTTCAGCGGGCAGCGTCAGCCCAACTTCGAGAACCTCCGACGCACCATCCTGCGCCAGGGCCCGCCCGGCCCCGTTCCCTTCATCGAGCTCTTCGCCGACCCCGGCATGGTGGAGGCTGTGTTGGGGGAGAAGTTCGAAACAGACCTGCACCGCTACATTGAGGAGCCCCTGGTCAATGTGTCCGCGGAGGACCTGCGAGGGCTGCTCAAGGCGGTGGAGGGGTACCTCCGCTTTAGCTACGAGCTGGGCTACGACTACGTACCCATGGTCACGGGCCTCAGCTTCCGCCGAAGCCAGGTGGCTGTCGCCGATACCGCCGCCCAGGCGAACTGGCCTGGCGGCCTGCGCTACTGGCAGGATGAGAGTGGCGGGCCCATCCAGAGCTGGGAAGACTTCGAGGCCTATCCCTGGCCGCAGGCCGAGGACGTAAGCTACGCCGCCTTCGAGTACCTCAACACCCTCCTGCCGGACGGCATGAAGATGAGCGCCTTCCAGTTCGGCGGTGTCTTTGAGAACGCTACCTGGCTCATGGGCCTGCAGTCCTTCTCCTACGCCCTGCGCGACCAGCCGGAGCTGGTGGAGGCCATCTGCCAGCGCGTCGGCGAGCTCACAACGGCGGTCGTCGAGCATCTGGCCACCATCGACAACATCGATATGCTGTTTTTGAGCGACGACATGGGCTTCTACAGCGGCACGCTGGTCTCGCCGGACGTGCTGCGCCGGTATGTCCTGCCGCACTACAAGAAGATGGCCGAAGTGACCCATCGCGCCGGCAAGCTGTTCCTGTTCCACTCCTGCGGCAACATGTACAAGCTGATGGACGACCTCATCGACGATGTCGGCATCGACGCCAAGCACTCCTTCGAGGACAAGATCCTGCCGGTGGAGGAGGCATATCGCCGCTGGGGCGACCGCATCGCTGTGTTGGGCGGCGTGGACATGGACCTGCTGGGTCGCGGCACTGAGGAGCAGGTGCGCGCGCGCACGCGCGAGATCCTGGAGGTGTGCGGCGTCAAAGGCATGGGCTATGGCTTGGGCACCGGCAACACCGCCGCCAACTATATCCCGGTCCAGAACTACCTGGCTATGCTGGACGAAGGGCGGCGGTGGAACCGGGAGCACTTCGGCGGGGCCTAGCCTGGCCACGCGCCTCTGAGGGCCGATCGCTGCTGAGCAGTCGGCGTTTGCTGGAGCCGAAGGGCGGCTGGTAGAATGGGGCCGCTGCGGCGGCCAGAGAATCGATTTGAGGAGCCCCTGTAGCTCAAGGGACAGAGCGGCTGCCTTCTAAGCAGTTGGCTGCAGGTTCGAGTCCTGCCAGGGGCACCACAGATATAATAGCCAGACGGTAACTGAACAACGGCCCCTCTTGACAAGGGCCACAGCGCTCAGGGCTCGATATTTGGTCGTTACCCCACGACGACCTGGCGGCGCTTCTGTCCCTCTTGTTTTCTCCCTCGCTTTGTGGTACGTTCATGCCCCCTCTTTTTGGGCGAGAGGTGCGAAATGTCTGTACCTGAACAGCCGTGGTACGGCAGGGCACCGGCAGCGGTCGCCCTCCTTGTGTTGTTCCCGCCCGTCGGGCTCTACCTGATGTGGTGCTTTCAGGGTTGGGATTCCCGCACGAAGCGTCTCATCACGGGCGGCGCCGTCCTCTGGACAGCGGCGGTGATCTCCGCGATCGTCGTCGCTGTTGTGCTAGCCGGCGGTGGCGGGAAGGGCGAGCAGGCCGCCGCCGTGAACCCTCAGGAGGCGGCGCTGCGCAAGCTGGAGAAGGACTCCGAGCGACCACTCAACACGTACTACCAGAACGGCTTCCCGCGCTTTGTGCAGAGCAGCGTTCCCGTGCCGGGCGGCGATGCCGTGGAGCGCGCCCGCAACTATCTCCGGACCTATCGCGACCTGTACCTGCAGTCAGACCCGAACCTGGCCCTCGCCGTGCGCGATACGAGAGGCCCGGGTGAGGACGGCCTGGAGCACGTCGTCTTCTATCAGATGTTCCGGGGCTATCCCGTCTACGCTGGTGAGATCGTGGTCAGCCTCGACGGCGACCGCGTGTACGCCACCGTGGGGGGGCTGCTGCTCTCCGATGTAGTCCTGAATACCATCCCTGCCATCTCTCCCCGCGAGGCGGAAGACATCGCCCGCGACGATGTCGGCCTTCCCGGCGCGCCCATCTTCGGGGAGACGGGCCTCTTGGTGTTCGACCGGAGCCTGCTTGAGGATGTGCCTTCCGAGCCGCACATGGCCTGGGAGGTCACCCTGAGCGACCGCGACCCCTGGCGGGTGTTCGTGGACGCCCACACGGGCGGGGTGCTCTTCAAGCACTCCCTGACGCTCAGCGACAAGAGCCTGGACCTGGAAGACGCCAACGGCGCCAACTCGCGCGATACCGCCTGCTACTGGAACACGACCGACGACGACCCGATCGGGGACGAAGACGGGGTGATAGAGGAGTACCTCGGCGACCAGCAGGCAGTGAATGCCTGGCGGTATTACCACTGGGCCTATGATTTCTTCCTGAACAACTTCGGTCGGGACTCGTACGACGACGACGGCGCGGAGCTAGAGGTGTATATCCACTCGAGTACTAAGGGTGGTGCGAGTTGGGTGGGCGGTCCCGACGTTTTCGACTGTGACCTCATTCAGTTCGCCGAAGGCAATGTCGCCTACGACGTGATGGTGCACGAATTCAGCCACGGCGTGCTGTCTTATCGAGCCGTCAGCAAACCGGAGTATGCCTATCAGCCCGGTGCCCTGAATGAGAGCCTGTCGGACACCTTTGCCTACCTGGCCGACCCGGACTGTCCTTTTGCAGAAGACGTAGCAGCGGGAGGGCCATGGCGCGACTTATGCGACCGCCAGCCGGACCGCATGTCCGAGTGGATCCCCCTGCCCAACACGGAGGAAGGCGACAACGGCGGCGTGCACACCAACAACAGCATCCTCACCAAGGCCGCCATCCTCATCGCCGAGGGCGGCACACATCCCGATACTGACGTCACCGTCGCCGGCATCGGCCGCCCGGCGCTGGGCGCGCTCTACTACGCCGCCGAGGCGAATATCACCAGCGGCAATCAGTTCATCGACTGGCGGAACGGGGTCGTCGGCATAGCCGGCCAGTGGGCTCAAAACGGTACCAATGGGTTCACCGCCCACACCCTCTGCCAGGTGCGCAATGGCTTCTGGGCTGTCGAAATCGGCTGGGGCGACCTCGGCTGTGATGGGTTCGAGGACCCACCCGAATCCGACGATGACGACGACGGCGTGGGGGGCATGACCGACAACTGTATCATGACTTATAACCCAAGCCAGGCTGACGCCGACGGCGACGGCACGGGCGACGCCT
>Ga0315275_10001212_pt1 | contig 22507 bp, 16 predicted proteins | sample YL17G03_0_MG_FD_205557 | JGI IMG/M metagenome (GOLD analysis project Ga0315275, IMG submission 205557) | Sediment microbial communities from Yellowstone Lake, YNP, Wyoming, USA - YL17G03_0 | ecosystem: Environmental > Aquatic > Freshwater > Lake > Sediment | place: USA: Wyoming | collected...
TCGGCGCTCTCCTCCGCCTGGTAGAGGTAGTTGACCTCCGGGTAGTCCCGGAGTTTCGCCCGGAGTTCACGCACCAGAGGCCTCGGCACGCGAGGTTCCATGGCCTACCTCTTGTTCTTCTTGCCGCGTCTCTCGGAGGCCCCCAGGACCGCCGTGGCTGCGTCCGGGACATCCCCGTGATGGATGTAGGGATCCGCGTCTCCGGAGGGCACGCCGGGGCCGGTGGCCGCTGCCGGGACCGTTTCCTTGGATGCCTCTGCCGAGTTGAACCTGACGGTGTCCACAAGCTCCTGAAGATCGCTTTCCTCCCGCAGGGCCTTCTTCATCTCCGATTCCGGGGCGACCGCTGGCTTGGGTGCCACTTTGGCAGCCGCCTTGAAGGAGGGTGCCCCCTTGGGCTTCTCGGCCTCCGTCGGGAAGATCCAGAAGAGGCTCTTCAGGAAGGCCTTGTCGGCGTTCTGGCCGACGTGCTCCGCGACCCGTTCGATGTTCGCGATCGCCAGGTTGTCCGCGTTGTAGTGCATGGCGTACGGATAGAGGAGATCGTACTGCATGACGGTCTCCTCCCGCGGCTTGATCCTCTGGAACCCTGCATCGATGATCTTGTCCGCGAACGAGACCACGTAGACGTTGCGCATGAGCGTGTGCCCCTTCCCCTGCTCCATTCTTCGAATCTAAAGAAACGGGCCCCACCGCCACTCGGCGGCGGGGCCCGTAGCGAACCGCCAGGAGTACCCCCCTGTTACACCGGCGCCGGGATCGCGGTCAGCGTGTTGTCGTTGATGATCCGCAGCTTGCCCGCGCCCGTCAGGACGTCCGCCGGGTTCTGGAACTGGACGGGGATCGTGACCTCGCCGCCCTTGAGGAGCAGGCAGGACACGCCCAGGATGTTGCCGAAGCCGGCCCCGATCTCTTCCCAGGCTTCCATGGTGATGAACCGGCCGCGCCTGTCGATGAAGAACTTGGTGTTGTCGAGGATGAGGAAGCGGCCGAGGAACTGGGGAGACGGGAAGCAGAAGATCTGGCCCGGCTGCACCAGGTTCGGGTTGTCGCGGACGGTGGTGCAGTACGTGTACCCACCGATCGTGGTGTACTTGTACCCGTCCTTGACGATCTCCGAGGTCAGCTCGAGGCCGGCCTCGTTCACCGACCACGCGATCGTGTCGGTGTAGTCGTACTCGTGCATGAGGAAGGTCTTGGCCTTCATCTGCCGAGCCGCGCAGATCTTCACCACGTCGCGGAGGGCGATGCGGTTGAACTCGGTCTGGTCGGAGAAGATGATGTTGGTGTGGAGCCCGCGCGCCCTGTTCAGGGCCGCCGTCGGGATGGCCGCGGCCCACGGGTGGGCCTGGTAGGCCTTGTTGATCGTGAACAGGTAGTTCGCGAGCTCGGTCTCGTTGGCGAAGTTCTTGTTCGTCGCCAGGACCCCGCGCTCCACCAGCTTGTTGTACTGGTGCCGGGTCGCGAGGAACAGGGCCGCCTTCACGTGGTCCATGAAAGCGACGTCTTCCTGCTCCTGGATGTCCCGGACGATGTTCTGCTCGATGACCTTCGTCAGCGGCATGCGGTACGCCCGCAGCTCCGACTCGGTCTTCTGGAACTGGTCGCTGGAGATCGTGTGGAACTGGATCCGGTACCTGCGGCCCATGATCCAGGTCTTGTCCGGCTCGCCGCGCCAGTTGATGCGCATGGCGATGCTGTCCGGTTCCAGATCGTCGACGTACTCGAGGGAGTCGTGGTCGACGGAGCGCTGGCACTCGCGCTCGGTAACGGTCTCGGGCGGCACGATCTTCCGGCAGAACGCGTTCTCGCGCAGCTTGTGCTGCACGAAGAGCCCGGTCGCCTGGCCGAGCTTTTCCATCGTGTCTCCGCCCGCCTTGAGCGCCTCTCCGAAGAGGGCGTTGAACTGGTCGGGAGTGAACTCGTAAGCCATTGGACTGCTCCTTTTCTCTCTGGTGATCTTGAAGGAACACCTGGACGCCGGCGACCCTTTAGACGCCGGTCGGGGTCCCGATGGACCGGTAGATGAACCACGCGATGCCCAGCGAGACCTCGTAGATCGTCCCGAAGAACGGCCTGTTGGTCGGGATCGGGTCCACGCCGCCGCCGGGGACTTCCATCGCCCGGGGCTTGCCGCTGGTGCCGACGGTCACGAGGTTGCCGGCCGCGGGGGCCATGACCGCGGTGTCCCACTCGGTCACCGGGATACCGATGGGGGTCCCGTTGCCGACGATGCCCGTCAGCCCGCCGCTGCTCTGGGTGATGGTCGGCGCCGTGGCGTCGAACTTGTCCTGGGTCGAAGTCTTCGAGGACCCCGCGGTGGTGTCCAGGAAGTTGAGGAGCGTGAAGTAGTCCGTGTTCGTCGCGAACACGGCCTTGCCCGCCGCGTCCTTCTTGACGAAACGGCCTTCGGGCACGTCCACCGAGCCGAACTCGAGTTTCAGCTGGTTGACCGCGCTGATCTTCGAGTTCAGACGGACGAGGGAGGTCGTCTTCCGATCGTCGTAAGCCATCGTTCGATCTCCTTGTCAGTTGTTGGTTCCCTTGAAGGGTGCATGGTTCATCAGGAAACTCGTCAACGGGTCCGGATTTCCCGCTGCCGTGGCTGCCTCGGCCGTCGGCACCCCGATCGACGGAATCCGGTCCAGCCCTATCTCCAACGCCTGCTTCACGACGGCCATCTGATCCGGGTTCTCGATGAACTCGGCCGCCTTGGCGGGCGCGTCGGCGGGGTCGATGACCCCCCTCGCCACCAGGTCGATCACATCGCGAAGGATGCCGAGCTCGGATTCGATGGCGGCAAACTTCTCGAGGATTCTGGTTCGCTCGGCCTGCCCCTGCTTGATGAGGGAGTCCTGCTTGAGCAGGATGTTCTGTACCTCAGAGGCAAGCTGCCTGCTATCGCTCATCAGCGCACCTCAGACAGGATGTCGATCGCTGCGAGCGCCTTGGCCACTGCAAGGTTCCTCGCACGCTCCGTCGCCGCGACCTTCTGAAGGGCCATCTTTTTCTCGTCTTCGACGGCCATCTCCTCGATCTCGGCAACGAGCCTCTGAACTTCGGAATCGTCGAACGCCAGTTTCGTCGCGCCGGCATGACTGTCGAGATCTTCATTGGGCGTGGAAACGCCTGCGACGGCCGCGGCCGTCTTCGCTCTCTCGATCAGTGTCTTCATGTCGATCGGGCTCACCGGGTCCTCCGATGGTTGATGACTACCCGCAGGCTTCGGAGAGGTGATCCTCCCCGGTCTGCACGGAGTACCAGAGCCTCGCGGCGAGCCGGATGAACTCCTCGGCTTCGTCGGGCGAGGCGATCTTCTCGACGTCCGCCGGGGTCACGCCGAGGCGCGCGAGGTACTCGCCGGTTTCGGTCCCGATCTGGTCCCAGGCGGCGGCCTCCTTCTCGAGCACGGTCTGTTCGACCAGCTCGACGGCGAGGCTCAGCGCGGCGGAGGGGTGCAGCACGGGGAGCTCGCCCTTGTCCGTCGCTTCCTTGACGATGTCCACGGCGCGCTCGAGGAGTTCCTGGCGATCGGTGTCGCCCTCGTACGCCTTCTCGACGTACGCGAGCTTCTCCTGGAACTCTCCGTTGATCACGCCCTCGTAGATCTCCTTCATGGTCTTGTCGGCCATGTGTCAGCTCCTTGCGAGAAAGGCATCCGCCACAGCGGCGCCAACCAGAATCAGCGCTTCCTCGTCGATGTCGAGGTGCCCCAGTTTCTCGATCGCTACCTCGACGGCCGCGGCAAGGATCAACGCCTCATCCGCGTTCAAGAACCCGGATCCGGCCTCGAAAGTCTCGGCCAGTTTCTCGAAGTCGGTCTGCACGGTCGTTCTCCTTTCCCTACCCGGTCCTGTCGTCGGGATTCGGGCTCCTGGTCTTGTCTCCCGGGGTCGCGACCGTCTCGCGGACGACCGTCTCGGGCTTCCCGGCGATCCCGGGGACGCTGCCCGGCGTCACGATGCCCTTCAGGCCCATGATCTTGTCCGCGACCCGCTTGAAGTTGCTCTGATCCTTCGACTTGTCGCCCTGGGAAGGCTCGGCCTTGCCCGTGGCGCCGGCAGCGACGTCGGCCATCTTCTCGAGGATCCCGACGACCACGGCGTGCCCGAAGATCTTCCCGCTGTAGTTCAGATCCTCGGCCAGCTTCTCCATGGCGGAATCGCCCATGAGGCCTTCCTGGCTCGCCACCTTCTGAAGGGCCCCGCTTTCACGGAGCTTGGCGACCATTTCCTGCATGTCCATCCTGAACCTCCTGATTCCTGTTGTTCATCTTACCAGAAACCCCGTCAATCGGCACCAGCCCCGGCCACGAACGGTGTCACCATCCTCAGGAAGGTGGGAACGCCCGCGGACTTCTCGAGCCCCAAGATTTTCTCCTCTACGAGGCTCGGGTTCAGGAGCATCTGAACCGACGGATGGGATGTCACGGCTTTCAACTGTTCGAGATCCACGTGGCTCAGCCAGGCCTTGTACGAGTCGTACGAGTTCGCACGCTTGACCAAGACCGTCGGCCTCCAGATGGACGCTTCTCTCGGCGTCCGCATCGAGAAGAAGGGGTCGAACATCGATCTTTTCTCGATCAGCCCCTTCGATCTACCTAATAGTGTAGGGTCGGGCTGTTTCAAGTCAAGATCCGCAGGGACCTTCTGATCTCCGAGAAGATAACCGGCCTCTTCCGGCTTCAGGATCACGCCGAGAGACGTCAGCGCGGAAAGGATCGTCTGGGGCGAGAACCCCTTCAAATCCATCATTTCCTTCGGAAGAGTCTCCGACGTCGCCTGATCCTTCGCGACCCGGTTGAAGAGGATCTTCCAGACGTCAGGATCGATCGGCGAGGGCCCGAGATTCTTCTGGGGCTCCTCCACCGGGACTTCCTTCTCGATGTCGGCCTTCTTCGTTCCGCCAGCGGAGAGGAAGTCGAGGATGCCGGCGAACTTCTCGATCCCCGCCATCGGGGGAGCGAGCACCGGGGACTCGACGATCTCGACGAACGGACCGCCGACGGAAGCGATCTTCTTCAGGGAGTAGGCGCTCCGGTCGGCGGGGACGATGACGGCGGAGATGTCGAAGAACCTGGGGAACCAGTTCCAGGAGAAGACCTTCTGCCCGTCCGGAAGAACGTGGTTCTTCATGTTCTTCAGGTGTTCGCAGTACATGTCACGATTTGTAGCAACATTCATGCACACGGAACAGTTGTGGGCGATGAAGCCCACGTGGTAGGTCTCGTCTTCCTCGACGGCGAGATTGAAAACTGGCTTCTCGACCGCCTCTTCCTGGATGACGGTATCGACAGGAAGAAGGAAGAAGTCCCCATGCTCGATGATCGTGGCAGACCACCGAACGACCGGTTCCACGGAGGCACACTTCGTAGAGTAGTCCTTCAAGATGCTGGTTCCAGCGCAACCCAGGTTCAGTTGATTGATCGTAGTCCCAGGGCTCCAGTCGCTGTAAACCCTGTTGCGGGACATCGTAGCCGGGATTCCCACGGAGAACGCCAGGATCTGGGCCTGCTCCATCAGCGGGTTGATCGTGATCGTGATCCTGGAACCCTTCTTCTTTTTGTCGACGCAACCGTCGGTGTCCATCATCCCACCGAGAAGAGCCAGCCTGGATTCCACGGGGCTGTAGAAGATCTCCGCAGGGATGTGCTTCTCCTTCAGGCGTCCGCACATCCCTGCGACCCTGGCTGCCAGCACCTGATCATGACAAACGATCTGGACAGCATGACGATCCTCACCGGCCGGGTAGACGTGAACTTTACTCTCGGAGAGAATCTCGAAAGTATCCACTACCCGCGCGATGTGGTCCTTCTCGTCCGCGTTGCAGCAGACCGAGATCCCCACGTAGTCACGACCGCCGGTCTTTCCTTCGCCCCGACGCTGCGTAATGATGCACCCGTCCCCAAGGTAGTAGCCGCAGAGACGCGCCAACGGAACGTCGATGGACTCGTACTCCGACGTATCCATCGACAACCGAGGAACGGCGACGTAATCGCCCGGCTTGACGGATGAAGCTTCAACGAAGGCACCGGTGACATCAGCAGCCTTTTCATTGAGCCGACGTCCGCCCGGAGTCCTGATCTGTTCCTTCCGGAAAACGAACACCGGATGATTGCCCGTGAGCGTAGGACGCTGAACCAGCCCTTTGACCTTCAGTGTGACAACCGTTCCGGTATACGATCTGCGAAAGACCTGGACGACTTTACGTGCCCTTCCCTTGTTGGTGAAGACAAAGTCTCCGACCTCAACGTCCTCGACGTTCTTCACCATGTCGGGACCGTAGATCTGAGTGCCAGGGTACAGGCAGAGATCATAGGGCAATTTAGCGCCCATGGACCACGGGATCGGCTCGCCGGCGTCGATGCGCTGGACGAGGTCGGGAGCCTTCTCGTTGGACACGAACACGATCAGCTCGACGCGGTGCATCTTGTCGTTGTAGGCGGCGCAGCACACGCGCTCGCCGATCGTGAGCGTCGGGTCCTGGTTCTGGTGATAGCGGTAGGTGTAAGCGTACCGTTCGAAGGTGTCGCACCCATACTCCGTCGGCATGGGGAGACCCTTCGCGCGGATGAACTCCTTCACCATGGGAGGCGGCGGTTCGCCCTTGAGGCTCCACTCCGGGAATGCGTCGGCGTTCGCGTTACTCGACCAGTATTCGTAGGCGCCGATCGCGTTCAGCAGGACGTACCGGCCGTCGTCGCGGGGACGGATCCGGTCCATGAAGTCGATGAGCTTCTGGGGCGTGAAGGAAGTCCCCGCGATCTTCTCCATCGATCGCGGATGCAGCGGGATCGCCACCGGGCCCCATGCCTCGGTGCCGGATCCCAGCGGCGTGTAGACTTCCATCTCGAACATCGTTCGCCTTTGGTCCAGTCACTGGACCCAACCCTACTTCGGCGGGGCAGCCGCGCGAGTATTCGCTGCCGAAAGGTACTGCTCGGGACTCTGTCCCTGCATCCAGGACGTCCTCGCCGCGGCCGCCTCGGCGGGATTGTACTTGAATACTTTTTTCTGGGCAAACCCGCGTAGATGAGGAAAAGCCAACTGGGAACCGATGAACGCCGGCATCTGCATTTCCTCGGGCAGCAGAGCCCCGGCAGCCATCGGGACGCCCATCATGATGGACGCATCCAGCAGCCCGGATTTCCAAGGACTCGTGACGCTGGGATCCGAGGTACCGGTCGCCTTGTGGAACTCCGCGAGTTCCTTCGGGGTTTCACCGCTGACGAGCTGCTTCATCCGCGCATACTCTTGCGGATCCGATGGCCCAGCCGCGCCGGCCTCGGCCTTGGGCCTGGCTTCCGATTTTCCGGCTGGTTTGTCGGAGGGTTTTCCTCCGGCAGGGGCACCGGGCTTCGCGGGAAGTACCGACGACGGAACGGGTTCCTGGTACTGTTTCGTTCCCCGCGCCGCGCTCGGATCCTGTGCCATCGCGACGTCTTTGGAGCTCTTCAGAGGAGCAGCAGGCTTTCCGGCGGACGGCGTCGCCGGGGTCTTCCCGACAGCCGAGAACGGCTCCAGCACACCGACCTTCCCACCCGGCGTGGTAGCTGGCTGAGCCGGGGCGGCCGAGGGAAGCGGCGCAGGCTTCGAAGGCGCTGGCCCGGCCCGGAGATCCTCGAGACCTTGTGTCGGCCTCTGCGGAGCGGGAGCGGGGACTGCCGGCTTCACAGGCGGAGGAGGCGGAGGCGTAGGAGCCGGAGGAGTCGGCGTCAGCGGCTTCACGGGAGCCGGGGCTGCCGGAGCCGAAGGCTGAAGGGGCTTTCCGGACGGACCGACGAGTCCGCCTGGAGCAATCTGAGTGGGCGGCCTCGGAATCGACGGACGGCCGGAGATGACCTGCTGCGGAGGAAGGACCGACGAAGGACCGACAAGTTTCATCGGCAGCTTCATGGACTCGCGCTGGAGAGGGGTCACTCCCTTTCTGATCGCGGTGACGGTGACCGCCGTCTTGCTCATCACCGCTTCGAGAAAGGAGAGCGCGGCGTTCATTTCGTGGGACGCGCGCTTGATGAAGTCGGGGTCCGACATCGTGCGTCTCCGCTTGATGGGAGGCGGAAGGTCCGTGTCCCTGACGAGATGAGAGGAGCCCCCGTCGGCGTCCCGGAGCGTGGACTGCTCCGTCTCCGTCGGGAAGATCCTTACGACCGGGCCACGATGGAAAGTGAAGTCCAAGTCGGCCTCTCAGTATCAGGTCTTCAGGAGCGCCGCCGCGATTGCCGCTGCCGGTGTGCCCGACTGTCCCATGGCCGCCGATACCCCCGTGGTCTGGGAAAGATTCTTCTGGATCTCGGTCAGCTCCTTGATGATCTGCGGGGTTGCCATCATAGGACCGGCCATGTGCCACTGCGAGAGAAGGTTCCCCGCGATCACGGCATTCGAAGCGATGGCAGGGGCGAAATCGGAGATGGCCTGGAAGTACGAGGGCACGTTGGGATCCTTCTTCAGCTCGGGATGCTGCATGTAGATCTGCTCAAGGGATCTCTTCAGGTTCCTCCCCTGGAGCAGGCTCTTCACGCCACCGACGAGCCACGGGGCGGCGGAAAGACCGAGGGCGAGCGGGGCCATGATGGCGCCGATCGTGTGCCCGATCTGGGCGTTCTTCTCCTGGGACGACATGAAGTCGACCATGCCGTTGATCCGGTCGTACGCCGTCTCGTCGATGCCGGCGAACTCCTTCCGGAAGAACTGCACCAGGTCCGCCTCGTTGCCCATCGTGGCGACCTTGACGAGTTCGGACGTGAAGCGACCGAGTTCCTGCTGCTCCGCAAGAGTGAATTCCATCTCACCGTAGAGACAAGCGTATTTCTTCATCATCGGGAACATGCTCTATCCCCCTCTCGATGGTCCGGCCTACGTTCTGGTGGGCGGCGCCGACGTCAATTCCTCGAGCCTGGCACGCTCGTCGTAGGGCTTCTTGAGTTCGCGACCTGCCCCGTGCATCACGTGGTGCGCGAGGGCCCCGCCGGCGAGGGTACCCCCGATCACCCCGGCCCCGATGCCTACCTTGGCTCCGGTGCCTACGTTCTTGAGGAATCCCGAATTCTTCGAGAGGAACTCGACGAACTCCTCGAGCCCTTCCTGGGCCTTCTTGTCCAGCATGTCGAGGGTGTTGAGGGTGTAGTCGTTGAAGTCGTCGGAGGTCTTCAGCGAGTCCATCTTGTCGACGATCGCCTCGCCGAAGGTGTCCATGAGGCGGATGCGCTTGGAATTCCTGTCCTCGTTGCTGATCTTGTTCTTGAGCGTGTCGAGCCGGATCGCGAGGACGTGGCCGCCGTTGATCACGTCCAGCGTGCTGTCCGGCATCTCGAGCTTGTCGTTGACCAGGGCCTTGTCCACGGGGTGCCCCAGCTTCATCAGGTCCTCCTTCATGGCGAGGAAGACCTGCTGGTACAGCTCCTTGCACCCGGGGTCGTACGCGCAGGCGTACTTCAGGAAGTCGGAGAGGGTCCCGTGGTTGAGGATGATGTGCTCCTTGGCGAGAGCGGCGATCTTGCCGATCTCCTCCGCGATCTCCGCGTGGTCGTTCATGACCTGACCGCGGAGTTCCTCGCGGTAGCGCACCACCCTGGAGGCCAGCTTGTTCAGGAGCAGGTCGACGTTCCGGATTCGGCAGGCGTCGACGTAGGGATCGGTCGTCGGGAGTTTGAACTCCGAGGCCGTCTTCTTCATCCCCGTCATGGGACTCCGGACGTGGCCGAGGATTCCGAGGGCGGCGACCTTCGTCGGTTCCACTTCCCGGATCTTTCGAACGACCTCGACGGCGTCCGCCAGGGGGAACGTGAAGGTCTTGTCCTCCGACCGCTTGAGGAGGGCCAGGTTGGTCTCGTGGTTGGCGATCTCGGCGACCCGCTGGATCTGGGCCGGCGTAAGTTCGTTCTCCTCCGAGACCTTCGCCAGGGAGTCGTTCAGCGCGACTCCGCTGGAGAGGAACGAATCGGAGACTTCCTTCGCCAGTACCGAGAGCTTCATCGGGTTGATATCCATGCTGCTGCTCCTAATTCCCATTAAAGGGTAACCCGCTGGACCCCGGTGTCAACAGCGTCAGATCGGAGGCACCCCCGTCGGCACGAGCCGCCCGGCCCGCTGGAGCGCCGCGAGATAGCAGTACACCACCGCGTGGAACGCGTCGTCTGGCAGCGTGTGGTCGTACCGGACCCTGTTGGTCCTGATGTTGTACTCCACGAAGGTGGACGTGAAATCGCTGAGGAATTCCTTCATGTCCTCCTGGCGGAAGAACGAGATCTCCCCGCGCTTGATGGCGCCGACCGTCCGCTCGATCGCGGTGTTCCTGTCCACCATGTATCGAAACGCCTGGTCGTGGAACGAGACTGCCGACGAGGAGGTAACGTACTCGGCCTCGAGGAGGGTGGGCTGACCGGGAACCTCGAGGACCGTCCAACCGTGCTTCTGGACGAGCTGCGCATTCGTGTGCGCACCGAACCCCCAGTCCGACATGACCCACTTGGCCCCGTGATCCCGGACGACCTTGTTGATGATCTCCGGCTGGAAGGCGAGGTTAGACATCTCCCCCGTGAACCGGATGATCTTGAAGATCTTGAAATGGGTCCGGTCAACGAAGGCGCCGAAGGCTACCACCGTGAAGGACGGCATGTGGCCACGGCGGTTCATGACTTCCCCGAGGCCGGTTGGGGAGTAGCCTCCGGTTCCGTGGTCGATCCCGGCGCAGACGAAGTGGACGGACTGGGCGATCTCCCGCTCCCTGGCCATCGGACGGCTTGAATCGCAGTTCTGGAGGATGTCCATTTCGGTGAGGACCAGTTCTCCCTCGTCGTAGGAGAGGCCGAGAACCTCGTTGAAGAAGACCTTCCTGGGGATGTTGGGGTCTTCCAGCTTCTTCAGGATGTCGGCATGGCTCACGAACGGAACCATCATCTGCGGCATCCGGAATCCCCAGCCGTCATCGAGACGGCTGGGATTGAGAGGCTGCCAGGAACCGCTCTTGATGTGGATGGGCTTCCCGCACTTCGGACAGATGTATCCCTTCTTGCCGATGACCTTGTCGTCGAGGTAGACCGACTTGCTGCACCCCTCGCACGGGACCAGCCACTCGAACTGGCACGTCTCCTTCCACAGGCGGTTCAGTGTGTTGCTGGTCGTCTTCGGGGTTCCCGTGTAGAGCCTGAACCTGTCCGGCACTTCGACGTGAGACATCGACTGTTCGAGGATGGGGATGTTGTCCGAGATGAGATCCTGCACCTCGTCCAGGATGATCATGCGGGCGGAGACTCCGCGGGCAGGGTCGGCCGAGTAGTAGCAGGACTTGAAGTTGACGATGCTTCCGTTGGCGAACTGGCGCGCGCCCACCTGCCACAGGTCGCTCGATTTCACCCACCCGTCGTAGATGATCGGCGAGTCCTCGCAGATGGGCCGGAACCGCTGCTGGCTGAACAGGGACGTCTGATCCTGGCGGGGTTCCACCGCGAGCACGTTGAAATACGGATTCGTGATGCAGAGCGTGACGGCCTTGCCTGCAATCGTACTCGTTTTCTCGACTTGTCTCCCCGCGACCCAGACGATGTTCTTCGATCCGATCGGGTACTCTTTCCGCCAGTCGTAGATCCAGCGGAGGTAGGGACGTTCCGCAAACGAGAGCGGCTGGCGGTTGATGGTGACGAAGGCTTCCGCGTAAAAGGAAATCGAGTGCTCTTCCTTGCCGGGGATCGCCCCTCCGGCGTTGTAACGGATGTCCCCCGGCATGTCGGATAGTGTGGTGGGACGCAGGGAACGGTGGCCGGCGTCGACGTAATCGTCCACGTCGGATACGTACTGCGATACGAGGCTCACTTACCCTCCGGCTTCTTCTGCTCCAGAGGTAAGGCTTTCACTTCGTGGAGACCGATCACGTTGGAGGCCGGAATGATGGGACCGTTTTCACTGCCTGCGCCGATGACAAGAAAACGGTCGAAGATCTTGGCGATGTCGAGGCTGCCCTCGCCGAGCTTGTCGAGCCGGTCGCTGACCTTGAGGATGGTGTCGAGGTTGGACCGGGCCGCCTGGATCGCGGTTCCGGTTTTGAGTTGAGTTTGCTTGAGGAACTCGGCCTGAGCCTCTGACCGGAGCAGCTCGAGGACGCGTTTGTGCTCGCAGGAGAGCCCCTCGCGGGCGGAGAACTCTCCGATGGAACGGTTCATCGCGACCTCCCTCAGCGTGCGGTCGATCTCGGGAAGCGTCTTGAAGTAGGAGGCCAGGTCGGTGGAACCGATCTCATGGGACGAGTAGTACAGGTTCCGGTACGCGTTGACCGCGTGCGAAGGGACGAGCGGAAGCGTGGAAGACGGGTTCACCATCTTCCCGAGGGCGGAAGAAACCTCCTCCGCGCTTCCCAGGGCCGTCATGAGCGGCTCGATGAAGTCCCTGTACCCGAGCAGGTAGCCGAGATCGTCGATGAGCTCCGGGGTGTCGTAGTACACCAGGATTCCGAGAACCTTCAGGAACAGCCGGAAGAGCCGGCGCCCTTCCTTCGGGACGGGTTCCTGCTTGAGGATGATGGAGTTCCGGATCTCCAGCGGCACGTTCCTGAGGAACTGCGAGTAGTACCTGGACAGGACGGACTTCTTGTACTGACCGTTCTTCGGCAGGAGGCCGATGCTCACGGCCTCCTCGTAAGTTTCCCCCGGGGACGTGTTGACGAACCGGAGCGAGAGGAAGCGGTGGAAGGGAAGGACGGGGATGTCCGTCTTCACCATCTTGAAGGACGCGATGTCGTTCGCGGCGCTCCGAAAGACGAAGTGGTTGTGGGCCCCGATCTCGTAGAAGTTCTTCCCCCGCTCCTTGACTACCCCTCCCTTGAGGAACCCGTGGCCGAGGATATTTTCGAACGTGGCCAGGGACAGCTTGTAGTCGGCGAGGATCTGTCCCCGCGACTTTCGAACGACCTTCGGTCCCGTCTCCTCCGGTACCGTCTCCTCCGGTACCGTCTCCGCCGGTTCCGGACTATTCGGCTCCGATTCCACCGGTGGTACTCCTGAGCTGCTTCATCTGGCGGATGACGTTGTCCAGGGCGAAGAGGGCCGTCTTGAGCGGCGCCGTCTCAACCTGGAACCCCATCTTAGACGCCAGGAGCAACTTCGCCAGGACGGCAGACGCCTCTTCCAACTCGTCGGTGTGATCGAGGAACTTGTAGATGTTGGCATCGTTGATGAAGTTCAGGCCCAGGATCGAATCCACGGTGTTCTGGGCCTGCTCTTCGGTGACCGCGACGGCGATCTTGCAGAAGGGACCGAAGTCGCACGGCTTGATGTGGGCTGCCTCGGCGGCGAGGTTCACGGGCTTCAGGCTGAAGTTCGCCAGGTCGGCGGACCCGAGTTTCTTCATCCCCTCCGCGGGCTTGGTGATGCGGCAGAAGGAGGATCCCACCAGGGAAGCGGTCTTCATCAGGCCGGAGACCGTGACCGGATCGAACTTCTTCTCCATCGCCTTCCGGAAGGTCAACGAGGATTCCCCGGTCTTGGCGATTCCGTGGATCTCGGCTCCGTGGAGAGAGTAGACGAGCCCGCGGTTCCGGATCTCCGCTCCGTCGGACGGCCAGTCGAACTTGTTCGCTTCGGCCGCGGTGGCCACCTTGACCGTGTCGCCGCAGCGGTGCCACGTCCACTCGGGGGACATGAGGACCGTGTCGCCCATCATGGCGACGGACTGGCAATCGGGCGAGAACCTGATCGTCCTCTCCATGCCGTCCACGGACAGGTCTGCGACCTTCGCGAAGGGCAGGCCCTCCTCGTCGGTGCCCCAGTAGAGGAACCGGGCCGGCCACGTGGCGAAGGCGTGCCCGAGCTTGAGCATCCAGAAGAAGCCGACCTCGCCCTGCTTGGCGTCGGTGGCGAAGTTGCCGAGATTCTCGAGTGAGAGCGGCCGAGCGCCGACCTCGTCGGCCAGGGCGACGGACGCGTTCTTCTCGAGGCTCACGACGAACTTCTTCCCCTCCATGATCTGGCCGTCCCAGCCGAGCATGACGTCGAAGACCATGGCGGCCTCCTTGCGGAAGCCGTCGAACACCACAGAGTAGGCCCCGGGCTCCTTCACCGGCTCGTAGGCCTTGAAGTCGATGGGCTCGATCTTCCAGCCGGAAGCCGTCTTCTCGATGGTACGACCGGGCAGGATCTTCTCCTGGGCGCCGGCGGCGAAGGCCTCCGCGGTCTTGGCGAAGGTGCCGTTCGTCTTGAGCGCGTACTCCAGCCCGTCGCGGCCGAGGGCATTGAGGGCCTTGGTGTAGTCGTCGAGGGAGAAGGTCAGCCCGGACGCGAAGGAATACTTCCCGGAGAACGGCGCGCGGGTGACATTGTAGATGGACATGTCGGCCATCTCGCCCTGGCCGGGTTCGATGGACTTCCCCACGCCGGTGTCCTGGATCTGGCTCAGGAGCGTCGCCTTGGTCATGGGGCGGAGCTTGCCGTCGGACCAGAAGACGTCGAACGGCTGGATCTTGAAGCCGTCGATGACCACCGGGATGGCGACCTTGTCGTTCAGCACGAGCTGGCCGACGGCGGTCCCCGCTTCCGGGTCGCTCCGGTTCATGTGGAGACGGATGGAGTAGTCCTGGAGGTAGGGATGCTGCTCGTGCAGCAGCATCATGATGTTGCTCTCCCACTTGGAGGGATCCCGGTCCGCCTTGACCGCGGCTTCCTTCGAGAAGGGGAGCGCGGACTTGTCCAGGAACAGCGGCTTGCCGCCGACCATCGATCCGAGAGCCATGGCCTACCTCCTAACTCTTCAGGAAGACGTCAGTGTTGACCTTTACGATGTCCACCCCGAGCGATGCAAGGTCCGGAGAGATCAAGACGGGCCCCGTCGGGGGCGTGAATCCGTGCGTGTGCGCCATCAACTTCTGCAAGTCTTTGGCGTACACGTCCGTCAGGAACGTCTCCAGGACCGCCGCCTTCTCGCTCGATCCGAAGTACGCGTTTTTCTGGAAAACGCCGTTACCACCGAAGTATACGCTTTTCAAGAACTTTATCCCTGGTCCGCCCTTCGCGGTGCCCTGGGACCACTCACAGATCGGGGTCTGGTCGGATGGACTCTTGTCATGGGTGAAGGTCTTCACGACCGCCGGATCCCACATGACCCAGGGACCGCCGAAGCCGATCACCTTCGCCTTAAAAAAGAGGCCGTCCTTGTTCAGGGACATGAACTGGTCGCCCCAGGAAAGGACGACCTCATCGCTGTTGATACGGAACTGGAATAGACCCGGAGACTGCGTCTGGTCCTTCAGGTAGGTGACCCGCATCTCCCGGACATCGTGGTCCGACTCGAACATCCCGAAGTCGCGGATCTTCATCTGGATCCCGCGGGTCATCTTCTTGCCGCTCGCCAGCGCGCTCTGCCCGTACCCGAAGTCGTCCCACTCCTTGAGCCCGCCGGCGAAGAGCGTGACGTCCCGATCGGTCTCCGACGCCGGCTTCGTGGAGTCGGGAGGGTTGGTCGCGAACGACATCTCCAGTCGCTTGACGGTCTCGTCCTGCTGCTGGGCCTCGTTCCCTACCGTCTGCATGGACTTCTTCGGAACGTCCCAGATCTTCAGGGAGAAGCCGGGGATCACGTTGATGATCAGGCGCCCTGCGGTGATCACGGCGGCGCGGAACCTGGAGAGAAGTCCCACGTACAGGATCTGCGCCGACTTCAGGATGACGCTCGCGTCCGAGAATATCCCCATCATGGCGTCGGAGACCCGGCTCCTCATGAGGATGTCGCCGAACGTGGGAACGTGTTCCTGCTCGCCCTGGAAGCTCGGCTTGTTGGCGACCCCCGTCTGGGGCTCTACCTTCATGTCCTGCTCGGCCTTGGCGAGGATCTGGGAGAGGCTCTTCTGCGCATCGTCGTTCGGAGCGACCGGCATGGGGACCCTGGCCAGAATGATCCATCCGCACGGGCTGTCGGCGATGACGACCGAGTCCCCCTCCTTCAGGGGAACCTGCATCCCGATGTCCATGTTCCGGCAGGTGACGCGGGTGCCGCCATGGACCAGGACTTCGTATCTGCCGTCGGCTGGGAACACGTTCTCGACGAGGCCGAATCGGCACTTCATCTGCCGGTCTGGGGAGAGGGAGCCCATGCTATGCCTTCTTGAACGAGCCGAACACGAAGCGCGTCACGGGGTGGCCCTTGGCGAGATCGGCGATCGCGCCGATCGCTGGGGCCTCCTTCAGGGTCTCGTGAGGCCGTTCGAACATCAGTTTACCAATGAAGTCCTCGCCCTTGAAGGGCGAAACGCGGATCGGCAGGAGCGTCGCCCGGTACTGGATCTTCTCCTTCTGCGGGAGTTTCGCGTTGACGTCCTCGATCTTGTTGATCGAGACGATGTCCCCGCGGTAGATCCCGAGCCTGTTGGCCCCTCCCGCGTCGATCACCTCCGCCCGATCGGTCATCGGCTTCACGGCGGTCTCGAACAGCTTGCGACGCATGTTGATTCCGCCGGACGAATACTCCTTTTGGAGATCCGCGATGATCTGGTCCCTGACCCGGTGGATGTCGCCCGTGGCTTCGAGAAGTTCCTGCGGCTTGATGGCGCCGGTCTCGGAGATCTTCTGGCCGGCCGCTATCTTGTCGCCCTTCTTCACGGACAGGCCGAGTTCCTTCGGCACGAAGTGATCCATCGTCCCGATGGTCACGTTCCATCCGCCGCCGAGCCCAGGCTTTACGTTCGTGACGGTACCGCCCTGCATGGCGAGCGAGGCCTTGCCGACGACGTTCTCCGGCATCTCGAAGATCTCCTCGATCCGGTCGAATCCGACGCGGCTCTTCGAGATGGCGCCGCCCGTGTGGAACCCGCGGAGCATGGTCTGGAGGACGGGTTCCGAAACCGACTGTCCCACCAGGGCCCCGACGTGGAATCCGACCGGGAGGAACTGGCCGTTCTCCGCAAGGCCGTAGCACTTCGCGCAGATCCCCCGGATGGCGGAGCAGCGGAGCGGAGACCTGACGACGATCTCGGGAACTCCTTTGCTCTTGAGCTTCCCGGCGAATTCAGGGGTAACCACTTGGCCTTTGTACGGCCCTCTGGCGATCACGCGGTCCAGGGCGTCCCTGGAGTCGGGAGGCATCGGGATCCCCTGCTCCGTACCGCAGTCCATCGTCGAGATGATCTGCTCGATCGTCGTGTTGACGAGCCGCTTGCTGAGCGTTCCTACGTCCTGCGTCCCGAGCCCCTTGTCCATGAGCCCCTTCCGGGATCCTGGGATCGTCGCCCAGTACGAGGCGATGTCGTGTCCCTCCGCGTAGCTCTTGGTGATCGGGACCTTGATGACCTCGCCCTTGTGGTCGACCATGGCGACCGGGGTGGCGATCATCTGGGTGATCTGCGATCCCTTTCCGAAGGCTCCGGACGTGATGTTACCGATGACGAACCGGTTCTCCTTGCTGTTCTTCACCAGGTCGTTCATCTTGGTCGTGGCATCCAAGTACGCCTTGTCGAAGCCAACCGTCTTCGCCGCCTTCGCGGCGTCGGAGAGGATGAGGTCCCTCGCCTTGTAGTCCGTCTCGAGGTCCTTCAGCCCGACGGAGAACCCGATCTCCGTGACCGCCTTGGCTCCCCAGTCCTTCAGGCTGGTGATAACGGCTCCGGCTTCCTTCGGATGCTTCCTCGCCAGGTTAGCCAGGAAGTCTTCCATGACCTTCCTGGTGATGGTGACGTTCCCCGGCTTGAGATCGCTCGGGAACAGGTCGTTGATGATCACCTGCCCCGCGGTCCAGATCTTTCCCCCGATGACGACCGGCGTGTTGATCTTGATCTTGCCGGCCTCGTACATCGAGACGACCTCTCCGGTGGCCTTCGCCTGTACCGGGATTCCCTTGGGTTCCGTCATGAGGTAGAGACCGAGGGCGTATTCCTTGGACGGGGCGTGCATTGCCGAGAAGTCCGTCACCGCCAGCAGATGGGTGGACGGCATCTTGTTGAAGGCTTCCTTCCTGGCGTCCTCGCTGACCGGGACGTGGATTCCGACGGTGTCTCCGTCGAAGTCCATGTTGAAGCCCTTCACGATCAGTGGATTGATCTGGATCGCCTGGCCCTTGACGAGCGTGGGCTTCAGCGCCAGGATTCCGAACTTGTGAAGCGTGGGCGCGCGGTTGAGATAGACGGGCCTTTCCTTGATCTCGGCACGAAGTGCAGCAAGCGCGCGCTCGTCCTTCTTCTCGATGAGTTCCGACGCCTGCATCGGCGGGATACCGGAGACCACGAGCCGGCGCATGATGAACGGCTTGTAGATGACGAGGCCCATGTCCTCCGGGATCCCCACGTCGTCGATTCCGTACTTAGGATTCGGGATGATCGTGGACCGGCCGGAGAGATCCTGGGGGCGCTTCACCACACGCCCCTGGAACAGGCCGTACTTGTTGATCCTCCCCTTGATCGTCGAGATGAATCCCTGGAAGTTCTTACCGCGGGTGAGGGGCTCGGCGACTCCTGCCATCCCCTGCACCGCCCCGTAAAGGCTCGACCGGAGGTTCGCCAGGTTCTTGCTGTCGACGCCCTTGGCCTTCAGGTCCTTCAGCTGGTTGTTGACCAGCAGGATCTCCCGATAGCAGTGGTTAGGATCGGCGACGTTCAGGGCGCCGTCAGGCAACGGATAGATCTGCCGGAAGACCGGGGGGATCACCGGAACGACCGACTGGATGTACGCCTGCGACGGCTTGAGCCCGGACAGCTTCAGGGACTGAAGGTAGCGGCGACGCCGATTCATGTCGTCCAGCTGGGAGGCTCTCGCCGTCCTGATGGCAGGGACGAGATCCTTGAGTTCCTTGTCGATGTCGATCCTGTCGAGCAGATACTTGATGCCTTCCCCCGCGGCCTTGCCCTGCGTGTGGTCCGTGGTCATCGATCCGTCCGGCTTGACGAAGAGCAGCCCTTCCATGATCTGCTTGAACTGGGAGGACGTGATCTTGGTCACCGAGACGATCGGACGCTCCATCAACGGATTGGGAATCGGGGACTCGAGAACGATGTGGTTCCAATTGACTCCGCCGAAGCCTCCGGTGATCTCGCGGTCGAACAGTCCTCCGGCTTCAGGACGGAGATCGGAGGCGCGAACCACGCTGGGATTCTTGATCTCCCCGTGCGATTTGGCGAGGACGGCCTTGTCGGTGAGGGGGAGCACCTTGAACTGGGATCCGTCCTGCACGAGGTTGATCCCCGCTCCCTCGAGGTAGGTCATGAACTTGTCGAGGATGTAGGGGGACTTCGGAGGCGGAGTCGGAAGCCCGAGTTGGTACGCGCGCCAGTATTCGGGATTGCTCTGGCTCTTCAGCGTGGAGACGTCCTTGAGGAAGTGGGTGGACCCGCCTCCGAGGAGCGCGTAGAGTTCCCCGGTCCCGATGTTCTGGGCGCTCTCGCCGGAGACCTTGGCCGGCTGCTGCTCGCCCGTGTAGGGGCCGATCCCCTTCGCGGAGAACTTGTGGCGAACCTGGTGCTTGAGTTTGAAGAACGGGACCTGCCCGACGAAGACGTTCTCGATCGTCCGGTTCCCCACCGGATCGAAGACGTTCTCGGTGTCCTTCAGACCGTTCGCCTTCAGGTCGTTCTGAAGTTTCTTCAGCGAGGACTCGGACGAGAAGTTGTCGACGAGGTACTTCTTCCCGGTCTTCTCGGAGATCTTTCCGGCAGCGCCCTCGAAGAACTGACCGGGATTCACGCGGCCGCCGACGCTGGCCGGGTTGAAGAGCACGTCGATCACGTTGCCCTTCTCGTCCCGGTACATCTCGTTGTCGGGAATCAGCGCCACGACGATTCCCTTGCCGCCGGAGGACTGCGACAATTTGTCGCCGATCTGGAGAGCCTCGTCCGTCTTCACGAAGACCCTGACGAACTTCCCGGTCTTGACGACATCGATGACCTCGCCGGGGTAGTTCTCTTCCCAGTAGATCGACACGTCGCGGAACGGAGTCCTCAGGGACTTGTGGAGACGGGCGTAGGCCATCTCCTCGTCGATCTGAGCCTGTTCCACCGCGGGAATCACCGGGTCTCCCTTGGCCAGGATCGCGCCCTTCTTGACGATCCCGTCGGCGTCGTACTTGTCGGGCTTGATGATGTCCGCCCGGTCCGGGTAGTGGGCCAGCCAGATCTTGAGCCCGGTCTTCATCGTGGCGGTTTTGTCGAGCCTCAGGTCGTACTTGTGGGAGGACGTCAGCTTCTTGGCGGCGCCCTCCGAGATGACGATGCCATCCTCGAAATTCATTCCTTTGTACGGCATGTACGCCGTGTTATGGACGGCCAGCCCAGACTCGACTAAGAAGGTAGAGACCGGCGCCATGTCCAAGTCGTACACGTAATCTTCGAAATCCGTTGGGACAACACTGACCGCGACATCCCACCACACCGGTGCCTTGTACAACCGCTGGATCTCTTCAGGGAGTTTTTCGATGATCCCCTTAATCATGGGACGAGTAACGTAACCGACGTCATTCCTGATCTGTTTACCCAGAATCTTGTCGATCAACAAACGCTGTTGGTGCGTGATCGGAATGCGATCTCGGCTGAGGGACATGGGAAGAGATGCCAGCCTGACCACCCCCTTGTGTTTTCTAAGCAGGCTCAACTCGGGGAAGTTGCCAAGGGTCTCCTGGTAAGCCCGGATGTGCCAAGATGCCATGTGGGTGCCTTTTGCGGGCTCCATGCCGAGATGCGTTCGTACTCCGAGATGAGCCAGGAGCATCCGAAGGCCCACTGCCAGTATGTAAGAGGCCGTTGCGGCAGACACATTGCCCTTATTGGCCGAGCCGTCACCAGACCAGTACCCGTCGATGAATCCAATCTTGAACTCACGAGGGGCAGACCACAGAAGGTCAGGAATCCGCTTGTGCTGGGACAGATAACCGCATTTCTCATGAAGGAGATTTCGAAGGGCGGCACTGTAGATGACGATCATGGTGGGGGTCTCCTTGTAGCCCAATCCCCACTTCTTTGCGATCGCCACCAACTTTTCCCGGATCTCCGGCTCCGTCGCCGCCATCATGATCGCCCGACGCCCCGATCCCTCAGCAACATAGATGCCGAAGAGGAAACCAGCGTCTCGGTCGAGACGAAGCCTAATCGAGGCTGCTCCGCGCTTGGCATGACCCTCGGCCCATTCAATGTCCTCAGGCAACTCGAAGGAATGAGCCTGCGGAAGCAGGGTTATCCCTTCCTTCATTTCCTCTGGTTTAACCTTTATCAGATGGCCATCTTCACCGGCCGTAACGAAGCTGTGACTCTCCGTGGCCTTCACGATAGTTCCGGTATCCGTGATGATCTTGTACATCCCTCGATCGGTATAGTGCCCGATGAATGCCTTGATCGGGGAAGTCACGATCTTTCCATCGCTGCACATCGCCAACGATCGGACACCGGCACGAGCCGGAGCATCCTGGATCGGAGTGAAATGACCCCCCTTCTCATCGAACCAAAGGACATGGGTGTCTCCGGACACACTGGTGAGGCGCTTCGAGAAGGTCAGCGTCCCGTTCTTCGAGAAGTTGTTGTCGGCCAGGACCTGCCCCTTCTTCACCTTGTCTCCGACCTTCACGATGGGCGTGTCGTGAAGGAACGCATCGCCGTTCAGCGGGTAGTTGTTATGCAGGTAGACCGTCTTGACCTCGCCGCCCACCTTGACCTTGATCTCGTCCTTCGTGATCTTCGTGATCACGCCATCGTCGGGAGACCTGGCGTTGAACGATCTCCCGAAGAAGTCGTGGTAGCCGAGTTCACCCGCGTACCGGCTCTGCACGAGCGGCATGTCCGGGTCCTTCAGGGGCACGGACTGCTCGATGTGCCGGTCGGCCATGAGGACGCGGTTCGGAGAGTTGTTGTGGAGGAACGGGATCGCGTTCGTGACGATCGAGAAGAATCCCTTCGGATCTCGAAAGATGTACTGCACCGAAGCAGCGGGGACGATCTCGATCTTCGATCCGTTCTTGGCCTTCACCATGGGGGAGACCGGCTTCGGCTTCGCCTTGGTGAGGTCGTACTGGTCGTTGAATGCGATGACCGCCAGTTCGAGTTCCTGCGGAGTCTTGTGGACGGTCTCACCGGTCTTCGCGTCGGTCACGCGGATGACGAGATCGTTCCCCCGCTTCTCGGCGCCGAGCGCAAGGTGCCCAGTGATACCGATGCGGCTCCCTTCGGGACTATGACAGGGATCGAGGAACCCCATGTGGCTCGGGTGGACGAGACGGACCTCGTCCTTCACGGCGTGGGTGGACTGGATGCCACCCTCGCCCATCGTCGTGGTGAGGTTCACGGTACCGGCCATGTCGACGGGATTGTTCTGCTCGGAGTACCTGGTGAACTCGCTGGTCTCGAACCAGGAGAGGACCGTGCCCGAGAACGTCGCCGGCGAGATGAGCGAGGTGATCTTGGGATCCCTGTCCATCTTGTAGGCGATCTCGCGGGTGATGAAGGGGACCGCCTTGGCGATCTTCTCGGGGACGAAGTCCTCCACCGAGTGGATCGACTTGAACGCCAGGGACTCCGTGTCGTCGGCCTTCGCGAAGCCGTTCGCCAGGGCGACGGCCTT
>Ga0315275_10001214_pt1 | contig 22500 bp, 21 predicted proteins | sample YL17G03_0_MG_FD_205557 | JGI IMG/M metagenome (GOLD analysis project Ga0315275, IMG submission 205557) | Sediment microbial communities from Yellowstone Lake, YNP, Wyoming, USA - YL17G03_0 | ecosystem: Environmental > Aquatic > Freshwater > Lake > Sediment | place: USA: Wyoming | collected...
CTTATAACACTGCTACTATGATTCGTTGGTATACGGCGGCAAATAATACTACAGTTACAGGTACGGAAAGGATGAGAATACAATCCGATGGCAACGTCGGCATCGGGACGACGGTGCCGGGGGATAAGCTTAATGTTATTGGGGGCGGTGTTCTTGTAGGAACAACGAACACTGATATTGGCGGGTCTGTAGCTGGAATCAGACTTAATTCTGTCGGCAGTATTTTATCAGCCATATCAACTACGGGCGCCCTTGATTACAACATATATCTTGACCGGCGGGGGACAAATAATGTGGGGCCGGAAATTTCATTGGCTATGGGCGGTTATTATAAAGCGGCCATTGGGGTGTTGGGAACAAACGCGGGCACTGATGATGGCGGCGTAACCTTTTCTACTGTCGCAAACAATGCGACCATAACCGAACGGATGCGGATACAAGCCAACGGCAACGTCGGCATCGGGACGGCGGGACCAACATACAAACTTGATGTTATTGGGGTTGTTAGGGGTGATACCGCATTTAGGTTAACAAAAAACGGATCTGATACAATAGCCAATGGTCCATATTATTACCTAGAAAACGCTGGAGGTACCGAGGGTAATGCACTTCAACTTTCTGCTAGTAATAATCTAGATCTATGGACATACTCTGGACACTCATGGACAAACAAGTCTACCTTCCTGTATTCTGGGGGTTTGCTCATTAAAACCGGCGGTCTCCACGTAGGCGGTGACACCGATCCTGGGGACAATAACCTTCTTGTTGATGGAAACATTGGCATAGGCATAGCATCTACAGCTCGCGTACACATTGCGGCTGGTTCCGCTACTGCCTCCACTGGACCGTTGAAGCTCACCTCTGGCGCTCTGCTCGGTACACCCGAAACAGGATCAATTGAGTTTTACGACGGACGGTTTTATCTTACCGGAAGCGCGCTTCAGAGGGCCATCGACAGAACTGGTTCTGTCATTACTGCGAGTGTTGATGCTGTTGGAACCGCAGAGACGACGTTATTCTCCGCAACATTAAATGCAGGAGAGGCAAAGGTTGGAAGGATATATAAACTCCATTGTGACGGAGTAATCAAAAATAAGGCGAGTACGGATGATGTCACTTTCATTTTTTATAGAGGTGCAACCGTCCTTGCCACCGTTACCCCTACCGGCAAGACCTATGCCGTTGGGACGGGATGGCATATTGATTTCAATCAGACCATCCGAACGGTAGGGGGAGCAGGAACATTGGCTCAACACGGCCATATCGTTATTGGGGGAACCGACACGGCGTTCCAAAGCCTTCTAGCGGGAATTGATTTTACGATAGCTGACACCCTTACCATCAAGGCAAAATGGAGCGATAACTTAGACCAGGCCGAGAACGTGGTTACGATTTACCAAGGGTATTTGGAGTTGAAGAACTAACATCCTGTTATGTCCAACGTTGGACATATGTAAAACAATATAAAGGAGGAGAAATATATGTCTTTAACGATTGGAGACCTTAAGATTCTGCTGGCGGACTACATTATTGATGCGCGAGAGCGGGACATAGAAATCGAGAAAATGAAGGTGGTTATCTCTGGTTTGGAGAAGAAACTGGCCGAAAGCGATGTTCCACCAAAACAGGACGATCCGCCCTTGACTGAAGAATGATATAATGGTCTAATAACTGGAGGAGTTTATGGAAGATGTAGCCGTCAAAGAGTTTGAGTGCAGGAGGGGGCAACTTTTGTTGCTTCCGTATTGCCCGGGGATAGGGGCATATACGGAATACGACATACTGTCCATTTGTGACAGATTGAAGAAAGAGGGACTGTGGGATTCAGTGTTTCACGAGAACCCTGATATGACCCCAGCCCAGGTCTTGAATTTTTTTAATAACCCACGCAATCTGTTGCAGATATTCAGCTTAACAGATGACGAAAAGATTGTGGATATAGTTGGTATGGCTTGGCTATCAGATATCATCGAGTGTCAAGGAATAATGACTAAAGGCATAGGGTCATTTGTGTTTTTTAGGGATTATCAGAAGCCTGAGTATACGAGCGCCTTTGGTCAGTGGGTTATAGACTACTGGTTTTCGACCCTAAAGATGGACTGTGTTTTTGGAATAACACCTGCAACCAATCGTGCAGCCCTATTATATGTTAAAAGGTGCGGCCTGAAAGAGGTCGCCCGCATACCGGGATACACCACCCTAAAAAACGAAATAGTTGACGGGGTGGTTACCAGAATCACTAGAGAGGAACACCTTTCCAGCTCTGTGATTTAAAAGGAGTTAAAAATGGGTAAGGGCGAGAGTAAAGCTGCATCAGCAGCTGCGGCAAGTCAGGCTGACGTAGCACAACAGACGCTTGATGTTGGCAAGGGTTTGCTGGCAGAATCAGCTCCGGCAAGACAAACGTCCATGCAGTATTACACGGACATCGCCAAGGGAACGGGGCCCAACTTGCAGCGTGCAGTTGCCCCACAAATTAATGCTGCCTCGCAGCAATATTACACAGCAGGAAGATCGGTACAAAACCTTGCACCAGGAGGTCAACGAGATCGCGCGACTAGAGATCTTGCCTTGGGTCAGGCCTCTACAAAATCCAGTATATACTCTGGGGGTGTAAACGAAGCTATAGCTCGATTGGCGTCGATGGGTATGGGGGGCAGTCAGATGGGTGTAGGAGCTTATGGTAGTGCCGGTCAGGGCTTCGGTGGTGCCTCACAGAACTACGCCCAGCTGGCTCAGATGAAATCTAGCATGTGGAGCGGATTGGCTGGGGGTTTCGGATCGCTTGCAGGTTCGTTCATATAAATATATGAAAATAAATATGTTATGGAAATAAAAGAAAAATATTGTAAAAGATGCAAAAAGACAAAACCGGTATCTGAGTTCAGTAAAGATAAATATAATAAAAATGGTCTCAGGAACCAATGCAGGAAATGTTGTTCAGAGATTTTTTCTGCATGGCGTAAAAGAACGAGCCGTGACATTAAAGCCAAATCTAGGCTTAAAGAAAGAAGAAGAAGATACTATCTAAAAAATAGAGAAAAAATTATTAATAAATCTAAAGCATATGGATTATCTGAGAGTGGGCGAGAGGTCATCCGAAAAAGAAGAGAGAGAAATAAAGATAAAATACTAAAACAAAAAAGAGAGTCTTACCAAAGAAACAAAGCGTCCTATAGAATCTGGTCTAGAGCGGGAAAGGCTAGGAAGGCCGGAGCGATTGGTTCTTTTGGTTTAAAAGAATGGACGGATCTTATATCTCAATTTGATGGTCACTGTGTTTGTTGTTGGGATACGGTAAAGTTGACTATGGACCATGTTGTTCCCGTTTCTATGGGTGGAACAAATTGCATCTCTAATATACAACCTCTATGTAAAACCTGTAATAGCAGAAAGAGAACAGAAACGGTTGACTATCGTCCAATAGCTATTATGAAATTAACTAATTCTAAAGTGCATTAATATCTAAGGAGAATTTTTATGGGATGGGCAAGCGCGCTGGGATCCCTCGCGGGAGGGATGGCAGAGGCAAAGAAGGCCAAGGAAGATCGTAAGGACAAGAAGGCTACACGAGATTCTTTAGAGGGCCTTAATCAAACGATCGGTCGGGCTGCAATGGATATTGGCACAAAAGACAGCGAGGGAAACAGGACTGACTGGCAAGGCCCAATTAAGCCAATGAAGCGTGGTGGGCGTATCAACAAAACCGGAGTTTTTAAGCTTCATGCCGGAGAGGTGGTTGTCCCCGCTCACTTGGTAAAGAGGGCCACAAGAAAAACCTCTCGTAAATCAAGCAGGGTTTCTGGCAGGAGATAATATGGGTGGAGCGAATGCGTTTGGACAATTCCTACAAAAGTTCTCGGAGAGTCATCGTCAGTCTATGAAGGACAAGACGGACAAGTCTAATACCCTGTTAGACCTTGCTATGAAAACGTCTGAGACCGCACAGAACCAGCCGTTGAAGCTTGAGGATGGTTCCGATAATCCTCTTATAGGGGTACTGAATAAGCAGGCTGCAGACTACGCAGAACAGGCCCATAAGGCAGCGAACGAGAAACACGGCAAACTGTTTTCGTTTCTGTCCCAGCACTTTAAGAAAAAGGGAACAGACATGGCCAACGCCATGAGCGATATGGGACCAAAGTGGAACGGACCCCCAGAGGGTCTGCAGCCTAACGCTCAGCCTTCGGCGTTAACCAGCGATACCGAGAGTGCCCCGGAAGAAAAAACATATCCATCAACCGTGCCGTTTATTGGGAGGAGTCCTGTTTCGGGACAGGCACCGAGTCAGAATATTCCCACCCAGGGCAATAGGGTTCCGGCAATGCAAGACGAGGGATCGTATGCCATGGGACAAGCTCAACCGGTACCAGGAATCGGATCCGCCACCACAAGAGGTATGTATGGACTAGGAGAAGGTCTACCATATAGTACTACCGGCAAACAGAAAAACGCCATCTTGCATGCGGTGTATGCTAAGAGGATAGAGAACCAGATCAATGATGCCGACGCGGCTCCTGTTATACAGGCGGCTACAGCTCTATCTAATCTAGTAGAACATCAGCGTGCTGCAGATCCAAACTTCAATGCAAACGTTGCACTCAGCGATCCGCAAATTGCTCCTATATTTGAAGAGACCAGAAATCGTCTTGTCAATCTAAACGCTCAATACAGGGGAATACATGGCAAGGACCTGTTCCCAAATATCAATGATCACATGAATCAGATCCTCCCGGGATACAAAGAGGCCATTGACGCCAAGTCGCACGGTGATGCAGCGGCTGCTGTAAAACAGGACCCTAACTTTACGTCTTGGTCTGTCAATCACAGCGAAGAGGCACAATCGGTTCTTGCCTCAATTGCATCTGGACATCCGATTGCCAGCGACAGCTACAAGGAAACCGATTCAATTCCGGATGAGCGCCCAGGCCATCAGGGCGAGTGGGTAAAGAAAATCATCAACTCCAGAACCGGGGCGGTGGTAGCGGGCAGCACTCCTGTTCCAGCAAACAAACCTGACGATGTCCGTAAACGAGAACAGGAATTGGCTGACTTCCGTGTTGCCAATCCAAGACTGAAACCAGAGGTAGCTCAAGCTGCGTTCGCCGCACAGAAAGCACGCAAAGCTGAAATGGAAATCAAAAACGCAGAAGCCGACTACCAGTCCGAAATCAAGCTTGCCAGTCTCCGTGATGAGTATCTGAAGAACAAGGGAACCAAGGAAGAGGCAACCTGGGCCCGCAGTGTCAGCCAGATGATTATAAGCATGGCACGCGCGCAGGAACAGGCCGACTACGGAACCGAAAGCGTGGATACTATTGCAAAGAATCTGGCATCCGGACTTGGTCTGAACTTCGAAGATCTCATGCGCAAGGCATCTGGGGCAGAACCAAGGACTCCAATCGCCAAGGGCGACAATTACCTGAGCAACCGAAAGGGTCAGATCCAAGCGCCCCCTAAACAGTAGAGAGCTATGGCCGAAGATACTGTTCTAAATCAAAAGCCTCTAACTCAACGCGACGTACTCACTGATCCAGCGTTTCACCAGCTGGACGCGGATACAAAAAAGTACGTCCTGGGAAAAGTATGGCCCGAGTTCTCCGGATTCAAACCGGAGGATCAGGACGCTACTCTTGGTGCGGGTCTAGCTCACTGGAAGAAGTACTATACTCCTGTTCCAGAAAAGAAACCTACACTTTGGGAATCCACTACCAAGGCAGTAAAGGGTCTGATTGCTCCTGTTGCTGAGGCTGCGCCGTCTTCTCCCGTTCCACCGAGCGAAAAACTTCCCGACATCAACGGGCTGACCCAACCGCCCCAACAGAAGTCAGTACCAACTCAAATTCCAACTACAACTATATCTGGACCAAACGATATAAACCTATGGGCAAAACAGGAAACCGATAAGCTACAAAAACAACGAGAAGAACTGGACGCTCATCAACACACGATAATTCCTGGCGCGCCATGGAACCCAACAACAACCGCATTGGTAGCTGATTACAATAAAAAGGTAGGGGACTTTAACAAAAACTTAAACACGTTTCAAACCGAGTACAAGAGAAGGGAACAAGACGCCAAAGATAGCGAACTTGCCAAGTTTACTCCAGGTCTGCCAGAACCTTGGGAAAAACAACACCCAATTCAAGCCGCAGCCCTAAGCGTACTTCAGCCAATTGAAAAAGCACGAGAAAAAGTTGATAAGTGGCGCGAGACCATCATCAACAAGATCTTCCCCGACAAACCTCAGATAGAACAGGATCCCAAGGTCTACAAGTGGTGGGGAGACTTCATCAATGCTGTGCCTGAAGAGGTGCTTAAGAACACAGCTAAGTTCCTTACCGATCCTGTTAATCTGACCATGATAGCCGCGGGCGGTCCCGCTGGTGCTGTGACTGGCGCGCGCCCAGCTGTGCGCGCAGCCCTGGACGCCGCTTTTACGGTGGCCAACGCTAAGGGCTCGTGGGATGCATTTCAAGCTGGTGACTGGGCCAGTGGAGCAATCAATGGCGTTTTTACCGCACTAGGTCTTGGATTCCTTGGAATGAACGCAAAGGAAGCCCTGCGTATTGCAGCGGTAAATCACTGGAAAGCGCGCATGGAAAACGAACGTGCGCGTGGCGAACAAAAATCGATAACAGGAGAAGTGTTGCCACCACCGGTTATTACCGAGGTTGGACCACGAGAAATGGGCGGTCCCGGTAAATCGGAAGGTCTGGCTAAGGGTACGGAGCTGCTTCCTACTGTTTCGGAAACACCAACACCCGAAGTTAAAACAGGACTCCCTTCTGCCATAGAACCGCCAGCAAGGGGAACCCTGGCTGCTCCTACACCAGAGAATCCACTTCCTGGGATTGAAGCGCCTAGTCCTGTTACCAAAGAACTCTCTGCTCCAGAACAGGAAAAAATCTACTATCGCAGTTCTAGTTTTAACAGTAAATATGGAATGAATGACCGCGGTAACGGAATATTTTTCGGAAGTGACCTGGGGTTAGTAAACACGTTTGGAAGTAGAGAAAAGCCTACAATTATTTATGCAGTAAAATTGGAATACAAAAACCCTTACTACATGACGTGGACCGAAATTGAGGATTTTGCCAATCAGCCAAAGGGAAGAAAACTATCCGACTTTATTGACGGTCTTAAAAAAGAAGGATACGATGCTATCGTTGAAAAAAACGATAGTCTTCCGGAAGATTTGCAACAAGAACCGTGGCAGGTCGCTGTATTCTCTAAATCTCAGATACGACCAATTTCTCAAACAAAAAACATTAAGGGTGGAGGTTTAACCAGTCCAGATCAAATACAAAAAGAACTTACCCCACCAGAACGGGAATCCATCGACATAGCTCCCCTGCGCCAGAAACAGTTTGCGCTGTATGAGGGGGAGTCCAAGTATCCTGTTATGGGAGAGGGCGCGTCCAACGTTGGACATGGGCCTTCGCCTGGATCAGACATCACTCGCCCATTCCCAACATATGCTGCCGCAACCGAAGCTAAGCCTAAAGGTCAAGTCACCACAGATGTAAATCTATACGTGCGCCAGACTATAGCACCAGATAATTCTGCCCGTACACTGATGGTTCAGATATCCAGCGATCTGTTGCAAACAGGGCCTCGCTCGATTGCCGACGATATATACGACAAACTCTACCAGAACAGGACTGGCTACGCTCGTCCCGACGACTTCTGGGAGATCCCTCAGTGGCAGGCACACCTTGCCAATACAATGCCAAGTACCGATCACTATACCGTTCGCAGTATACCTGAGGCGATTGAGTTCCTCAATCAGGCTGGATACAAGAATGTGGCGTTCAGCGCACTGGATGCTAATAGTTCGGTGATCCACGAAATTGCTGAGGGCTACAGGGGCAATATCGTGGTGGGTGGGTACATAGACATGGTGCAGTTCAATGATTTGCCGAACGTCAAGGTTTTTCCAACTATCAAGGACTTCGTGGAAAGCGAGGGTGTAGAATATAAACCCGGATACGATTACAGGCACTTCAGGGGAACCAGAACCATGCCTCGCCTTACCATGAGTGATGGGTGCCGACATGCGTGTGTATTCTGCTCTGTTCCTAGAGGGGTAACCGAAACTTCTCGTGAGGGCATTCTTCAACAGGTAAACTCGTTTTCCGATAACCTTTCGGCTGATTTGATTTATTTGAATGACAAAACCTTCGGACAGGCAAAAAACCATACCATGTTACCGGAAATTTATAACATGGTAAAAGCAAAAAATCCTAACTTTGAAGGATTTGTCATCCAAACCACAGCCGCTCAGATGAAAACGCTTTCTCCTGAATTTATACAGAAGTCCGGTATCAAGTATATTGAATTGGGAATAGAGTCTTACAATGACCCGATCCTGAAGGCTCACAAGAAACCCGCAAACGAGAAAATCATTGATGAAGCGGCAATCAAGATTCGACAATCCGGAGCCGTTCTTATTCCTAATATTATGGTTGGGTTGCCCGGAGAAACCAGGGAATCCTACAATCATACATTGAAATGGCTTGATAGAAATAAAGACATTATTTCCCATCTTAACATAAATCCTGTTGCCGTATATGTTGGCACTGAATTAAGTAACAGGGTAAAAGCTGAGGGGGTTTCCGACAGAGATCAACATACTATTGAGAAATCCTGGATGGGTGATCCTGATTCCGCCCGAGAGTTTCACCATGAGGTATTCACGTTTGCTGGCAAACAGTTGTCCAAGCCGGTTACCAACCTTGAGGAACCGGTATCAACTTACTCCGCGGGTCCTGTTTTGGATACCAAACTTCTTGGAAACAGGACAACGGTGGACAAGCTGACCAAGAGCGTATTCCCATGGCGGGTGTTCATTGCACGCGACGGAACAATCTACGATATTGGCAACAGGCTTCACTCTGGTGCTCTTGACGAAGCATATACCGGAAGTATTTCTACCGGTGACTTTGTTCCCGGTGAAGGTACAACGTTCGATCGCCGCATGCGCGAAACGGGACTGGTGCGCTCGCACTACAAGCCGGACTTCCGTGGGGGCACAGAAGGGATCGGATTGGATGTATACTCACCGCCAACACTGGCACAACGCGAATCCATGTCTGCACTAGCCAGACCTTACATCAAAAATGACGCCTTGGTAATAGGAGACGTAACCCCGGGAGACTACAAGACCGTTCGATCGGCTGGATCCTTCAATGAATTCCTGCGCAACATTGACGATACTTGGCCGGAATCTACGATTGAAGAGCCAGATACATCTGGATTCATGCGCGCGCAGTTGGAGAAGATGGGATTTGTTTCTGATGTTCCTCGAAAGAATCCTGAAGTAGCAGAAGCGCAACAGATGGCCCTTGACTTCTTGGATAAGGCGGAAGGGGTTTCAAGAAAACTAACTACCATTGACAACAAGAAAAGCTTTGTTTCCGGTCCCGCTGGAATAAAGATCCTAGCAAAACTTGGCGATCCTATTGCCAAACTTAAAAAAGAGGGGTATATAAACTTCAGAGGGCAGGATGCCTCAACTCCGGAAAAAGTCGCCCAGCTAATGTATCCACTTAGAACCACTCTGATCGAAAAAAAGGGATGGCTGATTGTAGATGGAGAAACCGGAGCAGTCCTTTCCCACAAGATTACAACCACAAATCTTCCTGGTAAAGTTCTTTTTACCGGAAAAAGGGAAGAGACGCTTAACGAGTTGGTTCCGTGGATACTTAGCACAGCACAAAAGCATGGTAGAAAGATTAAGATTGTTGAGTGGCACAACCATAACGGTGGCGCTCCGATGCCATCGGATGATGATGTTGAGTTTAGTAGATCTTGGACTTGGATTCTTGAAGAGAAGACTGGGCTAAGCGATCTTTACGGTGGACATGTTGTCTCAAATGATAAATATTTTGGCTACATCGATAAGAATTTTAGGAAAACAGTTCTGCCTCTTAACGAAAATTCCGTAGAGGAAGGTATTAGCATTCTGTCTAAAGCAGAATTGCCACACGAAGTTCTCAAGGTAAAGGTTTTTGGAAATCCAGAATTAGCTTCTGTGGTAAAGGCAATCAGTACCCCAGACGGTATGGTGCTAATTGTTGGAATTAGATCTACTGGAGAGGTTGGGGTGGTGGCCTCGGTTCCAGAAAAACTGTATAATAATCCGGAACAATTCGGCAACGCCATCCTCGGTCTGATAAGGAAGTCTGGTACAAGAAGGGTAATATCGTATATTGATGGCAAGGTAGCCGTTGACGCAAACGCTACACGCGAACATATAAGAAACGGAACCTTGTTTACCGCGGTCTTTAATCTGGAAAAAGGACCGGTAAACCCAACAGTTGCTATTGTGCCAGGAATGGTACACGGAAGATCAGGAACGGATCTAGCTAAGATATCCGTAAGGGGACTGCGCGAACCAGAGTCTGAATATAAAGGCCTTCCACCCCCTCCAGAAGAACTCTCCACCGATCTGATCAAGAAACCCCTTGAGATAAGAGAGCCGTTTAAGGTATCCGATATCGGCATGGCGTTGAGTAATTGGACGCGAGAGCGCTATGGGGTTGTTGAGCCTCAGGGTCGCACCATGAATCCTGTTCTGAGTGACAAGGCTGTAGAGCGTTGGATCCAGCATGGCGGACACGAGGTTGCCTACCAGATTGGACAAGACAACTCCATGATGGGATGGTACAAAAAAGATGTGTCTGACATGTTCCGGTTGGCCAAGAGTGTACATCCAGAGCTATCCGATCCACAACAGAAGAAAATATTTTCAGCCTTACTTGCGCTTATCAGTCCTGGCAACAAGGTTACAGACAACTTTAACCATGCCATGGATGCCTATGATTTATGGAAAAATAGCGGAGAAATTCCTACCTTAAATCCTAACACTAAAACAGGATCCTGGGGTGCAAGTGGAACCAAGACGTACTACAATAACCTGAAGACCCTGCAAGAGCTTCTTGATAAAAACGGTGGCGACATCAACAAGACCTTCCGCTGGCTGTTTACTGAGCACCCTGTAGGCGAGCTACGTGCTACAAAATATTCTACAGCTGAAGTAGAAGCTCGAACCCGACCTAAGGGCAAGGCTGATGAGATGCTCCTTGGCGCATATATATTTGGCGAAAAAGTAGGCGCTTTCCTTGCCAACCTTAACGGTCTCCCGAGCGAGCTGACCATGGACCGCTGGTGGTATCGTACCTGGAACAGGGTAATGGGGACTCAGGATCTTGTGCCCAAAAAGGTCAAGGGAACCAGCGAAATCACCTATGAGATTCGGGATCTTCCTAGAAATCAAAATGAACAGAAAACAATGCGGCTTGCTGCGCTTGAACTGAGCAAGATCCTAAAAATTGACGTTAACGCTATGCAAGCGGTAGCGTGGTACTATGAGCAGGCTCTTTACAAGGCACATGGTGCCGATGTAGAACCGTTCAGCTATTCCGATGCAGCAAGAAAGTACCTTGCAGAAAAAGGAACCTATGAAAAAACTAAGACGCTTCAACCCCCTGAAGAAATTTCAGCCGGTAATCGACCGATTGAAGAAACAGGGCAACCTGCCATCCCTGGAGGACTACCTGAACGCGGTCTCCCAGATGAGGGAGAAATATTACCGAAAGCCGGGATTACCCCATCCAGAATAGGAGACACCTCCGATCTCCCAGATTGGCTAAGGGAAGAGGAGTCCAGGTATCCTGTTATGGGGAAGAGGGTTGTTAAAAGTAATAAATATTCATACCTTGGAAGTTTGTGCAAACTTGAGGATGTTAACCAGGGATGGATAGCTCCAGACGGTGGATTTTATCAAGTATTAGACTGGAAGCAAGGTCATGATTTTGATTTTATAGACAAACACCTAGATCAGGAATCTCTCAAACAAGAATCTCATTTACCTGTAAGAATTGGTGTTTCATCCTTGATTTCAAAAGATTATAAACCGTCCATATACGTGGAGGCTAGGGGGCCAATAACAGACGGTCAAAAAAGGTCTATTCTTGAATGGACAAAGTATCACGAAGGAATGAATCTGTCTTGGGAAGTGCCAACAAAAGATGACGAAGGGTTTTGGGACTTTAAGAGAGGAGACCGCCTAACCGATTTTTGGAGATCTATACCGGAAAAGAATATGTCGAAAGACATAGAAACGGGACTCCGCGAAGGGGAGTCCGAGTTTCCTGTTACAGGTGGCGCTGGCGGAACAGGGCAACCCCCTGTGTCCAACGTTGGACTTACGCCTCCACCAGAACAGGGTCCGCCACAGAAGGGTGGTATTCCTCCTGTTGTACCAAGGCCTAAAAACTTTATTGAAGCCATGAGATGGCTGTTTGCTCCCGCAGGCAGAGGGATCGAAGCTAAGGTTGCGTCCGGAGCCATGCGAGAAAGCTTTGCTCGTCGTGATTTGAAGACCCTACAGGCGAATGCCGCCCTGCGAGAAATGGGCGAATTCTTCCGTTGGAGATCGAAGGAAGACAACCTTGCATTCATTGACGCCATTGAAAATGACCAGCCACAGAATGAACCGGAATCCGATATTGGCAAGCTTGGCAAGGCCGCATTTAGATTAAGAACCCTCGGAGAACAGGGCTCACGTCTGGGTAAGAGCGCCGAAGGCATCAGCGCAACAGATCTACAAAGTGTTGCGCACCAGATGCGCGCCATGCTTAACCAGCGTGTTGAACAGGTGCGCGCTCTTGGAACAGGAAAACTTCAGACCGTCATAGAGAATTACTTCCCGCACATATGGAAGGATCCCACTAAGGCAGAGGAATTCTACAAAGTCTACGGTGGGGGAGGAACACTAGAAGGATCCAAGGCGTTCTTGAAAAAGAGAACTATCCCGACCACAGAGGAAGGTATTTCTGCGGGATTGGAACCGGTCAGCTATAATCCCGTAGAACTCGTGCTGCTTAAACTCCGTGAGATAGATAAGTATATCGCTGCCCACCAGATCATGAACGATCTGGAAGGTATGGGGCTACTTCACACGGTTGGATTTGAGACCAAGCTTCCTGGATACGAGGATATTGACGACAAGGTTGCGCGCAGGTACACCAAAATTGGTGAGAACAAGTTTGCCTTGACCTCTAAGATAATCGCTCCTGAGCCAGTGGCTACGCTTATCAACAATTACCTTAGCCCGGGGCTACGCGGACATGAGCGGTTTGCTGACATATTCCAAAAGATCCGATTTATGGGTAACCTGTTGAATATGGCCCAGTTGGGAATGAGCGCGTTCCACTTAACTTTCACCTCATTGGATGCCGCTAACAGTAATGCCGCTACCGCACTGATGAGACTGGCCAGTGGTCATCCGATTAGTGCTACTAAGGCGTTTGCCAAACTTCCATTGGCTCCTGCAATTGCTTTTGCGCAGGGAAGAAAGATTATGGATGCGGCTCTTGGACGAAGAACAATGGATCCTGAGACTGCTAATATTATTGAATATGCCCTGAAGGGTGGCGCTGGATTCAAGATGGATTCGTTCTATGATACAGCGGTAATTGGAAAGTTCTTTAATGACCTATCCAGGGGAACCGCTAAAGGATACGGAATGGCCGCGGTGCGATTCCCAGCTTTGCTTATTGAGACCGCTTCCCGTCCGATTATGGACTACTTGGTTCCTCGTATGAAACTTGGTGTCATGGCGGATATGATCAACATGGAGATGGAACGCCTGGGACCGGACGCTACACCAGAGGAAATTCGTCGTCGCATGATGGATGTAGTGGATTCGGTTGATAACAGGATGGGACAGCTGCGCTACGACAACCTGTTCTGGAACAAGACCCTGAAGGACACCCTGATGGTATCCGTGCGATCAGTGGGTTGGAATTTGGGAACCTTCCGAGAATTCGGTGGAGCTGCGGGAGATACGTTCAAGGCGGCAAAGCAGATCGCTAGTGGAAAGGCACCAGAACTTACCCACCGTCAGGCATATGCCATTATGACTCCCATCCTGATTGCCCTGGCCGGTGCTGTGTATCAGTATCTGCATACTGGAGAAACTCCAGAGGACATGAAGGACGTTTATTTCCCCAGAACAGGACGAGTGATGCCCAACGGTGATGCGGAGCGCGTAAGTCTGCCTAGCTACATGAAGGATCTGTATTCCTACAGTAAGCACCCGCTGGTTACCCTGTCTCACAAGACACACCCACTGCTTAACTCTGTGGTCGATCTGATCCGAAACGAGGACTTCTATGGCAACCAGATCCAAGATAAAGAGGACCCTCTTTGGGACCAGCTAAAGGAAACTGGAAAATACATAGCGAGCCAGTTTATACCGTTCTCGATTCGCAACCTTGAACAACGCAGAAAAGCATCGATGCCGCCATCGGCTACCGGTGAACATGAGACCGATAAGGGATTGCTATTTACCACAGAAAGCATGTTCGGTGCCGTGCCCGCGCCATCGTTGATCTACAAGACTGATGCCGAAGCCAAGACGGACGAACTTCTTGGTGAGCGCATGCCTGAAGGCGCGCGCTCGCGCGTGGAGGCAGAACGACGCAAGGAAATGCAAGACCTGTTGATTAAGTATCGTCAGGAGGGTCGCATCGGAGCCAAGGAAATGATTGGAGAATCCGATTACCTACGTCCGCGTGATCTACGATCGATTGAGAAGAAGGCCGGAAAGACTCACTTGGCGTATGGAGCAAGTAAATTGGGGATAGACGATGTTTTGGTGGTCTACCGTGCAGCTAATAAATCAGAACAGGATGAGTTGAAGCCCGTCATAATGAGAAAGCTTAGGACCCTCAAACAGAAATCCAAGGCTGAGCGAGAGTCTATCATTGACAAAATGAACTCTCTTGGTTTGGACAGTTTGATTAGGCGCGGGTCACCGGAGCCCTTGACGCCCCCATTTTCCCTTCCCCCACCTCCGGAGTAAGGCAGGACATATGGATGCAAAGAAAGAAGAACTGAAAACAGAGGACGAACGCAACTGGGCCCGTAGTCCACTTAGGTGGCCAGCGATTACGATGGTTATGCTGTCCCTAATCACAAGTGTTTTTTCTGTGGGATATAGCTATCGTGGTGTTACGGATATGAAGTCCGAGGTTTCCGACATTAAAAGCAAGGGTAGTACGTCGTCCCAGCTTACAGCAAAAGACGTTGAATGGATTCGCGTTCAATTGACAGATATTAAGGCTCAGATGAATCGCGTGGAAGGTAAAATTGATGCTCACGCCTCTAAAAAATAAGAGGTAGCGGGGTGGCCCATGGAAATTACTGTACTTCGGAAGTATTTTTCAGAAAAGTCAACGATTGGTGAGTTACTGATCCAGAATAAACGGTTTTGTTTTACATTAGAGGACAGGGTGAGAGAGGGACCCAAGGTGCCCAAAGAGACCGCTATTCCAGAGGGGCGCTATCAAGTTATCATAGACTTCTCGAACCGCTTTCAGCGTGACATGCCACATATCCTGGATGTGCCTGGGTTTGAAGGGATTCGCATTCATTCGGGAAATACTGACAAGGACACTGAGGGCTGTTTACTTTTAGGGCTAACTCGGGGTGTGGACTTTGTAGGAAACAGCAAAACTGCTTTTGGAATGTTTTTTGAATTTTTGAAATCGGCATTGACACGAGAGAGTGTTTATGTTACTATCACTCACGAAGAGCCGGAATCGGCGTAAGGAGAATCATGAAGGGTAGCGATAAAATCATAGGAAAGCTGAATGTGCTTCTAACTCAGGAGCTTACGTCAATAAATCAGTATGTGGTTCATTCGACAGTTAATAAGGTTCACGGTTACAAGAAGCTTCACAAGTCCATCTTCAAGCGCGCAACCGGAGAAATGAGCCACGCAGAAGACTTGATTCAGCGCATTGTTTTTCTTGAGGGGTCTCCCATTGTCTCCAGACTCAATGCCGTAAACATTGGCAATACGGTTCCTGACCAATTGAAATTTGACCTTGAAGCTGAACGTACCGCCGCGGAAACCTACAACGAAGTAATTGGACTGGCGCGTGAGGTTGGCGATAATGGGACGCGGGAGCTTCTTGAAGATATACTGGAAGATGAAGAGAGGCACATTCTCTACATTGAGGGCCTTCTTGAACAGATTGGAAACATGGGACTTGACAACTTCTTGTCAACGCAAATATGAAACTAACCATAATTTTTCTAGCCGCGTTTTTGATGGCGCAGACACCGCGTCCGCCGCAAACTCCTAGATCTGATACAGGACAAGTCGCATCAACATCCCAAGTCCAATCAGCTCAACCATCCCAGCAAGTTTATACTCAACCCGTAACAGGATACTACTACGAACCCTACCCATATTACTATCACTATTGGTATCCGTATTATTATGGGAGACAGGGGGTTATGATTATCGAAACCCCACAGCAAAAGTTGGAGCGAGAAATCAGGGGAATACAGCTCAGAATTTTCAAGGAAAACGGAAAGAAAAAACCGGATATGAAAAAAATAGAAAAGCTTAATAAGAAACTGATTATCAAGTTTTTTGAGTTAAGTCTTTATAGAAAACAGGGGGAACCATGAATCCAATAAATCATATAGCGTGGAGACTCTATCTGTTGGGGGCGCTGCTTACCCTGATTTATAAGTGGGTAAAATATGTTCACATTGGAATGAAGCAGGGGCGCACATTTAAAGCCGCAACGCTGGAATGGTTTGAACTGGTTACCGTTGGTTCCAGGGCAAGTTGGGCCACTACCATTGGTGTGGTTTGGGTAATTGGTACGGTTTATATAAACAGGATTGCCGTTGGGTCTTTGTTTGGTGGGTTTTTAAACAATGTTCCTGTTTTCCCCGCGTTCGCATTTCTGCTTGGATCGATTGCTGAAATGATTGCCCCGGATCTGGTCAAGTTTATCGTGTCTAAAATATCAGGAATAACAAAGTCTGGAGATTAAAGTGGGATCTATTATCGCGCTTTGGGTTGGACTTCCTTCGTGGGCAAAGAGGCTAATTGAGTATGCCGCTATTGCGGCCCTGTGCCTGCTGTTGCTGCGATGGTATGGGAATAAGCAATACTCGGTTGGGGCAGCGGAAGGCCGGGTGTCCGCAACAAAGGAAATCGTAAAAGAAAAAGAAAAAGAATGGGCCGGAAGAGAAGCTCAGCTCGCCACCGAATCCACCAAGCTTCAATCTGACAGAGATGTTGTCAGCGCGCAGGCGCTTGAGGTCTCCAGGGCCCGCGCGTCCATGAAGACAGAGTTGTCTCAAAAATTAATAGAAATCGGAGATGTCCGTGAAAAAAATAATAGTATTGTTAATTCTATTCCTGCTAGTGGCTTGGACGGTGCCCTGCGTAGCCTTTCAGCAGAACTCGACCGAACAACAATCGGCCCAGTTAAATGAGGCGGAAAAACGTAGGATTCTAGCACAGCTTTACGAGCTGCAGTCCGCTAGGCAAACCCTTGTCCTGTATTCCGATTACATTAAAAGACTTGACGATCAGGCAAAAAGAGAGCAAGATCTATGTGTTCGAACCGTAGATCTTGAGAAAAAGGCGACCGCTCTTGCCGAAAAGGAAAGGGACCTTTATAAGGATCAGGCTAATACTTGGCAACAGATGTATAAGGTAGCCACAAAAAAACCTGGATGGACCTGTATTCTTAAACGGATAGTTACCTTAGGTTTAGGGCGTTGCAAATGAAAAAGTGTTCTGTAGATGGGTGTAATAAGTCATATAGATCTAATGGAATAGCGAGGTGCAGTTGATGCCAATAACATTCAAACAGCTCATTACGGAATATATCGGACACCCGCAGTATGCGGACGGCCCGTTTTGGATAATACCATCTATAGCCGCTAAAACAGGAATGCCCACGGAAAAACTTGATGAGTGGTTCCAGTGGAGACAGGCGTGGGTGGATACTAATCCAGCCGGAACCGTTGATACAATGATTGCATCAAGATATATGGCTTATCCCGCTGAAAACACAGATGCTCCGCCACCACCTGTTCCGGATGAATCGGTGGAAGCGGTTCTGACTTCCATTCACGCAAGGCTGGATAACCTTCTGGCCAGGGTTCCATCTGCGGCATCCCTGCAGCCATTCCTGATATCTCTTAAGTCGATCGACGCTAAACTTGGCGTGCTGCTGAGCAGGTAACTATTTCATGGGGAGTGCCGTCTTGACAAAATACAAGAAGACTCTTTGTCCTATTTGTACCCACAAGCATCCCATAACAGGGAAAAGATTCTGTTCCGGATGCGAAAGCCGCATAAGAAGAGGGAAACGCGGGGACGCTCTCAAAGAGCCATTTAGGGAATCCGCACCACCTATACCCCGGGATCCGGATGTCCTTCTTGGTCAACCAGACCTATCCAGCCAAATCAAAGCAGATAGAGAAGTTAACTCTCTGCGCGCCCAATTAGAACTATATAAGCGCAAGTACGTTGAGTCTATTAAACTAGCCAATACGCAGGAGCGAATTTTAGAGTATAATCGTATGGCGATTAGTGCTCTGCCCTCAGTTCAACCCCCAATTCCACCAGAATTCTCCAAGCACAAGACGGTAGAAAGCGCTGTCTTAGTTGGCAGCTGTTGGCATATCGGAGAAACTATCAACAAAGAGGAAATGGGAGGACTTAACGAATACAATTTTGACATATTCGTTAAGAGGTTCCAGTTCCTCGTGGAAAAAACTTTGTCGTTTACGCTCGAAAATATGAGCAATCATGTGTTTGAGGAACTCAGGGTTATCCTTACCGGTGACATGGTTAGCGGTATTATCCATGAGCTTGAGGAAAGCAATTGCTTGAACATCGTGGAACAGGCTCATTTGGGGGCCCTGGTTACGGCGCAGGGGCTGCTGGATCTTGCGCGAAGGTTTCCGCGTGTTATCGTTACCTGTGTTGCCGGAAACCATGGTAGGGTTAGGGAGAAGAAATATTATAAACATCGACAAACCGTCTCGTGGGATTATATATTTTACGAAACCCTTGCTCTTCTTCTCAAAAATCAGAATAACATTACCTTCCAGATACCGCTGTGTAACTGGGCTGGGGTAGAAATACAGGGTTTTAATTTTTTCGTTAATCACGGAGATTCCATAAAATCGTGGGGCGGAATCCCATTTTATGGACTTAATAGAGAAGCTAGTAAATGGGCCGAAATAAACGCCTCTAATAACAAGTTTTTCCAATATTTTTTGACTTCGCATTTCCATACGCGCGCGCTATTGCAATCGGCGGTTGGTGAGAAAATCATGAATGGAAGTCTAAAGGGTGGGTGTGAATATGCTATTGGCCAAACCCTATACAGCCCCCCATCCCAGCTCCTATTTGGAGTCCATAAACGTCATGGAAAAACATGGGAACTTCCTATCAATCCGGCGCGCACCTCGAATATTCAGGTGCGATATAAATATGACAGGACTAAGGACCTAAGTTCTCAGATAGAAATTTAATTACATGTCAAGTGAATATTATGCTAGGTTTATAAATAATGATAAATGTGACGTAGATGGGTGCCTTGAGAATAAATTCTATGCCCATTTTTGCAGAACTCATTATTATAGATATAAGAAATATGGCACTCCCCTAGGTGGTACGGGAAAAAGTTTTAAACAGAAACCTAAGGGAACCACCTGTTCTGTTGATGGATGCAATGAAGGGCATTTTTCCTTTGGAATGTGTGCTCATCATTACAGAAAATTGCATTACAAAGAAAAGAACAAAGTAAGCACTCTTAAATATAGATTAAAAAAATTTGGAATGACCCTAAGTGATTATGATGCATTGGTTAAGTCTCAAAATGGATCTTGTAAAATTTGTGGAGGAAAGAGCCGGAATTCAGATCTGTTATCTTTAGACCATGACCACAAAACGGGAAAACCTAGGGCGCTACTCTGCGATTTGTGTAATACTGGGTTAGGCGCATTTAAAGACAATCACAATCTCTTAAATAAAGCTATAAAATATCTAAAATCCTTCGAAAATAAGGACCTATAAATGGAAATGAGAAGCTGTGTTCCCGGTCATCCGGTTTCTGATCAAGCAATCAACGAAGACTTTCCAAGGTTCGTTGAGGAGATTCGAAAACGTCTCTGGGTTGGCGCAGATTCCTATGGAGATGGTTCATTCTCAAAAGACCCAGTTGAATTACTGAACGAAATTGAAAACGAGTTACTTGACGTTGCGGGTTGGGGATTTATAACGTTTTGCCGTATCAGAGAACTGAAGAAAAAACTCGAAGCCGTAAAAAATACCCTTGACAAATTCACAAACCTGTGATACTCTTCCATCTGATCATATGTAAGTCTCCTTTCAACGGAGAGGGAGCCGACAATTAAATTGAATCCACGGCGGCTTCCTCTTCCGAAAGAATCGGCCCTCTGCCGACGCAATAATATTTAATGTTTACAACTTGGAGGGTTATATGGAAGATCTTAATGAACAGATAAAAATCGTTAAATCCACATTAGAAAAACATAAGGGGCTCGCCCACGTTCTGACTCCGATACCACGATCAATCGATCTCGGAGACCTTTCCATTCCTCCCTACACCCGGGTAGCAGTACGCACAGTCTGGATCTCCGCAAAAAAAGACGACGGCGAAACCTACACCATGCCAGCCTCACCAGCAAACTTCATCTTGTCGAAAATCGGCCTCCAGAAACTTGGGGCTGCTGCCGGTATCCGCTGGAGTCAGGCTGAGACCTTTGTAAACGACACCGAAGCCTATGTAGCAGCGGCTACAATCACCGGCACCATTGTTGACCTGGATGGCACCGAACGCTCTACCCCGGGCAGGTCCTCACTGGATCTCCGTGACAACTCTCCGCAGACCAAAAAGATAACTCCGGCTCAGCTGGGGATAAAGCGATCCTCCATCCTAAGCCTTGTTGAAACAGGAGCCAAGAACAAAGTCCGTCGTGAGCTATTGGGGGTACAGGGATCCTATACCGCCAAGGAGCTGGAGAAGCCTTTCATCATCTTCACCCTGGTGCCGGATAAGGAACAGGTGTTGACCGACTTTCCTGTTCTGCGCAAGGCTCTGGCGCTGCAGCAAATTGGGATCAGTGCAGAGTTGTTCCAGGCGGCTACTCGTCCGGAAGCCAAGGAACTGGTCGAAGCTCAGATCGTTCCACCCAAGGCTTTGCTTCCTGCTAATATTCCGGAGGAGCAGAAATCTGTCGTAGTCCAGGCGTCCGTGGAAGAAATCCTGAAGGATCAGAAGACTGCGGAGACAACCGTGCAGCCGGATCCCACAAAACAGGAACACGCGATGACTCCCAAGCTAAGTCAGGTCATTGACCTGTATGCAGCCAAGGGGCTGCGCAGGGGTGCAAGCAAGCCGGTGCTGTCTAACCTTACTGATGCGCAACTCGATGCTATCATAGAGTCGTTAGCTAAGTTGCCAGACAAGAAAACAGGAGTATAACATGATCAAAGCGGCATTTTGTTCATCACAAGAGTCATACAAGAAAATATGGGATGCGGTTATACCAGAACGAAGAAACCCCAGATTTGATCCACACGGATGGATATCATTTGAGCTGATATGTGCGGATGGTAATTTAATCGCATTTTTTGTGGTAACGGATATAGAAAAACTTACAGATCAAATGAAAGACATAGGCCTTACGATAGCCCAATGGCACGAAATATCAGATGCTATCAAGGGTAATACTGCTGATTTCCTGCCAGATTTTAATTCATTTGTTAACGTAAGACCTGGGGATGATAGGGAAATGGTTTTTGTTTTTTGGCCGTCAAATAAAGATAGATCGTTAGGGGTTGGAGGAAGGCTGGCATCCGGAATGGGCATTCATGTTGTTACGCTTAATAACCTGGAGGAAGCAAGGAAAATCATTGAATGTGATCTTCGTTATGAGCGTGATATCATGGTTATTGAAGGCAGTCAGACCAAGCGATGGATTGACAAGGAGTTTCCGTGGGAGGACAAAGGTTAGATATCGATGTTGGGTGGGAAGCTAAAAACCTCCTGAGTCGCAATCAATTAAATTTTTATAACAAGACAATGGAGCCGTATGAAGAAAAATACTACTCTACCATAGGTGATGCATGGTATGATCGGTGTGAGAAATTTCATCATCTTATATACGTAACAGGATTAGCCGACTTTGAAGCATACAACAAAGTCGTAAACACATTAGAGTCAAGATATAAAGAAATAGAATATGAAGCGCTTTACGAACTTCAACTAGACAGAGCACAGGCATTTTTTAAGGCTTGTAAGATATCGCGCAAGGAGGAAAATTGAGGATACTTTCCACGGGTGACTGGCACATAGGCGCTGGCTACGATTCAGATATTGCAGACAGTGTCCGCCAAATCGTCAAAGCGTGTCCCGCTACCAAACCTGATATCATTGCATTAACTGGCGACATTTTTCATGCTAAAAGCGATGCCGACCAGCGCAATCTGGCGGATGACATGATTCGGGAGATGGCGTCCGTTTGTCCTGTTTTCATAATCAGGGGAAACCACGATACACCACGGGATCTGTTGGGGTTTGCGAATCTTCAAACAGACTACGGTATACAGGTGTTCGAAGAACCAACAATTGT
>Ga0315275_10001217_pt1 | contig 22471 bp, 14 predicted proteins | sample YL17G03_0_MG_FD_205557 | JGI IMG/M metagenome (GOLD analysis project Ga0315275, IMG submission 205557) | Sediment microbial communities from Yellowstone Lake, YNP, Wyoming, USA - YL17G03_0 | ecosystem: Environmental > Aquatic > Freshwater > Lake > Sediment | place: USA: Wyoming | collected...
ACCAGCAGCACCACGGTGAGCTCACGCTCCTCGACGAACCGCTTGACGAACGGCGACCCGAGCCGCGCCGTGACGTTCCAGTCGATGTCGCGGACCTCGTCGCCGGCCACGTACGGGCGCACCTCGGCGAACTCGATGCCGCGCCCCTTGAAGACCGACTCGCTCTGGCCCGCGAACACGTCCTCGACGAGGTGGCGGGCGCGGATCTCGAGCCGGCGGACGCGCCGGAGGACTTCGCCGGTTTCCATCCTCCTTACGGCACCCGCACCTTCTCGAGGATCCGCCGCGCCAGATCCTCGCCGGTGGTCTCTTCCGCCTCGGCCTCGTAGGTGACGTGGATGCGGTGGCGCAGCACGTCGAGGGCGATCTCCTTGACGTCCTCCGGCGTCACGTAGGCGCGGCCGTCGATGAGGGCGTGGGCGCGCGCCGCCTGCGCCAGGAAGAGCGTCGCCCGGGGGCTGGCGCCGAAGGCGATCAGGTGCGAGAGGTTGAGGCCGAACTGGTCCGGCTTGCGCGTCGCCTGCACGAGGTCGAGGCAGTACTCCTGGATCTTGTCGTCGACGTAGACCTCGGCGAGCGCGGCGCGGGCCGAGAGCACGTCCTCGCGCCCCGCCGCCGGGCGGGCTTCCGGCAGCTGCGCCAGGCCGGCGCGCTTGAGGATCTCCTTCTCCTGGTCGCGCGTCGGGTAATCGATGGAGAGCTTGAGCATGAAGCGGTCGCTCTGCGCTTCGGGCAGCGGATAGGTGCCCTCCTGCTCGATGGGGTTCTGCGTCGCCATCACCAGGAACGGCGGCTCCAGCGGCCGCGACTCGTCGCCGATGGTGACCTGCCGCTCCTGCATGGCCTCGAGCAGCGCCGACTGCACCTTGGCGGGCGCACGGTTGATCTCGTCGGCCAGCACCAGGTGGGCGAACAGCGGCCCCTCCTTGACGTGGAAGGTGCCCTCGCGCGGGTTGAAGATCAGGGTGCCGGTGAGGTCGGCGGGCAGCAGGTCGGGCGTGAACTGGATGCGGTGGAAACGCAGGTTGAGGCTCTGCGCCAGGGTGCGCACGGCGAGCGTCTTGGCCAGCCCCGGCACGCCCTCCAGCAGCACGTGCCCGTCGGCCACCAGCGCCACCAGCAGACGGGTGACCATGTAGTCCTGGCCGACGATGACGCGCCCCACCTCGGCGCGGATCCGCGCCACCACCTCGCCGGCCCGCGCCACCCGCTCGGGGACCCGTGTGGCCTCCACCGACATAAGACCTCCTTGCCCTGCGTGGGAACGCGGCCCGCCGCCGAGGGCCGCGGCGGGCCCGGGATCAGCCCGTGAACGTCTCGGGCGGCGCGTGCAGCGGGAAGCCGGCGGTCAGCTCCTCCACTCGCGCCCGCACGCCCGCCAGGTGCGCCTCGTCCTCGGGGCGCTCCAGAGCCCGCGCCATGAGGTCGGCGATGACCCGCATCTCCCCCTCCTTCATGCCGCGCGTCGTCACCGCCGGCGTGCCCACGCGGATGCCGCTGGTGACCATCGGCTTCTGCGGGTCGAAGGGGATGGCGTTCTTGTTCACCGTGATGCGGGCGCGCTCGAGCGCCGCCTCGGCCAGCTTGCCGGTGAGCCCCCGGCTGCGCAGGTCCACCAGCATGAGGTGGTTGTCGGTGCCGCCCGAGACCAGCTGGAAGCCGCGCTCCATGAGGCCCGCCGCCAGCCCCTTGGCGTTGGCCACCACCTGCCGCTGGTAGGCCGCGAAGCTGGGCCGCAGCGCCTCCTCGAAGCACACCGCCTTGGCGGCGATGACGTGCATCAGCGGCCCGCCCTGCATGCCCGGGAAGTTCGACTTGTCCACCGCCGCGGCCAGCTCGCCGCGGCACAGCACCAGGCCGCCGCGCGGTCCGCGCAGCGTCTTGTGCGTCGTCGAGGTGACGATGTCGGCGTGCGGCACCGGGCTCGGGTGCACCCCCGCCGCCACCAGCCCGGCGATGTGCGCCATGTCGACCACCAGCTTGGCGCCCACCTGGTCGGCGGCCCGGCGGAAGCGCGCGAAGTCGATGATCCGCGGGTAGGCGCTGGCCCCGGCCACGATGATCTGCGGCCGGTGCTCGAGCGCCAGCCGCTCCATGGCGTCGTAGTCGATGCGCCCGTCCTCCTCGCGCACCTCGTACTGCTTGACGCGGAAGAAACGGCCGGAGAACGACACCGGGTGCCCGTGCGTCAAGTGGCCGCCGTGCGCCAGGCTCATGCCCATGAGGGTGGCGCCCGGCTCGGCCACCGCGAAGTACGCCGTCATGTTGGCCTGCGCGCCGGAGTGCGGCTGCACGTTGGCGTGGGCCGCGCCGAAGAGCCGGAGCAGGCGCTCCCGGGCCAGCGTCTCGGCGACGTCCACGAACTCGCAGCCGCCGTAGTAGCGCTTGCCCGGGTAGCCCTCGGCGTACTTGTTGTTGAAGACCGTGGCCATCGCCGCCAGGACGGCCAGCGAGGGGAAGTTCTCGCTCGCGATCAACTCGAGCGTCTGGCGCTGGCGCGCCTCCTCGTTGCGGATCGCCTGCGCGATCGCCGGATCGGTGGCGGCGAGGGCGGCGAACAGATCGACTGGCGGCTCGGGTTTCACGCGCGCGAATCCTCCCTGAAGATGGCCCGTGGTGCGCGGCGTCGGCCTACGAGCCGACCGCCGCCCCCAGCGAAGCGAGCTGCTGCTGCGCGGCGGCTTCCGCCTTGGGCACGACCGCCCCCGCCGTCGCCCCCTTGGCGACGTGGGTCAGCCAGCCGTAACGGTCGGGCCGGCTGCCGTCGAGGATCCCGAAGAACGCCTGCTGCAGCGCCTTGGTGATCGGACCCCGGTGGCCGTCGCCCACCTGGATGCGGTCCACCGAGCAGATCGGCGTCAGCTCCACCGCCGTGCCGGAGAAGAAGACCTCGTCGGCCAGGTAGAGGTACTCGCGCGGCAGCGCCTGCTCGCGCACCTCGATGCCGAGCTCGCGCGCCAGCGTGAGGATGGAGTCGCGCGTGATGCCCGAGAGGATCGACGACGAGGTCGGCGGCGTGTACAGCAGGCCGCGGTGCACGAGGAAGATGTTCTCGCCGCTGCCCTCGGAGATGAAGCCGTTGACGTCCAGGGCGACGCCCTCGGAATAGCCGTTGGTCACGGCCTCCATCTTCATCAGCTGGCCGTTCATGTAGTGGCCGCCGGCCTTGGCCATGCCCGGCGTGGTCTGGCCGTTGGGGCGCCGCCAGGACGAGACGCAGACGTCGACGCCCTTCTCCAGCGCCTCCTCGCCGAGGTACTTGCCCCACGGGAAGGCGGCGATGGCCACGCACACCGGCTTGCCGAACGGGTTGACCCCGAGATTCTCGTAGCCGCGATAGACGATGGGGCGCACGTAGCACACCTTGAGCTCGTTCTTGATCACCGTCTCGCAGTGCAGCCGCTCGATCTCGTCCACCGCGTACTTGATGTCCATGCGGTAGATGCGCGCCGACTCGTAGAGCCGCCGCACGTGATCGCGCAGGCGGAAGATCGCCGGCCCCTGCGGGTGGTCGTAGCAGCGGATGCCCTCGAAGACGCTCGAACCGTAGTGGATGACGTGCGAAAGGATGTGGATCTTCGCGTCATCCCAGGCCGTCCAGCGGCCGTCCATCCAGATCCACGTGCCCTTCCCCTGTAGGCTGCTCACGCGCTCCCCCTGTCCCGCGAGGCGGCTTGCGCCTCGGCCCGGGCCTGCACTTCACGTAAGACGATGGGTGCGATCCGCTCGACGTGTTCGGCGATACGGCGCCAGCACTCCTCGTAGGCTTCCGGAGAGCCGCCGAACGGATCGGGTACGCCGGCGCCCGACCGGGCGCCGGCCCCCAGTTCGGTGATCAGGTGACTCCGCGACGCGACGCCCCCCTGCAGACGCCGCACGGCCTCGAGCTCGGCCACGTCCAGGGCCAGCACGAGGTCGGCCTGCTCCAGCAACTCGGCCGAGGCCCGCTGCGCGCGATGCGCGCCCAGGTCCAGGCCGTGCCGCTGGCCGGCCGCCACGGCGGACTCCGTCGCCGGGGAGCCGTCCGTGGCCGCCACCCCCGCCGAGGCGATCGCGACCCGCCTCCCCGCCTCTCCCACCGCGCGTCGCAGGGCCGCCGCGGCCAGCGGGCTGCGGCAGGTGTTGCCGGCGCAGACGAAGAGAACGCGGTAGAGAGGGTCCGACCCATCCATGGACGCAGAGTAGGCTTGGGCCCTTCACGCTGTCAAGAAAACCGCCCCGCGCCCCGGCCTCCCGTCGCCTCAGGCGCCCGGCGGCAGGTGCGCGCTCACGTCCACCGACCCGGGGCGCAGCACCGCGAGCCGGCCGCGGCTCACGTCCACCAGCGTCGACGGCTCCTGCGCCTGCGCCGCCCCGCCGTCGAGGATCAGGTCGAGCTGGTTGCCGAACGTGCGGGCCACGTCCTGCGCCGTGCGCGCCGGGGGCTGGCCGCTGAGATTGGCGCTCGAAGCGACCACCGGCCCGCCCACCGCCAGCACCAGGGCGATGGAGATGGGGTGACGGGGAAAGCGCAGCGCCACCGTGTCGCGCGGCCCGCGGCTGCCGGTGCTCAGCAGCGGCGAGGCGCGGAAGACGATCGACAGCGGCCCCGGCCAGAAGCGCTTCATCAGCGCCTCGCCGATCTCCGGGATCTCGGCGGCCAGCGCTTCCACCTGGGCGGGATCGGCGATGAGCGAGATCACCGCCAGGTCCGGCGGGCGCCGCTTGAGCTGGTACACCATGTCCACCGCCGCAGGGTCCATGAGCGAGCAGCCGAGCCCATAGAAGGTGTCCGTGGGGAAGCCGACGACGCCGCCGCGTAGGATGGCCTCGGCGGCCCGCGCGATGACCGCGCGCTCGGGCACGGCCGGGTTCACCGGCACGATCTCAACGGCCACGGCCACCGCCTCCCCGACCGCCGAGCAGCCGGTCGCGCAGTCCGCGCCGGTGGGCCCGCAGCCGCTCCGCCAGGGCGGCATCGCCGAGCGCCAGGATCTGCGCGGCGAGGTAAGCGGCGTTGCGCGCGCCGGGCGCGCCGATCGCCAGGGTCCCCACCGGCACGCCGGCGGGCATCTGCACGGTCGCCAGGAGCGCGTCCAGGCCGGCCAACGGCGTGCTGGCCAGGGGCACGCCGAGCACCGGCAAGGTGGTGTGCGCCGCCACCGCGCCGGCCAGATGCGCCGCCCCGCCGGCCGCCGCGATCAGCACGCGCAAGCCCCGGCGCTCGGCGGAGCGCACGTACTTGCGCACGTCGTCCGGCGTGCGGTGCGCCGAGCGCACCAGCAGCTCGTGGCCCACCCGGAGGTCGCGCAACACCGCCGCCGCCTCCTCCACCGTGGGCCGGTCGCTCTCGCTGCCCATGAGGATGCCGACCCGCACGGCGCGCCGCGCCGTGGCGCTCTCTCGCGCCGTCGCACTCTCTCTCGCCGTCGCACTCTCCCGCGCCGGCTGCTTGCGTCTCGTCACAGACATGATGGCTCCCGTCCGCCGGGGGCCGGCGCCGGCCGCGCGCCGATGTCCTCCCGCCACTGCCCGCCCTCCAGGTGGAGGCACGCGCGGGCGCGATACGCCAGCTCGCGCGCCGCCTCCCGGTCCGCCCCCACCGCGCTCACCGTCAGGGCCCGGCCGCCCGCCGCCACCAGCCGCCCTGCCACCTCCGCCAACCCCGCCTGGAAGATCCGCACGCCCCCGAGCGCGGCCGCGTCCTCGAGCCCGCGGACGGGATCGCCCCCGCGCGGCGCGTCCGGATATCCCGCTGCCGCCAGCACCACCGCCACACAGGCCTGCGCCCGCCAGACCGGCGGCGCGCCGAGCCTTCCCTGCGCGCACTCTAGCAGCAGCTGCCCGAGGTCACTGGCGAGCAGCGGGATCACCGCCTGCGTCTCGGGGTCGCCGAAGCGGCAGTTGTACTCGAGAACCGCCGGCCCGTCGCCGGTGCGCATCAGGCCGCAGTAGAGCAGCCCCGAGTAGGGCGTGCCCTCGCGCCGCAGCGCGGCCAGCACCGGATGCACGGCGAGGTCGAGGATCTCCTGCAGCTGCGCCGGCTCGAGATCGGCGGGCGCGTACGCCCCCATGCCGCCGGTGTTGGGACCGGCGTCGCCGGTGCCGAGCCGCTTGTAGTCGCGGGCCGGCAGCAGCGGGAAAGCGCGCTCGCCGTCGGTGAGAGCGAAGACCGAGACTTCTTCCCCCTCCAGGAAGCCCTCCACCACGAGGCGCCGCCCCGCCGCACCGAAGCGCCCCGCGACGAGCGTTTCCCAGGCGAAGCCGCGGGCCTCCTCCTCGTCGTGGCAGATGCGCACCCCCTTGCCCGCCGCCAGGCCGTCGGCCTTGAGCACGACGGGCAGGCCCAGCTCGCGCACCGCCGCCAGCGCCTCGTCGACGCCGCCTGCCACGCGGAACGGCGCCGTGGGCACGCCGGCGCGGACCATCAGGGTCTTGGCGAAGGACTTGCTGCCCTCGAGGCGGGCAGCCGCGGCGCCCGGCCCGAAGCAGGCCACGCCGCACTCCCGCAGGCGGTCGGCGAGGCCCGCCACCAGCGGAGCCTCCGGTCCGATCACCACCAGGTCGAAGCCCTCGCGCCGCGCCAGGTCGGTCAGCCCGGGGATGTCGTCGGCGCGCAGCGGGTGACGCGGGCCGAGCGCCCCCATGCCCGGGTTGCCGGGCGCGCTCGCCACCTCCCGCACGCTGGGCGCCTGCGCCAGCCCCCACGCCAGGGCGTGTTCCCGGGCGCCGCTGCCGACGACGAGGACTCTCATTCCGGATGCGGGCTCCTGGCTGGGAGAGGGAGACGAGCTGCGACCGGGGACGCGGCGAGTCTAGACTCCCGGCGCCTTCCCGGCAACCGTCCAGCCGCCGCTCAGCGGCGGCGGCGCCGTCACTCGTCGGGCGTCAAAAAGCGCCCGAGCACTTTCTTCAGGCCGACCGCGGCGAAGCGCACCGTGAACTTGAGGGCCGCGCCGGCCCCCTCCGCCTCGACGACCGTGCCCCGGCCGAAGGTGTCGTGGTAGACGGTCTTGCCCACCGCCTCGTGATCCCGCGTCGGCGCCGCCCGGGGCGCCAGCGAGCCGCCGCGGACCACCCGCGCCGCCGCGGACCGCCCGCCGGGCGCCTCGCGCCCCAGACCCGGAGGGTGCTCCCACCGCACCAGCTCCCCGGGGATCTCGCGCACGAAGCGCGACAGCTCACCGGCCCCGCCGCCCTCGTAACGCCGCCGGAACGCCGCGGCGCTGACCACCACCTCCTCGCGGGCCCGCGTGAGCGCGACGTAGAACAGGCGCCGCTCCTCCTCCAGCTCGCCCTCGTCACCCAGGGCGGAGACGTGCGGGAAGACCCCCTCCTCGCACCCGGCGATCATCACCACCGGGAACTCGAGCCCCTTGGCGTTGTGGGCGGTCATGAGCACGGCCCGCTCCTCGCTCTCGCTCCAGCGGTCCACGTCCGCCACCAGCGCCGCCTCGCTCAGGAAGTCCGCGGCGCCCGCCCCGGGGTGCTCGGCCGCGAAGACCCGGGCCGCGTGCACCAGCTCCTCGACGTTCTCGCGGCGGTCCTGGGCGTCTTCGGGGAACGCCTCGTCGAGGTACTCGAGATAGCGCGTCGCCTCCACCACGCGCTCGAGCAGGGACTCCGGGGGCTCGTCGGCGCCCGTCGCGAGGGCTTCCACGAGGCGCCCGAGCGCGGCGGCGCCGCCGGCCCCGGCCCGCGGCAGCTCTCCGGCCGCCGCTAGCGCCCGCAGGGCCTCGGCCGGAGTTTCCGCGGTCGCCGCGAGGCGCGCCTCGAGCTTGCCCTGCGCCTGCGCCCCCAGCCCGCGCCGCGGCACATTGAAGACGCGCAGGAAGGAGACCCGATCGCGCGGGTTCACGGCCAGGCGCAGGTAGGCGAGCAGGTCCTTGACCTCGCGGCGCTCGTAGAACGACACCCCGCCCACCAGCTCGTAGGGCACGCCGCGATGCCTGAAGGCCAGCTCGAGAGCGCGCGACTGCGCGTTGGTGCGGTAGAGCACGGCGCAGTCGCTGCGCCGCCGGCCGGCCGCCACCTGGCGCCCGACCTCGGCGGCCAGCCGGGCCGCCTCCGCCTGATCGTCACCCGACATCACCACGCGGATGGGCACCCCCAGCGGCGCGTCGGTCCACAGCCGCTTGCCGCGCCGCAGGCGATTGTTGGCGATGACCGCCGAGGCCGCCTGCACGATGGTGCCGCTGGAACGGTAGTTGCGCTCCAGGCGGAGGACCGCCGCGCCGGGGAAGCGGCGCTCGAAGTCGAGCACGTTGGTCAGGTCGGCGCCGCGCCAGCCGTAGATGCTCTGGTCCTCGTCGCCCACCGCCAGCACGTTGCCATGCGCCGAAGCCAGGGCGGCCACCAGCCGGAACTGCGCGTGGTTGGTGTCCTGGTACTCGTCCACCAGCACGTGGCGGAAGCGCCCGGCGTAGCGCTGCCGCACCGCCGGCTCCCCCTCGAGCAGGAGCACGGCGCGCGCGATGAGATCGTCGAAGTCGAGCGCCGACTGGCGGACCAGGGCCTCCTGGTAGGCGCGGTAGGCGCGGGCCGCCTGGCGCTCGGCCGGGGTGACGGCGGCCGCGTCGTAGGCGTCCGGGCCGACCAGCGCGTTCTTGGCCCCCGCGATGCGCGCCAGGAAGAAGCCCGGCTTCTCGGCCCGCCCCTCGAGGTCCAGCTCCCGCAGGACCTGCTTGAGCAGCGCGCTCTGGTCCTCGCGGTCGTAGACGGTGAAACCGGGCGGATAGCCGATGCGGGCGCACTCGCGCCGCAGGATGCGCAGGCAGGTGGCGTGGAAGGTGCCCACCCAGAGCCGCTCCACCCGCTCGCCCACCAGGCGCTGCAGCCGCGCGCGCATCTCGCGCGCCGCGCGGTTGGTGAAGGTGAAGGCGAGGATGGCGTCGGCCGGCACGCCCCGTTCCTCGATGAGGTAGGCGACGCGGTGCGTCAGCACGCGGGTCTTGCCGCTGCCCGCGCCGGCCACGACCAGGCACGGCCCGTCCCCGAAGGTGACGGCCGCGGCCTGCTCGGGGTTGAGGCTCGCGGCGATGCCGGTCGGCTCTCCGGCAGGGCTGCGGGCGGGCGGCGCTGGCGACGGCAATGGGCGGCTCCCGGGCGGCGGTCTCATGGCGCGCGGCGGGCGGCGCCCAGGCGCCACCCGCCGCCGATGCCCTCTCAGGATAGCAGGTTTGCCCGCTAGAATTCCGGGCCGATCGAGAAGTGGTAGATGGGCCGCGACGTGTACTGCAGATCGGTGCGCCAGGCCACGTCGAGCTTGAGGATGGCGAAGAACACCAGCGACCGCACGCCGAACCCGAACGCCGTCTTGAGGTCGCGCAGGCGGCGGCTCCCGTCGGGGTCCAGCGCCGTGAACCGGGTGGCGTTCCCAGGCTGCACGACGAGCGCGTTGTCGAGGAAGACGGCGCCGCGCAGGTTGAAGAAACCGAGCGGCAGCGGGCCGAGAACCCCGAGAGCATTGATGAAGGGGAAGCGGAACTCGAGGTTGGCGAACCCCATGCGCGGCGACACCAGCTCGAAGTCGTCGAACCCACGCACCGTGCTGGAGCCCCCGATCTGGAAGGCCTGCTGGTCGCGGCCGAACGAGGCCATGGCCACCAGCCGCGTCGCGAACTGGTAGTCGAGACCGAGGTTCCAGTAGTGACGGTAGTCCCCGACCACCGTCTGGTAGCTCAGGCTCTTCGGGAACACCGGCAGCGCCGGGCTGACGGCCAGGAGCCAGCGCGAGCCGTTGACCGGCCCGTAGTAGCCGTAGAGGACGTTGTCCTGGACGAAGCTCAGGTTGGGCGCCAGCACGCTGCGCCGCTCGGTGCCGGCCGGGGCCCCGAACGCGTCGTCGGAGTAGAGGATGCGCTCCACCATCATGCCGGTGAGGGTGAGGTCGAGGCGCTGGAAACGCGACAGCGGGTGGGAGAGCGTGCCCATCGCGCCGACGTTGCGCTCCGAGAAGTAGCGCGCCTGGGCGAACTGCTCGCCCAGCGTCGTGGTGCGCGAGTAGAAGTAACTCTTGAAGTGGAAAGCGCCGACCCCGTAGTCGGTGCGCCGCGGCAGGTAGTTGTACACGGCCAGCAGGTTGGTCTCGGACAGAGACGAAGTGAAGAGGTCCGTGGCCAGGTAGATGCGGTGGTTGCCGAGGAAGTCGCTGAGCGCGAACTGCGAGCTGCCGGCGAAGCCGTAGGCCGACGTGTACTGGAAGCCGCCGCCGGCGAAGTCGGTGGCGAACTGGGTGCGGTAGGGCTCGGGCTCCTGGCGCAGGAGCGAGTCGGGGAGCGCGAACGGCGCGCTCTCCCGCGCCGCGTCGATCACCGTCACCAGCCCCACCGGCCGCAGCGTGTCGCCCGGGGCGTACGGCCCGCCCAGCCCCACCGGCGGCAGCCCGCCGCGCAGCGAGTCGGCCAGGCCGGGCCGCGGCGCGAGAGCCAGCGGGCCCGGCGGCAGCACGCTGTCGGGCCACGCCGGGGCCAGCGCCCCGGCCCCGCCCGGCGGCACCGGGAACGCCGCCAGCGGCGCCGGGCCCATCATCTCCTGCCAGGTCAGGGTCGCGCCCGGCCGCTGCTCGCGCAGCCGCGCGATCACCGTGTCGATGGAGAGCGGCTCCTTGGCGATGAAGATGTCGAAGCCGCCCTCGTTGAACGCCGAGAAGACCAACCGGTCGTTCTCGCGCGACCACGACAGCGAGAAGATGCCGCCCACCAGGTCGGTGAGCTGCGTGAAGCTCGAGTCGCGGCGCTCCATCAGGTAGAGGTTGCGCGCCCCGCCGCGATCGGTCACGAACGCCAGCCGCCGGCCGTCCGGCGACCATACCGGCTGGGTGTCGTCGCCGCCGGTGTCGAGCACCGGGGCCACCGCCCCGCTGGCCACGTCGATCGTCCAGATGCCGTAGCCGCCGAAGCCCCCCGGCCGCTTCTCCGCCGTCAGGGCCACGGACCGGCCGCGGTCGGAAGAGAACACCAGGCTCTTGCCGTCCGGGGCCCACGACGGCTCCTTCTCGTCCCAGGTATCGTCGGTGAGGCGGCGCACCGACCCGTCCCGCCCCACCACGTAGAGGTCGCTGCGCCCATCCTTGACGCCCACCACGGCGATCTCGTCGCTGAGCGGCCGCCAGGCCGGGAAGGCGGCGGCGTCGAGCGGCAGCTTGTGCTTGCGCACCACGCGCCCGCTCGTCACGTCGGTGACGTAGAGGACGTCGCGCGACTGGCTCTCGGCGATGAACGCCAGCCGCTCGCCGTCGGCCGACCAGGTGAGCGAGGAGCGCAGCGACGGGATGTTCTCGAAGGCTACGTTGCGCTGGCCGCGCACCACCCGGCGCAGCACGCGCCCGTCGAGCGACGACATCACGTACAGGTCGGTGAACTGCTGGCGGTCCGACAGGTAGGCGATGCGGTCGCCGGTCGGCGAGATGGCCGCCGCCGTGTTCAGGTTGGAGCGGTCGCGGCGATGGTCGGTGAGGCGGCGCGCGAAGACCTCCGGGCTGGATTTGTCGCGGATCGACGGCCAGTACATGCGCCGCAGCCAGTTCTGGTAGTCCTCGCTGAAGCGCTCCGTCGAGGTGCCCAGCGAGGTCTGGAAGGCGCGCTCGAAATTGCGGTGGAAGCGCAGCTTCTGCAGCAGGTCGCGCAGCTGGTCGCGGCCGTGGCGCTCCACCAGGTAGCGGAGCGCCCCCTGGCCCTGCTTGTAGACGAGATAACCGCCGGCGTACGGCAGCGGCTCCAGGTAGCCGCCGAGGGTGCCGTCGCGCACGAACATCTCCGCGTTCGACTCCCAGCCCAGCGACTCGTACTCCGCGAGACCCTCCGCGAACCACAGCGGCACCGCGAAGTAGCCCCGCCCTAAGACCAGCTGCGCCAGGCCGCCGCCGTACAGCATGTCGAACATGAAGGCGTGCGCCAGCTCGTGCACCACCACGTGGCGCAGGTCCTCGTACGAGCCGGTGAACGGGATCACCACGCGGTTGCGCAGCAGCTCGGTGAAGCCGCCCGTGCCGTCGTCCAGCAGCTCGAGGATGACATTGGTCTGCGCGAAATCGTGGTGGGAATTGTAGAGGATGATCGGGACCTTGGCCGCCAGCAAGTGCCCGAGGTCGCGCGACAGCTTGAGGTTGGCCTTCTCGGCCAGGTCGAGGACGCGCAGCGCCAGGCTGTCGCCGCCCTCGTAGAAGTAGACGTCGAAGTGCGGCGAGGAGATGGAGCGGAAAGCGAAGCGCTTGTACTGGACCTTGTTCTGCCCGAAGGTCTGCGCCCCCGCCGCCGGCGGCATCGCCGCCGCCACCAGGAGAGCCAGGGCCAGGCCCCAGAGGACCCGCCGCCGGATGTCCGCCAGGCTGTGGTTCATGCTGTCTTCCTCGGCGGCCCGTGGCGCGCGGCGGGTGCTCCCCGCCCGTCGCGGCGCGCTCACCACTCGTGGCGCGCGCCCAGGTCTACATTGTACTGCAACTCCGACCGGCTGGCGCCCGGCGTCAGCGCCGAACCCTTGCGCCGCTCGACCACCTGCCCGGTGAGGATGAAGACCTTGCTGATGCGGTACTCCGCCCCCACGTCCCGGAAGTCGACGCTGTAGCCGCCCGTCACCCCGGTGCTGCCTTCGCTCAGCAACTGAGAGTAGCGCAGCCGCAGGTCGCTGGTCAGGTAGCGGCTCACCCCGACCCGCGGCACCAGGCGGCCCCCGGCCTCGTCCTCCACCACGGCGGTCCCCAGCTCGACTTCGTTGAGGAGCGAGGAGGCCTCGGGGAACTGCCGGGCCAGCTGCCGGACGAGGTACTGGCCACCCATGGTGCCGACGATCAGCCGCTGGTCGGGGCGCCCGAGCGGATCGGGATTGCGCCGGTCGAGCCCGAAGCGCCCGTAGGTCAGGAGCTGGATGATCTGGGTCTCGCTCAGCCCCGAGCTGGAGGTCAGGGTGACCTCGGGCTTGCGCAGCCGCTCCGCCAGCGTGAGGTCGATGGTCTCGCGCTGCAGGGCGCCGGCGCCCCCCGCCAGGTTGACCGCGGTCTGGGCCTTGGCCTGCACGCGCGGGTTGAGGGGCTCCACCTCGTCGAAGGAGAGCACCCCCTCCTCGACGCGGAACTTGTTCTCGAGGAAGTAATAGTCCCCGCGCACCGACTCGATCGTGCCCCAGACGCGCAGCGCGTCGAGCGTCTGGCTCACCGAGAGATCGAACTTCATCTCGATGTTGGCGTTGGGCGTCCGCCAGAAGACGCGGTTGTCGGCCTTGACCTCCACGTCGTAGATCCACGAGCGGTCCTTCACCGGTCCGGCGAAGTAGACGCGGTTGCCCGGGTCGGCGAAGTCGTAGAGCACGGTGCCCTGGCGGGCCCGCAGGGTGCCCCGCACGTGCGGGATCGGCAGGAAGGCCCGGCCCAGCCGCGGCCCGTCCGTCACGTGGAACTCCCCGTCGAATTCCAACGAGTACTCGCCGCTGGCCAAGGCCGTCGCCCGCTCGGCGCGCACCGCCAGATCGTAGCCGGCGATGCGCCCGTCGGCCAGCGTCACCGTGCCTTTGCCCTCCAGCACGCCCTCCTTGCCCTGCCGCGCCCGCGCGTCCTCGAGGAAGATGCGGTCGTCGCGCAGGACGGCCTGCAGCGTCACCCCGTAATAGAGCTCCTCGCGGCCGGTGAAGCGCAGGTGGCCATCGCGGACCGAGGCCGTGCCCACGGCCCGCGGCTTGGCCGGCGTGCCCGTCAGGCGGACTTCGGCCTGCAGGCGACCGTCGGCGGCGGCGACGATGGGCAGGAACAGCGGCAGCGCCGCCAGGCTGCCGTCGGCGACGCTGAGCCGCAGGTCCATCGGCGAATCCGGGAAGCGCTTCTCCCCCGGCGTGCCCCACGCCAGGTCGAGCGGCAACGTGCCGGTGACGCGCGACTCGAGTTCGCCCTCGCGCAGCTCCGCGTGCTCCACCCTCAGCTCCCGCGAGCCGTACGTGGCGTGCCACCGCACCGCATCGAAGCGGTAGCCGGCCAGGCCGAGGCCGTCGATCGCTCCCTCGCTGCCGCCGCTCGGGTCCTGCGGGTCGCCTCCCAGGTGCGCCTCGCCGGTGAACCGCCCCGCCAGCCCCCGGGCCTGCGGCCAGACGCCGGCCAGCAGCCCGAGGTCGAAGTTCGTCGCGCGCAGGTCGCCGCGCCACTCGCGGGCTCCCCGAAGGCCCTTCGCCCAACCGGTCGGCGCCAGCGGCCAGCTGCCTTCCAGCCGCGCCCGCCCCGACGCGCGCAGCGTCCCGTCTCCGGCCGTCACCTCCAGCTGCTCGACGCGCAGCTCTTCGTCGCCGGCGCGCAGGGAGGCCGCGGCCGCGAGGCCCTCGATCCGCACGCTCGGGGCCAGGATCTGCCGCGACCCCGCCTGGACCACCAGCGCCTTCCAACCCCTCCCGGCAGTCAGGTGCGCGTCGGCCGAGAGGTCGCCGGAGACCCCCGCGAGCCCCGCCGCCGACGCCAGCGCGCCCAGGTCCATCTCCGCGCCCCGCAGCCGCAGGTCGAGATCCTCCCCCGAGCGGATCCAGCCGCTCAGTTCGAACCGCCCCAGCCCGCCGGCGAAGCGGACCGAGTCCAGATGCGCCTGCCCGCCGTGCAGCCGCACCACCAGGGGCTCCTCGGCGGCCATCGTCCAATCGGCCGTCTCCAGGCGCGCGGGAAAGGCGCTCACCCGCCAGCCGTCCGCGCCGGAGCGGGCCGTGACCGCGAGGGTGAGCGACGTGTCGGCGCGCACCGCCCTCACCACGGGCCAGCGGCAGATCCCGCTCTCGCAGGTTCCCGCCACCCACGCCGAGTCCGCCCGCTGGCCGGCCGCCTCGAGCCCCCGGGCCACGGCCCGCACCTCCACTCGCCCGCCGGGCCCGAGCCAGCCCTCGACCTGCGCGTCGAGAGAGCGTGCCCGCGCCCCGCCGTAGGCCGGCGCGTCCACGCCGGCGCGCACCGTCAGGCGGCGTCGTCCCGTCGGGCCCACGAGGCGCACGGCGGCGTCGCGCAGCCTGCCCGAGGCCTTCGCCAGGCGCGGATCCAGACGGCCGAGGCGCGCCACGTCGACGCCGTCGATCGCCGCGGCCAGGTCGACTTCCTCTCCCCGCTTGCCGCCCGTCATCGCGACGCTGCCGCCGGCCACGCCCGCGCTGACCGAGAAACTCTGCGTGCGACCGTCGATCTCCCAGCTGCCCGCGATCCCCTCGACGGGCAGACCCCAGGCCTCGCCCCCGACCCCGCGGCTCAGCAGCCCGATCCTTCCGCTTCCCCCCTCGAGCCGCGCCGGCCCCGACAGGCGGGTGGCGGGCAGATCGAGCCCCGGCCAGATCCGCGACAGGCGCGCCAGGTCGAGCGCCGCCAGGTCCCCCTCGATCCACCACTGCCCGCCGTTGCGGAAGCGCGCGCTCCCTGCCAAGGAGGTCTCCTGCCACTCGATCCGGGCTCGCGACAGGGCCAGGCCGTCGGCCGTCACCTCCCCGTCGAGCGTGGCGCGGAATGGCTCGTCGCGCCAGCGCCCGTCGGCTGCGGCACGGAAGGCCGGGCGGTCGAACGTCCCGGCCACGCTGCCATGCACGTCGAGGTAGCCGGGCACGTCGAGCGCCGGCTGCTCCAGCAGTTCGCCGAAGAACTCCCACGGCCAGCCGGCCGCCGCGAACCGCACATCGAGATCGCGGCCGCGCCACCCGCCCTCGGCGCGCACCCGCCCCGCGTCGGTGGTGGCGGAGAGCTCGCGCCATCGCCATTCGCCGCTCTCCAGGTGCCCGCGCCCCGTCGCCTGCTGCACCACCAGCCCGAGCGTCGGCAGCGAACCGCTGGCGTGCTCGAGTACCAGCGCGTGTCCGCGCCCCTCCGGCAGCACGCTGGCCCGCAGCCGGCCGTTGCCCCACCACTCCGTGGCCTGGCCGGGTCCGCGCACCACGAACCGGGCGCGCTCCAAGGTCACCCGCACGCCGTCGCGCCCCGGGCGGGCCGGCCCCCGCGTGCGCAAGACGGGCAGCACGGCCCGGCCCGCCGCCGTGTAGTGCAATTCGAGCACGGGGCGCTCCAGGCGCAGTTCGTAGACTTGCGGGCGTCCCTGCAACAGGTCGAGGAAACTGACACGGATCTCGGCCTTGCGGGCGCGCACCAGCGGGTACCAGCGGCTGCTGTCGGACACCTCGACGAGCGGCTCGATGAGGCGCACCCCCGCGGCCATGCGCTCGACGGACCGCGCCCGCAACCGCAGGTTGCTCGCCTCCCCCAGCCGCCGGCTGGCGAAGCTCACGGCCCGCTCCGAGAGCAGCCCCGAGCGCGCAGCGAACACCGCGGCGGCGATCAGCAGCGCCACCCCGAGTCCCGCGCCGATCCCCGCCAGCCCCAGCAGCCGCCGACCGAGGCGCGCACGGACGGCCGCGGCGGCCCGCGGCGCGCCCGGGGCCTCCGGGGCGCCCGCCCCCGGGCTCTGGGGCCCGCTCGTGTCCGGCGACTGCGTCTCGCTCACGCTCCGCACTCCCTCAGAAGGGTTGGCCGATGCTCAGGTGGTAGCCGAGCCCGGCACTGCGCGTCTCCACCCCCGGCGTCTCGATGTAGTCGCGCAGGCGCAGGCCGACGTCGACCCGGAACGGCCCTACCGGCGTGCGCACCCGCGCCCCCGCCCCCACCGACCAGCGGTAGTCGTTGCCGTCGGCCGGGCCGCTGCCCAGACCGAGCTGGCTGAGCTTGAAATCGGTGGCCCGCGACCACACGTTGCCCCCGTCCAGGAAGACCGCCCCCGCGAGCACGCCGTACAGGGGGAAGCGCAGCTCCACGTTGGTGACGAGGAGAACCACGCCGCCGCTGCCGTCCGCGCCGTTGATGCCCAGCTCGGGGTAGCCGCGCACCGAGTACGCGCCGCCCGTCAGGTAGAGGTCCTGGATGGGGACGTTCTCCAGCGGCGAGGCTCCCGGCCCGCCGAAGGCCCAGATGCCGCCGAGCTCGGCGCGCAGCCCGAGGCTCGCCCCGCCTTCGATCCGGCGGTGCCAGATACCGGTCGCGGTCGCCTTGTTGAACTGTCCCTCCCCGGCCAGCAGGCGCCCCGCCGAGACCCCGGCCAGCTCATAGTACTCGCCCCGGGTGGGATCGAGGATGTCGTCGCGCCGGTCGTACTGCAGCACCAGGCTGAGGCGCTGCGTGAACAGCTGCCCGTACGGGAAGCTGGCCAGCTGCGTGTCGGGCAAGGCGGGCGCGGTGATCGGCCGCGACCACTGGTTGTCGAGCCCCAGCGTCGCGTCCGTGAACGGGCTCAGCCGGCGGCGCGCCGAGAAGTAGAACCCCCAGATGCGCTGCGCGAAGGTGGCGCCCTTGAAGTACTCGTCGCCCTGCTGATAGTAGCCGCCCGCTTCGCCCTGGGTGCGCGTCCCGAAGAGCCACGGCTCGATGTAGCGCACGCGGTTGCTGAAGCGCTCGAGGCCGCCCAGGGCGACGCGCGTGCTCGCCTCGGCCCGCCGCCCCTTGCCCCACAGGTTGCCGTGCCCCGCCTGGCCGCTCAGCCGCAGTCCGTCGAGCGTCCCGGCGCCCACGCCGCCCTGCACCCAGCGGTGCGGGCGCTCGCGAATCCGCACGCGTAGGTCGACCACGGCCGCCACCGTGTCGATGCGCACCGGTTCGAAGTCCACCACCTGGAAGAGCTGCGTCTCGTACAGCCGCTCCGACGACTTGACCAACGACGCGCGGCGGAAGCTCCGGCCCGGACGCAGCAGCAGCTCGCGCCGCACGACGGCCGTGTCCACGGCGGTGACGCCCTCCACGGTCAGCGTTCCGACCCGGAACTCCGGCCCTTCGGCGACCGTGAAGCGCACCTCGGCCGAGACCGAGTCGAGGCGCGTCCACCCGGTGGAGATCACCGGGAAGTGGCCGCGGTCGGCGTACGCATCGCCGATGGTCTCCGGGTCGAGCTTCAGGTTCTGGGGGTTGAACGGCTCGCCCGCCTGCGTCGCCAGCCGGTCGAGCAGCTCCGCCTCGCGAAACACCGTCGTCGGCGACAGCTCGACCCGCCGCACGAAGGTGCGGGCACCTTCCACGACGGAGAACACGACATCCACCTGGTTGCCGCCGGGTTGGGCGGCGGTCCGCGCCGTCACGGCGGCATCGAGGAAACCCCGCTGCGCGGCGAATTGGCGCAGGATGAGCACGTCGGCCGTAAGGAAGTCCTGGCGGAAGAAGGCCCCCTTCGACCACAACGCGAAGCGGCCCCGGCCCCGGGTCTTGAGGACCTTGCGGACGTCGCCCGCGTCGAGGACGCGGACCCCCTCCACGCGCACGCGCCGCACGCGCGGCAGGCCGACCTCGATGCCGCTCTGCGCCGCCAGCGGCGGCGCCGGCGATACGAGCAGGGCCGCGCACAAGCCGGCGGCGGCCGCCCACCGGGCGCCCCGCCGCCCGTCGGCGCGTCTCACGCGGCCACGCGGAGTCGCCGGCCGCGACCTAGCGCTTCTGTTCGGTGGCGCTGCGCCCGCCCCGTTCACTGCGGGACATGGCCCGGCCGCGCTGCGCTTCCCGCCACACGTCATTGAAGAGGATGAAGACGAGCAGGGAGCCGATGAGGGCGAGCCCGAGCCGCTGGTAAACCGTCAGGAAGCCCTGTGCGAGCGGCCGGCGGCGCAGCCCCTCGATGACCGCCAGGAGGATGTGGCCGCCGTCGAGGATCGGCAGGGGCAGCAGGTTGAACGCCATGATGGCGATCGAGATCACGCCCATCAGGAAGAGGTAGTGGCCCCAGCCCTTGCGGGCCTGCTGGGTGGACATCTGCATGATGAGCAAGGGGCCGCCCATCTGGTCTTTGGCCTGCACCGGCCGCGTGGCCAGCATCCACAGCCCGCGCGCCGTCTGCGCGATGAGGTTGCCGGTGAGCGGAAACGCGTTGACCACCGCCTCGTGCGGCGCCAAGCGCACCACGTACGTGCCGGTGCGCGGCGGCGAGATGCCGATGATGCCGATGGTGCGCGAGCCGTCCCGCTGCGGCGTCGGGGTGACGCGGGCGACGAAGCGGCGCCCGCCGCGCTCCACGGTCAGCGCCAGCGGCTTGCCGACCGAGCCGTGGATCGCCTTTGTGAGGTCCTCCCAGAGTTCCATCGGACGCCCGTCCACGGCGACGATGCGGTCGCCCTCCTTGAGGCCGGCGGGATAGGCCGGCAGCCCCACCACCACCGAGCCGATCACCGGCTCGATGTGCGGAGACAGCGCGCCGAGGACCGAGTCTTGCAGGGCGGCCGGCACCGCCACCTCGCGCGTCGCACCCGCCGGGTCGCGCAGCGTCACCCGCAGGTCGCCACGCGCCTCCTCCAGCCGATCGGCGAAGCCCTTCCAGGTCGCCACCGGCTTGCCGTCCACCGCCACCACCCGCTGGTGCGGCGCGAATCCGAGCGCGGCGGCCGCCGATCCCGCGGGCACCGGCCCCAGCTCGGCCAGATAGTCGTCGTAGGCCACGCCCACCACACCCACCGCCACCATCGCCAGGAAGCCGGCGATGAGATTCGCGCCCGGGCCGGCGACGGCGATCAGGCAGCGCTTCCACCACGCCTGCACGGTGAAGAAGTCGGTCACCACCGACTGCCCGTCGGGCCCCTTCTCCTCCTTGGCCATGGAGACGTAGCCGCCCAGCGGGAAAAGGCTGATGCAGTAGTCCGTCTCGCCCGGCTTGAAGCCCACGACGCGCGGGCCGAAGCCGACCGAGAAGCGATCCACCGGCACGCGGAGGCGCTTGGCGACGAGGAAATGGCCGAACTCGTGCAGCACGACCAGGAAGCTGAGGAGGAAGATGGCCGGGGCGGCGGCGCTCAGGATCCCCCCTAGCGCCTGCACCCATGCGGCCACGGGCATCATCGGGATCGGCAAGCAGCACTCCTTTCGGTGGCGACAGCGGCAGGTCCACCGCTCACGCTAGCAAGGCGACTGCGCAGGGTCAACTTGGCGGGGCCCCATCCTCATCGTTATCGGCCAGCCCGAGCCCCATCCAGAAGAAGAACTGGTACGCCACCTCCGCGTCCCCGAACGACCAGTCGAAGAGGCCCGCGATCTGGAAGGAAGCCCAGACCCCCAGCGCCGCCACGCTCCAGGTCGAGCGCCGGCGCCGCCACAGGGCCCACGCCAGCCCCGCGTGCAAGGCCGCGAAGGCGGCCAGCCCGACCGCCCCGCCGGAGACTGCGACCTGCACGAGGTTGTTATGGAAGTGTCCGGCGATGAAGGTGGCGTCGGGCCGTCGGTGCTCCGAGATGCGCTGCTTGTGGTCGGCGAGGCCCCAGCCGACCAGAGGACGCTCGCGGAACAGATCCCAGCCGGTCATCCAAAGGGAGACCCGACCCCGCGCCGTGAAGTCCTGCGCGTCGAGCACCGTGGCGGCCCGCTCGCGCACCGCGGGCACGGCCGCCGCGGCCAGCACCAGAATCGCCAGCGCCGGCACCGCCCAGCGCCGCCAGCGGCCCGCCACGCCCACCAGCATCGCCCCCGCGATGGCCCCCAGCCAAGAGGAGCGCGTTCGCGTCGCCGCCAGAGCCGCCGCGACCACGGCGCCGCCGCCGCCGGCCAGCCACCGCAGGCGCCCGGACTCGCCGAGGCAGACCGCGAACGCCGCGATGAAGGCCGTGGCGAGCACGTTGCCGGCCGTCATCGCCGTGCTGAACGACCCCACCAGCCGCCACCCGGGGTGGCCGCGGAGAGCCTGCACCCAGGTCAGCAGGCCGAATGCGCTGCCGGTCGCCGCGCCGATCAGGTACGCCGCCGCCAGGCGGCGGGCGAAGCCCCCGTCGGCTGCCCGCTCGGCGACCAAGAACACCGTCAGCACGACGTACAGCCGGTGGACCCGCAGGAGGCTCTCCCACGGCTCGGGGGAGCAGCACCCGGAGAGGATCCACGCCGCCGCCAGGCCGGCCCACGCCAGAGCCACGCCGCGCGGCCGCAGCCGCAAGGGTTCCCCGAGCGCGGCCCGGCGCAGGCGCAGCGCCGCCGTCAGGAAGAAGGCGATCTCGGTGGCCGCGATGGACAGCGAGATGGCCATCGCCAGGGCGAGCAGCAGGAGGTCCTCCGCGTGGCGCAGGGCGCGGTCCGGCGCTGCGCCGCGGGGTTTCGGCCCGGCCGCTGTGGCGCTCATGCGCTCCTCCCGGCCCGCTCGGCAAGCACCGCGAGGTACTCGGACTCGGTGAGCGCCACGGTGTTCGCGATCGCGTAGCGCCGCACGCTCTGCCGGGCCCGCGCGGCCCGCTGCGCCGCTTCCTCGGGCTGCGTCAGTGCCCGCTCCACCGCCGCGGCCAGGGCCTCGGGGTCGCGCGGCGGCACCAGCCACCCGGTCACGCCGTCCGCGACGATCTCCGGGACGCCCCCGACCGCCGTGGCGACCACCGGCACGCCGGCCGCCTGGGCGTCGAGCACGCTCGTGCCCAGCCCCTCGAGGTAGGACGACAGGACGAAGACGTCCAGCAGCGCCAGCGCCTCGGCGACACGCTCGGTGAAACCGGGCAGCAGCACCACCCGGTCGAGCCCCAGCGAGCGCCGCTCGGCCTCCAGCGGCGCGCGCAGCCGCCCCTCGCCGAAGACCACCCAGCGCGCGCGCGGCAGGCGCGGCGCCAGGAGCGCCGCCGCGCGCAGCAGGGTGTGCTGGTCCTTGTGGGGGGCCAGCGCGGCGATGCTGCCCGCCACCGGCGTGCCCGGCGCCAGGCCCAGCTCGCGGGCGAGGCCCGCCGGATCCGGCCGGGACTTCCAGCGGTCCACGTCGATGCCGCTCGGGACGACGGCCAGCCGGCGCTCCGCCACGCCGCCCGCGGCCAGGACGCGCCGCACGCCTTCGGAGATGCACAGGTAGCGGTCCACCCCGAAGCGGTACTTGAGGGCGCTGAGCGGATGCGTGGCGACGGCGAAGTCGACGCGCCGCGACACGACGACCGGCAGCCGCCCGGCCCAGCGCGCCGCCCACGCCCCGAGGGCGTGCGCCCGCCCCGAATGCAGGTGCACCATGTCCGGCAACTCCGCCGCCAGGCCGCGCGCCAGCCGTGCCGCCGCACCGAGGTCGAAGTCCGAGCGGGCGCGCCACGGCAGGACGCGCACCCCCGCCGCGCTCGCCTTCTCGGCCAGCGGCCCGCCCGGGCAAAAGAGCACCACCTGGTGGTCGCGCGCCGCCAGACCCCGGAGCAATCCCAGCACCTGCGCCTGGCCGCCTCGCCAGGTGTTCTCGCTGTCGACGTGCGCGATCTTCACGCCCGCCCCCCGCGCGGGCCTTCCAGCGCCGCGAGCCAGGCGCGCGCCACCGCCACCGGCGTGCGCTCGCTGCGGGCCCGCTCGCGGCCGGCCCGCGCCACCGCGACGCGCCGCCCCGGATCCGCCGCCAGGGCGGCCAGCGCCCGCGCCAGGGCCTCGGGGTCGCCCGGGGGCACGCCCACGTAGTGCTCCCCCGCCGCGAAGCTCTCGCGCATCGCACGGGTCTCCGCCGTCACGACGCAGACTCCGGCGGCCAGCGCTTGGACCACCTTGTGCGGCACCACGAGCTGCGTCTTGGGGCGGTCCGCGAAGCACCCCAGGCTGACGTCCGCC
>Ga0315275_10001219_pt1 | contig 22447 bp, 11 predicted proteins | sample YL17G03_0_MG_FD_205557 | JGI IMG/M metagenome (GOLD analysis project Ga0315275, IMG submission 205557) | Sediment microbial communities from Yellowstone Lake, YNP, Wyoming, USA - YL17G03_0 | ecosystem: Environmental > Aquatic > Freshwater > Lake > Sediment | place: USA: Wyoming | collected...
GGAAAGCGGGATTATAAGGATTGGCGGTCGGCATGGATTGCTGTTTAGACCAGCCGGGCAGATCGATACTCAATTCGTCAAATTGGGGGCCGAAGAACTGGGCGAAGAGCTCTTCGGGGTAGTCCGGCGGGCCGGCGGCAATTGCGTAGTCATCGAAGTTGAACCAGACGTTATGATTTCCTATCAGGGGGATGTAATGGATGCCTGCACCTTGCGGGCGCGGGGCCTTGAGCCTTTCGAGCTGCGTTTTGATTTGTTCGTATTCCAGCCGATAATCGTTCTCGCCTTTCCAGGCGCCGTCGTCTCTTGCTTCACCCTGGATGAGATCGCCCAAGACGACCACAAAGCTTATGTCATTGCGTGGATCATCGTCATTGTTGATTTCTATTACCTTATCAATTGCTTCTGCTGATTTAGTGATCTTTGCGGCCTCCGGGCCTGCGTGCATATCAGTGAATATGGCGAACCTGAAACACTCAAGGCCCGGTCCGCCAATGGTGTAGTTGTGCACGTCGATTGCGAGGGCAGTGCCGCTAAGAAGCACTGCCAGAGCCGCAATGGCAGCTACTTTGATGCTTGGCCAAGCCATATCCAATTGACGTTTCCTGTTGGACCGTCTGTAAAACAAACCCGCGACTCCAAGTCAGGACCTCTTGTCCGAAATCTGCCCGATGAACAGACCAAACCTCTACAACTAAGGCCGAAGAAATTGAGGTTGTCTTATCAACAAGCATTATACCAAGAAAGTGACGATTCTCCAAACAGCAATGCGTCGAATCCCGCTTGTCGCCCCAAGACCGTGGTTGTGCAGGAGAGGACATCTTGCCAAGCGGTCCCCGCGTCAGCATCTCTGCGATCGATGGGCATCGGCGTTAATCAGTACCGAAAACGGCTTGCGACAATGGGCCAAGAAGCATGCGAGAGCCAGAAAAGGGCCTTCAGAAGGGTATTTCGTGCTCGCGCACCGGCCCGATCAGGCTGGCAGGACCGGTACCAGCCTGCTCATGGAACCGAAAAGGGCTGCAAGCAGTCAACTTGCAGCCCCGAATGCTAAAAGGCGGAGTCGGACAGCACATTAGCGGCGCCTGGGCGCCGTGCCATCGAGCCAGCGCAGAGAGAACTCGGCAAGATCATAGATATCGATCCCACCATTCTTGTCGAGGTCTATTCCAGAACACCACTCATTGGCGGTGTCGCAACCTTCGGCCTGCCAATATGATGCAAGCAGGGCATAGTCAGTGAAGTCTGAGTCGCAGTCTGTGTCGAGGTCGCCGAGCAGGCAGTATTCCGACAGGTCGCTTTCGATAAAGTACAGAGGCAGTCCATGACCGTCTGAAAGTCCAACGAGTCCGTCACCGGCGGCAATATCCAGATACGTAATTCTCAGCTTGCCGTTATAGAACATCTCGATCTGGAAGCTGTTGGCGTTGGACAGGCTAAATTCCGGCACGTTCACAAATGTCACCGCGATTCTATCGGCGAGCTGTTTCCAGGATACTGTCCCGCCTGCTGAAGGGTCGAGGTCATCAAACAAAGCAGATATTCGAGGCAGGTCAAAGTGATGTTCAAGACTCTCAACATGATGAGCGTCGCCGGATACAAAGGTGATATAGCCGTTGCTCCCGACATAGAATGTTCCATAGTCTATACCATAAAAGTCAATCTGCTCGCCGCTGAGGTCTATTTGTATGTAGTCATCGTCCCTGAGCGAGATATTGGTTCCGCCATCAGGGTCAACAGGAAAACCTGTGCTTTCACTACTGCAGGCTTGATAGTAGCTGCCCGAGCCGTCAGGTATCAACGTCAGCGTCCGATTGGCCATGTCATTGCGATTGGGGTCGCCGGGATCAAAGGGATACTGGAAGTCAAAGAGCTCGGTGAAGTAATCGACCTGCTCAACAGTCATTGTCACCGGGATGATTATCTGTGGCGTATAGGGGTCATTGGTATATGCTACAATCTGACCTTTGTAAGTTCCAGGCGGCAGGTTGGCGTCAAATATCACGTTGACATCCGCTACTCCGCCGGGAGTGACAGAACCGACATCGGGCACGATATCGATCCATGCAGCCTCTGTTTCAAGGATAGCCCTGTGTAAGTTGAGCCGCCCACCGGAGACACAGTATCCGGCCAAGCTCGGCAGCGGGTCAACCGTTCGCATGATCAAATCCTTTACCTCAACAGGAGACAGTATCGGACAGGCAGACCAGACAGATGCACAGGCGCCACTGACGTGAGCGGCAGCCGTCGATGTGCCGTACATCGAGGAGTAGCTCCCGTTCTTATTGCAACTGCGGATTGTATTGTCTGAGTCGCCGCCGGGAGCACCGAGGTCAACGGAAGTCAGGCCGAAGCTTGAGTGCTTTGATAATCGGTCGTTACGATCTGTCGATAGCACCGCAATGACATTATTCAGACCATAACTGGATGGATAATTTGGGTTAACGTCGTTGTTGTTGCCTGCACCATCGCCTGCAGAAGTAACAAAGAGCACTCCTGCACGCCCGGCCGCCCTTATGGCATCTTCAAGGGCGCTGTTGTAGCCACTGCCTCCCCAGGAATTGCTGATTACCCTCGCACCCATAAGGGTGGCGTATTGTATAGAGTAAACCGCATCAGAGGCGTAGCCGGTGCGCCCGCTGTTGAGGAATTTGACGGCCATTATTTTGACATTCCAGCACACGCCTGCCACACCCGTAGCGTTGTTGGCCACGGCGCCGATGATTCCGGAGACGTGTGAACCGTGGCCGTTGTCGTCTATCGGGTCGCCATCACGATTTGCAAAGTCGTAGCCATAAACATCATCGACGTAACCGTTGCCGTCGTCGTCCACTCCGGGTGTCCCGGTGAATTCCGCCCGATTGACCCACATATTGGCAGCCAAGTCCGGATGCCGGTAGTCAACTCCCGTATCAATGACAGCTACGATGACTTCACTGATACCGCCGGTTGTTAGACCCCAGGCCTCCGGCGCATCAATGTCAGCGTCGGCCGTTCCGCCCGTCTGGCCTGTATTGTGCATATTCCAGAGCTGCGAGAACATCGGGTCGTTAGGGATTAACGACAGCGCCTTGACCTTGTAGTTTGGCTCGACATATAACACATCGTCGCGTTGGCCGAGCGCTCTTATCCCCTCTTCTACGGTCATTCCTTCGGGCAGCCGTATCAGGCACAACCCCGGTACGATTGAATATTCCTGCTCGACCGAAGCACTGCCAAGTGTGCTCATCAACGTATTTGCCCTGGCGACATCAGGCTCACAGACATCCGCTTGAGGCGCAAAACGGACAAGTAACTGGTCCTCTGCATAAGGTATATCAAGTCGCAAGGCGGTTCCAGGTGCGGATTCATTGATTGCGGCGATGCCGTTGACCTCTTCAACCGGGCACGCGTCAGGCTCACTTTGCGACACAGGTGTGAAACTCACCTCGCGGCTTCTGAGAATGAACTCCAAGTCTCCATCGCCCACGTTTCCAATGGTCAGGGTTTCACTTTGGAGCCCTCCTGATGGAATAGTCACGTTGAAAGACTGAGGCCTTACCCAGACCTTTGGCTTTGCTTCCACATTCAGAACAACCGTGCGCTTGTGCACCACGGTGGTGGTGATATCGGTGAAAATCAGTCGGCCGATGTATTTTCCCGCCGGCATAGTGTTGGCTTGAGAATTGGGAATAACAACAACTGTGGTTGATTCACCAGGTTTGATGCTGCCGTTTCTCGGTGTGGCATCCAGCCAGGGCACATTCAGCTCTACAGACCAGTTGATAGTAATCGGGCCATTGTTGGTCAGGCGATACGATATATTCGACGGCAGGAAGGGCCCGCCGAGATGACCAGCGAACTCAACGTCTTTTTCCGGAGCAACTGCCAAATAGTCGGGTACCCCATTGCCGCTCAATAGTACGTCAACCTCGGGTTCGTCGTCGTCATTGCTTGTTATAACAACCGCACCTTCGTATTCTTTCAACTCTGTCGGCTTAAAAACCACGTCGAAGGTTACAATTCCCATAGGTGGTATGACAGCCGGCAAAGCGGGAATGCCTTCAAATCTGAACGCCGGCAAGCGTATGGACACGTCATCTACGAACCAATCGCCACACATCCTCTTAGGGTAGTATGTCCCTGTATGTCTTATCCGAAGTCTGAAATTATCGCGATAAGCCGGGGGCGGCAGCGGAACTATAGACTCGAGGTAATTCGACATATCCGACCCGCCTCCAAACTGGCGTTCCAGTTCTACCCAGCCGGCGCCGTTCCAGTATTCAACGACCAGATCGTTGCCGTCAGGCGGACGCTCGCCGCCGCCGGTACGCTGCCACCAGTATCTGAGCTCCAATCCGCTCAGCCCCGAAAGGTCCAACACGCACGACTCCACTGCATCCGCCGCACGAGGATCGCCGTTCAAATGCAGCGAGTATGGCATTGATGGCTCTCCCAATCCGACAGCGTCAATAGTGGGAGCGCTACTTATAGCTGTCCAGTTATCCGGATTCAATATCGTGGTTGGGAAATCATCAAAGAAGCCTTTAGACAGCACCTGGACAGCAGATATGTCGGAGACCATTAGATTGTTATCCGGACTGGCGTTCCAAATCTGGATTTGTTTTGTAGATGACCGTCCTACGATAAGGTCTCCAAACGGCATATCCAGGTCAAGCGGAAGGCCAATGCCGTCCCTCACTTCAATCTCGGGTGGAATCGGTATTACTTGCAGTCTCACCACCCTAATCTCACTGCGTCCGGTGGTCACATTTGTAAACGTGATTACGTCATTGTAATCACTTGGCGGCAGGGTATTGGCATCCGCGGTAATCGAGACTACAACCACCTGAGAATCACCACCGCCGAGGCTGCCGGTAGGGTCAAGTGTGCCGTTATTAGGCTCCACATCAAGCCAGGGCTGGGTAATGGCCGTAGTCCATTCAATAGGGCCGGCCCCAACGTTCGTAAGGGTGTAACTCTGGCTTTTGGGGGTGAAAGGCCCTCCCTTGTTGCCCCCGAAGTCGAGACCTTGTGACGGCGACACCCACAAATCATCTGTCAGGAACGGCAAGTACAATACAGCGTTGCCGACGATCCGGTCCTGGCTGGGATTGGACTCAAAGTAATCATGGCCGATGAGCACGACGTGGCCGCGTCCTATCATCTTGTGAAGGACTACCGGGCCGTAGCCGGCCCTTTCAACTATTGGCCGGCCATCGATAGTGTAATAGTGAGAGCTGTAACGACCGGCAGTATAAGGGCTGGAGACTCCCTGCCCGATTGGGTTATCAGGCGCCACTACGTGAACCGGCTGTCGGCTGAAATCCGAACTTGTAGTAATATTCATTAACCCGGCGCCGGTAAGGATGCCATATTTCTGGCCGTAATCACATTGAATTACGGCTCCTCCGGTGCTGACAAAATCCCGCAGGATAGAGCTCCAGGCTCGGCCAATATCGAACAACTGGGCCAAGCTGGCATTCTCCTGCTCCGGAATGAGCAATACCTGCTGTCTTGGCAGCATTGATGACAGCTCATTAAAGTCGGTCAGCTCGGTAATTGCGAAGTTTGCGCCGGTGGAATCAATGGCTTTTATGGTATGGTCGTATTCGCCGCCGGCGGACATATCCGCAAACTGGGCATAGACCAGCACCCTTCTTATCCCAATCATAAGCTTCACATATCGTTTCTGAACAGCGCCGCTGGTCAGATTCACAAAACTCACAGGGCCGGTATGAATACCCTGGGGTAAAACATTGGCGTTGGCATTGACATAAACAGTAACCCCCGTATTACCCCCAGGCAGCAGGTTCCCGGTATTTGGGCTGGCGTCCAGCCAGGGCACGTTCGGCTCCACAGCCCAGTTAAGTGCGTGAGTGCCGGAATTGCTTAGGGTATATACCGTGCTGGGCGGGTCAAAAGGGCCCCCCTCATTGCCTGCCGGAACAAAATCCTCCCACGGGGTAATTTGCAGATCATCGGGAGGAATTGGAGTTAGATTGACCAGGTACATATATTCGCCTATCGATAGCCCCCGCAACACCACGCTGCTGAGGTTTCCTGTTTTTAATGCAGCGATGATACCCTTGGCCTCTTCAATAGAGTTCATGCGGCTGTATTCTTGAACAGCAAAGGTAAGAAATGCAACTGTCTGACCCGGATTGACAACTACGTTCTCGTACCGCCAGGCAAGACGGTCGGCTCCATACGTTGTTCCATAAAGCTCAATGTAATCGATCGGCTCATCGGCTCCTGCAACATACACAACATGGGCAAGCGAGGAATCGCCCCCGCGATCCAATTCGTCGTCGGTGGCGACCCATTGGTCCGTTAGTTCGATGATATTGTCCCCATCGTCGGTGCCGGTGATTTGTGTTGAGCCGTCAGACCCCAGATTACTGAAATATTCGACGCTTACAGTAATAGGCGAGGCTGTAGGATTGTAGAGTGAATCATACCATCGGCCGAAATTGCCCAAAGGTCCATCCTTAGAAGCAGGTACGTAGAGTTTGCGGGTAACCCTCAATCCGCTAAGTGTCTCGGTCGTGCCAATGATGTTTCGGCCTGAGATCGTAAGATTAGTCGCGTTATAATTTACGCCATTAATCCTCAGGTAATAGGCATTGTCATAGGAATCGGCCGTCCCCTCTGAAATACAGGTGCCGGCACTGGTGGATACATCATATATATAACCATCAGGGTCGTAAAGCACCTCCGTGGTGCCGGTACCATAGCAGGGTGTGGCCGCAAGAGCGACGAGCATCAAGGCGACCAACGCAAACACCGGGTAATGTATGTGACTTCGAGATTTCATAATTAACCTCCTTGAATTGTAGTATAGTAGATTACAGAATACTTCTGACATACCAAGCAGACTTCCCACCCGTGTTGCGTGCATGAAGCCATGCTGTTACAGAGAAGGACCGACATCCACCGCAAATCTTCTCCTTTCTTACACCTGTGCCGCGTACCCAAGATGCCCATCACGATCGAGACGGCCTGTTAAGACCAACTTGGTTCAATCAATGCTGTTCCCTATCTAAGGTTGCTACAGTCCTGATGCGCCACGTCCTCAGAAGTAACGACTTTTTTGGAATTTTCTGAAAATGTTTTGCTCCCAATTGCCCATCATTTCGATAACTCACCGACCGGGCGAAGACACGTCCGCAGCCCAGTTGTTCGGGTCGTTGCCGTAGAGGGCCGGCGCCTTGCGCGTAAGCGATTTGCCGCCGCCGTTCGCCTCGGTGGGCCATAGGTCAATGTTGTCAGGCGTGTCTTCCGGGTGCAGGCCGTCGCTGTAGTTGACCCTGTCCAGACGAATGTAACACCGCCGCCCATACACATCCACGTCGCCGGGCATCGACAACTCCAGTTTCTCGCCCGAGTTGCTCAGCTTGCCGCCGTAAGGCCCGACTATCCTAACGCCTGGAGGCGGCGCGCCGTATTCCGCAAGATAAGCACCAACATCCTTCGCAAGCAGCAGATACCCGCCCACAGGTATAGTGAAACCGGGGCACCTTGGGAACGTGAACTCGATGCCATCGGTGAACATCCAGCCCAGACCTTCGTTCGGGTCGCACAGCGCCACGGTTGTCGAGCCGATGTTGTGCAGCTCGACATATTCCTGTTTTTGATCGCCGGAAGCCGGATTGTACATAATCTCGCTGATGACTATCGGGCCGACCTTCGGATACGCATTGGCCCGCCCGGGCGTGATGTGGTCCATCATCACGAAGTTGTAGTTGCCCGTGCTCCTCTTGAAATATCTGCCGAACGATACCCCTGTCGGCGAGGCGCCGAAATCCTCGTACTCCCGGTACCCCGTCAGCACGCCGCCTTCAGCCGAGCTCAAATACACATCATCGCCATTCTCACTGAACGCAAAGCCCGTAATTCGGCCGGGATCGCTGCTGAGCTCGCCGAAGTTCACATCTTCGTAGAAGACCACATAATCATGCGCATCGATTTTTTCCCCGTCGGCTATCCTGTATCTTTCCAGGTCCAAAGCGCTGTCGCTGAGGTACCAGCCGCCGATATCAATCTCGCTGTCGGTCGTGTTGTACAGCTCAATCCAGTCCGCGGCCCCGCCGTGCGAATGGGCCAGCACCTCGTTGATCGTTATCGCCCCCGGATTGGGGAAGATGCCGCTGTCGTCCCAGCCGGGCGACCCGCCGACATACGCGCTCGCTCGCCAGGAATCGTTTTCGCCCCAGCCATTCGCATCGGCGTTAGCCGGGTCTATTATGGTCAGGGAGAAGCCTTCGCCGTCGGTGATTGGACGCCAGTCATCGCCGTACTTGAAGTCCAGAATAGTATGACCGAGAGCATCCTCGAGCTCGATTCGCTCGCCGGCGTTGTCCAAGCTGCCTGTGTACTCGCCGGCTATCAGACCAGAAAAACCGGGATACTGCGCCCCCCAAAATGCTCGGTTCTTGACTACTATAACATAGTGGCCGCCTTCAAGGTTCATTGGCGGGAAGGTGAAATCAATGCCGTTGGTGAACCTGACCATGTTCAGATTGATGGTCCCGCTGCCGATATTCTTCAGCTCAATGTACTCCTCATTGGGATCGTTCGGATCGCCGGTATCCTGCGGATGAAACATAATCTCGGTAATCCGCAGGTTCTCCTTGACGGGGCCTATCGGATATATCTTCTCCGTCAACGGACTCCACGTTCCTCCGCCCAGAACCCGCGCCTTAACTTGAGTGCTTTTGTCCAGCATAAAATATGAGCTGTAGATATGCGCATCATGGTTGACCTCACCTTGACCGACTTTGCCGGCGACCAGCTCAGCAGAGATCAGAAAGTCAGCATCAGCGGTAGAGATATTCATGCCGTGAAGAGCCAGGATATTGTTACCCTTTCGCAAAAGACTGATGCTATCAGAGATATCTATGGACTCAAAGTTGACCGCCCGCGTATCATCCTGCTGATTGGGATATGTGGATGAGTTCCACCGCGGTACAGCACCTTCGGGGAAAACTCGTCTGGCAACCTCCCCGCCGTTTAGATAGGCAATGAAGCCGTCGTCGTACCGGACCTTCAGCATCATATTGTTGTATTCAGCATCGCCACAAGTGAATGGAATGCGGATGTAGCAGGAGGTATTGGCGTTGGGATTTCCGCCGTCATCATACATCTGTCCTTCGACGTCGATATTGAACAGGCCCGTGTAGTTCGGGTTAGTGGTTGGGTCTGTCTCGTAGCCGATACCGCCGGCCCCGCTGGGCCAGCTTGAGTGGTCGAAGTAATTGGTGAACCATACGTTGGGCTCGCCAACCTGAAGTCCTCCGTTGGCCATATCCCCAATCAGACGAAAGCTCGAGTTGAACAAGGCGTAGCTGCCCTGTGCGGCAAAAAGCTCCACTCCCGACCAGCCGCCGCGCTCAAAGAACACAAGACGCAAGTTGTATGTGCCTGGGGTGGTAGCGTTGAAAACGGCAAACGAATCTGCAGGGGTGCGTGTCGAGGGATAATCCATATAAAACGAGCCAGGCCCGGTCAATCCCAGACTGAAACCGCCATCACTGTGAACTCCAAAGGTCCATTTGCCTGCATTTGGTATATATACTAATGCAGAAGCTTCGATAACGTAATCGTCCAGGTCGCCGCTGCCGCCGGGGACCGGGCGGTCATCGGCGAAGTGGCCAGGACAGTAGGTGTTATTGTAGTTGATTACCGGCGATGTCTCGGTTACTACATGGCTCTGATAGGCCGGGTTGCTGATAACCGACTCCGCCGTGGGCAGATTCCCGACAGTGATATTTGCCTTGTAATAGGTGACGTTGAACTCGGCCGGTGCATTTCCAAGCAGATTACCGCCATTGGCAACCGTCGGGACAAGGTACCGCTTAGCAGCATTCTCAGGGACAAGGGTAACAAGCGGGCCCGGCGCCGACTGAGCCACAGGCACACGGGGGTCATTGCCATTTAGGGTATAGTAGATTGTGCCGTGCCCATTCGGGTTGCCCATGAATACGTACTCACCCATATTGCTGAACACGGGCGCATCAACATCGGGATACCAGTCAACGTTCCTAAACTGTTGGAGGACCGTACCCACTCTTGGCGTCAGGTACGTTTTCCGGCCCCAAGGGTCAGAAGTTCCATAGAGCAGGCGGTTGATTTCCGGCCACCAATGGTCGTCTTTCGTATGAGCCCAATAGGAATGCTTGGCATCGCCCCATCTCGCCGATTCAGCAATAATCGCCATATCGATCTGACAAGCGCGGTTCAGAATACGGTTCTGGCACTTCTCGAGGGTCATAAGACCATCGTTATGAAAATAACGGTGCACGTGGTCTGCAAACTCCATGCGATAGTCTGCATTGGAGGAAATAAGTCGTTCGTGCAGCCAGTGCGGATTGAAGTAATCCCTGTTTGCGCCGGCCGAAGTAAACGGCTCAACCAGATTCTCTACAGAACCGCCCGCGCCACCTGCACCGAGGGTGTGCTCATTATCGTGATGCAGCCATTTCCAGCCATCCGGATTGACCCGATTGAATATACCCCAGGTATTGTTCGGTATGCCGCCGAAGCGAGAGCCAGGACCATCTGAGTCGCCCGTGTAGTATTCGATTATCATAAAGTCGATCAGGTTGTCAACGTCAAGCAGTCTCTCAAAGTCTGGGTTGCACGTGCCGTCGATATTCAATCCCTGCACTCGGCAGTACCTGTCATAATTGTGGAATCCGGCTATTGTCTCGTCATGCAACCGATCAAAGGCATCGCGGTTGCCATCTGTGGAGGCCATTCTTCGGTCCGCAGCCAAGTTCGACGTCACGACATCGTAATATTCCTTGTCGTCGCCCATATATGATTCGGCCCAGGATGCTTCCGAGCGCTCCTGCGTCTGGTATAGGCCCCAATACTGCCCGTTGAGACAAAGGTGATAGTATCGGCTGCGCGTATAAGGGTGACCCATTTCTCCCTGCAAATCGCGTGAAAAAACGTCACGCACCATAGTGTTCTTGTTGTCGCCCTGAGAAGCCCAGGAATAGTTCTGGCTGCACCGAAGGTCTATGTGATCGAATACGTCGTCGCCTTCATCGCCAAACAGCGGATATCTCAACTTTGTATCGCCATACACGGACCGGAAAAACAGTCGGAACGCGTGCTTCGGGCTATCACCGCTGCGACTGAAGCCGCCACGAATCCTAAGACCTGCATCGATCTGAAAACCGCCGTACATGGCGGGCGGCAGCTCCCAACGGTAACCGCCTATGCCGTCCGGCGCTTGCACAAGGTCGGGAAATCCGGGGCCTTGCGGGTCTGGAGGGTAGATTAGCTCCACGGAGCAAGGTCTCTCCCACGACCGACCTTCTTGTCCCGCATTGACGTAAATACCGGTTGAAGAATGGAACAGGCTATCCAGATCTGTCACGAGCGAGATGGTCGGAATGGCCCTAAGCGCATCGACTGTAGTCTGACCCGAATACCGTGCGTCATCAATCACCACTTTGGGGTCCATCCCGTAATCCATAACTTGGCCGTTAAAGTAACCTGGTGGCGGCCAATCAGGACCGGGCGCTTGACCATCAAGTGACTGGCAGCTCACATCGACAGGGAAGATGTAGCTGTGCGTCTCGACCTTGGAATCCAGCCAGCCCGGCCGGACCGCCGCTGCCCGGATAACCGTAGTCGCATCAACAGTAATCGGAAAGCCTGGAATGTACTGAACTCCATTGGTTTGTGCAGGCCTCGAGCCGTCCGTTGTAAACATTATCTTGATATCAGGATGGGTCATCTCTGTGGACAGAGTCAGATGGAATGGACTGTCGTAGAAGCCCCTTTTATGGCTGAACCAGACCTCACTGACCGTGCCCTCTGTGCCGGAAATGTTGAATGTACCCGGTGTGGGTGTAGTGAAGTACTGTGGAAACAGCTCATTTTTCGCCACGATTAACTCGGGTAGCACCAAGAAGTCTTCACTGGATGCATTGTCATTCAGGCCTTGTATAGCCAGCACGTTCTTCTGCGGCGAAGGCCTTAGCAAGTCTCGAAACTCATTTAAGCCGACAGACTCGAATTCGCAAGATTGCTCGTCGGAACGATCATTATCGGAAGTCGAGTTCCACGTCGGCGTCCCGGTAAAGTTTTTTCTGACTACCTCGGCGCCGTTAAGATAAGCTACATAGCCATCCTCATACCTCATCCTCAGTATCACTGCATCGTAGAAATCCGGGTCTTCCACATAGAAACTAATACGTGTCCATAGTGAGGCATTGATCCCCAACATCTCCTCCCGAAGGTCGGTGCCGATTTCACCGCCAGAATTCGCATCGTTGAGTACTGCCATACATAAGGCGCCATTGAAACCCAGCGGCGTCTGACCCGACTCCCACCCCGAGTCGCTGAAACTGGGATCTGTCCAATCCAAACCCCCATCTGCTGAGGTGGGTACGCGGTAGCGAACATCCACACCTGTGGGCGTGAGTATCTCAGCAGACTGCATCAGGCCGTAAGAAATATCCGACAACTGCTCCGGGTACGGTGTGTACTGGTGGACGATAGTATTACCATCCGGAGCCACTATAGCAACGCACTCATCATTGCTGGCCAGCTTGAAATTAGTATGCAGGTATCGAGCACTCGGATCACGGATGTCATTGTCCGACGCAAAGACAACCAGGAATTCACCGGGACCAATGTTGACGTCCGGGAATTGCCAGTCCCTCAAGTTCGGATCAGGATTGTCGCTGTTCCAGTTAGCTAAATACCAGCCGTCTAAATTGATGGTTGTATCTGTAGGATTGTATATCTCTATCCAGTCGGGGAATTCGTTGGGGTCACAGGGATCTTCTAATATGCTGTCATTCACAGCCATAAATTCGCTGATGACTAACGGCTTTCCATATTCTCCGCTTTCAATGGTTGTCTGGCCGTGTTGAATCTCAACCATCCTATCGCGGGGCTTCGCCCAACCGGGGATGTCCTTGAACGCGACCTGGTGCACACCCACTGCCAGAGCGGCTTCTGTGTAGCCACTGTCCCGCCAGGCCCCTTCATCCACCCGCCATTTTGCCCCCTCATTTATAGCCTCCTGCGGACGAATTGTGACGTGCAATGAGCTTATCCTCTGGCTGACCACCCGCCAGTTTCCAGCCAATAGCGCAAAATCGCCCATGTTTACTCTGTTGAGGCTATTCAGGTCGGCTTTGCTTCCACTGCTGGCGGGATCTAACCAGTCCTGGGCAAAAAGCCGGATGTCTTCCCAGTCAACCGTACAATCGCAGTTCAAATCACCGATTAGGACGGGCTCGCATGCCTCCATACTGCACCCGTTTTGATCGGCTGGGAACAAGCCGCCCTCTGCATCTTCGGCATTCACATCGGTATATACTACTGAGCTTCCTATCGTGACGAGTAGCAAGAGCAACACGAGCGATATGACGGCCGGTTCAGCTTTTCGACTGACTCTCCGCATAATATTACCTTCTTGCTTGACCGAGTCTGTTACACGCTCTGTGCGGGCATCCCTCCGATACGGAGGGCCGGAAGCATTCAGAACGCATTCCCTTTTCTTGCTGCCAACAACACCTTGAATAAGCTCTCGTTATATGATGCGCGGCCCCACCGGCGAGTAACGGTCTTTCTTCGACAAGGTCAGTGGTGCACTTGGACTATGCCGGAACAGGGCAGATTGTGTTGGAGGGCAGAGGCAAGAACCTCAAATCCGGTCTGGCCCCGCCGAGATGAACGCCGGGCCGCATCTTCAGATTACAGGCCGTGATTCCATAACAGTCGAGTAAACGTACTATGGCCCTGAAGAGGGAAGGCCATTCGACCATGTGATCAAAGACAAGGTCACCAAAGGTGAGTATTCCCGACATGCGTCCACTGCGTGCGAGAAATGAACACCGGAGAGTTGAACTACAGGGTGGTCTTAGGACAAGGCCCTGTTAATCGCGTTAGAAATCTCAGGTGCTACATGGGTCGACTTCAGGCCAATATACCAGGTCTGGGTAATTCGCACGTCGGCATGACCCAAGGCCATAGAAACATGAGCGATCGGTACACCTTGTTGAACAAGTAAACTACCATAAGTAGCTCGCAGCATTTGGACATTCCAATCAAGCGGAAAGTACTTGGCAGCTCGAAATCGGCGAAGTGCACTGTTGAGGCTGTTCCGATTCCATGGCCGATGGCTGTCATTAAGAAGAACATTTGGAACTTGCTCAAGTCTCTTGGCTACCCGCACGGTGATTCGGTCGGGCGCGTGTTGGCCGTATTTCGCAAGATTCCTTCGATTTACCGTAACTGCTCTGTTAATTCCGCGACTATCGCGGAAGCGAACCACATATCTTTTCCCTGCGTTATCCCAGTGTATACTCATGGCATTTTCTGCTATCCAGTGTTCTCAAAATGTTCTCAATTGGAATTATAGAGGATCAGGAAGCGTGAGTCAGCAGAAATGAAAACTTCTGCTAATAAAAGACTTATAAAAATCCGCGGGTAATGGAGCCAATGGGATTCGAACCCACGACCTCTTGCATGCCATGCAAGCGCTCTCCCATCTGAGCTATGGCCCCTGGGTAAAAATATATTATAACACACGCCCCCCAATTCCTGCAAACAATTTTTCAGTTTCTTTCGAGGAGGAATCCGGACAACAGAGGTAGACCAGCGGTTGTCTCGCCGGCCGACAAAGAACAATCCTCGACGGCAGACTCTACCAGGCCGAGAAACGCCAGTATGAAATCGGCCTGCGAACTACTGCCGACGTCCTCCAGGCCCAGACTACCTTCGCCGACGCCCAGAGCGCCGAAATCCTCGCCCTCGCCGAGTATCAAATCGCCCTCGTTGACCTCTCCTACGCCACCGGAACCATCCTCGGTGCCGCCAAAATCCGCTGGGAACCTATCATCCCCCAAACCGGCAACGACTAAGAGCATCTCGTCCGCCTCCGTGGCATCCTCAAGCCTGAGGGGCTTGGGGATGGCGGCTCCCATCCAGGAAAACCAGGCGATCGCCGAAAAGGCTGATTTTGCTTTGCCGAATTCCGCCGAGTAACCGTTACTTCTGGCGCCCTTGGCGCACCAATAATATGTAACTCCTTCTGCGGCCTTTGTTTGAGCAATCCCTTGTAGGAGCTTTGCTTGAGTATGATGCAGGGCTGCCCTTTATCCGGCCGTGGGAGATATTGACACTTTTGTGAAAGGAGCCACAAAAATGACAACTACAAAGACATTCTTCCTGGTAGCAGTAGTTGTATCTCTGGCGGGTTCACCTTCACCTGCGCTCCACTTCAGCGATGGTCAAGTCCACGATATCGACTACGAAATCGAAGACAATGTATATGTCGATTTCGGCGCACCGGGAATGGAAACCACAGTGAATCTTCTTGATGGCGGCCGGATCATGCGAGGGAGCGGATCACTCGAAGCGCACGAAGACAGTCGGATAAACATCTTTGGCGGCTCGATAGAAGACGACGTTTGGATATACGACCGCAGCCAAGTGAATATGTCAGGCGGGGCCATCGGCTGGGGCTTGGCCGCCTACGGCGCCTCCCAGGTAAATATATCAGGCGGCTCTATAGGAGTGGGCCTGCCCGGCCACGGCAGCCAGGGGGAGGTCCACGTCTTGACTGTGGTAAATGGCCTCTGGGCATGCGCCACCAGCGAGGTAAACATCTCCGGCGGCTCGATAGAACACGACGTTTGGATATACGACAGCAGCCGTGTCAGTATCTCCGGCGGGTCGATAGATGGCGACCTCGTCCTGACCAGTTCGGGCCTTTTGACCATACACGGCTCGGATTTTGCAGTCAACGGCCAGCCTGTCGGTTACGGCGGAGTTTCCAGTATATATGAGGGTGGCCCGTATGATGAACCTCGCCGCCATCTAACCGGCACGCTGCCCAACGGTGCGCCGATTGATAATGACTTCTATATCGGCTACGAGGCCGCAATCGTATTGGTTCCCGAGGCATGTGAGTCCCCGGCTCTATTATACGTGGACGATAATGCGCCAAACGATCCAGGCCCCGGCGACCCCGCTGCGAGTGATCCCTGCGAGAACGGCAGTATTGAGCATCCCTACGACGCAATACAGGAAGCAATTTGCATGGCGTGCTATAAGGACATTGTTCTTGTGGCGGATGGTACGTACACCGGCGATGGCAACCGCGATATTGATTTTCTCGGAAAGGCTATCACTGTACGTAGCGAAAATGGGCCCAACAACTGCATCATCGACTGCCAGGGTAGTTGGGAACACTGGGAACACCCACGCCGCGGCTTCTACTTCCACAGCGGCGAAGATAGAGATTCTATTCTGCAGGGCTTCACAATCGCTAACGGGCACTTCTGGTACTCAGGAAGTGAGTCTGGAGGCGGCATATACTGCCGTCGGGCATCTCCAACAATTTCTAATAACATAATCACACACAACACGGCCGGATATGCTGGCGCTGGTATCTGCTGTGACTCATCCTCTGCGACAATAACCAACAACGTTATTGCAGGAAACTTCGACGCCTCAGGGGGTGGCATCGCCTGCCTGAATCGCTCTTCGCCGATTATTCGAGACAATATGATCGCGGATAACCGGACGCACGAGGTGGGCGGCATATATTGCAGAGACTCAAGCATGATTGTTATGGGCAACACCATAAGAAATAATTATGGTGACTGTGGGGTTGGCGGGATAGGATGTTACAACGCCTCAGCTACGATTATGAACAATCTTATTGTTGGAAACATTCCGGGCGATGACAGCGGGGGTGGCATCCGGTGTTGGTACAGCAACCTGACGATCACAAATAATACTATCGTAGGTAATGACTGTGGCGGTATTGATGCCTCCGGCGATGCTAATGTAATAGTTACCAATTGCATCGTCCGAGGTCATTATTGCTACGAAATTGGAGGGGCTGTGGTACGCTACAGCAACGTTGAAGGGGGCTACGAAGGAACCGGCAATATCGATGCTGACCCATGTTTTGCTGCCGGCGACTATCATTTGAAATCGCAAGCTGGTAGATGGGACCCTGCAACGCAGACATGGACCGTAGATGATGTCACGAGTCCTTGCATCGATGTGGGGGACCCTATGACCCCAATCGGACGCGAGCCCTTCCCCAACGGGGGGATTATCAATATGGGGGCCTACGGCGGGACAGCAGAGGCAAGCAAATCATACTTCGGCAAACCGGTCTGCAAGACCATCGTCGCCGGCGACATAAACGGCGACTGCGAGGTCAATTTCAAAGACTTTGCAATAATGGGATTGCATTGGCTCGATATCCCTGACCCGGATGATTATGTCCCGTCGCTGTAGCTCTTGCTCCTCCCGCCCCGTCATTTCGACCGCAGCGATGCGCAGCATCCACTTCACTGTCATTTCGACCGGAGGGATGCGCAGCATCGCGCAGTGGAGAAATCTGATAAACAACTCAAACTGACTAATCCGAAAAGGTATGCACGGCATCTTTGGAGGTGAAGCCCTCTCTTAGTCATTGCGGAGCCGGCGATTCGTCTCCAAGAGACAGTGGCGCCCAGCACTCGCATCTCAAAATAATCAATCATCAATAGTAAATTCTACTTCCTCGTCTTGTACTTCTCCCAGTAGTCCGGGAAGAACTCCCTCGCCTTGACCTCAAGCTCCTGGTCGCTTATCGCCGTCAGCCGCTCCTCAACCTCGTACTGGTCGATCACCCACCGCGCCAGCTTATGCACCTTGATCTTATTGATCCTATCGTCTCCTTTTAGCCCGAAGAACTCGTTCACCCAGTGCGCCACGCCGTCCGCCCCGCTCTTATCCGTAATCGCCACCCGCGCAGGCTTTCCAAGCAGCTTCTCCGTATCGAAGATGTTGTATATCCGCTCATCCTGCCGAAGCCCGCCGGCGTGAATACCCGCGCTGGTCGTATTAAACGCCCGCCCCGCAAACGGATAATTGTCCGGAATCGGCAGCCCGATCGACCGCATATAATCCGCTAACTCCGTAATCACCAGCGTATTCACCCCGCACGTATCGCCCTTCAGCGCGATGTACTCCATCACTGCCCCCTCCAAAGGCGGATTCCCCGTCCGCTCCCCGAACCCGAATAGCGTCGTATTCAGCGCATCGCACCCGTACAGCCACGCCGTCCCCCCGTTCGTATGCACCTTATGGAAATCGTTATGCCCGTGCCACTCCAACCGCTCGCTCGGCACCCCGATCTCCCGGTTCAGCTTATATATCAGCTTCGGAATACTTCTCGGCAGCTCCGCCCCCGGGTAGCTAATCCCGAATCCCATCGTATCGCAAAGCCGAATCTTCGCCCTTTGCTCCTCCGGAACCTGCTCGCTCATCTCCATCAGGCGCTCCACGAACGGCAGCACAAATCCCTCGATGTCCGCCCGTGTCACGTCCTCCAAGTGACACCTCGGCCGAACCCCAGCCTCGAACGCCGCATCGACAACCTCGCAGTAGCTCTCCATACACTCCTTCCGGCTGCGGAACTTCAGCTTCGCAAAGATATGATAATCCGAGCAGCTCGTAAGCATCCCGCTCTCTTGCAGCCCCGCCTCCTTGACTAACCGAAAGTCGCCCTTGACCGCGCGTATCCAGCCCGTGCACTCCGGATACTTATGCCCCAGCGCCCGGCACTCATCCAACGTCTGCCGGTCGTTCTTCGTATAAAGGAAAAACTCCGTCTGCCGTACCACCCCGTTCGGCCCGCTCAGCTTGCTCAGCAAATCGTATATATGCACCATTTGTTTGATCGTATAGGGCGGCCGCGCCTGCTGACCGTCGCGGAACGTCGTGTCCGTTATCACTATGTCCCGCTCCTTCACCGCCCCGAAATCGAACTTCACCGCCTCCCCGTCGATATACTCGACCGCCGGCCCCGCGAACCGTATCAACGGCGGAAGACTGTGAACGTATATCTCCTCAAGCAGATTCGGCTCCTTCGCATCAACCAACTTGTGCCTTTTCTTCGCCTTACCCATCAAAAAGTCCCTTCACATCTTCCGACACAGCCCACACACTCGGGCATACCGCCCCGTCGAAAGAACCATCTAAAGAGTCTCACGCCGGCGCCAGTTTTGGTCATTTGAACATTCGGATTTTGATATTGTTTAGAATTTCGTGCTTCGGATTTCGAGTTTCTCCGTCCTCAGTCATCTGCCCTCTCTCTTCTGTCTTGCGCTTACTCATCCACATCAACTCCCTGCTTCCTGCAAACATTCGCGATAAACTCAACTGCCCCGCCCACCGTCTCCACCGAAAGCGCCGCATCCTCATCCATCTCTATCCCGAACTCCTCCTCGAACATCGCAACAAGCTCAATCGACTGCACGCTCTCCGCCCCCAAATCAGCCGTAAAATTGTGCTCATTCTTTATCTCGCCCGGGTCCACCCTCAAAACCCGCGCCGTCACCGCCTTAACTCGTTCTTCCACTGTCGCCATAAATACGCTCCTCGTAAATCACTCCAATCGCAATCAGCCCGCCCATCTCCGGGACGGGATGTTTCGCTCATTTGAACATTTGTATTTTGAATTTGTTTCGTGCTCTTGTCCGCCGTCGTTCTGGCGGATCGTATTTCGAATTTGCCCCTATTACCCGTGTAAATCCGTGTCTAAAACCAGAATCGATCATTTCATCATCGCCCGTCGCCCCTTCTTGACCGCCTCATCGCGCTGAGGCGCCGTCATCTCGAATATCGCCTCCCACATCGCCTCTTCCGCATCCGTCCATTCGCGCCCGCGTCGGCTCATCGCCGTCTTCGCCGTCTCGTAGAGCTTCCGCCTCCCGAACCCCTTTGTCACCACCCCCTCAACGAACCACGAAAACGTCGGAATATACTTCGGCAGCGGCTTGCCCGTCGCCATTATTATCGCCATCGCCCCCACGTATGACCCCGTATTCAGCAGCGTCCCGATCGACGTCTTGGTATGGTCCCCAATCAGCGACCCCACCTTCGTCGAGCCTGTATCTATCGCGTTGCGCCCGTCCAACATCACCGACACCGTCGTGTAATCGTTCTTCAAATCGCTGTTCGTCGTCAGCGCCCCCAAGTTCACCCACTCCCCGACGTACGCATGCCCCAAAAAACCGTCGTGATACTTATTCGAGTAACCGTGAATAATCGACTCCTCCACCTCACCCCCGACCCGGCACACGGGCCCGATCGAATTACCCTCCCGGCACTTCGCCCCCAACAGTATCGACCCCTTCCCGATATAGCATGGCCCCTCAATCCTGCTGAATGGCTGTATCTCCGCCCCCTCGTCGATATACACAGGCCCATGCTCCGCATCTATCGCCACCATCGGGTGCACCCGCGCGCCCGCCGCAACATAGACATCCTTTTTGCTCCCCAGAATCTCGCTCGGCTTCTCAACCGTCCCCTCGACTCCGCTTCGCCCCGCCGCCGCAAAGTCCGCCGTTATCTGCTCGGCGTTCGCCAAAATCAAATCCCACGTGTACTCCCACCGCGCCGGCTTGCACCTGACGTTTGCCAGCTTCGCCTTCGCCGCCGCAATAAATCCTTCAATGTCGTCCGCCCCGACCTTGCCCAAATCCCCTTTCCCAATCCTCGCATACACAAAACTGCCTTCCTCATCCACCCCAACCTCGCTCCGCCCCTTCGACACAGCCTCAAGCCCCGCCGCCTTCACCCGCCCATCCACGATAAATAAATCATCCCCGCCTAAAGCCGACATATCATTGACCGGCCCATCAACCTTCGCCCGATACGCCTCCGCCATATACTCCGGCACAAAATACGCAACCGTCTCCGCACCCGCTTTCGCAATCAGCTTCTCCCCGAGCGTTCCAAACCCGCACCTAAGCTCCCAGATAGGCCGGCTCAACGCCAACGGATAAAAATTCCGCCTCCTCTTCTCAGCACTATCAACCAAAACCAGTCGCATACTCACTATTCCCTATTCTACGGCCCAATAGCCTCCCGCCTTGGCAGGAGTCGCGGGATTCTACCAAAGCCCCCGCCCCCCGTCAACTCCGCTTAGCCTCCGCCTCGTCCACTCTGTTTAGCCGTCGCCCCGTCAATTTTGTTTAGCCCGGCCTATCAACTCCGTTTAGCCGTCGCCGGCACGGCGACGTACCCCAACTTATCGCCGTTTCTCGCTCACGGCCCGCCTCAAGGCTGTGTCTCGGCATCAAGCCCGTATCGTACCGCCGCCTCCTGCCGGATATAGTCCATAATCTTCGCAAAGTGCGCCGCCGGCTCGATCCGCTTTCTTCCCGCCCTCCCCTCCGGATACACAATACTCAGTATCTTGTCCGCCTCCCATATCCTCGCTTCGATCTCCAGCTTCACCTTGAAGCCATACTTATCCGCCGCACTGAGCCTCGGCGCCGGATACCGCTGCGCCTGCGCCTCCCAGCAGTCGCTCAGCCCCGGAACAAGCGTCGGCGTCACGTACCCATCATCCAGACCTATATCAAAATTCCTCTTCTTCATATTGACCATATACACCACCTGCCCCGTAAACCATTCCCCCCTGACTCTTTCGGACGCCAATTCCGCCGTTTGCCTCGATTGAACCCTAAGCTCTGCAAGCTCGTGCTCTATCGCCAGCGTCATCGCCTCATCGAACTCGTGCTCGCTGTCCCGCAGGGCGGCAGCCGCGATCCGCGTCCCCACAAGATTCGAAAACGAATCCTCCCACGAAAAAGAAGATGCAAACTCCGGCAGACACCCCACGAACCTGTAGCCGAACCACGTCACAATCTCATGCCACGTCGATGCCGTGTACGCTAAGTATTGCCCCAGCTCCAGCGAGACGTCGCCCGCAATTCTCTCTCGCTCCTCCCGGGGCAAATCCCCCCATCCATTCGGATATTCGATCTGGACAAAATACCGTGAAGGCGCCGGCTTCGACCTGAATGAGAGCTGCGAATCATTCCTCGTCAAACATTCATAAGTCAATCGCGTCAGGTGCTTCGTCCAGTCCGCGGCAATTCTAAGATGAGCTATATCGATCTGCCCTCCCTTGCACGTATATACTATCCCGTTCTTCTCCGTCCCCGCCGATCGATACCCGTGCCGCCCCAGTGCCTGCGGATCCGGAAAGCTCGTGCCCACCGTTGCGCTCGGATAGCATCCAAACCGCATCCTCGGCTCAGCCCCGCCCCCGCACCCAGCCGCCCCAAGCACAACCAACACCAACAAACCAACACCAAATACTCGCACCAACATACTCCTTCTTTCGACAGGATTCCTGCAGAAACCTTGTTTCAACACAGCTTGCCCCGAAGGCTACTACCGCATTTCATAAGTTCTATGACCATTTTGTCATTTCGACCGAGCGAAGCGAGTGGAGACACGTAGCGAAGCGCAGAGCCCGGAACGGAAATCTATCAAAACAGTTACAATCTCTTTGTTTCATACTCGCGCCATTTACGAAACGTTGTACTACGCACCACCCACGCACGCAATCCTACAGGAAATCTCCCCCGCACGCAACCTCCCCTCGCGCCCTCTGCTTGATATGTCCCCCCGC
>Ga0315275_10001221_pt1 | contig 22441 bp, 16 predicted proteins | sample YL17G03_0_MG_FD_205557 | JGI IMG/M metagenome (GOLD analysis project Ga0315275, IMG submission 205557) | Sediment microbial communities from Yellowstone Lake, YNP, Wyoming, USA - YL17G03_0 | ecosystem: Environmental > Aquatic > Freshwater > Lake > Sediment | place: USA: Wyoming | collected...
GTCCGGAGCGGGAGCGTGGTGAACGCGAGGGCCGGGAGCGTGGTGAACGTCCGGAGCGGGAGGGTCGCGAGCCCCGGATGCGCCGGCGGGACGAGGCAGAGCGTCCGCGGGCGGAACGCGAAGAGCAGCCGCGGGCGGAACGCGAAGAGCGGCCGCGCCGAGAGCGTCCCGAGCGACCGAGCAGAGAGGAGCGCGAGCCCAGGCTCCGCCGGGCGCGCGAAGAGAGGCCCCTGAGCGAGCGCGAAGAGGGCATGCGGGACGGGGTGGAGGAGCGTCCACGCCGGGAGCGCGGCGAGCGCCGGGTGCGCGAAGAGCGGCCCCTGAGCGAGCGCGAAGAGGGCATGCGGGACGGGGCGGAGGAGCGTCCACGCCGGGAGCGCGGCGAGCGCCCCGAGCTTCCGGAGCGGGAGCGTCCAGAGCGTCCGGAGCTTCCGGAGCGGGAGCGTCCAGAGCTTCCGGAGCGGGAGCGTCTGCCTCTGGGAGACGAGGTCCCCGTCCAGCGCCCGGAGACCCGTGAGCGTGTGCGCGTCGCACGTGAGGATCGCCGGGGCGAGGGTGCCGAACCGAAGCGCGAGGAGCGCCCGGAGGAGCGCCGCCGTGGCCGCCGCCCGCGCGAGGCTCGCCGACGCGAAGCGGCCCCGGTCGAGACGGCCCCGGCGGAAGTGGGAGCCGGCCTCTTCGCTTCGCTGGAGGCGCCCCCCTTCGCGATCGAGGAGCGGGAATCCTCCCCGCGCCCGACCGAGGAGCCGGCCGCCAAGCCGGAGGCGGCCTACGGGCGCAAGGGCAAACCGAATAAGCGGGCGGCGCGCGCGCCGGTCGGGCTCATCGTGCCGCCCCCGGGCGGCCCGGAGCCGGCCGCCGTGGCCGAGGCTCCGGCAGGCACGCCAGTGCGCCACGGACCGATCCCGGTGGGGGATCTGCTCGCCACGCCGTCGCCGGCGCCGGACGTGCGGATCGTCGAGACTTCAGGGCCCGCCCCGGCAGGCGCGCCTGGGGACCGGTATCGCGTGGCGGAGAGCGACGCGCCGTCCCGCCCGGCGCGGCGCGGGGAGCGCAAGGCGCCCGAGGGGGCGGAGGACACCGGGCCGTAGGCGCTCTGCGGCCCCGGCGTGCTAGAATCGCCGCGTGACCCGGTTCGTCCCTTCCGGCGCGCGGCGATCGGCCGCGCCTTCTCATTTGCAGGCAGCGGACGGGCGGCCGGTGGGGCCGGGCAGCATCTTGCGCCCGGCTCTGCCGGCCGTTCTGTCCGTGTGCGCCGGTCTGCTCGCCCTGGCGAGCGCCGGGACGGCGGCGGCCACCCGTCCGCCGGCGGGGATTCGCCCTGCGGCAGTCGCTTTCGCCGAAGAGCCGCCGCGCCTCGGCAGCGAGCGCGCGATGGGGCTCTACCTCGAAGGTTCGCTGGCCGCCTCTCGCGGCGAGGTGGAAGCCGCCTACCAGGCCTTCTACCACGCGTACCTCATCGAGCCGAGATCGCCGGCCGTCATCACCCATCTGGCCTCGGCCGTCCTGCACCTCGGGGACACCGAGCGCGCCGTGAGCCTGGCGACCGAGGGACTGGCCGTCGACTCCACCGACGCGCGTCTGCACGGGCTGCGGGCCACCGCGCTGACCGCCTCGGGCAACCTCGACGCCGCCCGCTACGACCTGGAGAAGGCCGCCCACTATGATTCCACGGACGCCAATTTCGCCTACCAGCTGGCCCGGGAGTACGAGAGGATCGACCGTCTCGAGGATGCCCGGCGCCTGTATGAGCGCGCCGTCGAGCTCGGCAACGACGATCCGGAGACCCGGCTGCGCCATGCCGTGGTCCTGGGGCGCCTCGGCCGCCACGGCGAGGCCTTGCCGCTGCTCGACGAGGCGGAGAGAAGCGGGGCCGACCTGCCCACTCTGTCCCTGACGCGGGCCTGGATCCTGGACGAGCTGGACCGCCACGCCGAGGCGGTGCCGATCTACGAGCAATTCCTGGCCCTGCATCCCGACGACGTCACCGTCCGGCGCCGCCTGGTCAACGGGCTCATGGCGCTGGGTCGGGACCGGGACGCCCTGCCGCACGCGCGCCTGATGTACGACGCCGGCCCGGGCCTGGCGGAGGGCCGCGTGCTGGCCGGGATCTACCTGCGTCTGCGCCAGCCGGGGCAGGCACGCGACGTGGCGCTCGACCTGCGCCGCCGCTCCCCCGGCGAGCTCGAGGTCGCGGAGTTCACGGTCACGCTGCTGCTGCGCCAAGGCGAGTACGAGGCGGCGGTGGCCGAGGCCGGGCGATTCGCCACGGAGGCTCCGGAGTCGGTTGCAGCCCATCTGCTCCTGGCGATGGCCTTGAGCGGGGCGAAGCGGAGCGGGGAGGCGGAGGCGGCGCTGGCCCGGGCCGAGGCTGTGGCCCCGGACAGCGCGGACGCGCAATTCGCCCTCGGGCGCGCCTACTTCGCGACCGCCAACTACGCCCGCGCGGAGACCCTTTTCAGCCGGGCCCTCTCCCTGGGAGCCGACTCGGCGGCGGCCTGGTACGAGATCGCCGGCGCGCGTGAGCGGCGAGCGGACGTGGACGGTGCCGAGGCGGCCATCCGTCGGGTCGTCGAGCGGCGGCCGGACAGTCCGCAGGCTCTCAATTTCCTCGGCTACCTCTACGCCGACTACAACCGCAACCTGCCGGAAGCCGTGCGGCTCATCCGGCGGGCCCTCGAGCTCGATCCGCGCAACGGATACATCATGGACAGTCTCGGGTGGGCCTACTTCCGGATGGGGGAACTGGACTCGGCGCGGGTGGAACTGGAGCGGGCCCTGGCGACGAGCGGGGAAGACCCCACCATCCTGGAGCACCTGGGCGATGTCCTGACCGCTCTCGACCGGCAGGCGGGCGCCAAGGAGAAGTACCGGCGGGCCCTGGAACTGGGCCCGGAGAACCCCGATGGTCTCCGGGAAAAGCTGCGCCGGTTGCCGTGAGGGCGCCGGAGACTGCCACTGCGGCTTGCCGGGCGCGGTCGGCTCTGGGAACATCACCCGGCTTCCGGCCCTGGGGGCCGGCCATCGCAACTGATGTCCGGGCATCGAATTCCGACGACGGAGTGGGGGCCGGCGGGCCCGGAGCCGGCAATCCGCTCGGTGGCGTCGATACAAACCGGAACCGGAGCGCGCGCCGAGGCGTAAGCACATGGTGGAAGAGGCCCTAGGTGGGCACTGAACCGCGGTCCGAAGAGCGACAGGTCATCTCGCTGTCCGACGAGGACCTCATGGCCGAGGCCGCGGAGGGGAACGAGCGGGCTTTCACCGAACTCGTGAATCGGTACAAGTCCCGTGTCGTGAACCTGGTGAGCCGGCTGCTCAACGACCGGGAGGCCTCGGACGACATCTGCCAAGAGGTGTTCGTCCGCGTCTTCCTGCACCGCAAGAACTACCGCCGCGGGGCCAAGTTCTCGACGTGGCTGTTCACCATCGCCGCCAACCTGGCGAAGAACGAGATCCGCCGGCGCAAGCGGCGCCGCAACTGGACCAGCCTCGACGAGATGCAGGAGACGCTGCACGACTCCAGCTTGCAGCTCATGGATCCGCGCGCGAACCGGGAAGGGGACGTGGAGGTCCGGCAGCTGCAGGGCGTCGTAGGAGCCGTCATCGCCACCCTGCCGGAGAGGTACCGGTCGGCCCTCGTGCTCCGGGATATCGAGGGCCTGGCTTACGAGGACATCGCCCAGGTTCTCCGCATCCCGGGCGGGACCGTGCGCTCGCGCATCAACCGGGCGCGCCTGATGCTGAAGAAGAAACTGGAGCCGATGCTCCGCCGGGAAGAGCTCACATGATCCGTTGCTCACGCGTCGAAAGTCTGTTCTCCGCCTGCTGGGAAGACGAGCTGTCGGTGGCCGAGCGGGAAGCGCTCGAGGCCCACTTCGGGGCTTGCCCCGCGTGCCGTGGCTCGTACGACGGGTTCGTGCGCGGCATGGAGGCCGTGCAAGCGCTGCCCCGGCTGGAGGCGGAGCCCGGGTTCGCCGAGACCGTGCTGGCGCGGGTACGGGCTGCGGAGCGCGCCCCGGCGGTCCGCCGGGCGCTGCGGCGGTCGGCGCCGGCTTGGATCGGGGGGTGGGAGTGGGGCTGGCGTCCTGCGCTGGCCGCCGCGACGCTGGCGGTGGTGGTCGGCGTGGGCGCGTACTCGATCAGGAATTCGGGTCAAGCCCCGAGCGGCCCGCAGCTCGCGAGGTCGACGCCGGGCACGGCGCCGGTGGCCGGCGCGCCTGGCCTCAAGGTGCTGGCAGCGCGCCCTGACGAGCCGGCGGCGGAGTCCGCCGGCCGTATCGCCGCGGTCCCGCCGACGGCCGCGCCCGGGAGCGCTGCCGCTGTGGCGCGGGGCTTGGCGGCGACGCCAAGGCGCGACGCCACGGGGGCGACCCGCCCGCGGGCCAACGCCCTCGCTGCGGGCCCGAACGGAGCGCTCGCCGCTCGTCTGGGTGACGAGGCCGCAGTGGTCCCAGACAGCCTCTTCGACCACGCCTACGATCTGGAGTTCGCGCTCGACCCGGTCCATCTGCGCCGGGTGCCCGGCGAGCAGAAGCTGCGGCCCGCGCGGCCGGTGCCTGCTGCCGAGGACGGGCGCAAGGCCTCCATCACCTTCTAGGAGCCGTGCCGGTGCGTCGCCGTCCCCCTGCCTCGGCCCGTCGGGGTGGAGCCATGCGAGCCGGCTGCGCTTGCCTCGCCGGGCTGCTCGCGCTCGCCGGCGGTGCGATCGCGCCGCGACCCCCGGGCGCCGGCGCCGCCCAGTCCCCGAGCCGCGCGCCGACGCGCCTGGCGGCCTCGCCCGCCGCGCTTCCCGCCGAGTTGGACCCGATCATCCGCCGCGTGCGCCAGTCGGTGGTGCGCGTCCTCGCCATCCACCCGCGCATCGAGCCCGAAGACCAGGCCCTGGGCGAACCGGCACGCCGGCGCGCACAGGTCGCCTCCGGCGTCATGCTCGACGGCCAGGGCCACCTGGTGACCACGGCGCGGGCGGTGGCCGGCTGCATCGCCATCCAGGTGCGCACCCCCGACGGGCGCGAGGTGGCGGGCAATCTGCTCGGGCTCGATCCGGTCACCGACCTCGCCCTAGTGCGCATCCCCGCCGGCCTCGTGCCCCCTCTGCCTCTGGCGCCGGCCGGGGCCGTCCAGATCGGAGCCCGGGTCATCACGGTGGCGCAGTCGTACGGTTCGCTGCCCACGCAGGACGTGGGCCGGATCACCTGGCGCTACGACGAGCCGCGCGCCTCGCTCATCCAGCTGACCAACGTGATCTACCCGGGCAACTCCGGGGGAGCGGCCGTGGACGAGCGCGGCCGGCTCCTGGGGGTGGTCGTCGGAGGCCTGGGAGATGTGCAGGCGGCCGACTCGCTGGCGGCGAGCGCCAGCGCCCGCGGCAGCACCTTCGCCGTGCCGGTGGGCGACCTGGTCACCCTGGTGGACGAGATGCGCCGCTTCGGCGGTGTGCGGCGCGGCTTCCTGGGTGTGAGCATCCAGCAGGGGCTCATCGAGGATCCCGAGCACCCGGACGCGCCCGCGGCCATCGGCGTGCAGGTGTCGGACGTCGTGGCGGGGGGGCCCGCCTGGCAGGCCGGCTTGCGGCCCGGCGATCTGGTCGTCGCCGTCAACGGCGTCGAGGTGAACTCGCCCGACGAGCTGATGCGCCGGATCACGACGATGAGCCCCGGGGCGGCGGCCGAGCTGCTCTGGCTGCGCGCCGACCAGGAGCACCGCGCCCGCGTGCTGCTGGGCAGCACCCCGGACAGCGTCATCGCCGCCACCCTGGAGAGCGCCCGCGCGCCTTCGGGGGCGCGGCGCCAGGAGATAGAGGCCGAGATGCAGCGGCTGCAGCGCGAGCTGCGGGGTCTCGGCGCGCCACCCCCCGACTCCTCGCTCCGGCGCTGAGGGCGGGCCGCCCCGGCCGCGGCTGCGAGTCCCCGATCGCCGTTTTCTCCCTCCCCCTGCCGGTGGTAGCGTCCAGCCCGTGACCGCCCTCCAGAGCCTCACCGTGCGCTCGGCCTCGGGAGCCTACCGCGTCCTCGTCGGGCCGGGATTGCTCGACCGCCTCGGGCGCCTGATGAGGGCCTCAGGCCTCGGCGCCCGCGCCGTGGTGGTCAGCGATGCCACCGTCGCCGCGCTCTACGCGCCGCGCGTCCTGACGGCGCTGCGCCGCGCCGGCCTCGCTGCGAGCCTCGTCGTGTTCCCGCCCGGAGAGCGCTCCAAGACTTTGCGCACCGCTGGGGGCCTCTACGCTCATTTCGCCGACCTCGGCGTGGACCGCGAGACCTGCGTGGTGGCCCTGGGCGGGGGAGTGGCGGGCGACCTGGCGGGTTTCGTGGCCGCCACCTACCTGCGCGGGCTGCCCCTCGTCCAGGTCCCGACCACGCTGCTCGCCCAAGCCGACTCGGCCATCGGCGGGAAGACCGGTGTGGACCTGCCGGCGGGCAAGAATCTGGTCGGGGCGTTCCACGCGCCCCGGCTGGTGGTCATCGACCCGCGCACGCTCGCGACCCTGCCGGTGCGCCATCTGCGCTCCGGCTTGGCGGAGGTGATCAAGGTGGGGATGGCCCTCGATGCACGCCTCTTCGGCCGGCTCGAGCGCCACGCCGAGGCGATCCTGGCGCTCGCCCCCGGGCCGCTGCACGCCGCGCTATGGGGCGCAGTGCGGGCCAAGGCGCGACTCGTCCAGGCGGACGAGCGCGACCGGGGGCGGCGGCGGCTGCTCAACTACGGTCACACGGTGGGCCACGCCCTCGAGGCCGCCGGCACCTACCGCCGGTGGCTGCACGGCGAGGCGGTGGCGCTCGGGATGCGGGCGGCCGCCCGGGTGTCTGTCCAGGCTGGGTTGCTGGACGAGGCGGCCGAGGCGCGCCAGGCTGCGCTGCTGGCGCGCTTCGGCCTGGCCCGGAGCTGGCCCCGGGTCTCCATCCGTAATCTTTTGCCGTACTTGGAGTTAGACAAGAAGCGTTCGGGGCGCGGACTGGCGTTCGTGTTGACGGCGGGGGTGGGGGTTGCTAGGGTCCGCCAGAACTTGTCCCGCGAGGCGCTGGTGCGGGCCCTGCGAAGTCTGGGGGCCGAGCCCTAGGGAGACCCCGGCATGACGCGCATCCTCGTCCTCAACGGGCCGAACCTGAACCTGCTGGGCAGCCGCGAGCCGGAGATCTACGGCAAGACCACGCTCGCCGAGATCGAGGGCAGGTTGCGGCAGGTGGCGGCCGAACTTGGCGTCGAGGTGGAGTGCGTGCAGTCCAATCACGAGGGCGCGCTCCTCGATGCGCTGCACGCCGCCCGCGGGCGCTTCGCGGGGGTGCTCTTCAACCCGGGCGCCCTCACGCATACCAGCCTGGCCCTCTACGACGGGCTCGCCGGCGTCGGGCTGCCGGCAGTCGAGGTTCACCTCAGCAACCCCGCGGCGCGCGAGGAGTACCGCCGCCACTCGTGGACGGCGCGCGCGGCGGTGGGTAGCGTGGCCGGCTTCGGGCCCCGCTCGTACGAGTGGGGGCTGCGGGCCTTGGCGGCCCATCTGCGCGACGCCGGGCGCTGATCCCGGTAGCGGCGGGGGGGCCCCGGGGACACCCGGGCCGGCATTCGGAAAGGCCTTCGCAAGAGACGACATGGCAACGACCGCAGACTTCCGCAACGGCTTGTCCCTCGAGTTCGAGGGGCAGCTCTATCGTATCGTCGAGTTCCAGCACGTGAAGCCCGGCAAGGGCGGGGCCTTCGTGCGCACCAAGCTCAAGAACCTGCTCACCGGGCAGATCATCGACCGCACCTGGAACGCCGGGGAGAAGGTCACCGAGGCCGAGGTGCGCGACGAATCCGTCCAGTTCCTCTACGAGGCGGGCGGCACGCTGCACTTCATGAACACGGAGACCTTCGACCAGTTCGAACTGCCCAAGGAGACCCTGGGTGGCGGGGAGGCCTACCTCAAGGAGGGGATGGTCATCTCGCTGGTCACCCACCAGGGGCGCCCCCTCACCGCCGAGCTGCCGTACTTCGTCGAGCTGGCGGTGAAGGAGGCGGAACCCGGCGTGCGGGGCAACACCGTATCCAACCTGTACAAGTCCGCGACCCTCGAGACCGGGACTGTGGTCCAGGTGCCGCTGTTCATCCAGGAGGGGGACGTGGTTAAAGTGGACACTCGAACCGGCCGATATGTAGAGCGGGTGAGCCGCTAGGGGCGCGCCTTGGACATCGACGAGATTCGCAAGCTGATCCGGCTCGTCAAACGCACTGGAATCGGCGAGTTGGAGGTGACCGAGGGCGGGCGGACCGTCCGCATCTCGGCCTGGCATCCTGCCCCTGGGCCCGCGGCCCCGGTCGTGGTGCCGGCGACGCCGGCCCCGGCCCCTGCCGCGCCGCCGGCCGCCGCCCCGGCTTCGGCCGAGGACCGGTTGGTCAAGGTCGTCTCACCCATGGTCGGCACGTTCTACCGGGCGCCTGCGCCCGATGCCGACCCCTACGTCGAGGTGGGGGACCGCATCGACGCGGGCCAGACCGTGTGCATCATCGAGGCCATGAAGCTGATGAACGAGATCGAGTCCGAGGTGCGCGGACGCGTGGCCAAGATCGCGGTCGAGAACGGGCAGCCCGTCGAGTACGGGCAGGTTCTTTTCCTGATCGATCCGCAGGGCTAGCCCGCCGGCCGGGCGTGGCGCCTCGCGGATCGGGCGAGGCGCCGGATGAACCTCAGAGCACTCCTCGAGACCATGATGGGGACGCGCGCGTCCGACCTGCACGTGAAGGTCGGCAGCCCGCCCCTGATCCGCGTCGACGGCAACCTCTTCGGCATCGACGGTGTCGGCATCCCGATCAACGAGGACCTCGAGGCCTGGCTGGACCAGATGCTCACGCCCCGCCAGCGCGGCGAGTTCGACACGCACCGCGAAGTGGATTTCTCCTTCGGCGTGCCGGGGATGGCGCGCTTCCGCGCCAACGTCTTCCAGCAGCGCGGCACGCTCGCCATGGCCTTCCGCCATATCCCGGTCGAGATCCCGCCGTTCGAGGACCTGGGGTTGCCGCTGTCGGTGCGCAATCAGGCCTTCCTGCCGCGCGGCCTGGTGCTGGTGACCGGGCCCACCGGGGTGGGCAAGTCCACCACGCTGGCCGCCCTGGTGGACGCGGTCAACCGGGAGATGGCCAAGAACATCATCACCATCGAGGACCCCATCGAGTTCCTGCACCGCGACCGCATGTCCTGCATCCACCAGCGCGAGGTGGGGGTGGACACGCACACCTTCGTCGACGGGCTGCGCCACATCCTGCGCCAGGACCCCGACGTCATCCTGGTGGGCGAGATCCGCGACCGGGTGACGATGGAGACGGTGCTCATGGCGGCCGACACCGGGCACCTGGTGCTCACCACCCTGCACACCACCGACGCCGTGCAGACCGTGCAGCGCATCCTGTCGTTCTTCCCGCCGCACCAGCACGACGAGATCCGCCGCTCCATGGCCAGCAACCTCAAGGCGGTCATCTGCCAGCGGCTGGTTCCGAAGCTCGGCACCGGGCGCGTGGTGGCCGTCGAGGTTCTGGTCAGCACGCCGACCGTGCAGGAGATCCTGCTCAACCCCGAAAAGACGCACACGCTGCGGCAGGTCATCCAGGATGGCGTGACCCAGTACGGCATGCAGACCTTCGACCAGTCGGTGATGTCGCTGTTCAAGGGCGGCCTCGTCAGCGAGGAGGAAGCCCTGCGCCACTGCACCAACGCGAGCGAGTTCCAGCTGCACCTCAAGGGTATCCAGGCCACCTCCGACCGGCGCTGGCAGCCGGTGGAGCGCGGCATGCTCGAGCACAACACGCGCCCGACGTCGGCCGGCCTGGACGGCGGCGACTGGCAGATGCGGGAGTAGGCCCGCCGGAGCGCGCCCCCGCCCCCCCGTCGCGCGGCCCGCCTTGCCGCCGGGCGCTGCTGCCCCTAGAATGCCGCCCTGCGTCGCCCGCAGACGCCGGGGCGGCGCCGCGGCGGCCGCCCCGCGGCCCGCCTGGGCCTCGGCGTCGCGGCGGACCCCTTGTTCAAGAAAGTCCTGATCGCCAACCGGGGCGAGATCGCCCTGCGCATCCTCCGCGCCTGCCGGGAACTGGGCATCCAGCCGGTGGCCGTCTACTCGGAGGCGGACCGCGACTCGCTGCACGTGCGCCTCGCCGACGAGGCCGTCTGCATCGGGCCTCCCCCGGGGTCGCAGTCCTACCTGCACATCCCGCGCATCCTGGCCGCTGCCGAGATCACCGGCGCCCAGGCCGTGCACCCCGGTTACGGCTTCCTGGCCGAGAATCCGCAGTTCGCCGAGGCCTGCGAGTCGAGCGGCTTCACCTTCATCGGCCCGTCTGCCGAGACCATCCGCAAGATGGGCGACAAGGCCGAGGCGCGGCGGCTGATGAAGCTGGCGGGCCTGCCGGTGATCGAGGGCAGCGAGGGGACGATCGAGGACGAGGACGAAGCGCTGGCGGTGGCGCGGCGCATCGGCTTTCCGGTGATGATCAAGGCGGCGGCCGGCGGCGGTGGGCGCGGCATGCGCCTGGCCAGCGACGAGCAGTCCTTCCGCACCGGCTTCAAGATCGCGCGCGCCGAGGCCGAGGCGGCGTTCGGCAACGGCGCGCTATACGTCGAGAAGCGGGTGGCCAAGCCGCGCCACATCGAGTTCCAGCTGCTCGGCGACGCGCAGGGCAACATCGTCCACCTCGGCGAGCGCGAGTGCTCCGTGCAGCGCAACAACCAGAAGCTCATCGAGGAGAGCCCGTCGGCGGCGGTGAGCGAGGAGGTGCGCCAGCGGGTGGGGGCGATGGCGGTGGGCGGCGCCAAGGCCATCGGCTACCACTCGGTGGGGACCATGGAGTTCCTCATGGACCCCGAGGGGCGCTTCTACTTCATGGAGATGAACACGCGCATCCAGGTGGAGCACCCGGTCACCGAGGAGGTCACCGGTCTCGACCTGGTCAAGGAGCAGATCCGCGTGGCCGCCGGCGAGCCGCTGACGCTCACCCAGGAGGACGTGGTGCTGCGCGGCCACGCCATCGAGTGCCGGATCAATGCCGAGGACCCGGACAAGAACTTCCGCCCTACGCCGGGCACGATCACCTACTGGTACAAGCCCGGCGGCCCGGGCGTGCGCGTCGACTCGCACGTCTACCAGGGCTATCAGGTGCCGCCGCACTACGACTCGCTGCTCGCCAAGATCGTGACCCGCGGCAAGGACCGCGAGGAGGCGCGGCGGCGCATGGTGCTGGCCCTGGAGGAGGTCATCATCGAGGGCGTCTCGTCGACCGTGCCGTTCCACCTCAAGGCCCTGCAGGAGCCGCGCTTCATCCGCGGCGACCTCGACACCGGCATCGTGGCCGCCTGGTTCGCGGAGTGGGCCAAAGCGCCGGCGGCCGGGCCGGCGGCCTGAGAGCGGGGCGGGTGGTGGGGCGCCCCGTGCCGGAGCGGCCGGTCCGCATCCGGCTCCACCCCGTGCCGCCGGCGCGCGAGCCCCGGCCGCGGACGCCGCCCGAGGCCGGGCTCTCTCTCTCTCCGGCCAGCCGCGGCCCGGCCTACGCCGCGGTGCTGATCGACGTGCTGCGCACCACCAGCACGCTGGCCCACGCCTTCGCCGCCGGGGCGCGAGAGGCGCAGTTCTTCGCCGAGCCGGAGCTGGCCCGCGCCGCCCAGGCGCACGCGCGCCGGCCGTTCCTGCTGTGCGGCGAGCGCGAGGGCCTGCGCATCCGCGGCTTCGACCTCGGCAACTCGCCCTTCGAGTACCCGCCCGAGCGCGTGCGCGGCGCCACGCTGCTCTTCGCCTCGACCAACGGCTCCCTCGCTTTCCTGGCGACGCACGATGCCGCCGCGCAGTGGGCGGCGGCGTTCGTCAATCTGGACGCGGCGGTGCGGGCCGCCGCGGCGTGGCTCGCGGGGCGCGACCCGGGGGCCGCGGAACTGCCCTTGGAAGAGGAACAGGCCGACCTGCACGTGGTCTGCGCGGGCAAGCTGGGCGAGCCGGCGGAGGAGGACACGGCGTGTGGGGCGCTCTTCGTCCTGCGGCTCATGCAGCGGCTGGCCGAGGCCGGTCGGGACGCGGAGGTGAGGGCGGACGGCGGAGCCCTATCCCTGGCGCCGGAGAGCGAGGCGGAGACCCGGCGCCGGGTGACGGAGTCGGCCCACGGCCGCTACCTGGCGACCCTGGGCCCGAGCTTCGTGGCGGACGTGGAGGCCTGCGCGCGCTGGGACGTGGTGGATCTGGCGCCGGCCGGGCGCGGCGCGCGGCTGCGGGCCTGAGGCGGGGCGGCGCGGACGAGACGCGGCTGCGAGGGGTCTTGCAGCCGGCTCTAGGGAGTCAGCTCGACCTCGACGCGCACGGTGAGCGGCTCGCCTCCCGGCTCGACCCGGACGAGGCGCGGCGCGATCCACGTGCGCCCGCCCCTCTCCGTCTCGCGCGCCCGCACCAGGAAGATGCCGACCGGCGAATCCAGCTCGCCGCGCGCGTCGCGGTCGAGCATCACGGTGCGCCGGAAGCCCTCGCGCGCATCCTCCGGCCGCGAGATCCAATCCATCTCCAGGCGCTGGCCGACCGTGGCCGGCACCGACACCAGCACCCGCACGCGGCGGCGCGCCAGGCCGTCCCAGGTGGGCAGGTCGACTTCCACCGGCATCGCCCCGGCCCGCAGCGGCAGGGCGGAGAGCTTGCGGTAGAGGCCCTCCGGCCCGGTCACCACCAGGTCCACGCGCGACCCCTGCTCCAGACCGCGCAGGGTGAACAGGCCGCGATCGTCGCTGCGGGCCTCGGCGATGGGGACCTGGTCCTGGTGGTGGAAGACCTCGACGCGGGCGCCGACCAGCGGGCCGCCGCCGCGGCGGTAAGCGCGTCCCTCGATGATCGCTTGCCGCGTGAGGGCCAGCTCCACGGCCGCGCGGTCGTTGCCGGTGGCGAGGGCGGCGCGGACACAGGCGCGCGCCGGGGCCAGCGCTGGCGGCAGGGACTCCGGCACCGCCGTCACTTCGTAGACGCCGGACGGCAGCCCCTCAGCCGCGAAGCGGCCGCGTTCGTCGGTGCGGGTCAGGCGACGGAGCGGGCGCGGCGAGCCGGCCCTCCCAGAGATGGCGACCAGCAGATCGCCGACCCGCGTCACCGAGACCCAGACGCGTGCCGCCGGGCTGGCGTCCGCCTCGTGCACGACGGTGCCGGTGAGCGTCCCGGCCAGCGCCGGCGGCAGGGTGGAGGCGGCGAGCATCCAGGCCAGCGCCAAGGCGGACGCGGCTCTGGCCCATGAGTACGAGAAGCGCATGTCGATCCCTCGGGCGGGCAGGTGGATGCGGTCGTCCTGCTTCGGTTATCGGCACTCCAGCCCTAGGGGTTGAGGGCCGGCCGGGAGCGCGCGGGCGACCCTTCGGGGTGGCCGGGGGGATCAGGGGTGACGAAGCCCAGCACCTGATCGCGCCACACGAGCCGGGGTTGCCGGCGCAATCCGAGAGCCTGCATGCGCCGCCCGGCGGGGCCGCTCGGCCCCAGGACCCAGGCGCGCCCGCGCTGCCGGACCACGGCGACGAGATGCCGCGGCGACAACAGGGCTGCGGCACGGGCGTGCGGCTCGGCAAACTCGAGCTCGCGCGGCACCTCGAAGAGCCACACGCGCTCGCCCAGGTAGAAGGGCAGGCCGGCGTTGACGCGCGCGTGCTCCACGATGGGCTCCCCCTCCCGGGGTTCGGCGGCCAGGGCGGCGCTCTGCCCCTCGTGGGCGGGCAGGAGGGCCGAGACGCAGGGTCGGGGGGGCGACGGTGCCGGATCTTGGAGTCGCGTCCAGCGCCTCCTACCGGCGATGCAGGCGATGGAGGAGGTAGGCCGCCCAGCCCCCGAAGACGCAGACGGGGGCCCAACCCGCCGCCCACGGCGCCAGCAGCCCGCCGTCGCCGAGCGCCTCGCACATGCGCATGACCCCGAAGTAGGCGAACGCGATGCTCACCGACAGGCCGAACGACAGCGCCGGGGTGGGATGGCGGGCCTGCATGGCGAGGACGCAGCCGATGATGCCGACGATGAGGTTGGCGAGCGGGAAAGCGAGCTTGACGTGCAGATCGACGCGGTAGCGCGTCAGCTCGGCGCCGTGCGGCCCGGCCCGCCGCAGGAAGCGCCGCAGGTCGAAGTAGCCGAGCTGGTCGGGGTCGTCGGGCGGCGAGCCGAACTGCTCCGGTCCCTCCGCCGCCACCAGGCGCAGGCGCTCGAAGCTGCGCGAGCGCTCGGTGCCGTCCGGCTGGAAGCGGCGCTCGGTGCCCTGGCGCAGGAGCCACGCGTCGCCCTTCCACTCGCCGACGCGGGCGTCGACGCGGCGCCGCAGGCGGCCGCCTTCATAGTTGTAGATGCTCACGTCGTGCATGCGCCGTTCGGGCACCAGGTAGAGCCGCACCACGTACACGTAACCGCCGCGTCCGCGCACCGTGACGTCGGTGCGCTCGGCCTCGGGGGCGGGGGGGATCTTGTCGATCTCCCGCTCCAGGATGCGCTCCCGGCGCGTCGTGGCCTGCGGTACGACCAGCTCGCCCAGCACGAACGAGGCCGCCGAGGCCAGGGTGGCCACGAGGAGGACCGGCAGCGCGACGCGCGCCAGGCTCGCGCCGGAGGTGACGATGGCGGAGAGCTCGTGGAAGCGGGCCATCTGGCCGAGCGTGAGGAAGGTGGCCATGAGCAGGGCCACCGGCAGCATCATCACGATCACGTACGGCGTCTTCCAGGCGAAGTAGCGGGTCACCGCCCAGAAGGCGGCGTCGTGGTCGAGGAAGCGGTTGAGCTTCTCGATGAAGTCCACCACGAGGAAGATGGAGATGAACGCCAGCAGGGCCAGGAGCAGCGCGGGGAGGTACTGGCGGAGCACGTAGCGGTCGAAGATCCTCACGCGCCGCTCCTCGCGGACAAGACGGGGGACGCGGCGGGCGGGCCCGGCGCCGCCGCGGCCGGCCGCTGTCGCCAGCCCTGCCAGCGCGCGTCGCAGGCGGCCGCCGTCCATGCGACTCCGAGGATCCCCAGCACCAGGTTGGGCAGCCACATGGCGAGCGCCGGTGGCAGCAAGAGGCGCTCGGCCAGGCCCTCGCCGGCCACCAGGCAGATGAAGTAGAAGAGGAAGAACGCCAGGCTCAGGAATCCCACCGTCAGCCCGCCCCGCCGCACGCGCACCCCGAGGGGCGCGCCCACCAGTACGAAGACCACGCACGCGAAAGCCAGAGAGTACTTCTTGTGGACCTCGACTTCGAGTTGCGCGATGCGCCGCCGGTAGGTGTCGGTCTCGAGCCGGGACAGCGCCAGCTCCGTCCGGACGCCCGAGGGGAGCGAGGCCGCGTCGAGGCGGCCGGCGGGGTCGGCCAGGCCCCGCAACGCGAGCCACCACCCGGCCGGTCCGCTGCGGCCCTCGATCCAGGGGAGGAACCCGGGGTCGAGGCCGAAGGCCTGGAGGCGGTCCGTGAGGCGGGTGCGGGCGTCGGCCAGCTGCCGCCGCGAGTAGCTGATCTCCTTCCGCAGCTGGGCGGTGGTCATCTCGCGTTCGGACCGGCTCTGCCGCACCTGGCGCTCGAGCATCTCGCCGGCCCCGGCCACGTTGATCACGTGCGTGTCGAAGCGCATGACCCGGTAGGTTCCCGGCTCGGCGGCGTCGGTCGGCTCCTGGTGCAGCTCGCCATCGCGCAGGGTGAGGACGGCCGTCTGCCCGTCCGGGCTGTACCCCAGATGCCCCTGTCGGGCCACGATCAGGGTGGGGGAGACCCCCTCCTGGAACTCCAGGATCGAGACCCCCCACATCCGGTTGGCTCGCGCATCCAGGCTGTCCACCAGGAGCCGGATGCCGGGAAAATCGCTGTTGAAGACCCCCTCCCGGAGGCGGACCGTGGGGCGCTTGCGGCCTATGTCGGCCAGCAGGTTGGCATAGGCGTGGTTCGTCTCGGGCAGGACGAAGGTATTGAAATAGGCCAGCCCCAGGCTCAGCGCGAGGGCGGCGGCCAAGGGTACCAGGATGATGCGGAAGAGGTTGATTCCACTGGACTTGAGAGCGACGATCTCGAAGTCCTGGCTCATCCTCCCGAAAGTGATGAGGGAGGCGACCAGCACCCCGCAGGGCACCGCCAGGGCGGACATCCAGCCCAGGCCGAAGAGGAAGATCTGGCCGACCGCCCAGAGGGGGACGCCCCGCTTGAGCCAGAGGTCCAGATAGTCCACCAGGAGGTCCACCTGAAGCGTGCCGGTGACGACCCCGAAACCCAGGAACCAGGGAACCAGCGACTGGCGCAGGACGTACAACCGTAGTGTGCGCACGGGCTTGAAGTTACACCCTGGGCCACTGGCCGGCCAGAGCCCCGTTGCGCGGTCCGGACCACACTTTGACCATGGCACGTCCCCGTTGGTTGGGCAGAGCCCGCGAGTCGCCTCCTATGCGCCTTAGCTTTGGCATTGCCCTCCTTGTGCTGGCCGCGCTGGCCAGCGGCCTGCTCCTGCCCGGTGCGCCGGCGTGGGGCCAGGCTGCCTCGCCGGGCCCGGCGCCACCGCCCGCGGCCGCCCCGCCGCCGCGCGGCGACTCACCATACATCCTATGGACGCCGTGGATCTCCGGGCTCAATCTGCCGCGCAACTTCCTCGACGATCAGCTGTTCGGCTTCGACTACCCCGCCGGCGCCCTGCAACTGCCCCTCGACGCCCGCACGCTGCAGGTCGAGGTGGATGCGGCGCAAGGGCTGATCACCACCGGGGTGTCGGCCGCCGACGTGCCGCTCGGCCCGGAGCGCTCCGAGCCGCTCGCAGATTATGCGTCCCGGCTCACCGCCGCCAGCCTGCGCCGGCAGTGGGTGACCGCCGCGCGCGCCCGCATCAACCAGGCGCCGGTGGAATCGGCGATCGACACGCGCCCCGGCTTTTCCATCGCCCTGCCGGTGGAACTGCCCAAGGCGATGCGCAGCTTCCTGGGCGACAGCCCGCCGGCGCTCAACGTCAGCGGTTCGGAGCGCATCAGCATCGCGGGCCGCAGCAACTGGACGAACCAGCAGAGCGTCTACGGCCGCTCGCAGTCCATCTTCCCGCAGCTCGACATGCGGCAGGACCTCGACATCAACATCATCGGCACGCTCGGCGACAAGGTGTCGGTGGACGTGGCGCAGTTCTCGGGTGTGCAGACGCCGCTCACCAACCGCATCGCCCTGAGCTTCTCCGGCGAAGACGACGAGATCCTGCGCAAGCTCGACCTCGGCAACACCAACCTCAGCCTGCCGGGCACCCAGTACGTCTCCTACAGCGGCCGCAACGACGGTCTGTTCGGCGTGCACGCCCAGGGGCGCCTGGGCGGCACCGACCTGACGGTGATCGCCTCGCGACAGGAGGCGCGCAGCGAGCGCACGCAGTTCACGGGCAGCACCCAGACGCGCACCACCAGCATCGAGGACTGGCAGTACATCCAGCGCACCTACTTCCTGCTGCAGCTGCCCGATTCGCTGGTCGACGCCAACGGCGACGTGCGCCCGGACGCCCCCAAGCTGAACGACCTGGCGAGCATCGAGGTGTACCTCGACGACCGCATCAGCCAGGACCTGGGCGCCGAGAAGGCCGGGTTCGCCGAGGTGGCGGATCCGCGGGCCGATGGCCTGCCGGCGGGCGCCCCACGGGGCGCGGCGCTGTTCGGCAAGTTCGACCGCAAGGAACCGATCAAGGATTTCACGGTGCGCCGCGACCTGTTCGGCGAGCACATGCCCGTGCTCGTGCTGGCCACCGCCTTGCCCGACAACGCCACCCTGGCCGTGGCCTTCCGCGATTCGCGCGGGCAGGTGGGAGTGACCGACGCCGACACCCTGCGCCTCAAGCTCATCAAGGCGCCGCTCGAGCTGCTCAACTCCGACTCGACGAACACGGCGCGCTTCACGGAGGACCAGCGGGTCAGCCCGTTCGCGCCGACCCGCGAGTACGAGCTGCGCAACTTCTACAGCCTGGGGGGGCGCGACCTCGACTCCAAGACGGCCAAGATCCAGGTGCGCAAGATCTCCGGCGGCGGGCAGCGCGAGTACCTGGAACAGTTCACCGACCCGACCACCGGGGAGAACATCACCTACCTGGAGGTCACGGGCGTCGACCTGCTCAACCAGTCGCAGGGCGGCACGGCGCAGCCCGGCCAGGACGGCAGCCTCGACCGCTTCGGCGACCAGAGCCTGGTGGACTGGAGCAACGGCATCCTCTACTTCCCCGACCTGCGGCCGTTCGCGCCGCGCCTCGACCGGCCGGGCGACAAGTACTTCTACAAGACGCGCGTCGCCCCCCTGGGCCTGGCGCCGCGGCGCCGCAGTTTCACCCTCGACGCGGCGCAGCCGGACGACATCCGGGGCAACGACGCGCCCTACATGGTGCGCAGCCTGCAGGAGCAGAAGGACGCCAAGCGCTTCTACATCTACGCCGAATTCTCCTCGCTCTCGGGCTCGAACCTCATCTACCTGCGCAACACGCCGGTCGTAGAGGGCTCCGAGATCGTCAGTGTCAACGGCGAGACCCTGGTGCGCGAGCGCGACTACCGCATCAACTACCTGAGCGGCTCGGTCGAGCTGCTGTCGCCCAAGGCGCGCGAGGCCGGCTCGGCCCTGTCGGTGGACTACTCGTACGCGCCGCTGTTCGCCACCGCCGACAAGACGCTGATCGGCGGCGCCGTCAAGGTGCTCGACACGGAGGACCTGTCGCTGGGCGGCGCCTTCCTCTACGAGGCGCGCGGGGTCCAGGAGAAGCGCCCGCGCGCCGGGGAGGAGCCGGCGCGCACGGTGATCGGGGACATCAACGGGCGCATCAGGCTCGAGCCGCGGTTCATGAGCGCGATGGTCAACGCGCTGCCGTTCTACCGCGCCAGCAACGTCGGCTCGCGCCTCGAGGTCACCGCCGAGACCGGCTACTCGATCCCCAACCCGAACACCAAGAACGAGCTCTACCTGGACGACTTCGAGGGGGCGCGCAGCTCGAACACCGCGGCCATGGACGCGCGCGCGTGGGTCTGGGCGGCGCCGCCCAACGTGCGCGTCGGCGCCTTCGAGGACTCCGTCAGCCGCTACCGGGACAACGCCCAACTCCTGTGGTTCAACCCCTACAACGTCATCAAGCAGAAGGATCTGCGGCCCAACCTGACGCGCGCCGAGGACAGCCAGGCCTCGGTCAACGTGCTGTCCTGGTGGGTACCTCGCCCGTGGAGCGGGGCGGTGCACGACTCGCTGTGGGTGGGACTGACGCAGACCCTCGACGCGGACGGCGTCGATCTGTCGCGCAGCCAGTTCATCGATCTTTGGCTGAACGACTTCCGCGACTTCGAGCTGCTGCGGCGCCCAGGCGTCAAGCTGCACATCGACGTCGGCCTGGTGGGCGAGGACCAGCAGCGGCGGCCCGACGAGCGGCCGAACCAGGTGCCGGATACGGAGGACCTGCCGCCGCCCGACCGCCAGCTCACCCCCGAAGAGGACATCGGGCTCGACGCCGTGGCCGACCTCAGCGAGACCGACCTGGTGGACTCCACGGCGGCCATCAACGCCTCGCCGAGCGACCCGCACGGCGACGACTGGCGGGTGCCCAACGGCGACGAGGAGAAGGACCTCTATCCGGAGCGCGACCCGCGGCGCTGGCGCTTCGCCAACGGCACCGAGAAGAACCAGGCGTTCCGCGGCGTTCCCGACACCGAGGACCTCGACGGCGACGGCCAGCTCGACACCGAGAACAGCTTCTTCCGCTACACCATCGACCTCGGGGACACGCGCTTCCTCGACACCGACGTCTACGAGAAGTATGTCAACGACCCCAGCGTGCCGCCCGAGAACCGGCCGGCCGAGGACAACGGCTGGCGGCGCTTCATCATCCCGCTCGATCTACGGGCCGACGACCCGAATTTTGCCACGTTCGGCAGCGCCGACCTCCACACCATCAAGCACGTGCGCGTCTGGCTGGAGGGCGTCGAGGGCAGCCGGCTGCCGCCTTACACGCTCGACGCCGGCGTCGGCCGGCGGCCGCTCTTGGAGCTGGCCCAGCTCGAGGTGGTGGGCAACCGCTGGGTGGCCAACGCGGTGGACTCGACGGCAGCCCTCTACGGCCAGGACATCGTGGTGCGCACCGTCAACAACCGCGAGGACGACGCCGTCTATGAGTCGCCCTTCCAGGTGGGCACGCAGACGCAGACCGGCTCGTCGGTGGCCGAGCGCGAGCAGTCGCTGGCGCTGCGGGTGGTCAACCTGGTGCCCGGCGGTGAAGTGAGCGCCTACCGTCCGGCGCCCTCGGCGGAGGACTACTCGCGTTACCGCAGCGTCCGTTTCTACGCCGCCGGGCTCGACTTCTCGTCGGCCGACAGCATCCGCTTCTACGTGCGATTCCTGTCCGACGGCGGCAACGAGCAGCGCAACTACTACGAATACTCGGCGCCGGTGCCGCGCGCCGTGCCGCTCGGCAGCAAGCCCGTCCCGTGGGCCGAGTACGACCTGGTGCTCACCGACTTCTCCGACCTCAAGATCGGCCTCGACAACGACTCGACGCAGGCGGCCGTGGAGCGGGCGGCGCCGGGCGGGGGCGTGGAGCGCCTGCGGGTCGTCGGCCGCCCGTCGTTCACGCGCGTGGCGCGCGCGGCGATCGGCCTGGTGAACGCCGCGCCGGCCCCGGACTCGGCCTCCCGCGATTCGGCGTACGCCAGCGGGCGGGCGCAGCCCGGGGAGCTGTGGGTCGACGAGCTGCGCGCCTACGGCGTGGCCCGCGACCGCGGCTCGGCGCAGCGCGTCACCGTGCTGTCCAGTTTCTCCGACCTGCTGTCCTTGAACCTCAACGTCGACCGGCAGGACGAGAACTTCCAGCGCCTCGGGCAGCTGCGCGGCAGCGGCAACGAATACCAGGCGTGGCGGCTCACCGGCAGCTTGGGGATCGAGAAGTTCCTACGCGGGTCGGGGTTCATCCTGCCGGTGAACTTCGGGTTAGCCGACGGCCGCACCCTGCCGCGCTTCCGCACCGGGCAGGACATCCTGCTGCGCGGCACCGACGCCGAGGACGAGCGCTCCACGCAATGGAGCCGCAACTGGGGCGCCTCGCTGTCGCACGGCGGCTCGCGCAGCTGGCTGTTGCGCAACACCCTCGACGCGCTCGCGTTCCGCTACTCGATGCAGGACGACCGCCGGCGCACGCCCACCTCGGTGGACACCGCGCGGGTGCTCTCCGGCGGCGGCCGCTACTCGCTGAGCACGGCCAACCTGCTGGGGGTGCCGCTGCCGCTGCTCAAGAGCCGGGGGGGCAAGCCGGCCAGGCTCTACCTGCTGCCGTCCAACGCCTCGCTGAGCTTCGACATGACCACCCGGCGCTCGGTGCAGTACGACCGCGACGCCGAGGGCGTCTACGTGTCGCGCCTGGGCCGGGTCTACGCCAAGGACGCGATCTACAATCTGTCGGCCGCGTGGCGGCCGATCGAGCCGCTCGGCTATTCGTTCCAGAGCGTGCGCAACGCCAACCTGCCGGGCGTCGCGCCGCTGCGCATCGGGGGCATCAACTTCGGCCGGCAGACGGGCTTCCAGCAGCGCTTCGACGTGCGGCTGCCGCTGCGCTTGACCCAGTGGGTGGCGCCCGAGTTCACCGGCTCGACGTCCTTCACCGAGGCGCGCGGTCCGGATCTGTCGCCCACCCTGGTGCTCGGCAACTTCGCCAACCAGGCCAGCGCCGACATGCGCTGGACGATCCCCTTCGCGCGGCTCGGCCGCGCGACGCCCGGGAAGACCGGCGGGGCGCCGGTCGTCGCCCGCCTGCTGTCGCGCCTCGGCGACTTCCAGGTGCACGGCAACTTCAACCGGAACACGGCCTACAGCCGGCTCTACGGTTACCCGAACATCTGGTACCGGCTGGGCCTCGACCGCGAGCCGGGCCTGCCGCCGGTGGGCGCCGAACCCGGGGATCCGAACTTCGTTGACAAGGACGGGCGGGCGCCGAGCGTGATACGCGACCCGCAGTCGTCGGAGAGCGGGCAGCGGAATCTACTGGGCGAGGTGTCCACGGCTCTGGCCCTGTGGAACCGCGGCAACGCCCGCGTGCGCGTCGGGTACTCGCAGAACCTGCGCGCCAGCAACGGTCAGATCTACGTCAACACCAACCAGGACTGGCCGGACCTGACCGCCGACTGGGGCGCGGTGCAGCGCCTCCTGTTCCTGGGCGGCGTCTTCCCGACGCTCAGCGCCCAGACCCGCTACTCCCACAAGGTGAGCGACGAGGGGACCTACGGCAAGCCGATCAACGCCCGCATCTCGTCCACCAACTGGCAGCCGCTCCTGTCCCTCACCGGCACCACGAAAGGCGGCTTGCAGACCGTGCTCGCCGCGGAGTACAGCTCCTCGCTACGCGAGGACTTCCGCAACACGCGCTCCTTCGGGGGCACGGCGGCGGGGTCGGCCAACACCAGCACGACCAACCTGACGGTCCGGGCGGAGGCGAGCAAGACGCTGAGCCCGGGCAACAAGTTCAGTTTCTTCGGGCTCTTCGGCTCGAGC
>Ga0315275_10001222_pt1 | contig 22431 bp, 23 predicted proteins | sample YL17G03_0_MG_FD_205557 | JGI IMG/M metagenome (GOLD analysis project Ga0315275, IMG submission 205557) | Sediment microbial communities from Yellowstone Lake, YNP, Wyoming, USA - YL17G03_0 | ecosystem: Environmental > Aquatic > Freshwater > Lake > Sediment | place: USA: Wyoming | collected...
AAGGCGCTCGATGACTTTCTTGTCTGTACCCGCCCCCTGGAGAATACGCGGGGTCTTTCCGATAACATCCGATGGATCGTAACCCGTAAGCCTCTTGAAGGCCTTGTTTGCGTATGTGATTTTTCCCCTCTAAGGAGGCGTCGGTAATTAGGACCGCATCGAAACTGTTGTCTGCAAGAACCTGAAGAAGCGCCAGGCTTGCTTCTTTACCCCCCAGAACGTTTTCCAACGAGGCAGTCATTTTGGTATCCTTTCAGATAAGCCGACGTTGGATGAACGTCCGCTGGTTTCCGACGATCTCGCCCGCAATAGCTGCGTAAAAGACTTGAGATTCTGTGGCAAATATCCTGATTATTGGCGCCAGTAAGGGAATCGGGCTCGAAGCGGCAAAACGGGCGCTGGCGTGCGGCCACAGAGTGCGCGCATTTGCCCGCTCCACAGACAGCATTACCCTAACTGACCAAAAGCTCGAAAAACTGAACGGAGACGCTCTCAATAAAGAGGACGTCACATCTGCGTTACAGGGTATGGATGCGGTAATTCAGACGCTTGGGATCGCTTTAGGTCCTGAGCTGCTTCTCGGGCCCGTACGGCTGTTTTCGGAGGCAACGCGGATCCTTGTTTCAGCTATGCAGGATGCAGGCGTCAAACGGTTGATTAGCGTCACTGGATTTGGTGCCGGCGACAGCCGCGCTAGCATTTGGCTTCTTTCAGTACATCCCTTTTCGTCTTTTCTTCGGTCGCGCTTACGACGACAAAGATACTCAGGAATTCATTATTCGAAGGAGCAGCCTCGACTGGGTTATCGTGCGTCCTGGCATTTTGACAAACGGTGCTCGCACCGGGCGCTATCAGGTCCTTGAGGATGCCAAGAGTTGGAGAAACGGACTTATATCGCGGGCCGACGTGGCCGATTTCCTGATCAGGCAAATCGAAGACGATACCTATCTCCGAAAGACCCCTGTCCTGACCTACTGAGATGCCAGCTGTGAAGCTATCGATGCCGGTCAGGCATCAACGACCCAGCGGCGAAGATCAGTGGAAAGGGCTTTGGCCATGCGTGCTGGCCTTCTTAGCCAGCATGCAGCTTCAATCAGACGCCAAGAATTCCGGAACTTACCGGTAGATGGGATAGCGCTCGCAAAGTTCGATTGCACGCTGCTTCACGCTCGCCTCGACGGCGCCGTTGCCTTCGTCGCCATTGGCGGCAAGCCCGTCGAGAACCTCGATGATCATGTTGCCGACGGACTGGAACTCGGCGATGCCAAAACCACGCGTGGTTCCGGCCGGCGAGCCCAAGCGGATGCCGGAGGTGATCATCGGCTTCTCCGGATCGAGGGGCACACCGTTCTTGTTGCAGGTGATGTTGGCGCGGCCCAATGCTATCTCGGCCGCCTTGCCGGTGAGCTTCTTGGGCCTGAGATCGACGAGCATCAGATGGGTGTCAGTACCGCCAGAGACGAGCGCCACTCCGCCCTTGACCAGCGTCTCGCCGAGCGCCTTGGCGTTGTCAATGACGCGCTTCGTATAAAGCTTGAACTCGGGACGGAGGGCTTCGCCGAAGGCGACGGCCTTGGCCGCGATGATGTGCATCAAGGGGCCGCCCTGAAGGCCCGGGAAGACCGCCGAGTTGATCTTCTTGCCGATCTCTTCGTCATTGGAGAGCACCATGCCGGCGCGCGGTCCGCGCAAGGTCTTGTGGGTCGTGGTGGTGACGACATGGGCGTGCGGCAGCGGGCTCGGATGCAGGCCCGCGGCGACGAGGCCCGCGAAATGCGCCATGTCGACCAGGAGATAGGCACCGACCGCGTCCGCGATCTGCCGGAACCGCGCGAAGTCGATGACGCGCGAATAGGCCGAGCCCCCAGCGATGATCATGGTTGGCTTGTGCTGATGCGCGAGGCGCTCCACCTCATCGTAGTCGATGCGGTGGTCGTCGGGGCGCACGCCATATTGGACCGCGTTGAACCACTTGCCCGACAGATTGGGCGGCGCGCCATGGGTTAGATGACCGCCGGAAGCGAGCGACATGCCGATCACCGTGTCGCCAGGCTTGATCAGCGCCAGCATGACCGCCTGATTGGCTTGCGAGCCCGAATGGGGCTGCACATTGGCGAAGGCGCAATTGAACAGCCGCTTGGCGCGGTCGATGGCGAGTTGCTCGACGACATCGACATACTCGCAACCGCCGTAATAGCGCCGTCCAGGATAGCCTTCGGCGTATTTGTTGGTGAGGAGCGTGCCGGCGGCGTCGAGCACCGCCTGCGACACGATGTTCTCGGACGCGATCAGCTCGATCTCGTTCTGTTGCCGCTCGACCTCGTTTTCGATCGCGTCCCAAACTTCGGGGTCCGCGTTTTCCAGATGCTTGGTGAAGAAGTCGCTCCCGCGCGCCTCGGCGCGTCTCGCATCAGTTGCCGTCATGGTTAACTGCTCCTCGAGCTAGCATCCGCGCAACCTACAAAGGGCTTGGCGGCTTTGCGCTGCTTCTCTCACATACCAGTCAGGGTGGTCCTTCCGCCAGAGTCTCTCTGTGCGCATTCTTTGCGTCTTTTTCGACTCCTCAATCACAATATGCGATTTTATATCACAGAGCACATTCTATTGCATATCACGAAACTGTGCGTAGTAATTAATGTGGTTTGCTCTATATGAAATAGGCGTGACGCTGATAGGGCCGGTTGGACCGGAGCCAGCGGCCGCTTTCGGAGGCAAATTAGCTTTTTGTCTCAATTGTCAGGTTCAGACGGACCTGGTCATCACGATGAACCTATGGAGCAAAGAACATGAAACTCGAAATTGCGAAGCTGGCAGCCGTGGCGGCGGCCGTAATCGGTATTGCGGTCGGTAGTTCAAACCTCCACGCCGCGGAGAAGGACATCGTCGACACGGCGGTGGCCGCCGGCCAATTCAAGACATTGGCTGCCGCTCTCGGTGCGGCAGGCCTGGTCGACACGCTGAAGGGGCCGGGGCCATTTACGGTTTTCGCCCCCACCGACGATGCCTTCGCCAAGCTGCCCGCCGGCACGGTAACGAACCTCTTGAAGCCTGAGAACAAGGATCAACTGATCGCGATCCTCACCTACCATGTTGTGCCCGGTAAGGTGATGGCTGCCGACGTCGTCAAGCTCAAGGAAGCGAAGACGGTCAACGGCAAGATGGTCAAGGTGACGGTCACTTTGCCGGGGGCTAATAAGAAGGAAATGAGCCGCGCCGTGACGATCAACGACGCCAACGTCACCGCGACGGATATCGAAGCGTCGAACGGCGTCATTCACGTCATCGACAGCGTCCTTATTCCGCCAGCCACGTGATCGTCAACGTCTAACACAAACCGCGGGGTCGCTAACTCGTCAAGGTTGGCGACCCACAACGCCTGACTGTCGGATGTAAGGTCTGCGGCTAAACAAAATGAGCAAACTGATTGCTGAATACACCAACGGCTGACGCGGGTTCGCTAGAACTTCCACGGCTCAAAATACGGAGTAACACGATGTTGATCACTGCTTCAAAGGCCATCATGGATCCGGATAAAAACGCATTGATGAGACTGCCTAAGACAGTCCGATTTCAGTTGATGGTGGTACTCTCTTGCCTTTGGTCTGCAATTTTTTGCGTTAGTGCAGGATTGGTCGTATGGCTTCCCGGCTACATCTTGGTCCACCTTGCGCTCTTGCTGATCGGCATATTCGGTACCGGCTGGGCATTCAAAACCGCCGAAAAGTCATTGTCACACGCCAACTAACACGTGATTTGGAAGGAGGTTTAAAATGTCTCGATCATACTCAGTCACTACACGGAGGGGGTTGTGGCGCTTAGTCATGGCTGCAGCCCGCCTCGGCAGCATTCAGCCTGCCAATGAATGTCCGCACCGAAAAATCCTCTCGTCCGCGCTGGCTGTCGATCAGGCGGACAGATTCCGCATCGATCTGTTGGGCTCTCCAACCAACCTAGCCTTGGCCTTCCTATTTTCCTCATTACCCACGCACGGGTCGATCCGCGAGCAGAAGCGCGCCTAAACTCCTGTGTAATGTCTAAACTCGTATGTAACGTATTGAATCGGAGCGACACTCATGGAGATTGCAATCCAATCATTGGCAGTCCTTGTCGTCCTCGCGACGGCATATCTCTTTCTGATTAGGCCCCAGCAAAAGCGCATAACCGAACATGACCTCTTTCTTTCCTCACTGAATTTGGGAGATCGAGTCGTGACTGGTGGAGGGCTGATTGGCAAGATCGTAAAGCTTGAGGGGAATAACATTGCAGAGATTGAGTTATCGAAGTCGGTGCGAGTAGAGGCGTTACGAAGCAGCATAGAGTCAAAATTTAGTGAGTGATTGGCGAGCGCGCGCTACTGACGGTGTTGTCACATTAAGTCAGACTGAGCGGAATTTGCCGTCAACCGCCAATGTTGAAATTGGAGAGGGCTTTTGACGCTTCCTGGTACGTTATGAAGAAATGCGTCCCCTGAAGCTTGATAGCGACTAAGAATTGAAAGCTGAATTGCGCTGCGAGCTCGAGATTGCTTGCGTCATTGGCGTGAGCGATCCGGAGGCTCTGCGAAAGATGACTTGGAGCACATCTCGGACAGACGGAGCTCTTCACGCAAGCCGCCTCGCACGACGGACAAGCTGTCAGACAAGCCGCTAGTCAACGGTAGGGCTTTGTGCTTTTAGCCATCATGTATTGTGTTTAGGAACTGCCCGGGACCACCTCTGAATACCACATCCCGGCTCAAGCTGATTTGCTTTGACACTGCCGCCCAGCCCAATAGGGTTGCGAGATCGCCATGCCCGTCTCACAGCGCAAGATTTGATCTGCCGCAAGGCTTGGTTCATCAGGCTGAGCTAATCGGTGCAAGGGCCTTACCGCTCGCTCGATGCACCGGGATGCCTTCAATGGTGGAGAAGAATAATATGCAAATACCCTTGCAGATCAGCTTTGACGGCGTGGACCCGTCGCCCGCGGTGGAGGCGCGGATCCGGGAAAAGGCCGCTAGGCTCGAGCGGTTTCATGATCGGATCGTCGGCTGCAAGGTCGTCGTCGAGGCGCCACACCGCCATCAGCACAAAGGCAAGCTTTACAATGTGCGCATCGACATCAGCGTGCCGGGGAAGGACGTCTTTGTCGGTCGTTCTGGGCCGCAGAACCATGCCCACGAGGATGTTTATGTCGCCATCCGGGACGCCTTTGACGCGGCGGGCCGGCTGCTCGAAGATCATGCCCGGCGGATGCGCGGCGACGTGAAGCACCACACTTCTCCTGCGCACGGCAAGGTGGTGCGGGTGTTCGCGGACTACGGATTTGCGGAAACGCCGGACGGCCAAGAGGTCTACTTCCACAAGAACAGTGTGGTCGATGACGCCTTCGACAAGCTCGATGTCGGCAGCGAAGTGCGGCTCGTGATCGCGGAGAATGAAGGTGTCGAGGGCGCGCAAGCAAGCACGGTGACCCCGATCGGCAAGCACCACATCGTGGAGGGGTAAGGAGGGCCGGGCGCAGCACGCAGGCTCAAGCAAATCGCGCCCAGTCTTCGCCTTCGATCAGAACCGCCCGATTTCGAACTCCTCGCAGGAATGACCGAGCATGGAAAGACCCTCCTCCAAGAAGTCGCCGAGGAGCGGCGTGCCGAGAAGGTAGTTCGCCGTGTTTTCGTTGTGGGCGCGGGCAGCCTCCTCGCGAACCGCGGGCCAGTCGCTGGCGGCATAGTCGTCCCGCCCGAGCCAGAGCAAGGCCACGAGATCGATCTGCTCATCTTCCGACAGGGAATTGATGAGAGAGGTGATCTCCTCGAGGACGGGATCGTATTCATGATCCTCAAGGACTGCTGCCTCCCGGTCATCCGTTGGATTTGACGCGGGATCCGGATCGGTAACCGCATCTTTAACGTCGAATTCTCTAGCCTTGACGATGATGAAGCAGACCTTCTCGGACGAGATCGTGAGCGGTTCCGCAGTCTCGCCTGCGGGCAGTTCCGTTTGGTTCCTGCCTTTTGGCATGAGAATCACCTGGGGTTAGGCCGCCGCCGCCACTTTGCGCCGGGACCAGTTTCGGGCGAATTCTGCGATTCCTGTAACTGACGCCGGTCATAAGGAGCCGTCCTTGAGGCAGATCAATCCAGGCCGGCAAGGTCCGGGTGACGGGCCGTGGAATGTCATGCGGGCCAGGAAGCGCGCTTCGGGACCCCCACGCAACGCCCGATTCACAAGTCCTTCAAGAAAGTCTTGATTTTGGGGCTCCCGGGGGCCATTTTCCCCCTGTGAGGCGTTTCCGGCGACGCCAAGGCGCTGGTGACAGCACGCCCGAAAAATCCTCAATTGTTAGAGCAAGCTGGCCAATAGGGGTTCTTGGTCAGGGGGCGGTTTTCCCGCTGACCCTGGTCGCTGTCGTCATGATCCGGCACCCCGGAGCGAATTCGAATGGACTCAATGCGGACTGATCACCTTGAATTGGACCTCGACGGCTCTGCCGGGGTGCGCCTGGCTGACGCCGTCCAGGGCGCCGAAGGCATGCCTGCCGATACCGTCCACACGATCCACGCCAACCCGCCCGAGCTCGGGATTCTGGCTGAGGCAAACGAGTTGGCTCAGAGCGAGCTGACCGTTCGAGGCGAATCGGTGGGCGAGGAGGGTGCGGCTCTGGCCACCAGCATTGCCGCTCGGGCGGTTGAAGTACGCCCCCCCTTGCAAGATTCACTCGACACATACCTCCGGCAGATCGGCCATACCGAGTTGCTATCCCGCGAGGAAGAGCTGGCGCTTGCCATGCGGATCGATGCGGCCCAGCAGGCATTGCTGACCCGGCTCTGCCGCATTCCGATGCTCGTCGAGCGCATTGGTGCCCGGGCAGGCGAATTGCGCGACGGTGGCATTCCCTTGAGCCATTTTCTCGATGCCCTCCCGCTTCGGGCGGAGTTCGACGCTGCCGAAGATGAGCCGCGCGGCGACGGCGAGAGCCACAGCGCCAAGGCACTGGATGGGCATGACGAATTGGGCGAGGACGAGCTCGCTCCCGTTTTAAACAGCAGGTTGCTGCTGGACCTCGCGCCTAGGTTGGAGGCTTTTGTCACCCACGCTGCCGAGATCGCCGGTCTTGCTCGAAAGCGCATTGCGGCGCTCGCTCGCGGCAAGGACCTGTCACGCCGCGAGCGCAAGCAGCTCGACGAGCTCTTGTTCTGTGCTGCCACCGAGATCGCCGGCCTTCATCTGCGGCAGGACCGAATTTCCGACCTCACGGTTGTGCTTGAGGCCGAGGCGCGCAAGCTGCGCCAGACGGAACGCGAGTTGGTGCATTTGGCGGAACGCTGCGGCGTCGCCCGCGACGACGCGATCAGCCGTTTGTTCGGGCGTGAGCTTGACCCGCAGTGGATCGCTGAGGTGGCCGCGCTGCCTGACCCGGCCTGGCGCACGCTTGCCCGGATGCATGGGGAGCGTCTGGCCGAGCTCGGCGCGGCGTTCAGGGACATCGCCGAGCGGCTAGGCTTGCCGCTGGCGGAGCTCCGTTGTGCGCTCAAGGAGGTGAGCCAAGCCCGCCGCGAGCTGAGATTGCTCCGCGAGGAGATGGTGCGCGCGCATCTGCGTCTCGTGGTTGCGATCGCCAAGAAATATCGAGGCTATAGCTCCTTGGACCTTCCCGATCTCATCCAGGAAGGTAATCTCGGCCTCATGCGCGCGGTCGAGAAATATAACTATCGGCATGGGGTCAAGGTCTCGACCTATGCCATTTGGTGGATCCGCCAGTCGATCACACGCGCCATGGCCGACCAGGGGCGCATGATCCGCGTCCCCGTGCATATGGCGCAGGCCGCGCGGAAGGTTCAGCGCGAGCGAGGCAAGCTTCGCCAGCGGCAGGGGCGTGAGCCAGGGGCCGATGAGATTGCCGCTCGCTCCGGCATCGCCAAGGCTCAAGTCGAGCAGGCGCTGTCGCTGGTGCACGAACCCACGTCGCTCGATATTCCGATCGGCGAAGATGGCGATGCCACCCTGGCCGATCTGATCGCGGCGCCGGATGCCGTCAATCCTCACGCCGCGGCGGAAGCCGCTGCGCTTAGGAAATGCGTGGTGGAAGTTCTGGCTGAACTAACGCCCCGCGAGGAGCGGATCTTGCGGATGCGGTTCGGAATCGGAATGCCGGACCACACGCTCGAACAGGTGGGCCAGACCTTCGGCGTGACCCGCGAACGCATCCGTCAGATCGAAGCGAAGGCCCTCGAGAAGCTGCGTGTGCCCACCCGCTCGCGCAAGCTCTTAACGTTCACCGAAAGCTGACACATGCGTGCCATCGGATCGCATTATTCGCTTGCGGCGTCCTGTCGGTCATCACTGAGGATCAGGCTTCATCCGCTACCGGGCGTCGCCGCAAGCAGCCAAGGCCAGGGCAACGGTCTCAGCGAGCAGGTGCGTTCGCGCCGGGTGCAGCCGAACCGCAGGCATGGATACCGGCGCCCTTATTACGCGCCCTATTTCTGCGCTCGCCCCTACCAGTACCGCTACTGGCAGTTTTACGCGCCGATCTGTTATCCCCTCTAAGCCTGCCGGTCGTCGAAGCCGGTGATCGTCGCAAAGCATTACTAGGTGCTCAAACCGCGTCGACCAGGACGATCTCGGAATCCTCGAGTGCGGCGATCTTGACGACGGCCTCGTCTTGAATGGCGGCGCCATCTCGCGCCTCGAGACGAACGCCGTTAACCTCGACAGCACCCAAAGCCGGCACGAGATAGGCGTGGCGCTCCCTGCCAAGCTCATATTCGGCCGTTTCACCGGCCTTCAGCCTCACGCCTAGCAGCCGCGCCTTGGCGCGGATCGGCAGGGCCCCGGGATCGGTTTGGAAGCCGCTTGCCAACACCACGAATTTGCCGGAGCGAGCGGCCATCGGAAAGGGCTTGGCGTCCCAGGTGGGCTCGCCGCCGCTCCGGTCCGGCTCGATCCAGATCTGGAACAGGCGGGTGGCTTCCGGCTCACGATTATATTCGGCGTGACGAATGCCGCTCCCAGCGCTCATGACCTGCACATCGCCAGCCTCGGTGCGTCCCTTGTTACCCAGGCTGTCCTCATGAGTGAGGGCGCCCTGGCGGACATAGGTGATGATCTCCATGTCGGCGTGCGGATGGGGCGGGAAGCCGGTGTTGGCGGCGATCTCGTCGTCGTTCCACACGCGGATGGCACCCCAGCCCATCCGCTCGGGATCGTAGTAACCGGCGAACGAGAAGTGATGCTTGGCCTTCAGCCAGCCGTGGTCGGCGCCGCCCAGTCCTTTGAATGGTCTCAGCTCAATCATGATGTCAGTCTCCGGCACTGGTTGGGAGCCATATAGATAAGGCGCAAGACCACCACTTAAAGAGCGGGCAAAGGCTCGTCCTCCAGGCTGGAAATGGCGCGATAGGCGATGGCTATCGGTTCGATTGGCCAACGGTATTTCCCCCACAGCAAGCAAGCGGGTTTGATCGGGCGACGCTCGAGGCAATCGGCGTATCACTCGTGAAAAATGGAGCGACCCTGATGACCACGAAGACCGTTACGATCTCACTTGCCCTTGCCGGCGCCCTGGCGACCGCGCTTGCCAGCCTTTCCGTCCCAGTCGCGGCCGAGGAGGCAGCCAAGGAGAAGTGCTTTGGCGTGTCCCTCAAGGGCGCCAACGACTGCGCCGCCGGCCCAGGCACGACCTGCGCCGCGACCTCCAAGACCGACTATCAGGGCAATTCCTGGCGGCTCGTGCCCAAGGGCACCTGCATCACCATCGACACGCCCTTCGGTCCCGGTTCGCTCGAGCCGATTAAGCGCCCAAGCTAGCCTGGACCTCGAGCCGAGGATCATACGATGAGAGGCGAGGGGGCGGATGTTGGCATGGCCAGCCCTGGTTGGCGTGCCGCCCGCCTTCCCTTCGCCCTCCCGAATTGGAGGCTGACATGACCGCTCCAATTTTCGACGCCAACGAGCCTGCGATGCTGGCGGCCAGTGTCGGGGTTGGCTTCAAGCCCGAGCATGCCTCAGAGGCTCTTGGGCCAGATCATGGCCTCGGCTTCTTCGAGGTGCATGCCGAGAACTATATGGGCGATGGCGGACCACCCCACCGCCTGCTCACCGAGCTTCGCGCGCGGGCGCCCTTGTCCATCCATGGCGTCGCGCTCTCGATCGGCGGGGCGGGGCCGCTCGACCGTCAGCACCTAGCGCGTCTCAAGCGCCTGATCGACCGCTACCAACCTGCTCTCTTCTCCGAGCATCTCGCCTGGTCGACGCATGACGGCGTCTTCCTCAACGACCTCCTGCCGGTGGCGTACAACGCCGAGACGCTGCAGCGCGTAGCGGACCACATCGATGAGGTGCAAGACACGCTTGCCCGGCGCATGCTGCTTGAGAACCCATCGACTTATGTCGCCTTCGAGGCCTCGACGATGAGCGAGGTGGAGTTCCTGCGCGAGGTGGTCAAGCGCACCGGATGCGGGCTCCTGCTCGACGTCAACAATGTCTATGTTTCCGCCGTCAATCACGGCTCGGAGCCGATGGCCTATCTCGATAATTTCCCCAGGGAGCATGTCGGCGAAATCCATCTCGGCGGGCATTTCGAGGACCGCGATGACCTCGATGCGCCGCTCCTGATCGACGCCCATGGAGCCCCGGTCGCCGAGATCGTGTGGTTGTTATACGCCCGCACGCTCGCCCGCATCGGCGCGATGCCGACGCTGATCGAGTGGGACAACGATGTGCCCGCATTCTCCGCGTTGGCGGCCGAGGCGGCGCGGGCGCTTCACATCATGACGGCCGAGATCAGGCGGCGCGAGCGGAGAGCAGCGCATCTGCAAGGTCACAAAGGAAGCGGACATGCCGAGCCTCATGGATATGCAGGATGAGTTTGCCAGCGCATTGCTGAGCACCACCACGCCTGTTCCCTCCTGCTTGAAGGGCGCCTCGATCCGGCGGGCCGATCGGCGTTTCGCGGTCTATCGCAACAACGTCGCGGCGAGCCTGATCGCCGCCCTGGCGGCGCGGTTCCCCGTCGTCGAGCGGCTGGTCGGCGATGAGTTCTTTCGTGGCCTTGCCCATGCCTACGCGCTACGCGAGCCGCCCTTCTCGCCTCTGCTGATCCATTACGGCGAGACCTTCCCCGCCTTCATCGAGGCGTTCGAGCCGGCAAGGCCGCTCCCTTATCTCGGCGGTGTGGCGCGGCTTGAGCTGGCGCGGGGCCGTGCCTATCACGCCGCCGATGCCGTGCCGCTAGCGCGCGCGGTCTTTGCCGGCTTGCCCGAGGGGGCCATCGGAGGGTGCAGCGTGAGCTTGCATCCCTCGGTGACGATCATCGCCTCCGACTATCCCGTGCTATCGATCTGGGAGGTTAATCAGGCCGGACCGGTGAGACCGATCCCACATTGGGGCGCCGAATCCGTTTTGGTGGCGCGTCCCTTCCTCGAGGTCGAGACCCGCAGGCTTGCCCCTGGCACCGACACCTTCCTGATCGCGCTCCAGTCGGGCTCGACCATCGCCGAGGCGGTGGAGGCAGCGAGCGCCGCGGCTTCGGCCTTCCATGCGTCAGATGGTCTCGCCATGCTGATCGGGGCAAACCTCGCCATCGGCATTGGGGGCGCGGCTTAGCAAGCGCGGCTGAATGAGAGGAATTTCGGCAGACTGAAGACGAATCCCTCAAAATTGGGCGCTTGTTCAGAAAGTATCTTGTCCAGGCCAGGGCGCCTTTTGAATCGGCATTTCCCTTCTTAAGGCGTCGGCCAACAAGCTTCTGCGTCGCTCTGTCGATCACATAGGTGTACGTCACGCACAATGCGTCACTTTGAAATTCAATGGTCGCGTCATCCCACCTTTTGATTGGGTTGCGATCCAAGTAGGCGTTTAGGCTGAATGTCTCAGAAGGGCGTTGTTACATTAAGTGAAATTGGGCCAATTTGGACGATCAGCCAACGGGCTAAGTCTTTGAAATTCCTTGCGTCAACATTGGCGGTTGTCGGCAAATTCCGCCCAGTCTGACTTAACGTCGGATGCCTCGTTCTTCGCCGGGTGCGGAGACACCCAAGAAGCTTACAGGCATGATCACTCAGGGAACGTGCGCTGCCCTTCCGCAGGGTCATGGTTGAAAATGATCAAGGCCAGCACGTTCCCCGGCTCGGAGGTCACGTCGCTGCGCAGCCCTGTTATTCTGCCGTCCACTCCGCTTGTATATTCGGCGACGACCTCGCCGAAGGTGTTGCGCTGGACCGCAATCTTCTGCCCGGCCTTCACCTTCTCATTCAGCTTGACCAGATGCTCGACGAACCCGCCCTGCGTCGCAGGAATCGGGAAAGCGCTGTTGCCCATGAAGACGCCGGCATCCGCGGCAGTGCGGCCGGGCGGTCCGGCGACGACCCCGTAGTGCTTCAGCACATTCATCGTGCCTTCCACGAAGACAGCGATCGTCTCGGGGTCGAGGACACGCGCGGCGCCGACCTCGGGCGTGAAGCACGGGATGCCAACGTCGACGAAGGCGTTGTGCAGGACGCCGGGGTAGAAGGCGTTGTTCCAGATCTGGCTGACCGGGTAGAGCTCGACCATCGCCTTGACGTCGGGGAGGTTCAGATCCCCGATGTTGAATCCGGTGACCTCCAACCCGGTCGTCCCGGTGTGAAAATCGATCGCCAGGTCGGAATTCGGCTTCAAGAGCCGGTTGAAGAGCATCGCGGCGTGACGGCTCGTCGCCGTAGCGCCGTTCTCGTCCCCAGGCCATTCCCGGTTCATGTCGATGAGATCGATCCCCCTCCCCGAATTCGGCCATCGGCGCTGCATGCCTTCCAACGCCGGGCGCGCGACATCGAGAACCGCCATGACGGTGCCGGACATTTCCGCCGGATCGAGCTGGTTCATCACCGTCTGGACCGTATGCACAGAGCTCATCTCGTCGCCATGCACGCCGCTGACGAGGGTGAAGCGCTTTCCCGGTCGTGCCCCCCTGGCGACGATGACGGACACGTACCAGTGCTGCCCTGTCGGCATCTGCACGCCCTGAAAATAAAGGAGGTGCCGCCCGGGCTCGAGGTCGTTGACGTCGAGCCCGCTGACCACCTTTTTCCCCTGGATGATATCGCCGGTATAGACGGTTCCTTGCGCCGTCGCCTCAGGCGTCGCGGCGGACTCGGCCGCCATGGCGCCGGAGGTGGCCACGAGGGCGGCGGACGCGCCAACCGTTGCCAGCGATGCAATCACGAAATCGCGGCGATCAAGGCCGTCCTTCAATTCCTTCGACATGTTGGGGATCCCCTTTCGTTGCAATGCGCGACAATCTATGGAGCCAGCTTGATGCTTGCTCAATGCCTGAACGGCGCAATCATCATTTTGACGGGAAGTTGGCGCGGTGAAGGCCTTTCTTTTTGCCGCCGCACGCCATGCAATATTGCCACACTCGGCAGCGAAATGTGGCTTGACCACCCCGGCCTGAAGTCGGGTGGACCGTCGTGATGTCGTTGCACCAAGCTGAATTGTCAGGTCCGGCCTCGCGCCGGGCACACGCGTCTCAAAGGCCGCAGGGAGCAGCGTGCATGGCCGGGGACAAGCCCGGCCAATGAACAATCATCCTGGCGGCGCTAGGCGCGCTGGCGCGCCGGCACAAGCTGCACGCGGCCCCAGATCAAATGATCGAGCGAGATCGCGCCCGGACCACGGGCGATGATCAAGAGCAGCAGCGAGATCCAAAGGATGTGGTCGGGCCAGCCGTCGGGATAGACGAAGAGCTGGATCACCGCCGTCATGCACAGGAGGCCGAGCGCTGACAGACGCGAGGCAAGGCCGATCATGAGCAGCACCGGAAAGACGTGCTCCGCGGCGGTCGACAGATACGCCGCGACGTCGGGCGGCAGCAGCGGGACCTTATACTCCTCACGGAACAGATAGAACGTGTTGTCCTTGATCATGAAGAAGCCCTCGACCTTGGTTTGGCCAGAGCGCCAGAACACGCTAGCAACGGAAAAACGCGCGATGAGCGCAACGAGACTGTAGGGAATACGCTCGGCGAGCGCTCGGCCCGCTTCAAGCAGATTGATCAGCCACATGGACCTTCTCCTTGTTCCGCTTAAGCGGTGAGGGCCGAGGCTCAGGTAGACCTTGGGCTTCGCTCGGCCGCTCGCCGCCAAACATCATTTCACCCGCTAAATCAAAGCCTGAACGGGGTCTTTGGTGAAATGCCGATCGATGATCGACACCATAGCGGCTCGCTATTGGACCTCGGCCCTCCTTCGGCGCCTAATCGAAGACCTGAAAAGCCCTGGGGGACCGATACAAACGGCCCGCTGAAATGCTCTCTCCGCGGCTCGGCTGCGGCGGTTACGAATAGGACCTTGGAGAAGGAACCATGCTGGACGCCGATGCTAGGCGAGAGCCTCTGCCCCACCCGCGCGTCGTCATTATGGTGGGGCTCGGTTTCAGGTCCCGTCTGAGCGTCGCCGTGAACTGGGGGTGGAACTATTTGACGTTCGAGCGGGGAACACGGTTGATCACCGGCATTTCCGGCTCGCGGATGGAGGACATGCCAAGACCTCAACATAGCCCTCCATCGGCTCAGCTTATGCGTAGCGTGGGGTGAGTGACACCCGCCACCAGACCGCGTGTTGCCGGATGAACCTCGTGAGCGAGGCCCGGCAGTGCTGCCGTGGGTTGCGACGCATCGGCGGCGGAGCTGCGCCATGACGACACCAGTCTTCCGAAACGTCGACGAGGCTTTCAGTTATTGCCGCGACATGGATGCATCCTTGCGCGAGAGGCTCGAGACCTTCTCCGCCGCGGCGCGGACTTTGCGTCCGGAGATGCAGGAGGCCGTCGACCGAATGGTGGCGAGGCTCGCGACGCACGATGCCGGCGCGGCCGCTCCGCAAATTGGCGATGTCATGCCGCCCTTCTTCTTGCCAAACGAGAGGGGCGATCTCGTGAGCCTCGCGAGCTTGTTGAAGGTGGGCCCGGTAGCGGTCACCTTTCATCGCGGTCATTGGTGCCCCTATTGCCGCATTAGCACCAAGGCGCTCGCCGAGACGCAAGCCAGGATCGCGGCAGCAGGCGCCCAGATCGTGGCGATCATGCCGGATCGGCATCAATTTGCCGCCACCTTCAAGTCGGAAGCGAAGGTGTATTATCCCGTGCTTACCGACATGGACAATGGCTACGCGATGTCGCTCAACCTCGCCATTTGGGTCGGTGCCGAAGTGCAAGGCTTGATGGCGGTCTCGGGGCGCGATCTGCCGCGTTATCAGGGCAACGAGGCCTGGGTGCTTCCTATCCCGGCCAGCTTCGTCGTGGACGGGGACGGCTATGTCCAAGCCCGCTTCATCGACCCCGACTACAGGAGGCGGATGGCCATCGAGGACTTGCTTGCGGCGCTTCGCAATGCTCACGGAACGAGCCACGACCCTTGGTAATTAGGCCAATAGGACCGGATCGCGCCTACCCACTCGGGGTGCCAGGTGATATGGACAAGCTTGGGGTAAGGCTGGAGAATCCAGGGTCCGTGCAGGATGGAGGCCAGCCCGTGGCCGCCATGGCGAGGGGAGCTTGCACATGAATTCGAAACCGCTTTCCGAGGCCCTCGAAGAGGTGTTCATCCAGTCTTGCGACATGGATGCGTCTTTGGCTGAGCGGCTGCAAGCCTTCGCCGACGGGGTAAGGAGGCTTGGCCCGCATTTTCAGGATGCCGTGGACCGGCTGGTGTCGAGGCTCCGCGAGCATGATGTGGGCGAGAACGCTCCGCGGCCCGGTGAGCCGATGCCCTCCTTCGTCCTTCCCGACGAGACCGGTCACCTGGTGAGCCTCGAAGAGCTGTTGAAGCGGGGACCGCTCGCCATCACCTTCCACCGTGGTCATTGGTGCCCCTATTGCCGCATCAACACGCGGGCGCTCGCCGAAGCGCAAGGAGAGATCGAAGCCGGTGGCGGGCAGATCGCCGCCATCATGCCCGATCAGCAACATTTCACGGCGGAGCTCAAGGCGGAGTCCGATGCGCCGTTTCCGATCCTGACCGACATCGACAATGGCTACGCGCTGTCCTTGAACCTGGCGTTCTGGGTGGGGGCGGAGATGCAGCAACTCATGACCGGCGCGGGGTGGGACGTCTCGCGGTCTCAGGGCAGCAACACTTGGTTGCTTCCGATCCCCGCCACCTTCGTCGTCGGCACCGATGGGGAGGTCAAGGCGCGCTTCGTCGACCCCGATTATCGGAAACGGATGGCGGTCGAGGCTTTGATCGCCGCGCTCAGGAGCGCTCATTAGCCAAAAGGGCAATGGGCTGGCTCGCGTCAGCGGAAAAAGATCTGGATCGAATAGCTGGGGCGGATCCCTGCAGGGGGTGGCGCAAACGGCGCTGCATTCCGCACGCTGGCAAGCGCGGCCTGATCGAGTTGCGCTTTTCCGCTTGAGCGGTTGATCCGTAAGGACTGGAGACCGCCGGCCGGCCCGATGGCGAAGGACACGGTCGCGCTACCGCTGGCGCCCACGGTCTTGGGTTTGTGGCGGCCGATCGCCGCTCGCACCTTTGCCCCATAGCCTGCAGCCCCTCTGCGGGCAGCGTCGAAAAGCGATTTCGATGAGGCGAGCCCCGCGCCAAGGGTCATGGGCTTGCTCTTCGGCTTGCCCTGGGCTTGGGGAGCTAGGGTCTCCTTGGCCTTCTCGGCGCGGCCTGCCTGCTTGGCCTTCTCGGCGCGATCTGCCTGCTTGGCCTTCTCGGCGCGACCTGCCTGCGGTGGCTCAGACTGCTGCTCGCTCGGCACGCTTTTTGCCAACGGCGGCGGCTCGGTCGGTTGCGACGTCGCCGCGCTAGGCTGCACCTCGGACGATGTCTCCGCGTTCGCGCTTCTGACCATCGGGGCGTTATAGGGCGTTGCCGGCACCTGGGCTGGCTCGGGCTTTGCTTCGCTTGCGCCCTCCATCGCCGGTGGCTCGGCCTGTTGCGATGGCGCCGCGCCGGACTGCACCTCGGACGGCGCCTCCGCCTTCGCGTCTCCGACGATCGGCTCGCTCTCGGGTGTTGCCGCCGCTTGGGTCTCGGTGCTCACCGTCTGGTTCGCCGATGTGGGCTCGGACGGGCCGTTGGGCGCCTCGGCGGATTGGGCCGGCGCGGCTGAAGGAGGCGCGGGCTCGATTCCAGGGGCGGAGGCAATGGGAGGTGTGGGCGGCTCGGCGCGCTCGCTCGCAGCCGGATCGGCCGCGTTGGGCGCGGGCGTTGCGGGATTGGCCGCATCCGCCGCGGGCCGGTCCGCGGCTGGCGCGACATCAGGCAGTGCGCCGGTCTGGGGCGGCTCGCTTGTTGCCGGCTCCGGCGCCGTAGCTTTTGCCGTCGGCTCAGCCTGGGGATGATCGGCGTGATCTTGGTCGGCGCTTGTGGAGGCGCTCGCCGCCGCGGCCGGCGCCTCGCTCCCCGGGTTAGCGCTGCGATTGCGAGATCCAGGCACCACGATCAGCGCGGATTGGAGTACCGCGGCGCCAAGCAGGATGGCGCCGGCGCCAAGCACCCAAAGAGATAGTTTTGATCGCTCTCGATTGGACACGGCAGCAGGGGTTAGGGTTGCGAGAGTGCGTCGACTGAGCCCGTTACGCCGATTCCGGATTATCTGAGTCGAGGACTCCGGTCCAATGCTGCTATTGCCGGTGCCGGGTCCCCGGACATCAAGCCGCCTGGGCCGAAGGCTAGATAGGCACCCGAAAGAGCGCGCAATCGCTGTTGCAATTACATCACCAAATGCCCCTCAAACTATGATTGGATTTCAATGTGAGTACCTTGCCTTGCGGCAAGCGTGACAGTTACGAGTATGAGGGGGCAGTTATGCGTATCATCGTTGTTGCGGCGATCCTCGCCGCGTCGTTTGCATTGGGTGGATGCTTTCATCACAGTCAGGTCGTCACGGTCGCACCGCAACCGCTTCCGCCTCTGAAATAGGGCTCAACAGGGGCTAAAATCTCGGCGGCCGCCCACAGAGCCGAAGCCAAGCCACGCCAACGCGCAGCGCTCCCGGTTAGGGAGTGCGCCTTGATTCCGGGCGACTGACGGCAACGATTTTGATCCACGCTGCCAACGCATCCAGCATCTCGGCTCTGATTTCGGCATCCTTGCGTCCGCTGCGTGCGGGCACATGGAAAGAATGATCGGCATCCGGAAACAGCTTGAGGGTTGCGCGCGGGCCGAGCTCTTGGACGAGGCGCTGCATCAACGTGATGTCCGCAAGCGCATCGCGCGTTCCCTGCAAGAACAGCATCGGGACTGCAACCTCGAACAAATGATTGCCGCGCTCGTCCGATGGACGCCCGGCGGCATGGAGCGGGAAGCCGAGAAACACCAGCCCGTTGACGCCCGGCAACGGTGACGTGGCCTGCGCTTGCGACGTCATGCGGCCGCCAAACGACTTGCCGCCTGCGACAAAGGCAAGCCCTGGAACCAGACGGGAGGCTTCGCTGACCGCGGCGCGAACGGTGGCTTCAGCCAGTTTGGGCGCGTCCGGCCGCTTGGAGCCCTGCTCCATATAGGGGAACTGATAACGCAAGCTGGCGATGCCGCGCAGCGCCAGCCCGTCCGCGGCCGCCGCCATGAACGGGTGCAACATGCCGGCCCCCGCGCCGTGCGCCAGCACAGAGCAGGTTCGCGCTTGCCTTGGCGCTTGCAGCAGGCCGGAGACGCGGTGGGCGTCATCGACGGTTATGGTGACCGGCTGTGGTGTCGCGGTATGCATCATTGTGCTTTTGGCGCGGAGAGCTGCTTGAAGCGCCGGCGGAAGCCGATCCCTATCGGACCTCGCTAAGCCGTCGCGTAGCGCGACCAGTCGTAGGCCCGAAGCATGTTCATCAGAGCGGAGGCGACCGCGGTGCGCTGCCGTCCGGCCACGCCATAGAGGTAGATGGTTCGGCTGAGCTCGAGCCGCTCCACCGCGATCCGCATCAGCGTGTCCGGAACCTTGGCGCTGCGCGGCATGAGCGCCACGCCAACGCCCGCCTCGACCAATGCAATCAGATCGGAGTCCGCCCCCGTCTCATGGCAGCGGCCGACGTCGAAGTCCTGCGCGCGCAGGAGCTCGAGCAGCGCTGGCGTGGACTCGCAACAGGTCCGCACCACGAAGCGCTCCTCCTTCAGATCGCCAAGGGCAACCGCCGGCGAGTTGGCAAGACGGTGCCTGGTGTTGACCGTGAGTTGGAAGTCCTCGGTGAACAGCGGCCAGCCGTCGAGGCGCTCCCATTCGTCGCCGAGGCCGGCGGCAAGCCCAAGCTCCGCGTCGCCGCGCTTGAGATATCCCAGCACGTCGGCGCTCGTGCCGCGATAGAGTTTCAGCTCCAGCCCGCTGAACAGTTTTCCGAGCTCGAGAATTTGGGGCATGACCACCGACGGATCGATGGTTTGCGACAGCGCCAGCCGGAGGGAGCCCACCTCTCCGCGCTTGATCGCGGAAGCTAGCGATCGCGCATTGATGGCGCTGTCGTAGCATTGCTTCAGTAGTGGCAGCATGCGCTGGCCGAGCTCGGTCAACTGCGCTTGTGGCCGCTCGCGCCGGAACAAATCACCGCCAAGCTCGCCCTCGAGCTGCCGTATGGCGCGCGTGAGCGAGGGTTGGGCGACGTGGCATTCCTCGGCCGCGCGGGTGAAATTGAGCTGCCGGGCGACGGCCAGGAAGTAGCGGACCTGATGCATTTCCATGCGAGAGGAGCCCCGCTTCCTACGCTAGCCGCAAATTTGGCCGGATATCGGCAAGATAATGCATGAGCCGCCGGCACGGCAACTCTCGCGTCGAGACGCTTTGATGCGTGCCTACTTTTTAGGCAGCATCGAAAAATGGGCCCACAACCGGGTTTGGATGCCCGACCTGAGCCTCCGCGATAGCTCTCCCCTATGGATTTCTTAGCCAACAGGCATTTCCCGTCTGGGCGCCCGCATGGGCATGATCTCGACTACTGAAACGTGGCCCCACACGTAGAAAGTGTGTCACAAGCGAGGAGCCCAGGCCATGAACATCGCCATGACGGAGCACGGCATGGCTGCCGCGCAGCCGCTGCAAAACAAGGTTTCGCTCGTCACCGGCTCGACCAGCGGCATCGGCCTCGGCATTGCCCGGGCGCTTGCGGGTGCAGGGTCGTCCGTCATCCTCAACGGCTTTGGCAAGCCGGACGAGATCGCCGCCGCGCAAGACGGCATCGCCTCGGATTTCGGCGTCAAGGTTGCCTATTCCGGCGCCGACATGTCCAAGCCAGACTCGATCGCCGAGATGATGGCGATGGCGCTCGACAAGTTCGGCGCGATCGACATCCTCGTCAACAACGCCGGCATCCAGCATGTGGCGCCCGTGCAGGAATTTCCGGTGGCGAAATGGGACGCGATCCTCGCCATCAATCTCAGCTCCGCGTTCCACACCACGCGTCTCGCGCTGCCGTCGATGCTCGCCAACAAATGGGGCCGCATCATCAACATCGCCTCGGCCCATGGGCTGGTCGGCTCCCCCTACAAATCCGCCTACGTGGCGGCGAAGCACGGCATGCTCGGCCTCACCAAGGTGACGGCGCTCGAGACGGCGGAGCAGGGCATCACCTGCAACGCCATCTGCCCCGGCTATGTCTACACGCCGCTGGTCGAGGCGCAGATCGAGGGTCAGGCGAAGGCCCATGGCATCCCGCGCGAGCAAGTGATCCGCGAGGTGTTGCTCGCGCAGCAACCCAACAAGCGCTTCGCCACGGTGGAAGAACTCGGTGGCATTGCCGTGTTCCTCGCCTCGAATGCTGCCGGCTCCATTACGGGGACGGCGCTCGCCGTCGACGGCGGCTGGACCGCACATTGAGGGAGCTTAGGCACTCGTAACCAAGAAATTCTGGAGGAAAAGTCATGCCGGCCACCCAAGCTCTCAACTCGCTCGAGGCGGTCAACGAGATCCGCAACAACAATGACGGTCAGGTGGTGCTCGTCCTGCAGGGCGGCGGCGCGCTCGGCGCCTTTCAGGGTGGCGTCTATCAGGCGCTGCACGAGGCGGGCGTCGAGCCCGACTGGCTGATCGGCACCTCGATCGGCGCCATCAATGCCAGCATCATCGCCGGCAACCGGGTCGAGGACCGGCTCGCCAAGCTTCAGGAGTTCTGGCGGCTCGTGGAGAGCAGCAGCCTCTGGGGCGCCTTTCCGGCATGGACGGGAGTGGCGGACGCGCTGTCGTCATGGACGACGCTGACGAGGGGCATCCCCGGCTTCTTCGAGACCAATCCACGCGCTTTCCTCGGGTCCCAGGTTCCGCTCGGCGCCGACCACGCCGGCTATTATTCGACCGAGCCGTTGCGCAAGACGCTGGAGAAGCTGGTTGACTTCTCGCTCATCAATCAGGATCACCCGCGGCTCACCGTGGGAGCCGCGCATGTGCGCACGAGCATGATGCATTATTTCGATTCCAAGGAGATGGACCTCTCGCCGTCCCATGTCATGGCGTCGGGCGCGCTCCCCCCGGCCTTTCCCGCCGTGCGCATCGACGGCGAGCTCTATTGGGACGGCGGCATCCTCTCCAACACGCCGACGGAGCGCATCTTCGACGACCATCCGCGGCGGAATTCGCTGATCTTCGCGGTGCATCTGTGGAACCCGACCGGCGACGAGCCACAGACCATCTGGGAGATCCTGAACCGCGCCAAGGACATCCAATATTCAAGCCGCATCGCGAGCCACATCGTGCGCCAGCGCGAGGCGCACAAGCTCCGCCACGTCATCACCAAGCTGCTCGAATTTGTGCCGGAGGAAGAGAAGCAAGATCCGCTGTTGCAGGAGCTTGCCCAATATCATTGCGACACGCGCATGCATGTGGTGCGGCTGCTCGCCCCCCGCCTCGACCGTGAGAGCCACACCAAGGACATCGACTTCTCGCCGGCAGGCATCCGCACGCGGTGGGAGGCAGGCTATGAGGAAACCAAGCGCGCGCTCGCCAGGCAGGCATGGCTCGGCGAGTTCGGTCTGCTCGATGGGGTGATTCTGCATGAGCCCACGCCGGATGCGGACCCAGCATCGGATATCCAGCCGGGCGATCCGCTCGCCGCACCGGTTCCACCGCCGTATAAGCTCGCGGCCGAGTAGGGGAGGCCGCCATGGGCGCCCAAGTCTGCACCGGGGCCTCCGCGCTGCAGCTCGCCGGACTGAGCTTTCCCTTCACGGTGATCTTGCTCGACATGTCCTGGGTCAAGCTGCCGCAGGAGCTGCAACGCGGCGACCTTGCGCCCACGCTGAAGAAGCAGAGCTGGCTGAACATGTTCGTCGCACTCGGCGCCATGGGGGCCGCAGTGATGCCGCGGATCTGGGTGAGCAGCTGCGGGGTCTGACGCTACCACCTGCGGCCGGCAGCAGCGCAGCGGTTGACTCCAGACAGGCCAGAACAGCCGGAGGGTCACCCCTCCAGCTTTCCGAACCTCAATCTCGCTAAGCAACCAGCGGCTAGCCCCAGCGCCTGCGCTACGAGCAGACCTAACGCCTGAACTA
>Ga0315275_10001223_pt1 | contig 22404 bp, 16 predicted proteins | sample YL17G03_0_MG_FD_205557 | JGI IMG/M metagenome (GOLD analysis project Ga0315275, IMG submission 205557) | Sediment microbial communities from Yellowstone Lake, YNP, Wyoming, USA - YL17G03_0 | ecosystem: Environmental > Aquatic > Freshwater > Lake > Sediment | place: USA: Wyoming | collected...
AGGTTTGTTTCGATACGGCTCAGATCGAGCGTTTCGTCGTCGATGTAGAAAACGCCGGCGATTTCCACCGCCGGTGTCTTGCCCGTTCCTTCGCACGTCGGACAGTCCGTCGAGTTGTCGGGGTCTATCTGCCCGTCACCGGCGCACCGCCAGCAGAGCACGTTCAACTGTTTTTGTAGGTTGATCCAATCGAGAAAGACCGAAGCCGAAGAGAAGTAATGACCTTGTCCGTCTCCGGCGATCTCCAACATCGCGTGCTCGTTTTCCGGTGGGTACGTCGAGAGGCCGGTGACCATCTCGTAGTAGGCGCGGACGTCAGGATACGGACAGACAACGGGTCCCGGGCGTATACCCCTGATCTCCACGGGTTGTGTGCCATCCGCAATATGGCGATCGGTATCTCCGCTCGACAACTCCGCGTCGCCCGAGATGATTCGCCGTGACGCTTCCACCGCGGGGGGTATTTTCCCTACGAGGAAATCATCGGCGTCGCCGTCGCGGTCGAGATCGACTCCCTGAATTACCTCGTTCAAGTTTTCGAAGCCGCGCACCTCGCCGAGGGCGCCGATCTCGATCGTGTCTGCCTTGACCGATCCATGGACGACCGCCGGGCCGTCGCCGTCCGAAGATCCGATCGTGATCGTCCCCGCGCTCGTCACGCGCCCGTAGACGTCACACACGCCGGCGATTCGTATGCGGCCGCCTCGCCACGCGTTGTTGTGGAGGTTCCCGACGACGACGGAGCCTGCGCCGTCGGACCCGTCGATTCGAATCTCGTTTCCCGCACAAGCCGCGTACTCGAACGCGGAGAGCGGGTCGGCCCACGCCGAGTTCGGCGTTTTCCCGCCGTCCGTCACACGGCCCGTCGCGTCGTCCGCGCCCTCCGTCCCTTGCGCCACCGATCCCCGCGGGCCGTGGGAGCGGTGCCTTACGGAGACCGTCCGTATCACGGCCATCGCCGCCACGGTGACGACGAGGAGAGCAATGCTCCATCGTTTGACGATTCGACGCGGGTCGTTCGTTTCGGGGATCACGTTGTCGCCTCCGGGGCGCGTTCTCGATTGCGGGAGTCGGTGCTCTTCGTCACCAGGAGGGAAGTTCCTGGACCAAACCGGCAGGGGATATCCGTATGTTCTTCTGCGCACCGTCGCCGTCGACGAGACGGATCACGATGGGTGCACCGCGGTTTTCGATTGCGCCATTCGCGTTGATTTCGATGTAACCGTTGGACGGACCGCTCACGAGACCGATGGAGACCCCCCGCGGCATTGCGCCCTCATCCGGGCCTTCCGCCAGCCACAGCCCAGAGGACACTTCACGGTACGTCGTCCACCCGCCGGTCTTGTCGTCGTAGTGTAGACGATAACGGGTTCGTCCGGCGATAGCTTTCTGGCGCGCGAGAAGGATCCGGCCGCAGACGAGCTCCGTCGCTTCGTCGATCTCCTTTTTGTGCGAGAAGCGATGAGACGACGGAGGAAGTTCAGCAACGACCATGACCACCACGAACACGAAAACGAGAAGGTTGAGCAAGTGCGTCGTCGAAAAGCGTGGGCATTTCATACGGTGTCGTCTCGACCATTCACGGTATGGCCATCACGGTCGTGTCGCGATCTGCGTCCGTTCAACGAGTCCAGCTACAAACAGTCCGCAGGTTCATTCCCGCGCCGTCGTTCTGCAATTTTCGTTCCTCCGGCAGGATCCGGCCGGCCAATCGGTTCCACGCGGGCCGCGCGGGCGCCCGGTCGAGCGCCATGCGGCATTTGGTTTGTTTCCAGGTCATTGCGGCGGTGTGGCGCGGGCGTACCGCGGGTCGCTTGCGGTGCGGGGCGTCGAAAGGCCCATCGGTGGGCGAAGGCCATCGGGAAAACGGTCGAGCGAGGCGAGAGCAGGAAGCAATTTGCACGGGCGACCTGCTCTGATATGAGCGCCGCTCCCCTTGGAACACCCCGCATTACGAGTCTGCCGTCTTTGCGGCACACACGACGCGTCGCTGCGGGCAAGAGGTCGTTGACAGACCTCAAGGGGCGGAATTAGTATGCCCAAGGCAACGAGCCGACCGGAAGCGGAAGAAACAATTTTGGCGAAACAAATGATGCTGGCGGGCCGGAAGGGGATTGGTCATGACGAAAGAAAAGTCGAAAAGAGTGCCGAAGAAAATGCCGAAGAGAGCGGCGAAGAAAAAGCGCACGGCTGCGGGACATGACAAGAAAACCAAACAAAAAAAGAAAACGGCGACGAAAACGTCTCCGGCAGCGCGCGCATCGCGGGGGACACGAAAGATCGTTGCTGCAGACGAACGCCCCGCCGCTCGTGTCGTCGAAGGACTTCCGCTTTTCGACAGCGAGACATCCGGGACAACAAAAGCCTCGCTCCCCGAGCCGCGGGTCAAAGCCAAACCCAAGCGAGACGTCCCCGAAGCCAAACCCAGGCGGGACGTTTTCAAAGCAAAACCGGAGCAAGAGCTTTTCGAAGCCGAACCGCCGGAGGTTCTCGAGACCGAACCCAAAACAGACAGTCTTCAAGCCGAACCCAAACAAGAAACCCCGAGAAGAACGTCAAAGGGGAAGAAGACCTACGAGACGGCGGAGACCATCGCCCGCCGCCAGAGAGAAATTTCGATCAGCGAGTTCTTCGCCAAGAACCGGCACCTGCTCGGGTTCGACAGCCTTTCCAAAGCGCTTCTCACCGCGGTCAAGGAAGCGGTCGATAACTCTCTCGATGCGTGCGAAGAGGCGGGGATCCTCCCCGATCTCCTCGTGGAGATTCGCGAGGAGAGCGAAGACCGTTTTTGTGTCGTCGTGGCGGATTCGGGTCCGGGGATCGTCAAGGCCCAGGTCCCCAAGATTTTCGGGAAGCTCCTTTACGGATCGAAGTTTCACGTGTTGAAACAGGCGAGGGGCCAGCAGGGGATCGGGATATCGGCCGCGGTGATGTACTCGCAGCTCACCACGGGAAAGCCCGTCAAGGTCATCACGCGAACCAACCCCCGCCAGGACGCCCACGTCTACGAGATACAGATCCACACAAAGACGAATACTCCGGTGATCATCAGCGAGGGGACGCAGGAGTGGAACCGTCCCCACGGCACACAGGTGGAAATCGAGCTTCTCGCGTCGTACAAAAAAGGCCAGCGTTCCGTCGATGAGTATCTCCACCAGGTGGCGATGGCCAACCCGCACGCGGAGCTTGTCTACCGCCCGCCCCGCGATCCGGAAGTGGTCTACAAACGGCTCGCGAGCGCGCTCCCCATCGAGGCGAAGGCGATAAAACCTCACCCCCACGGGATCGAGCTCGGTGTGCTTATCGACATGCTCAAGGTGACACACGCGCGCAACATCAAAGTCTTCCTCGAGAAGGAATTCTCGCGCATGAGCGCCCGTGTGTCTCTCGACGTCCTCGGAGCGGCGAAAATCCCGCCGACGACGGCGCCGAAGCGGATCACGCGGGAACAAGGGGACGAGCTCGTCCGCGCGTTCGCGAAGGCGAAGATCATGAAGCCTCCCACCGATTGTCTCTCGCCGATCGGGGAGAATCTCTTGCTCCACACCGTCCAAAGAGAGGTGGATCCGGAGTTCTCCACGGCTTTCACACGCCCGCCCGCCGTCTACAGGGGCAACCCTTTTCAGATCGAGGCGGCAATCGCGTACGGCGGACCGATGCTCCCCGAGGACGAGATGGTGAGGCTCTACCGTTTTGCCAACCGGGCCCCCCTCGTGTACCAGCAGTCAGCGTGCGCGATGACTCACTCGGTCATGAACACCGCGTGGAAGAACTACGGCGTCTCGCAGGCGCGGGGCGCCCTTCCCGCGGGTCCGCTCCTCGTCGTCGTGCACATCGCCTCGGCGTGGGTTCCCTTTACGTCCGAGAGCAAAGAGGCGATTGCGCACTACCCCGAGATCATAAAGGAGATCAAGCTCGCCCTCCAGGAGTGCGGGCGGCGTCTCGCGCGGTTCATACGGCGGGGAGCGAAGGCCAAGGAAGAGGCAAAGAAACGCTCCTACATCGAGCAGTATATCCCTCACGTCGGAGTCGCGTTGAAAGAGATCCTCTCGCTCTCGGAAGAAGAAGAGGAGCGTGTCGTCGATACGCTGAGAGACACGCTCGAAAAAAGCCGCACGTTCTAAGTCGAAGGAGATTACCGTGTCAGAGGGAATCGTAGTCAAAAAGATCAAGAGCGAAGCGCAGAGGATCAAGGGATCGATACTCGACGGCAAACGCCCGTCGATGAAGTTCCCGCTCCGGGCGCTCTCGAACGTGAAATACCACTCGGCGAGCGGCTACTTCGAGATGCGCGGCCTCAAGAAAGAACGCACGCTCACGGCGAACACGGTCAAGACCTTCGCTCAGACGCTCCGTATGATGGCGCTCTCGAAGCAGCTCATCGAGACCGACGATATCGCCACGAAAAGAGAGGCGTACTACGTCTCGAAAAACTGGGAGGCCGCGCGGTTCAGCGAGCAGCCCGAGTCCGATACGGTGATCGACGACATCGAGGCCTTTTTCGGGATGAACCGCGAGCAGCTCGGGTTCATCCCCGAGGAGAAAGGCGGCGACGTGGCGGGGAAGCTCGTTGTTGTCGATGAGGACAGGGATACGAGGAAGAAGATAAAGATCGACTGCACGAAATTCGGGAGCGGGGCGTATTCGATCCCGATCGCCGTCGAGCACCTCGAGTTCGAGACGGAGGCCGATTTCATCCTCGTCATCGAAACGGCGGGGATGTTCCAGCGCCTCGTCAAACACAACTACTGGAAAAAGGCGAACTGCGTCCTCGTCTCGATGGGCGGAGTTCCGACGAGGGCGTGCCGGCGTTTCATACGGCGGCTCGCCGACGCGAAAAAGCTCCCCGTTTACGTGTTTGTCGACGGGGACCCTTACGGGATCAGCAACATCTACCGGACGCTCAAAGTGGGAAGCGGCAACGCCGCGCACTTGAACGAGTTTTTCTGCGTGCCCCAGGCGCGTTTCCTCGGGATCACGCCGCAGGATATCATCACGTACAAACTCCCCACGCACCCGCTCAAAGACGTGGATGTCAAGAGAGCGAAAGACGCGATCAAAAACGACCCGTTTATTCTCCACCACAAACCGTGGCAGAAGGCGCTCGAACAGATGATCAAGATGGGGGTGAGGGCGGAACAGCAGGCACTCGCCAAACACGGTTTAAACTATGTGATCGACGTCTATCTCCCCGAGAAGATCAAACACCCCGAGCAGTTTCTCCCTTGATTAGAGTTCCGTGGGTGGAGGGTTGGAGGGTCATGGCGGGCCCTTTCGCGGGAACGAGCGAGGATCGCCCGCCGCGGGTGGCCGTGAGTCCCGTTCGCGCGGGTCCTGTCGGCCATCCGCCCGCTGCCGTGCTCGCTTCGCTGCGCGCGTGAGCGGGCGCCCGTGGCCGCCACCCGCGCTCACCCGCTCTTCAACGAATCCTCAATCTCGACGCCGAGCCCGCTCGCAAAGCGGTTCGCGTAACTGTAGTACGCGGTGAGCTGGGCGATGTCGAGGATATCCACGTCCTTGAATCCCGCGGCTCTCAGGGCGTCGATGTCCGCTTTCTCGATTTTGTCCGGCTCGAGCGTGAGTTTCCTCGCGTATTCGAGCATCGCGACGTCTTTCTGCGGAATGTCCGCCGTCCTGAAGTCGCCCTCCATCGCCTTCACGAGAAAGTTGTTTTTCGTCAGCTGGAAGAGATCCTTCCCGTGGTGGCGTATCCCGTACCGGCAACGGTTCGCCGCCGACACCACCACGCCGATCATCTCCCTCTGCATCCGGCTCAGACCCGACCGGCCCGTGGTGAGATGCTTGTTGAGTTCGTAGTGGAAATGCAGCGACTCGGGGTTGAGACTGTGGGCCTTCCAGATGTTGTCGATCCCCTCGAACGGGTCACCATATTTCTTGTAGTACGTTTTGACCAGGTCCGTGGCGTGTTCTTCGTCGATGGTTTTGATCCAGGCCATTCGTTCGCCCCTCCGATCGAATTAAGTTCTTTTTCGAGCGATCGCGCACGACGATTCCAACGAAGATTATCGCAAAGCGCGGCCCCTGTGGGAAGGGGTGTCCGAACGGGACGGCCCGCATCGACCCTCCACCGCACAAACAAGCGAAGCGGGCGCAGGACTCGCGACACACCATCCGTCACCCGTTGCACGGTATCGATGATTGAAAAGTTCAGTCACCCATGACGATGGGGGGTGCGAGAATGGCCGCGTGCCCGCGCGCTTTGAGCATGTACCCTCCGCCGGGCAGGGTCGTGATGCTGATTTCTCCCGGGTTGGCCGGGTCGGCGTTCCAGGGCACCACGGTCACGGCTTTCGTAAAGGGGTTTTCGGGGTACGACCCGTGAGGGAGGAGAGCCTCGAGTTCGGCGTCGTCGGCTTGCTGGGGATACACACCGCCGTGATCGACGGAGAATGACTCTATCCCGATGTGGATCGCGTGCATGTTGCCGCGGATCGATGCTTCCTTGCTCCTCTTTATGAGGTGCTGCATATTGGGGATGGCGATCGTCGCGAGGATCCCGATGATGACGATCACGATCATCAGCTCGATGAGCGTAAACCCTTTCTCACCGAGTCTGAAGCCGGCGCGCCGAAGATCTCGTGTCGGTGTTTGTGTCGTCTTCTCCATCTTTATTCGTCTCCGATGGGCAGCTGCGGCGGTTCGACTTGCCGTGTGTTGGGAACGCCCGACCCCGCGGGCCCCCTTTTTTGGCGTTCGTCTCGTGCGGCGCGTCGGTTTCTTCACCCGTATGGACACCTAGAAAAAAGCATGCCATTAAAATCTTCCGGAGCCGTCATCATAACTCGTTACGTCACAATATGTTGCTCGGGCGGCCTGGTCCCAGCCCTTCTCCCGCCCATCCGTGTCCGGAATTCGCACCGCGCAGTATGCACGCGTCCTTTTCGCGAGCGAGGACTTGTTTCGGGATACACGAGAAAGACATTCCCGGGTGGGACCACCCTCTTCCGCCCTCTCCCAGCGCGATTGACGCGCCCACCCGGCTAACGTACTATAGGCGGGTCAATCGCCTTTCTGTTCTTTCCACTGCGCTTCCCGTCGGATGAGGAGGAGTTCATGCTCAAGGCTTCCAAGTTGGAGCTCAAGGTCGACGATCTCCGGTGGCGGTGCCACGCGGATGACCTGGGTTTCAAAACCACGGACGAGATCCCGTGCTGTCTCGAGATCATCGGCCAGGACCGTGCGCTTGGCGCAATCACTCTCGGGCTCGAGATCAAGAGTCCAGGTTACAACATCTACGTGTCGGGGCTGACCGGCACGGGGAAGTCGACGACGATCAAGTCGCTCCTCGAGAGCATGCGGCGCGAGGCGAAGAACCTCAAAGACATCTGTTACGTCTACAACTTCAGGGCGCCCGACATGCCCGCGTGCATCGTGCTCCCCGCGACTCAGGGGAAAAGGTTCAAGAAGACGGTCGCGGACATCCAGCGGACGCTGAGGAAACACATCCCCAAGGCGTTCGAGAGCGACGCCTACTCGAAACGTCAGAAGAAGATCATCGAGGAACTGCAAAACAGGCGAGCCAAGCTCGCCGCCGAACTCGAGAAGACGATCGAAGAAAGGAAGTTCCGGCTCCTCGAGGTCCAGTACGGTCCGTTCACCCGTCCCGTCGTGATGCCCGTCATCGAAGAGCAGCCCGTTGAGATGGAGAAGCTAGCCGCGCTCGTCGAGTCGAAGAAGATCGACCAGAAAGAGTTCGAGCGGATCAAACGGGACCACGACTTTCTCGTTGAAAAGATGGAAGGGTTTTTGAAAATCGCCCGCGAGATCGATCGGGAGCTCGCGGACAAGATGGCCTGGCTCGAGAAGGAATTCGTCAGCCCCATCGTCGACACGTGCATCAAGGAAGCGAAGGAAAAGTTCAGCGAAAAAAAGGTCCACACACACCTCGAAGAGCTCCGCGACTTCTGTGTCAACAACATCGACGAATTCAAAGACTCCACCGGTGAGCAGAAGGAAAAGCCCGAAGAGAAGGAAGATCTCCTCGAATTCGAGGTCAACGTCATCGTGGACAACTCGCGCACGAAGCAGGTCCCCATCATCATCGAGACGGCCCCGAGCTACGGAAACCTCTTTGGGACCGTCGACCGCGTCCACGAGGGAAGGGGCGAGTACAGGACGGATTTCACCATGATCCGTGCGGGCTCGTTGCTCCGGGCCAACGGGGGGTACCTCGTTTTGAGCCTGACCGACATCATCGAAGAGCCCGCCGTGTGGCCCGCGCTCAAGAGAGCTTTGAAAAACAAGAAGGTGACGATTCAGAGTTTCGACGCGCTCTTTTTCCTCTCCACCTCGGGGGTCAAACCCGAGCCGATCGACGTCGACTTGAAAGTCGTCCTGATCGGCGACGCGTACTCCTATCAGATTCTCTATACGTACGACGAGGATTTCAAAAAGATCTTCAAGGTGAAGGCGGATTTCGACACCGAGATGCCAAACATCCCGGACAACATCGTCAAGTACGCCCAGTTCATCAAGACGGTCATCGACAAGGAAAGTCTCCTCCCGTTTCACAAAACCGCAGTGGCGGCGATCACAGAGGAGGGGGTGAGGATCGCGGGGCGTCAGGACAAACTCACGACGCGCTTCAGCGACGTGGCCGACGTTATCAGGGAGGCGGACTACTGGGCGAGGAAAGACAAGGCAAAGAGAGCCGAGGGCAAGCACGTCGAAAAGGCCATCGACGAGAAGATCCGCCGGGTGAATCTCATCGAGGAGAAGCTCCGGGAGATGCTTTCCGACGGGACGATCCTTCTCGATATCGACGGGGCAAAAACGGGACAGGTCAACGGGCTCTCCGTGTACGACATGGGGGACTACTCGTTCGGAAAGCCGAGCCGCATCACCGTTGAAACGGGGCTCGGGCGAGCCGGTCTGATCAATATCGAGAGGGAGGCGGATCTGAGCGGCAAGACTCACAACAAGGGTGTCCTCATCATCGAGGGCTACCTCCGCCGGAAGTACGCGCAGGACAAACCTCTCGCGATGACTTCGAGCATTTGTTTCGAGCAGTCGTACAGCGGCGTCGACGGGGACAGCGCCTCGTCGACGGAAATCTACGCGATACTCTCGAGCCTCGCCGATCTTCCCCTTCGTCAGGATCTGGCCGTCACGGGGTCCGTCAACCAGAAAGGGGAGATCCAGCCCATCGGGGGGGTCAACGACAAGATCGAGGGGTTCTTCGACATTTGCAGGATCAAAGGGTTGACGGGAAGACAGGGTGTCATCATCCCCCGGCTCAACAAGAAAGACCTGATGCTCAAACAGTGCGTCATCGATGCGATCAAAAAAAAGAAATTCCACATCTACGCCATCGGCACAATCGAGGAAGGGATCGAGCTTCTCTCCGGTGTCAGGGCGGGCAAACGGCTGAGGAACGGCAAGTTCGAGACGGATTCGGTGAACTACCGCGTCGATCACAAGCTCAACCAGTTTGCGGAACAGATCAAGTACTACCTCGACACCGGCGATGAAAGAGATTAGCGGTCCCAAACCTCCGGCCCAGCCTTCTCCCGAGTCGCTCATCGAGAGCGCCGCCCGCGAAGTCGGGTTCTCCCTCGTCGGCATGACACGCGTCTCGCCGAGCCCCCGCTCGTCCCCCGTGTTCGAGCGGTGGGTCCGCGAAGGGAAACACGGCGGGATGGGATTCCTCCCGGGAGGCGCGGGCAAGCGGAAGAACCCCGGTCTTCTCCTCGAAGGGGCGAAGAGCGTCGTCTGCGTGGCGGTGAACTACTATTCGCGGGCGAAAGAGGAGTGGAACCGCGGGGCCGCGGCGGACGACCGGGGATGTGTGGCGATCTATGCGCACGGTCGGGACTACCACGACGTTTTGACTGAGATGCTGAAGGAGCTCGAACAGCGGCTAAAAACGCTCTTTCCCGGTTTGAAGACGCGGGCGGTCGTCGACACGGAGCCGATATCGGAGAGGGATTTCGCCCTCCAGGCTGGGATCGCCTGGCTCGGAAAGAACACGTGCGTCATCTCGCCCGTGTACGGGTCGTGGATATTCCTCGGTGAGCTCATCACGGACCTCGCGCTCGAACCCGGCACGCCGCTCCAGAGTCTCTGTGGTACGTGCACGAAGTGTATCGGTTCGTGCCCCACCGGAGCGCTCGAGGAGTATCTCCTGGATGCGAACAAATGTATTGCGTACCTCACGATCGAAAAGCGGGGAGAGATCCACGGCGAGTTTCACGAGGCGATCGATGGGAACCTTTTCGGGTGCGACGAATGTCAGCGCGTGTGTCCTTACAACAAGGCGCCGCACGAGTCTCTCGTCTTCGGCGGCGGAGACCGGAACGCGATCACCGGGATGCGGATCGGTGACCTCCTCGACATATCCGACGATGATTTCGAAAAGCTCGCCCGCGGTACGGCCATGGAGCGGTGCAAGGCCGAGGGAATCAGGCGGAACGCGAGAATCGCGGCGGCGAACCGCCCGTCATCGCGGCGGTGAACTGCCCGTCATCCGCCCGGAGGAAAGGGCGCCCTGAGCATCGTCTCGCTCCGGCGATCAGGGTCTTGCGCCGACTTTGAGCTCGTTGACATCCTTTATGATACGGAAATGCATCTTGATGTTCAGGACGTCGAGTATGTCGTTGACGAGCTTCGACGGGTTCATGAGCACCAGGTCGCCGTTTGTCTCCCTCAACGAGGACACCGTTCCAAGAAGCAACCCCACTCCGGAGCTGCTGATGAACTCGGTCTCCGACAGATCGAGCACGATTGTGTTCTGTCCGTTGCGCAGGAGCGCGTTGAAGGATGAATCGAGCTGCGGCACCGTCGACGAGTTGATGCTCCCCGACGATTTCAGCACGACGGTCTCCGGGGAATCGGTACGCATCGCAACGATGGAAAGATTGTTCATATCCGTCCTCCTATCCAAGTTGCAAGAAGCCTCTTGCTTGCGTCTGATTATGAATCTCGTGTGATTCCACATCGAGTCTCGTTCGTAGCTCAGTCCTTCGGTAACGTTGTTGAGCAGCAATAGCCCAAGGCCTCGCTTGCTTCGCTGTTTGATCCCGTGGTGTCCGAGAACCTGACCGCCGATGCCGTGTTCAGCATCACGCCCATCGTCGAGAAGTTGTCGAGACCCACGTGAAGGACCAGATCCGTCTCGCCCGCAAACGTCACGTCGGGGTAGAGCGTGTTCGGCGTATCGGTCAGCGCCGGACCCGAGGCGCAGGCGACGGGGAGGGCCCCGATCAAAACTCCGCACGAGTTGTGCGCCGGCCCGCAGGGCGAGTATCCGGCGATCGAGACGATTTCGCTCCCCGGAGGACCGCAGAACAGCGGATCGGCGGAGATGTTCCCTCCGCCGTCCGTTCCACACAAAGCGTCCCCTCCCGCGTTCCCGAAGATATCCGTGCACGTCACCGTGAAACTCGACCCGGAGACGCAGGCGAGCCCAGGGCCTTGCGCGCTCAGCGCAATGATCGTATTCGATACGAGCCCTGTGGAGCTGCTCATGTGGATCCCCGCGCCTCCGTTTCCGGCGCTGGATTCCACGATGGTGCAGTTCTCGATGACGGGAGACGACGAGTCCGAGCAGATCGCGCCGCCGTCTTCGCCGGCGCTGTTTCCGATGAAGACGCAGCCGGTGATCGTGGGGCTCGACCCGCCGGTGCACCATATCGCCCCGCCGTCCTTCCCGGCCGCGTTCCCCACGAAGATCATCCCGGAGATCGTGGGTGACGCACCGCTCATTTTCAAGCAGGCGCCCTGGTGCTTGCGCCCGTTTCTGATGGTGAGATTGGAGAGAACGCCGCCGGGGCCGACATTGTCCAGGAGGAACACACGGTCATTTCCTTCTGCGTCGATGATCGTCGCGCCGGGTCCGTTTTCCGATGTGATGAGGATCTCCCTGCCCCCGAGATCGATGCCGTGGTTCCCTCCGCCTGTGTATGTTCCGTCTGCGAGAAGGAGCGTATCTCCATCGAACGCGAGATTCACCGCCGCTTGAATCGTCGGCGCGTCGCCCGAACCGTCAGCTGCGAGCCTCCACAACGTCCGGTGGACGGTGACGACGAAAGTGTCTTCGACAAAGAGAGCCTCTGAGTCCGTGGCCCGGATGACGAGGGTCGCCGAGCCGCTCGTGTCGGGCGCGAAACTCATGTCGAGAGCGCTATCCGCGTCGATGATCGCGGATACGAGACCGGGGTTCGAATTGCTTTCGATCGTGAAGGTGAGCGCGCTCCCGTCCTCGGCGTCGTCAAAAACGGCGTTGAGATCCCGATAATTGCTGACCGGAGGCGAGTCCGCCGTAACGGTCGTATCGGGAATGGCGTTTGTGACCGCCGGCGGGACGGCTGACGCGGACGACGGCGCGAAGCCGGCGAACGCGACACTCACGAGGAGAACGAGTGCGAGAAGGCGTCCTGTCATTCGTGGCCCTGCAATTTGTTGAACACGCGTCAATAAGGCGTCCCGCGGCGCCGGGGGAGCGGATCACAGCCGCCTCTCAGGTCTTCCCTTGGGGGAAGCAATCCATATGCCATGGAATGAGTTGGAAGCCGGGATGAACGGGGTGGAGGGTGGTCGCAAACCCTTTCGCGGGAGCGAGCGAGGATCGTCCGCCGCGGGTCCTGTCGGCCATCCGCCCGCGGCCGTGCTCGCTAAAGCTCCGCGCGGGCGCGGGCGCCCGTGGCCGCCACCCGCGGGTGGAGCTGTTTTCTCAGGGGTTCCGCGTCCGGTTCCGGACGAGGATCGCGGGTTTTGCATCGAGCTTGCCCGCGTCGACGAGCTGGTAGAAGCGTTGTCTCGATTCGATGAGAAAATCGAGGAGGTAGTTTGCGTGGCAGTACCGCTGGGCGCGTTGGAGCAAATCTCTGGCCTCGGAGTAACGACCGTCGGCCCCCGCGAGTTCGGCGAGGCGGACCGTGGAGTACATCTGATAGATCTGTTCTCCGCCGCGTGCTTCGCAAGAAAGCGCCCGTCCGTACGCCGACTTGGCGGATGTAAAGTTTCCGGTTAACAATGCGAGGTCCCCCGTGTAGAACTCGTACAACGCATCCCCCCCGCAGGTTTCCTTGTAGCGCTCGAGCATTCTCGATGCGTCGTCGAACTCTCCGTCGTAGATCAGCCGGACGAAATCGAGATCGGCGAGATCGATCGTTTTCATGGGCCCCCCGATGCTCTCCCCCATGGCTTCGGCGGCGCGGCGATAGGTCACGGTTTGTCCGTTCGTCCGCACCGCATCGAAGGCGTTCCTGGCGTCGTCCGTGTTCCCCGCCTTCTGCTGGAGGTAGCCTCGGTTGAGAAGGGCGATGGGGAGGACCCAGTCGGGGTGGTGTGGGGGAAACTGGATGAGCGGTTCGTATTGTTCGACGGCCTCGAGGGGCCTCCCGAAATACGATTCCGTGAAGGCTTGTATGAGCTGCAATCGCTTGACAAGGTTCCAGTCGGCGGAGCGCTCGCTCAGCGCAAGATGCCGGTCGATGGCGGCATCCACGATCGTGTAGAACTCCCTCGTTCGTGCGGGGTAGAAGGTTGCGACGACGGCGATGGGTTCGGCGAGCCGCGTATAGTACGGGTATCTTTCGAGCAGACCGACGAACTCGTCGGACCCTTTTTCGAAATTGCCTTCGAAAACGAGATCGACCGCCGCCAGTACGAACCGCCAGTCGGTACTGAAGACGCCCTCGTGTGCGGCGGCGTACCGCATCATGTCGAGACCTTTTTCCCTGTCCCCGCCGGGAAGGAAAAACAGCTTCGCGACGATCTTGACGAATCCCGGTATGGCGTCGGCAAAGTACAAGTACGCGCCGAGAGCGCCCTGGGCGTCGGCGTCATCGGGATACTTGTCGAGATACCGTTCGAGATCGGCCTTGCCGCGTGACGACGCGCGCGCGGCGCCCCAGTAGCTCTTGGTCAGAACGTAGAGCTGCGCCTTGCTGAGCCAGCCATAGCCCCGATAGTAGAATTGCCCGTAATCTTTGACGTCCCGCTTGAGCGCCTCGTCCGAGAGGGCGATCGCGCGGTCGAGCACCGCGTGAATCGGCGGAGTCGATTGTCGGATGAGGTCTTTGTTGTTGTCTTCGTCGTTGAGGCGATCGCGGAGCACCTTCGCCTCGAGAAGCAAAGGGTACGGGTCTCTCGGATTCGCTTTTTGATAAAACCTCGTCAGGGCAAGCGCGGAATCCGATTGGTTGTTGTAGAGAAGATCCAGGATCTGCCGCGGGTCGAACGGCGGTTTCGTCTCGACGGCGAGCGTGGTGTCTTCGAACCCCTGAGCAGCGGCGTTGCCGCGCGTGGACCCGCCAACGAGACCGGCAGCGAAGAGAGCGATCACCAGCAGTGCAACTCTTTTTCTTGTCATAGGTTGGCGCACGCGTCCCCGGGAGGCTCCCCCGTCCGGCGGCTTTGCACGCATAATGCAACAGCCCCAACGCAATCGGAAGGGAAATCTCCTCCGGGACAAGGGTTTTTGCGGGTTTTGGCTGGCATGCCGATTGCTGCACGGTTCTCGAAGTCTCCATGGAGAAACGATGAATTCCAACCCCCAAACCCACTCTGAGGGCACCGTGCGTGCCGACAACGGTGCCGCCCCCGTCGAAAAGGTGCGAGCGGTATTCAACTGTTTATCCAAGCTCGTTCTCGGCAAGAAGATCTACGCAAAGAACAACCCGGCGCTCCTTCGGTTCTCCGGCGACCTCGCGGCCTCGCTTCGGGATTTCTTCGAGTATGAGGATGTCCTCGTCGTTTCCACCGACAAATACCGGATCCTGTGGAACGAACAAGTCGTTTACGAAAACGACAAACGTGACGAGAGCCTCGCGTTCATTCTGTACCGAGACGGGATCGGTGAGCTCAGTATCCACAAGACCGTCACACCGCAGGAGACCGAACAGTTCGTCGATCTCCTCAAGGAGGCTGTGAAAGCCGTCTGGCAGGACGAGGATGTTGTCACCCAGTTGTGGAAAGCGGATCTGGAACACATCTCCTACCGGGTCCTCGACGAGTACCTCCTGGGTCAGTTCGGCGAGGGGCGCCGCGGAGAGGCGGAGGCCCGTCTCGCGTCGCTCGAAACCGAGGATCATCCCGATGCCCCCTGTCTTGCGGACAAGGGCCGCATCATCGTGAATTCGCGGGACGAGGTCGAGCCCATAGACAGATATCTCAACAAACTCGTCGGACACGACGCGGCAGGGATGTCCGAAGAGAACAGGGAAGAGCATTTTCAAAACATGATGGCGTCCTTCTTCACCGTGAGCAGCGACGAACTCCGTACCTTCAAGGAAAAGCTCTTTGAGAAGAAAAAGAAGGACAACCTTGTCGGCTTCATCTCGGAGTTGCTCGATTTCGTTTTTATCAAGGACAATCCGTCCGCCGTCCTGGATGTGATGGACACGATCGATCGCCTGGCGGACTATCTCACCTCGGAACTCCGCGGGCCCGTCCTTGTCTCTCTCCTGGAGGACATAAGACAAGCCGCCGCGAAACAGACGCCCTCGGGGAATGTCCGGGAGTTTCTCGCGGGTCTCGAGAAGAGACTTACCGATCCGTCGATACTGCTCTTGATGCGGGAGACGGTTGGGACTTCCGACGAGGTGGGGGAGGAGGCGTTTACGTACTTCGAAGCCGTCGGCGAGAAAGCCATCCCGACGATATGCAAGCTCATCGAAGAGCACCCCGATCCCAGGCTCCACAAGAAGGCCCGTGAATCTCTTGTTCGGATCTCCGGCGGCAAGCTGTCGGAGGTCATCGAACAGTTGGACATCGACAAACCCCAGATCGCGCGGGACGTCATCGCGCTGGCGAACGCGGCGCATTTCCGCGAGATCCCCCAGGTGATCAAGGAGTTGGTCTACTACCCGGACGATCATGTCCGCCATGAAGCGATTCAGTTTCTCGCCGGTCTCGGCAGCGCCGAGGCGCTGGGGCTGCTCGTGAAGCTGTTGGACGACGCCGACAAAAGCGTCCGGTTGAAGACGCTGGCGGTGGTGTCCGATGTCGACGCTTCCGTGGTGAGAGAGAGGCTCGTCGAGATCGCGTTCGGCAAGGAGTTCACCGAGAGAGAGTTCGACGAACAGGCGGAGATTTTCAAAGCGCTGGGCAAGGTCGTGGGCGAAGCGGCTCTCCCGAAGCTCAAGCATTCCGTTGGGAAGAAGAGCTTCCTCGGTCTTGCGAAGCGCCAAACCAAAATGAACAAACTCCTTGCCATCGAGGCGCTCGAACAGATCGACAAGCCCGGCGCGAAGAAGCTCCTGGGCGACCTCGCCAACGATTCGGACGACGCGGTGAGATCAAGGGCGGCCGAGGCGCTCGGCACCCGGGAGGAGCTTGGTCCCACCGGGGACCGCGACGGGGACCCGCAAATCGATTGAGGGCGTGAGACGATATGAGCGGTCGAGAAAGAGACATCGTTGAGAGGGAAGAAAATCCCGGTCTGACCCCGACATCGGTCGAGGATGGCCGGGAATCGGGATCGGGCAGATCGGGCTCTCCCGACACGGCCGGTTTCGCCGACACGAACGGGAACGGGAAAGAGCAGGAGGTCATACACGAGGCCGGCTCGCTTTTCATCCACTACCTCTTCAGCGCTAGCAAGACCGTTCAGGTCCACGACCTCAGCAACCGCGCGACGCAACGGGTCCTCGCCGATCTGATGGTCCCTCTACGAGAGCTCTTCGCCTCCGAAGGCGGGTTGAGCATCCGCGTCACGCCGGACTATATGTACATCAATGACGTCCGCCTCGTGATGGACTCCCACAACTTCGGCCCGATCATGTACATCATCGAGGCGTTGAGAGAGCGAGACATCGAGATCGTCGAGCTGCACCCGGACGTGACCCCGTCCGAGATCGGCGTGTTCCTGAAGGTATTCTTCGGAGAGTTGCCCGACGACGACATTTTCGGACAGCTGAGCGCACGCCTCTCCGATGCAAAGGTCAGCCACGTCAAGCTCATCCAGTGGATCGAGCGCGAGAGACACCTCACCGAGCACGCGGAGACGGAGAGAAACGTGCGAAAGGAAAGCAACCAGGTTTTCTTCCGTTCGTTGCTCCTCGTCGGAGAGGTGCTGCGCGGGATCGAACAGAAAAGGGTGATACAGGTACGAAAGGCCGAGAGGCTGACCCAGCAGATGGTGGACATCGTCCGGACGGATGAGTCGATCCTCGTGGGGCTGGCGAGCATAAAGGACTTCGATGAATACACGTTTGCGCATTCGGTGAACGTTTGTGTGCTGTCCATGCTCATCGGCGACCGTCTGCGTCTGTACAAGAACGACATCGCCCGTCTCGGAGTCGCCGCCCTTCTGCACGACATCGGCAAGATGTACGTCCCCCAGACCATTCTGAACAAGCCGTCGAGGCTCGAAGGCAAAGAATGGGATGTGATGAAGTACCACACGTTCTTCGGAGTCAAAGAACTCTCGAAAGTGAAGTCGCCGCGCGAGGTGGCCGACGGCATGTTCGCTGCTCTGCAGCACCACGTCCACTACAACGGCAGCGGGTACCCGACGAGACCGGGTGGGTGGGACCTCCATCTCTTCACACGGATCGTCACCATAGCCGACTACTACGACGCGATGACGACCCCGAGGATCTACAAGGTAGACCCGCTGACACCGGACAGGGCCCTCAGGTTCATTCTGGAAAGAAGCGGGCAGATCTTCGATCCGTTCATCGCCAAGGTGTTCATACAGGCGATCGGCATCTATCCCGTGGGCACCGTCGTTGATCTCGACTCGGACGAACGAGGAGTCGTGGTCAAACAGCACGACTCGAGCCGTTTCATCCACAGACCCGTGGTCGCCCCTATGCGTTTGGACGGTTCTTTCGACCCCCGTGGGGCGCTGTACGACCTTTCCGAGCGGGCCACCGGGTCACGGAGCTACCGCCGGACGATCGTCCGAACGATCTACGACGGCAACGCCGAGCGGGGCAAGGTGAAATTCTTCACCGCCGAATAATCTCCACTCAAAGTCCAGAGAATTTCGCACAAAGCCGCGTGGGTCCTGTCGGCCATCCGCCCGCTGCCGTGCTCGCTGTCTCACGGGATGGAGGGTGATCGCGGGCCCTCGATCCGCTTCGCTCGGCTTTCCGGCCCTACGGCCGGACGATCCTCGCTCGCTCCCGCGATCACCCTCCATCCCGTTCATGCCGGCGCGTATGACAATGTACTTCCAGCACAGGATACTAGTACCGTGGAAGCGTGGGATCGACGTCCTCCGCCCAGGCGAGCAGCCCCCCGCGGAGGTTCCGCACGCGGCTGAACCCCGCTCTCTTCAGAAACGCCACTGCGGCGGCGGACCGTTCGCCCCGCCGGCAGTAGACGACCGTGTCGCGCGAGGGGTTGAGTTCGCCCACACGGGTTGGAATTTCCGCGAGGGGAATCAGATATCCGCCGATGTGGCAGATCTCATATTCGCGGGGTTCACGGACATCGAGGAGGAAGATGTTCTCGCCTGCATCGATCCGGGTCTTGAGGTCTCTGGGACTGATCTCCGGGATTGCGGTGGAGGCTTCCACGGGTTGACCGCGTGCCCCGCAGAATGTTTCATAATCGACGAGCTTCCGAATCGTTTTGCCGGGTCCGCACACTGGACACGCCGGGTTTTTGCGGACCCTCAGCTCACGAAATGTCATCTTGAGCGCATCGACGAGAAGAAGCCGACCCGCGAGAATCTCTCCCGCGCCGAGGATGAGCTTGATCGTTTCGGCAACCTGTATCGAACCGATGATACCCGGGAGCACACCGAGAACTCCTGCTTCGGCGCAGCTCGGAGCACCCCCCGGCGGAGGCGGTTCGGGGTAGAGGCATCTGTAGCACGGACCGTTTGCGAACCCGAAGACGCTCGCCTGTCCTTGGAAGCGAAACACGCTTCCGTAGACGTCCGGTTTACCGAGGAGGACGCAGGCGTCGTTGATGAGATAGCGAGCGGGGAAGTTGTCCGTCCCATCGACGATGACGTCATAGCCGGCGAGGATCTCCAGAGCGTTCTCGCTCGTCAGCCGAGTCTCGTGAGCAAGGATATTGATCTCGGGGTTCAGATCCCTCAGACGCTCGGCGGCCGCTTCGAGTTTGGACCTTCCGATGTCCGACGTTCCAAACGTGATTTGCCGGTGAAGATTCGTCAGCTCGACGACATCGAAGTCCACGATGCCCAGCCGTCCCACCCCCGCTGCCGCGAGATAAAGCCCTGACGGGGCGCCCAGACCCCCCGCACCGACGAGGAGCACTCTGGCCGCCTTGAGCTTGAGCTGTCCCTCCAGCGACACTTCCGGCAGGATGAGGTGACGGCTGTAGCGGAGCATCTCCTCGTGACTGAGGGACGCGGGCAGCGAAGGGGCATCCGAACCGCGTTCTTTACTGGCAGAGGGAACGGCAGGGGCCGCATCGCCTTTTTCGGGCGGCGGCTTTCTCTCCGGCCCACGGACGTCTCTGTCGTTCACACCCATCATTCGCTCCTCGTTCCAGACGAATTCTAACATGCAGCGCGCTCTCCCGCAACTTTTTGGCTCTCAACGAGTTGAGAAATGCGGGCGCGGCGATGGCTCGAAAGATACCCCGTCCCGTCTCGCGGGACCGAGCGAACGGTCACAAAAGCCTGGAACTCCGGGGGGAGGTCCGGTATATTATACGGTACCGAACGGACGCGTTTACTTGAATTTAAGCCGCGTTGCGCGCTCCGTGTCGCGTCCCCGGAGGGATGGGACCCGTTTGGGTTCGGTGCTGTGGTCCCTCTGTGCGGAATTCGAACACTCCCAGAACCCGTCACCCCAGGGAAGGTGAGATCGAATGCAAAGGCTCTCGGGCAGCTTGGCTCTCGTTTGTGTCGTTGCCGTTCTTGTCTTTTCGGTGCTCGCCTGGGCTCAGGATCAGCCTCAGTCTCAGCCGACCGTTGTCATCGAAGAGATTCGCCACGACATGGGCGAGGTGTTCGAGCAGGACAAGTACATACACGTTTTCAAGGTGAAGAACGTCGGAAACGCCGATCTCGAGATCATCAGCGTCAAACCGGGCTGAGGCTGCACCGTGGCCAGCTTCGATAAGGTCATCCCTCCTGGTCAGGAGGGCAAAATTACTTTCCAGATCGACGGGAACAGAATCCACGAGGCGTTCAGCAAGTCCGCGACCGTTCAAACGAACGATCCCAAACACCCGCAGATGACGATCGCGCTCGCGGGCAAGGTCATCCCGTACATCGAGATCCAGCCTTCGCGCCAGATCTACCTCAGCGGCATGTACGGGGAGAAAATCTTGAAAGAGATCACCGTCTCGTCGAACGAAAAGAAGAAGAACTTCAAGATCACCGGCCTTTCGTCGAATATCGACGACAAGATCACGTACGCGTTCGCCCCCGACACCGAACCGGGCCGGTACAAGATCACGGTATGGAAAAACCCGAAGCTCCCCACCCTCAATACATGGGGAAACCTGAATATCGACACGAACAGCGAACACTCGTCGAAGACGGTTATCCAGGTGAGCGTGGCCACGCGAGGGTCGATCATCTGCCAGCCCTCGCAGCTCAATTTCGGCGCGGTGAAGTTTTCGCTGGCGGGCGTGCTCGAAAAGCCCGCTGTACAAACCCTAGACGTGTTCAAGGTGGACGGCGAGTTCACGATCAAGGACGTTGCGTTTACCGCAGCCGATTACAAAGCGCAGGTCGAGGCGTTGGACGGGGGCAAACGGTACAAGATCAAGGTGGATTTCGTCCCGACGGCGAAGAAGAAGAACTACTACGATGAAATGATCATCAACACCAACGATCCCCAGGAGCCCTCGTTGAGGATTCGGCTGCTTGCGCGCGGCATCTGAGGCACTCTCGGGTTTCGAGACCGGCAACCCAAAGGGATGGAGACATGAAGAAAGTCCTCGGGCTGGTTCCAGTGCTGTGGTTCGCGCTCGTCCTGTCCCTTGGGTCGTGCGCGAACAAATCCTCGGATGCGAAAGAGCAGTCCGAGTCCGCGAAGTCATCTCCGGCGGCTGAGACGCCTTCGGCTCGAGCCTACGCGCAGCTTCAGAAAGAGGTCACCGAGATTCAGAAGGCGGCGGCGACGCAGCAGCAAATGCTCGATGTGATGAACCAAACGGCGGAAAAGCTCAAGGGGTTCATCGGAGCTTATCCGGCGTCGGACGAGGCCAAGGACGCGAAGCTTCAACTGGCGATGGTCTATTCCGCCGTGGGGAAGTTCGATCAGGCCGTCACGTACCTGGAGGAATTCATCCGCGGCGGGGATGAGAACGACGAACGCGTCGGCTACGCTCACTTCTACCTCGCCGAGTCGTACAAGAACCTGGACAGGTACCAGGACGCGCAGAAAGAGTACAGGGTCTTCGTCGATAAGTACTCTCAGCTGAGCCCGCAATACCTGGCCGCCGCTCAGGCCGCCATGGGCGATCTTCCGGCGTTGAAACAGCTCTCCATCGGCGGCGATCCCATTCCGTTTTCGGTCAAAGACACCCGCGGCAAGACCCTCAGTCTCGAGAAATACAGAGGCAAAGTCGTGCTGCTCGATTTCTGGGCGACGTGGTGCATGCCCTGCAAAGTCGAAATGCCCAACGTCATCCGGATACACAAGAAGTTCAACAAGAAGGGTTTCGAGATCATAGGGATATCGCTGGACAGCGATGGTCAGGCCCTCGAGAGATTCGTAAAGGCGAACGGCATCGAGTGGCCCCAGTACTTCGACGGCAAGGGATGGCAAAACGACGTGGCGGGGAAATACAGAGTCCGGGCCATCCCGGCGACGTACCTCATCGACAAAAAGGGAAAGATCCGCTACCGCTCGCTTCGCGGCGCCGAACTGGAGAGGGCCGTCGAGCTGCTTCTCTCTGAAAGCTAGAATTTCACCTTGAGGATGGGCCTTTGCCCGCTGAGGACGCGCACGCCGGCGTCCTCATTTTTTTTTGTGGGGTTGGGGGCCGCTGTGTCTCCGTATCAGTTCTTCGATCACGCGCAGTTCCTCGTCGATTCGCGTTTCCCAACCCGTGAAGATCTTTTTCGCCTGGGTCTTGGATTTCTCGCCCAGCCGGCGCCTGAGCGCCTCGTCCTCCGCCAGCGTCACGATGGCCCCCGCGAGTTTTTCCACGTCGCCGTCGGGGACAACGAACCCGGTCTCGCCGTGGAGGATGACGTCGCGGGTCGTGCCCACGTCGAAACCGACCACCGGGAGACCGCACACCATTGCTTCACACGTGGGGATCGCCACGTTGGTGAGCCGGCTTGTCGACACGAAGATGTCGGACGCGGACATGAGCTCGGGGACACTCCTGTGCTCGACGGCGCCGGTGAACCGGACCGCATCGCCGAGCCCGAGCGATCGTGCCAGTCTTTCGCATCCCTCGCGTGATGTCCCGTCACCGGCAATGACAAAAAAGACGGAGCGCTGCGTCCGTTCGAGAACGATCCGCGCGGCTTCGAGGAACGCCTCGGGA
>Ga0315275_10001224_pt1 | contig 22402 bp, 17 predicted proteins | sample YL17G03_0_MG_FD_205557 | JGI IMG/M metagenome (GOLD analysis project Ga0315275, IMG submission 205557) | Sediment microbial communities from Yellowstone Lake, YNP, Wyoming, USA - YL17G03_0 | ecosystem: Environmental > Aquatic > Freshwater > Lake > Sediment | place: USA: Wyoming | collected...
ACTCAACTCTACGGAGTCCTCAGGCCGGAGTCTCTTCCCCGGCCCACGCTAGAACCACGGGTGGTACATTTTCAGACCGCTATTATTGGATCATTTTGCCACCGCCATTGACACCGACTCGGAGCGGAGATGGGCCTTCGCCCGCGCCGACATCACCAGGGGCATCACGCTCCCCAGCACTCGCTAGTCTGACCGGCGCCGCTGCTCCAGACTGCACATGGGCCACCCCTTTTTGGCCTGTTTAGAGCCCCTTTCTTGCCCCTGTCTTGCTGCTGACAGCATCGCCGCAAGATGCTAGAATCGGGATTGGCATCATCCTGCAAGACGAGCTGACAGTGACCCGCCGAGACTCGCTCAGCAACTCAACCGCCGCAGCGGCGGCGCTTTCGGCAGGTGCGGGCGCATGGTGCTCAGCGGCATTCGGTCCCTCCTGCTGTCTGTGGTTGCTGTGTAGGGTCGTTTTTCGTGGAAACGGACATTGTCGGACATGTGAGCCGGCGTAGCTCAGTTGGTAGAGCGGCTGATTTGTAAACTGAGGTCTACCTCTGTAGATATCGGCCCACATGCGCCGCACCGCCTGTGTGATTTTGACCCCATCACCTGAGGACCGCACTTCTACCGCGCCCCCGCCGAAAGCGAACTCCCTGCGGCACCTTCGGTCACCATTCCCTCAGCGTCTGGCCGCAGCCAACCACTTGACGTGACGACAGACCGTCGCTACCATCGTACTATTGATTTCGACGTACTACTGATTCCATAGGGCGCTGGCGATGGGCACTGAGTACAGACCCGGTAAGGGCAGGGATACTTCGGCAGACGACGGCTCGGCGGTCGGCGGCAGGACGGTCGTGCCTGACCTCGGTTGGCAGGCTGCGATCGATCTCTTCCTGCGAAGGTGGACTGCCGACCATCCCGACCTCCGGCCGGCCACGCTGGACCACTATCGCGAACAACTCGAGACACGACTGGCCGCCTTTGCCGCAGAGCGGGGGATCGCTACGGTTGACCGGTTCACACGTCAGCACCTGCGCGTGTTCGTCACCTGGCTCGATGAGTACCTGACGCGGCGGGGCCCGATCAGCCAGCGCGGCAAACAGATGGCGCTCAACTCGGCGAAGATGCTGCTGCGCTGGGCGCATCAGGAGGGACTGCTCGCTGAGGATATCGGCCGGTATGTGAAGGGATATCGACTGGACCCCGTGCAGACACCACGGGCCACCCGGTCCGATGACCTGGAGCTACTCCTCTCGGCGTTCAGCCCGCGCACGGCCATGGGCATCCGCAACACCGCGATGATCCACCTGATGGCGCTGTGCGGTCTGCGGGCATCGGAGGTATGTGGTCTGAACGCCAGTGACCTGCACCCCAGAGAGGGACGGCTCACGGTCCGATCAGAGACCGGTCGAGGCCGGCGCGTGCGGAGCGTAGATCTGCCATCCGTAATCCGCGACGGCAGGGTGACGACGCGGCCGGAGGTCGCGGAAGCACTGACTGCCTGGCTGGCGGTTCGCGCACGTGCCTTCCCCCACTTGGAGGATAGCGATCCGCTGTTCGTGACGCTCGAACCGAGCCGTACCTCGGTGGGCCCCAACGAAGAACCAGAAGGAAGCATAAGGGAGGCGGGGAGACGCATGACTGTTGAGGCCGTCCGCCTGATGCTCCGGCGCGCGGCGGAGCGTGCAGGTCTTGACCCGAAGGTGGTGACGCCTCGCCGGCTGCGACACCACTTCGGTCTAAGTGCTGCCGCAGCTGGCGTGAACCAGACCGCGCTTATGGAGGCGATGGGGCATACCTCTCCCTTGATGACGGCGCGATATGCCGTGGTCAGCGACGAAGAGCGCCGACGGCAATTCGCGCGAGCAGATATCGCCGCGGGCATCCGCTTCGCGCATCCCCAAGGCCCGCGTTCACCCAGCCGCGCGGACGTCGATGACGTCATCGAAGAAGACGGCGTCAGCCTCTCGGAGATCGCCCGGAAGCTGTTCAGCCGGGAGTGACAGGGCGGATGTCTTCTGCTACAATCTGGGCTGCACAGCGTAGCGTCTGCGGCCGAGGGACTCCTACGCAAACCGTACTACCGATTTTAGGAGCACGGGAGCTGAGTGTTACTGACGGATCGGGAGCGGGATGGCTCGTAAGGCGAAATGAGTGGCTTTGAAGCCATTCTAGCTATTTGGCGCAGGCCGGCGTAGCTCAGTTGGTAGAGCGGCTGATTTGTAATCAGCGGGTCGCGGGTTCGACTCCTGCCGCCGGCTCCACATCTCGCCATCGGCGAGATGTGGAGTGAGGGGAGAGTTGAGAGGAGAAAGGTGACAACGGCTGGAGAGGGCCTCCCCGTCTGTCCATCCCCTCATACCGCAACCCGAACGATCACCTCTCTCCGCTAGCCTATCAGCAGCTATCAGGCCTTCGAGCGACTGCTGCCGCCGGGTTCACCATTCCCATCGGCCGCAGGCAGATGGGAATGGTGACCCCGAGCGAATCGAGGGGCCGCCCAGCCGAGTAGGACACCGGCCGGCCCCTAACGAAGCTCTCCCCCATCATGCCGCGGCGCAGGAAACAACCGACAGCGCGACCCGCCCCGCCACCCACCCCACCTCCGCCCTCCCGCCGGGCGGTGCTCGCCACCGCGTCGCTGGTGTTCGTACTCCTCCTCGCCATCTACCGCGCCACCATCATGCCAACCGTCGTAGACCAGGACAGTGGCGAGTTGGTGGCCGCGGTGCACGTGCTCGGGGTGGCGCATCCGACGGGCTATCCGCTCTGGGTGCTGCTGGGGCGCCTGTTCGACTACCTCCCGCTCGGCGGGACCAGCGCCTACCGGGTGGCGATGCTGTCTGCCGTCTGCGCGGCCGCCTCCGGTGGGATCATCGCGGCGCTGGCGGCGACGCTGACCGGAGAACTTGCGGCGGCCGCCTTCGCGGGACTGGCCTTCGGGCTGTGGTTTCCGACCTGGAGCCAGGCGGTGAGGGCCGAGGTATACGGCCTGACGGCGCTGCTCACCGCGCTCTCACTGGTGGCGCTGCTGCGGTGGAGCGGGAGTCGCGCGCCCCGCGGACTGGCGTGGCTTGCGCTCGCGGTTGGATTCGTCTCGATGCACCACCGGACGGCCATGCTCGCGCTTCTTCCCGCTCTCGCCATCGCTTTCATTATGACGAAGCCACGTCGCGCTCGCCTCTACCTTGCCGCCGGCGCGCTGCTGGTCGCGCCTTTCCTCTTCTACGCCTACCTTCCGATCAGGGCGGCGGCGCGGCCGCCCGTGAACTGGACCAACCCGAGCACGCTGCCGCGGTTCCTCGATCACATGATGGGGGCGCAGTACACGCACTTCGCCTTCTCTCACAACCTGGAGCAGATGATCGCGCAGGCGGCGAAGCTGACGCCGGAGCTGCTGACGGCTTCGGCGCCGCTGGCCTGGGCGCTGGCGCTGGTGGGGCTGCCGCTGATCGGGTGGGGATGGTGGCGCTGGGCGCAGGCGCAGCCGCTGGTGGCCTGGGCGCTGGCGGCAGGGAGCGCGCTGCTCTGCTTCTGGGTGCTCCAGTGGGGCGAAACCTCAGATCTGAAAGTCTTCCTCCAGCCGCTCGGGGAGGTGTTGGCGCTGTGCGGCGCGATGGGGGCGGTGGCGCTGGCGCGGTCGACGCGCAATGCGCGAGCAGGGCGAATAGGCGCGGCGGCGCTGGGCGGTGTGATATGTGTCGCGCTGCTCGGCGCGAACTGGGAGCGCTCGGACCTGAGCAATCTGTGGGTGCACCGAGACAGGTGGGCGGCGGTGCTTCAGCAGCTGGAGCCGAAGGCGGTCTACGTATCGGACAACGATGTACCTAGCTTCGCGACGATGTACCTCCAGACGGTGGAGGGGATGCGGAAGGACGTGACCCTCATCCGGGTGGTGCCGCTCCAGACGGACTGGTACGTGGACCTGATCGCCGATCCGGTGGTGCGGGAGGCGACGCGGAAGGCGTGGCGGGAGACGGAGCTGGGGATGGCGCAGATAGGGGGCCAGGGCTCCTTCGCATGGAACTGGGACCGCACCGCCCTCTTCGCCTATCTGCTGGCGCGGGAGCTGGAGGGGGAGCGGCCGGTGTACTCGCTGCACGGGCTGCAGAGAGGCGGCCCGTCCGGCCCGCCGTACTTCGTCTCGCTGAGCGAGGACCTGGTTACACTGGAGTCGAGTCGCTCCGGTCCCAGCCAGGTGCAGGGCGAGATCAAGGCGCTGGTTGACTTCGGCGGCGGGCTGAGGCTCATCGAGTTTGGTCTGGATGAGGAAGAGCCGGCGACAGGCGCGCTGGTGAGGTTCCGGGCAGTGTGGCAGGTGAGCGAAGCGCTGCCTCCGCCCCAGTTCGGGATCGAGCTGAGGCCGACCGCCTTGCCGCAGGACGGCTTCGAGCGCGAACTGCTGCCGAAGGGCCGGTTCGTGCAGGGATTCCCGCTGCTGAACAGCTTCGGACCGGCAGCTCCGATGGCGACCAACATGGTCTTCGAGCAGCGCGGGCGATTGGTGATCCCATCCAACGGGCCGGGGGGTGAGTACTCGGTGTCCATGGGCATAGGGCCGCCCTATGCTGTAGAATACCAGGGGGTGACGGAGGTTGCCCGGATTCGCGTGCGGGCGCGGCCGCTGCCGAGGAACGGGCCGTGAGCTGCGCGCCCCTGGCGGTGCTCGCCCTTTCGTTTGCTGCTCCGGTGCAGCCGTCCGGGCCAGCGGTCATGCAAGTCGCGGCGAGCGCGCCGGCGGCGCTCGGCATTTCGGCGCCGCAGCCTGCAGCGGAACGTCCGCCCGCCCTGCGCGTCGCGCTCGACACCGCTGTTGTCACCACCATCTCGGTCGAAGTGCTCAAGCGCACCTTCAAGGACGAGCGGCCGGTCGGCAGTGGATACGCCTTCCCCAGCGGACACGCGGCGACATCGTTTGCGCTGGCGCGGGTGGCGAGCGAGTACCACCCGAGGTACAGGTGGCTCTGGTATGCGATCGCTGCCCGCATCGCCTGGTCGCGCGTCAAGGTCCGGGCGCATGACTGGGACGACGTGATCGCGGGCGCGGCGCTCGGGTGTTGGCTCGGCGATGTCGAGACGGACCGTGGGGGCATAGTTCTGAAGCGGTGGGAGTGGTGAACGTGCGTGCGGAGGAGCCTTGACGCGACCATAGGCCCGTGTTACCATCGCGCTGGTCGCGAGCAGGGCTGCTCGCGGCTGCCTCTGTCTCAGGGGCGGGTGCCCGAGTGGCTAAAGGGAACAGACTGTAAATCTGTCGGCGAATGCCTACGGAGGTTCGACTCCTCCCCCGCCCACCAGTCCGCCGGAGGCGGACTGGAGAGAGATGAGCGTAGAGAGTGGAGAGTTGGGGAGGCAGGTGCAGTCACCTCTCACCTTTCCCCTCTCATCTCTCACATACGGGCCCACATAGCTCAGCTGGCAGAGCGCATCCTTGGTAAGGATGAGGTCCCCGGTTCGAATCCGGGTGTGGGCTCCAGTAGTTCGGGCGGCGGGACAGCTGCCAGCAGGCCGGATCCTGGCTTATGCCGGAGTCTGCCCCCCAATTGACCCATTGGCATGATTCTGGAGTATGTCAGCGATCTGCGTCCACGGGACGGCGCTCGCTAGGTCCAAGGCAGTCCTCCCAGTGCGGCCAGGGTCGGTGGGATCGGCGCCAGCTTCAAGAAGCCGACGGACGATGGCTCTGTGGACCTCGCCGCCGTCGGGGTACTCCGCGACCTTGTGCAGCGGCGTCTTGCCCTCCGAGTCCTTCGCGCTGACATCGGCTCCATGCTCAAGGAGCAACTTCACAACCCGTTCGGTCGACGTCCAGACAGCGTCGTGAAGGGGCGTCATCCCGTCAGAGGCCCGCGCATTCACCTCCGCGCCATTCTCGAGAAGCACGCGCACAAGCTCTGGCTCATCCCACCCAACCGCGTCGTGCAGAGGCGACCATCCGAGGTCGTCACCAGCGTTTGCATCTGCGCCGGCCGCTAGCAAGGAGCGCGCCGCGGCAGCAGCATCGTGCCCTTTGGCATCGCACATTGCGACGTCATGAAGTGGAGTCCAACCACTGCTGTCCCGAGCGCCGGGATCTGCTCCGGCACCGAGCAGCAACTGAACGACGCTCGAGTGCGCGTGGTGGAGGGGGGTGGCGCCATCGCTGTCCTTGGCATTAACATCGGCCCCGCGCTGCAACAGAAGACCGACGACTTCGGGATGACCCCAACGCGACGCGTAGTGCAGAGCGGTGTTGCCATGCCTGTCGCGCTCGTTGACGCGAGCATCGGCTGTGACGAGGCGGAGTACCCTACGGGCATCGCCTCGCCGAGCGGCGCGGTGGAGTGGGCCGCGACGCCGCAGCAGGTGGGTCACAGTGAGCAGGCCGGTAGCGAGGATAGCCAGCCCAGCCAAGTAGTGCCGCATGTCTTCCCCCGGAGTCGGCGGAGGTACCTCCGCGAGGGCCTTCGCTATGCCCGATACACCACCTCTCCCCCCACCATCGCGCTCAGAACGGTCAGATCGTTGTCGAGGATCACCACGTCAGCGTCCTTGCCGGGCTCCAGGCTCCCTTTTCGGTTGGCGACGCCGATGGAGCGGGCGGGGGTGAGGCTTGCCATCTGGATCGCCTCCGGCAGTGATGCGCGGGTGAACTTCACGATGTTGCGGACGGCCGCGTCGAGGGTGAGCGAGCTGCCGGCGAGCGTGCCGTCCTCGAGCCGCACCGCGCCCTCCTTCACCACGATCTTCTGCCCGCCAAGCTCGTAGTCGCCATCCGGCATGCCCGCGCCGCTGATAGCATCGGTAATGGCAATGGCCCGGTCGGCGCCCTTCAAGCGGAAGATCATGTCCACGATCGCCGGGTGCAGATGCACTCCGTCGGCGATGAACTCGGCGTAGATCTCATCGAGCAGAAGCACGCCGCCGACTGTGCCCGGCTCGCGGTGGTGGATGCCCTTCATCCGATTGAAGGTGTGGGTGGCATGGTTGACGCCGAGCTTGAGCGCTTCGACCAGGTCCTCGTAGTTTGCCGACGAGTGGCCGACGACGACGGCCGCGCCCTGGCTGCGGGCGAAGGAGATGAGGTCGCGATTCTCTGCGATCTCAGGGGCAAGCGTGATGAGCTTGATGTTGCCGAGCCTGAAGAGCTGCCGGTACTCGATGGCGGCGGCGGTGCGGACGTACTGCTCCGGCTGGGCTCCTTTCTGGTCGGCGTCAATGCACGGGCCTTCGAGGTGAACGCCGAGCGGCCGCGCGCCGCCCTCGATCCCGTTCTCGGTACACTCGTAGACCGCGCGAACGGATCGCATTATGTCTTCGACTGCCTGGGTGAGCGTGGTCGGGCAGAACGATGTGACGCCATGAGTGGCAATGAAGCGCGCGATCCCCTCGATCGCCTCGCGGGTGCCGTCCATCGTGTCGTGGCCGGCGCTGCCGTGGATGTGGACGTCCACGTACCCCGGTGCGACGATATGGCCCGTCGCATCAATGTTCTCGTCGGCCGCGGCCGAGTCAAGACCGGGGCCGACCGCGAGGATGCGGCCATCCTCGATGAGGACGTCCGCGCCATCGAGCACCTCGAGGGGCGTGACGACTCTGCCGTTAGCTACGATGGTGCGCATTGGCTTTCACCCTCCGGGCCTATCGGCGATAGGCTGCCAGACTGCATCCGCACAGATCAGTGTTCATCCGTGTCCATCTGTGGTTCCGCCGTGTGCTACCGTTTCTCGTCCAGCGGCCCCACGCCGGAGTAGATGGCGAATCCACCATCTACCGGTATCGTCACACCGTGCAAGAAGCTGCCAGCATCCGAGATCAGCAGAATGATCGGCCCCAGCAATTCCTGCGGATCGCCGAACCGGCCGAACGGCGTGTTGGCGACGATCGAGCGGCCCCGCGGGGTGAGCGTCCTGTCATCCTCCTCGAAGAGCAGCCGGTGGTTCTGGGTCGTGTCGAGGAAGCCGGGCGCGATTTCGTTGACGCGGATGTCGGCCTTCGGGAAATCCACCTTCACCTGCACCGCGAGCCAGCGGGTAAGGTTCGTCACCGCCGCCTTCGCGTTCGAGTAGCCGATGACATTGGTGAGCGGCAGGATCGCGCTCATCGAGGAGGTGTTGACGATGCTGCCGCGGCCCTGCTTGGCGAACTGCTTGCAGAAGACCTGGGTTGGGAGCAACGTCCCCTTGTAGTTGAGCGCGAAGACCTTCTCGATTTCCTCCAGCGACAGGTCGGTGAAGACTCCATCGCGCGGCACTGTCGCCCCCGGCCGGTTGCCCCCAGCGCCGTTGATCAGGACGTCGACCCGGCCGAAGGCCTTCAGGATGCCGTCCAGCGCGGCCTGGGTGCTCGCGGGATCGAGCACATTACAGGGCAACGCGATCGCCTCGCCGCCGTCGGTTCTGATCTGCTTCGCTACCTCGTCTGCCTTGTCGGCCAGCAGGTCGAGAAGCGCAACTCTCGCCCCGCGGGCGGCGAGGCCCTTGGCGATGCTGCTGTAGATCACGCCAGCCGCGCCGGTGACGGCGACGACCTTGTCGCGAACGCTGAAGAGGCTATCTGATTCCCAGGTCATGTGGACCTCTTTCCTTCACCGGAGGGGCGACCCGATGGGTCGCCCCTCTGGAGGACACCGATCTGGGGCGACTCACCGAGTCGCCCCTACGTCACTCTGAATACGGCGTGAAGCTCGCCTTGAACGCCTCGATCGATCGCCGGATGGTCTCGACATCGCCCGGCTTCTTCTCCTTGCCGACCAGCGCCAGCGGGGCCGACATGCCGAGCACGGGGGTATAGCCGCGCTTCGATATGTTCTCCTGGAACTTCGGCCCGGTTTCGGCGTTCACGCCACCGGTGGGCATGATGATGCGACCCTTGTGCCGGTCGCGCACATAGGGCGCGAGCAGATCGGCGACGCCGCTCGCGCCGTGCACGCCCGCGGGGAAGATCTTCACGCAGTCAGGCTCGAGGCCGTCGTCACGCTCGATAAAGTACTGAAGCTCGGTCGGCGAGAGGACCGCGGGCGCGGCGAACACGTTGGCCTGGTGGGCGATGCGGACGAAGTCCTTGCCCTCGCCGTAGCCGCCCATCACGTTCGCCGGCGCGACGATCATGTCGAAGCCCATGGCGATGGCGGCCTCAAGCTCCTTCGGGTTGATGACGCTCCCCACGCCGAGGACGAAGGGCTTGTCGGCCGGCGCCTCGGCGCGGCGCTTCGTCAGCTCCGCCATCGCCTCCTTGATGAGCGTCTCGTCAATGCGGAAGGTGCATTCGGCGACCAACCCGGCCTGGTAGACCTCCCACATGGTCGTGACCAGGTCCTCGGGCTTCTTCGCGTGATCGCGGTTCATCACCACAACCACCCCGGCAGCGCGCAGCGCCCTGTCTACGCGCGCCCGATCTCGCTTGTAGTCAGCCATCATATCCCTCCGTTCGGTGCTGGGAGCCCGCAGAGGGGCTCCCCTACGAGCCACCTTCGTTCGGCAGGAGCTTGCTCCTGCCCAGTCCTAGCGGCTCCTATCGGAGCGCGCTGACGCCCCCACCCTTCAGCGCCCGCGCAACCTCGGCCTCGACTTCCTTCTGCGTCACCATAGTGGTGTCACCGGGCGTCTCCTGGACCAGGATGCCATGGGCCGCGCCCCACTGCGCCGCGGTGGCGACGTCCTGGCCTTTCAGCAGCGCCGCCGCGACGCCCGACATGAATGAATCGCCGCCACCGGTGCGGTCGGCGATCTCGATGCTCTCTCGCACCACGGCGAGGTGCGCCTTGTCTTCGCTCACATCATAGAGCACTGCGCCCCAGCTAATCCGGTCCGCGGTGATGGCGGCGCGGAGCTGAGTGCCGATAAGCTTCAGGTTCGGGTACTCCTTCGCCACCCCGCGCAGCATCTCGGTGTAAGCCTCCAGCCATACCTCGAACGGATCACTGTTCGAGACCTTCCGGCTCTCATGACCGAGCGCATCGAGGAAGTCGCTCTGATTGCCCACCAGGAAGTCGGTGTGCGCGGCGAGGCCGCGGTTGATCTTGCGCGCCTTCTCCTTGTCCGGTTCGACCTTGGAACGGTAGTTCAGATCGAACGAGCGAAACACGCCGTGCTTTCCCGCGGCGCGCATTGCCTCGTGCGCGAGCTCCGATGACGTCGGCGAGATCAGCGTGTAGATGCCGCCCGTGTGGAACCAGCGGCACTGGGGAAAGAGCGCCTCCCAGTCCACGTCTCCCGGCTTCAACTCCCGCGCCGGGGTGTGGGCGCGGTAATACTCGGTCACCGAGGGCAGCACGCCCTTGCCGGCCCAGGTGAAGTTGATGCCGTTGTGCAACGTTCCTTTGCCATCGGTCGAGTACTTGCCCTTGCCGCCGGTGCCGAACCAGATGATGTGCGAGGTATCAACGCCGGCCTCGCGAAGCTGGTTCTCGATGTTGCGGCCGATGCCGTCGTCCACGAGCGCGGTGATGACCGCCGTCTTCAGGCCAAAGCACGCGCTCAGCCCCTCAGCGACATTGGTCTCCCCTCCCCCGTGCCAGACGCGCGCCGTGCGCGCCCGGCGCGTCGGCACATCACCCGGGTCGAGCCGCAGCATCACCTCGCCCAGCGCGATGGCGTCGTAGGCCGTTCCTGCGGGCTTGATGGCGAAAGCAGCCATGAGCGCACCTCCCAACGGTCAGTCACGATCTCCCGCTGTGACTTCTGCTGCCCCCGGCGATTTCCCTCCGCCTCCAGCGATGGACGGTCCAGAAGCTGGCGCGCCCAGAGGGGAGGGCCCCCGCCAGCGGCGAAATACCCGGCGGGAGATAAGGCGCACGCACTCTGCCGCTGTCGCCAGACAGCGGCATCGTCTGCTATCATCTCCCTCGATGCTAACACGGGTAGGTAGCAGCAATGGCCAGCCAAACCGATGATCCCCGGCTTTCCGTCGAGGTCGCCGGGCTGACGTTCAGGAACCCGTTCTTCCTCGCCTCCGGGCCGACTACGCACTCGCCCGATCAGCTCGAGCGCGGGTGTGAGGAAGGATGGGCGGGCGCCTCGATCAAGCTCACCTTCGACCCCGCGCCCTATATCAACCGCGAGCCGCGCTACTCCTACTTCGACCAGGCCGGGCTGTTCGCGTTCACCGCGGAGAAGCGCATCAACCTCGACCAGGCGGTGAAGCTGGTGCAGGATTCGCTCCCTCGCGTCAGCCCGGGCTTCTGGATCATGGCCAACTACTCGTACGTGGGGGACAAGGGAGTCGAGGGCTGGGTGGAGATGGCGCGCGCCTTGCAGCAGGCGGGCTGTCATATCCTCGAGGTGAACATGGGCTGCCCGAACATGTCCTTCAACCTCGCTCTCATGGGCGAGGCACACGAGGGCGGACCCCAGAGCGGGGCCTCGATGGGCATGGTGCCCGAGCTGGTGTACGAAGTGGTGAAGGCGACGGTCGAGGCGGTGAAGATCCCGGTCTTCGTGAAGCTCACTCCGGAGGGCGGTCGGCTGGGCGAGGTTTCGCAGGCCTGCTATCGGGCCGGCGCGGTCGCGGTGGGCTCGAACGCGAACCGGCTCGCCTTCGCGCCGGTTGACATCTGGAACCCGAAGAAGTCCGTCATCCACCTACAGGAGCAGGTGTCACTCACCTGCATGTCCGGTCCCTGGTGCAAGCCGCTGGCGCTGCGCGACATATTTGAGATTCGGAAACGGAACGGGCCTTCGGTTCGGGCCATCGCCACCGGCGGCTGCGAGAGCTGGCAGGACGCGGTGGAGATGGCATTCTTCGGTGCGGACCTGATTGGTGTGTGCACCGCGGTGCTCGTGCACGGCTATGGCGTCGTGAAGGAACTCAAACAGGGCGTGCTTCGCTACCTCGACCAGATGGGGTTCGAGAGGTGGGAGAGCCTGCGCGATCTCCTCGCCAATGAAGTCACATCCTCGGAGAAGCTCACCCTCTACCCCGGCCACGCCCGCATTCGCGACACCGGTCTCGCCGCGCCGTGCAAGTTCGCCTGCCCGAATCAGGTGCCGGCCCAGGGGTATGTCCGCAAGGTGGTGGAGCGCGACTTCAAAGCCGCCTACCGACTCATCAGCTCCCGCGATCCGCTCCAGTCGGTCTGCGGCTACATCTGCGCTCATCCCTGTGAGAAGGCCTGCACCCGCGGGGATATGGACGACCCGATTCGCATCCGCGACATCAAGCGCTTCGTGCTGGACTACGCCGAGCGGCAGGGCTGGAAGCCGGAGACCGATCGCCTGCCCGCCACCGGCAAGAAGGTCGCGGTGATCGGGGCCGGCCCGGCCGGCATCACCTGCGCCTGGGACCTGGCGCGCGCAGGTCATTCGGTTACGGTATTAGATGCCGAGGAGAAGCCCGGCGGGATGCTGCGCTACGGCATTCCTGCTTTCCGCTTGCCTGACGAGGTGCTGGATAAGGAGATCGCGGCGCTGGAATCGCTCGGCGCGAAGATCCAGTGCGGCCGGCGGCTCGGCCGCGACATCACGCTCGCAGACCTGCGGTCGCGGGGCTTCGACGCGGTGTTCCTCGGCCTCGGCGCGCAGGCGGGGCGTGCGCTGGACGTGCCAGGCGAGGAGGCGAAGGGGGTCGTCTCCGCTGTCGCCCTCCTGCGGGAGGTGCGAGAGAAAGGAAAGGCACCGGTTGGCAAGCGCGTCGCGGTGGTTGGCGGAGGCTACACTGCGGTCGACGCGGCGCGCACCGCGGTCCGCCTGGGGGCGGAAGAGGTCTTCCTCTGCTACCGCCGCACCAAGGACGAGATGCCTGCCGTGCCCGAGGAGGTATGGGAGGCGGAAGAGGAGGGCGTCCGTGTCATCTACCTCGTCGCGCCGATCGAGGTGGTAGTAAAGCGCAACAGAACCGCGGGGCTCCGCATGCTGATCCACACGCTCGGGGCGCCCGATGCCTCCGGCCGCCGTCGCCCTGACCCGGTGGAGCAGACGGAGTTCAGTCTGTCCTGCGATATGGTGATCGCCGCGCTCGGCCAGCAGGTCGCGAAGGGCATAGACGCGATCGCTCTCCGGCCGGATGGAACCTTCGAGTGCGACCCGGAGACCGGCGCGACGGCGCTCGAGGGAGTCTTCGCCGGGGGCGATGCCATAGGGCCGGATAGCGTGATCGCCGCCATCGCCTCGGGCCGCAAGGCGGCCGCCTCCATTGACAGGCACCTGATGGGAGCGAGCGCTGTCTTGAGCTACGACCCGGTGCTGACGGAGGCATCGCGCGAGCGAGCGCTCGCCCGGGCGCGAGATGCAGAGCGCGAGGCCCGGGTGCCGCTCGAGATGCGTCCGCCAGCGCAGCGCAAGCGCGACTTCGGCTTGTACACGCCGGTGTTATCTGAGGAGGAGGCGGTGCGCGAGGCAAGCCGGTGCCTGAACTGCGGCTGCGGAGCTGGCTGCGGGTTGTGTGCGCGCATCTGCTCGAACTTCGCAGTCAGCGCGGCCGGCCCCGACAGCTTCGCGGTTGACGAGGAGAAGTGCGTCGCCTGCGGCATGTGCTATCGCAGATGCCCGAACGAGAACATCGAGATGGTGCGCTTGCCGGGTACCATCTGACGTCCCACCCGAGGAGAACCCAGATGAAGGTCCTCATCACCGCAACCTCCTTCAGCGAGATGGCGAAAGAGCCGGAGCAGCGGCTGGTTGATGCCGGCTACGAGGTCGCGCACAACCCCTACGGCCGGCCCATGACCGCGGCCGAGCTGGCGCCACTGCTGAAGGGTGTGGACGGCATCGCCGCGGGTGTGGACGACTTCTCCGCGGCCGCGTTCGCCCAGGCCGATCGCCTGAAGGTGGTGGCGCGGCACGGCGCGGGGATTGACCAGGTTGATCTGGCCGAGTGCACGCGCCGCGGCATCGTGGTCGCTAACCTGCCGGGGGCTAACGCCGAGGCGGTGGCCGATATGACGCTGGCGCTGATGCTCGCGGTGGCGCGCAACATTCCTGAGGGCGACCGCACTACCAAGGCCGGGCAGTGGGTGAACACCTATGGCGTTGACCTCTATCATGCGACGGTAGGCCTGCTCGGCATGGGTCGGATCGGCAAGGGCGTCGCCCGGCGCTGCCGCGGGTTCGACGCGGATGTGCTCGCCTATGACCCATACTTCGATGAGGAGTTCGCCAGAGACTACCGGATCGAGCGCGCCGAGTCGCTCGAACAGGTCATGCGAGAAGCTGACTTCGTGTGCATCCACATGCCGTCGAACGAGCAGACGCGCAAGTGCATCAACGCCGAGAAGATCGCGCTGATGAAGCCGACCGCCATCCTCGTGAACACCGCCCGCGGCGCTATCGTGGATGAGGAGGCGCTCGCCGACGCGCTGGAACGGGGCCGCATCTTCGGCGCGGGGCTGGACGTCTATGCGACCGAGCCGACGACGAATACGCGGCTCATCACATCGCCGCGAACCGTGACCATGCCGCATGTTTCGTCGAACACGCCGGGTGCGCTGCTCGCCATGGGCAATGGCGTCGTGGACGCGATCATGGCCGTGTTGAACGGCAAGCGGCCCGAGTACGTCGTGAATCCAGACGTCTACAAGTAGGGGCGCATGGCAATGCGCCCGTTCCGCCAAGGAGGTTGTATGAGGGGTCCAGTTCGCATCGGCCTTATCGGCTGTGGCTTCTCCGCAGGGCTGCACATCGAGGGCTACAAGAAGCTGCCGCCGGAGCAGTGCCAGATCGTGGCAGTCTGCGGCGTTCCGAAGGAGATGGCCGAGCGTTTCGCTCACGAGCACGGCATCCCCGCCGCCTTCGGCAGCAAGGAGGAGATGCTCGACAAGGTCGAGGTGGACGCGGTTGACCTGGCCGTCCCCAACTACCTACACGCGCCCTTCATCATCGAGGCGGCGAGGGCCGGCAAGCACGTCTTCTGCGAGAAGCCGCTCACCGGCTACTTCGGCGGGCCCGGCACGAAGGACGAGGACCTGATCGGCCTCAACGTCCCAAAGCGCGTGATGCTGGAGGAGGCGAAGGCGCGCGTCGAGGAGGTTGTTGAGGTCGTCCGAGCGACGGGCATCAAGTTCGGCTATGCAGAGAACTGGGTCTACGCGCCCGCCTATGTGAAGCTCTGGCGGCTGGCGAAGACCGCGGGCGGGACCATCCTGCGGATCGAGGCGGAGGAATCGCACTCCGGCTCCCACGCCGAGTACGCGAAGAAGTGGCGGTTGTCGGGCGGCGGGTCGCTGATGGTCAAGGGATCGCATCCGCTGGGCGCGGCGCTCCAGCTCAAATGGTGGGAGGGCGAGCACAAGTTCGGCAAGCCCATCCGCGCTGCCTCGGTGGTGTGCGAGGTCGGCCACCTCACCTGGATCGAGGCCTTCAAGCAGGAGAAGACCCACTACCTGCGCACCGGCTGGCAGGATGTCGAGGACTGGGGCATCATCGTCATCACCTTCGAGGACGGCTCTGTCGCTGAGGTGAAGGCCGCCGACACCACGCTCGGCGGCGTGCACAACTACCTCGAAGCCTATCTCTCGAACGCGCGCCTGCGGGCGAATATCAACCCCACCGATTCCTGTGTCGCCTACGCGCCCGAGACGAGCATCTTCGGCGACGAGTACATCGTCGAGAAGATCGAGACCAAAGGTGGGTGGACCTATCCATCACCGGATGAGGACTGGTACCAGGGCTACCCGCAAGAGGTCGCCGACTTCGTCGCCGCCATCCGCGAGGACCGCCAGCCGATCTCCGGCGCCGCGCTCGCCCGCGAAGTCACCCTCGTCCTCTATGCGGCCTATGTTAGCGCGGAGGAGGGGCGGAGGGTGGATATGAGCCAGCTACTCGGAACGAATACGCGCGCCTCTTGACAATACTGCCCCCCCCCGTGGTACAATAGCCTTGCCTGCAAGTCACGCTGAGTGCCGCATCCCCGCTGAGTGGGACAGGTGAAGCCAGTAGTCGCGAAGGGGGCAGTGCTTTGCCAGAGCGTGGACAGGACAGACGGCTGTCGCTGGGCGAGCTTCTCGCTGCGCTCGCCATCATCGGCGCGCTCTCCACCTTGCTGCTTCCCGCGTTCGCCCGCGCCCGAGCGAACGCGCGCGCCGCCGTCTGCCTGGGCAACATCCGCACCATTGCCCAAGCGGTACGGATGTACCTCACAGACAACGACGACTCGTTGCCTCCCGTCGAGCATGACCCGCAGGTGCTGGCCTACTTCGACACCCGGCCAGGCGGCCGGGGCCTGGACATGTGGGACCCGGCCGACTCCCCGCATTGCCTGCGCGCCAAGCAGTCGAATCCCTATCTGCGCTGGCCGGTGATACTCGATGAGTACCTGCTCACCCGCGACGTCTGGCGCTGTCCTGATGCAAGGCTTCAGGGCGGGGCGAGCTTCATCTATGGCGGCGCCGACTGGCTCGCCGAACTCCAGGCGAACGAGGGCAAGTGGGGCGGCCGCTCATCCACGGGCCTGTGCCCAAGGCTGATGGGTTACCCTGCGGGCTGGGGAGGAGAGGTCACCGACAGTCTGAGACAACGGCGGCTGGCAGTGCCGCGCTCCGAGCGCGGCAAGCAAGCTTCGGCCGGCATGTTCCTCCAGTCCATCGCGGCCAACGAAGTGGCGACCGAGGATCCCTGGCTTGCGAGCGAGGACCCCGCCTGGTTCGTGGTGGTGGCCGACGGAGGCGGTTCGCTGGGTGCGTTCTCTACCGGCACGCTCGCCTATCCGGACCTGTGTCACCTCGAATGTGCGAGCGCGGCCCCGGCCGACCCAATGCACTGGCAGGCTGATTGGGAGAACTGCCCATGGACAAGGCAGTGCGGAGCCATCGCGGAGATGAAGCTGGACGTGAACCTCCGCCGCCCCTACGCGCGTCACCACGGCGGGGTCAATGTCGGCTTCCTCGACGGCCATGCCCAGTGGTTCGACTCGGAGGAGGTGATCGCACTTTCTCCCACCCATCGGAACCCGCAACGCGGCAAGCTCCGCGGCTACCTGCCCTGGGGGCCGACCAGGGACTGGCCGCGCGACCCGGCGATCCCGCCGCTCTACTGACATGAACGCATACTCTCCCTTGGATAGCAGATCAGTCCGGCGACAAGGCAAGCCTTTCGTCTTCGCCATGGGCATGGCCCTGGCATTGGCTGCGTCCGTGTGCGCGGACACCGAGAAGCCACACCGGTCGCCCGTGAATGCGATGCCGTACTACTGGTTTCGCACTGAGCGGGGGATCTCCGGGCCGATGGGGCCGGCAGACCCGCGACTGGTGGAGATGGCTGCCGCGCTGTCGGCCGGAGAGCTCGGACGATGCCGCGAGATCGCCCAAGGCGTCCTTGATTCGAGTGACTCACCAGACCAGCGTTCTGAGGCTCGCGCCTATCTCGTCGAGTCGTACCTTGCCGAGGGCGACTTTGCAGGAGCCCGTGCCGCCGCCGAACGACTGAACGACGCAGAGTCCCTCCTCCGTGCGAACAACCTGGATGCCGCCTACACCGCCGAGGTCGGCCGCCTGCAGCGTATCGTCGCGACGACACAGGACACGGAACTGGCGGCCTGGGCGCAGTTGCGGACAGCGCAGGCGCACGAACTCGTGGGCAAGACTGACGTCGCGGTGGAGTCATATAGGAAGGTGCTGGCGCGCTATCCCACTGGAGTCCATGCCGCTACGGCAGTGCGTCGCCTTGCTTCTCTTCTGGACCCAACAGGACTGGAACCCGGCGCGCTCCTGACACTCGACGCCTTCGGCGACACCTATCCTGGCAGCGCGGCGGCCCGCGCACTGGCACGGGTGTACCGCGCCGCGGGCTATCGCTGCTTTCGGGTGGACGACCGCGCCCGGGCGGTCCTCGCCTGGGAAAGGTCGAGTCGCTTCGAGAGTGATCTGGAGCAGCGGGCTGCCGACCTTCTCTCGATGGGAGAGAGCCTGATTGTGCTCCAGCGCTATGAGGAGGCGCACACCTGTCTCCAGCGTGTCATGTCCTCGGCAAGTCCCGCTCTGTCAGACCGACGCCGACAGGCCGCCTACCTTGACGCCGTCGCCTACCACGACGCCGGCAACTTTGCTGCGGCAATCGAGGTGCTGGCGAGACTTGTCGCCGAAGGGGGAGGAGACCGTTTGCAGGTGGACTCGCAGAGGTATCTCGACGACTTGAGGAGGATGCAAGATGAGTGACCGGCACGCGATCCTGTCAGTTCCCCCGCGGGCCACGGCGCGCCTCGCCCGGGCTGCCGCCGGGTTCTGGTGCGCGCTCGCACTCCTCCTGGTCGCGGCCAGGCCGGCCGGCGCGTGGAATGAGGTCCCGCTGGTCGCAAACATAGGGCACAACCTCACCGGGAATTCCCCCTGGAGCGCTGCGAGTAGCAGAACTGTGAACAAGAGGCAGGCCGTATACATGCACGCGCTTGACTCGAACGGCAACCCGCTACAGAACGACATTGACTGGGACCAGGGATGTCAGGATGACGCCGACTTCGATTGGGACTACTGCTTTCCGACGGATTACGACACCTTCGATACCCTCACTGCCGTGATAGGATGGCGCACACCCGGTGACCGGACAGTTCGGCTGCGTGTGACAGATGATCACGAGCCAGTCTGCTCCAACGACCAGAACGTGTGCGATGAACTGCTAATCCGCGTTACGATGACTGTCGAGACGGACTGCATGGAACCGCACGAGGAGGAGTACTACGACCTTGTCGGCATGGATCTGTTCCCGGGCCGGTGGGCAGGCGCGGGGTATGGATCCGTGACCATTGACGCGGACCATGATAGCAGCTGCACCTACTACCAGTATCTCTACGACGCGTTCGCGACTGACGCCGAACTAACTGCCTATCTTAGTGGCTATGAGAACGAGAACTGCGACCTGTACCTGATTGGCATCGACAAATGGCACCAAGGCGACGCCGTTCTGGGCTACACTTGGCCTCCAACGGCCCCTCATAAGTGGTCGTGTATATGCCGAGGGAGAGGCGCTGGCCTCGCCGTCGAACTGCACGAACCGGCCTGCCACGACGCCGATGTTGGTGCAATCGGTCACTGCACGACGCAGAACCCATGCGCGTGCAGGGACCCGGTTGCCGGCGACGAGTTCTGTGCGAGCTGCAAACAGGAGCTGAAGGACTACATCAAGTTGCAAGGGCCCTGAGCTTGGAGGTGCGAACATGGTCTGGCGTTCAGCCGGCAGATTCTGGCGGTTATCCCTGCTTCTGGGCTGTGTCCTGGGATGGGGGACCCTCCCCGCGCGCGCCCAGATCTCCCTGCATCTCGATAGCGCACGAAGCCAATACCTCGTTGATGAGTGCTTCTATGTGACGATCACCCTTACGAATGTGGGCATTCGCAACGAGCCTTTCCTTCGGCTGCTCGAGCCCGAGATAGCCATTGTGACCTTCGATATCCTTGGGCCGGAGGGACCGGTGCAGGCCTACGAGCCCGGGGGCGCAGTGACGCTGGCCCCTTGGGCGTATGAAGAGTCGGTCACCTGGCTCGCCCCTGGCGAGAGCTACGCTTCTTCCGCGGACCTCAGCTGGGGAACGAAGCTGATGCAGGGAAGGACCGGCGGTGTCTACGAGTCTGGCGGTGTCATCAGGCCCCTGCCTGGGCCGGACAAGGCCGTTCCCACCATGGTGCTCTCGGCTCCGGGCGAGTACTGGATCCGCGCCTGTTACACCGTGCCACACGAGGCGCCGCTCGCCGCAGTGACTTTGTGGTCCAACGACTTGCACATTACGGTCGTCGAACCTGTAGGGGAGGATCTGGCTGCGTATGAAGCCGTCCAGACGGGGCCCTATGATGAGGACAGACAGGAGCCGTGGAATGCGGCGGCCGAGAAGGCCGAGTGCTATGAACGAGTGATTCTCGACTACCCGACCTCTGCTTACGCGACTTATGCCCGTTGGTCGCTCGGTTCGGTCCGCGGCATTGCCGGCATGCACTACTTGCGGGGCACACCGCAGGCAGCCGGCTGCTTCGAGGAAGCCGCGGATCTCTTCCAATCAGTTGCTCGGGATGCAGGGCGAAGCCCCTTCGGCCTGCGGGCTACAGAGGCGGCGGCGAAGAACCTCGCCCGGCTGGGCCGGGCTGCCGAGGCACAGGCCCTGCTGGAAGAGGCATTCGTCTGGCCCAGCACCACTGACAGCGACAGGGCGCGCCTGCTCTCTTGGATGGATCATATCGAGACCGGCTACTTCTGGCGAAGTGGCGGGTTGGCCGGCGTGCAACCAACAGCTGAGCTCTCTGTTCCCTTTCGTCAGTTCGCCGAAGCGCTTGGCTTCTCAGTTGTCTGGGCCGGGGACTCCTATGCTGTTACGGTCTCAAGCCCGAGGATGACGGCCGTCATCCGACCGGGGGAGAGACACATGCTCGTCAACAGCGTACGGCTCGTTGGCGTGCGGACCTCGCTCAAGGACGGTCGCACTATGGTGTCGCCCTCCGTGATTGCGACCTTGATGGCAGAGCACTACGGGAAGGGCATGGCGAAGGCTTTCTCCCCGCGCATGATCGCGCAGGCCCAGCCCGCGCCCTGAGTCCGGCCCGTCCTCTGTGACCTCCTCGCGCGTCCGCCTCTCCGGGCAGGCGCGACCGCGCCTATTGTCGAACTCGGTCCGTCGCAAACACCCATCTCGCAACAGGTGCACATCGTGACAGTCCGCGTCGGTCTCGTCGGATACGGCAATGCGGCGCAGTTTCACATACGCGCCTGGCGCACGCTCGGCTCGGAGAGGTGCGAGGTCGTCGCTGTCTGCGGGCGGTCGCGGGAGAAGGCTGAAACCTTCGCCCGCCAGCACGGCATTCCGCGCTTCTTCGCGACGATGGAGGAGATGCTCGGCGCGGTGAAGGTGGACGCGGTTGACCTGGTGGTGCCGCCCCACGTGCACGCAGCACTGTCCATCGAGGCGGCGAGGGCGGGCAAACACATCATCTGCGAGAAGCACCTCACCGGCTACTTCGGCGAGTCGAACACGCCGGACGATGAACTCATCGGGAAGACCGTCCCCAAGCGCGTGATGTTGGAGAAGGTCCGCGCTCAGATCGCTGAGGTGGCGCAGGAGGTCGGACGGTCAGGCGTCACCTTCTGCTGTGCCGAGAACTGGGTGTACGCGCCGGCCTTCGCGAAGCTCCGCCGCCTGGCCGACGCCGCGGGCGGCACGATCATGCGCATCCAGGCGGAGGAATCGCACTCCGGCTCTCCCTCCATCTACGCCAAGCAGTGGCGCACCGCGGGCGGCGGCTCGCTCGTGCTCAAGGGCTCGCATCCCCTCGGTGCGGTGCTCCAACTGAAGCAGTGGGAGGGCGAGAGGAAGCACGGCCGCCCCATCCGGCCGGCGTCGGTGATGTGCGAGGTCGGCAACCTGACCTTCATTGAGTCGCTCAAGCGGGAGCCGAAGCACTACATCAAGATGGACTGGAAGGATGTCGAAGACTGGGGTGTGATGCTGCTCAAGTTCGAGGACGGCTCGGTGGCTGAGATCGCCGCGGGCGACACTACTCTGGGCGGAGTGCACAACTACCTCGAAGCCTATCTCTCGAATGCGCGCATCCGAGCGAACATCAACCCGAACGACTCATGCGTCGCCTACGCGCCCTCGCCCGAGGTGTTCGGCGACGAGTACATCACCGAGAAGATCGAGACCAAGGGCGGCTGGACCCTCCCGTCGCCAGAGGAGGACTGGAACCAGGGCTACCCGCAGGAACTGCTCGACTTCGTCACCGCCATCTCCGAGAAGCGTCCGCCTATGTCCGGTTTCATGCTGGCCCGAGATGTGACGCTCGTGCTATACGCTGCCTACGTCAGTGCAGAGGAGGGACGGAGGGTGGGCCTCGCCTCTGTGCTGACCTGAGCTGACGCTCGGTCGGTTGACGGGCTGCTTCGTGAAGTGTACACTTCAACTGTGCAGTTAAGGAGAGGCCGCCATGAAAGCCACGGTCGTTGACCTCAGACGCCGCACCGCTGAGATCATCAAGGCGCTCGATCGGAACGAGTGCGTGACCATCTTGTATCGCGGCAAGCCGAAGGGCATCATCTACCCTGTGAAGGATGACCCGAAGCGCAAGCGTGTCAGCGTCGCTGAACTCCCCGCCTTCGGGATGTGGAAGGACCGCGAGGATATGAAGGACCCCACCGCCTGGGTCCGCAAGATCCGGAGCGCGAGGAGGAAACGGTTGCATGCTCTTTGACTCCGACGTGCTGATCTTCGCCCTGCGGGGTAGCAGTGCGGCACAACAGGCTATTGACAGCGAACATGATCCTGCTGTGTCAGTGGTCACCTGCATGGAGCTCCTGATGGGCGCTCGTGACAGGCAGGATGCACGAGAGATCAGGGTGCTGCTGAACGCTGTCCCGTTCGGAATCCTCCCTCTGAGCGAGGACATCGGTCACCGGGCGGCCGTCTATATGGAGGAGTACGGCCTGCGGTCGGGCCTCGATGTGCCGGATGCGCTCATTGCTGCGACGGCGATGGAGCACGGGCTAACCCTCTGCACCGGCAACCAGAAGCACTTCCGGGTGAT
>Ga0315275_10001225_pt1 | contig 22395 bp, 26 predicted proteins | sample YL17G03_0_MG_FD_205557 | JGI IMG/M metagenome (GOLD analysis project Ga0315275, IMG submission 205557) | Sediment microbial communities from Yellowstone Lake, YNP, Wyoming, USA - YL17G03_0 | ecosystem: Environmental > Aquatic > Freshwater > Lake > Sediment | place: USA: Wyoming | collected...
AGCGGGCCTACGGCTCCTTTTACAGGTCCTTCACTCTGCCCAACTACATCGACCAGGAAAAGATCCACGCCGAGCACGAGAACGGCGTCTTGAAGATCACCATGCCCAAGAAGCCTGAGCTCAAGCCGCGCAAGGTCAGGATCCTTAAGCCTTCGACCGAAGAGAAACCCAAGAAATAACCGGCTTCTCTGTTTATCCCGGGGCCAACTCCGGAGGCCGCCGAGGCTTCCGGCGTTTTTTTTTGCCCTTTATCAGGCTTGGGCGACCGTCACCGCCCGGACCTCCTTGATCCCCGCTTTTCGGAGCGCCCGGCTGCACTCGCGGATGGTCGATCCCGTCGTGTAAACATCGTCTACGAGCAGAACAACCTTCCCTTTGAGTCCGGCGGTTTTTTTGACCTGGAATGCTCCTTTGAGATTGATCTCTCTCTCCCGCACCCCAAGGGAAGTCTGAGCCGCGGTCGGCCTGACCTTCACCAGGCGCCCGGCCATTAGCGGGATGTTCTTCTGTCGGCCCAATCTCTTGGCCAGGAGCCGGGCCTGGTTGAACCCCCGGCTTTTCTCTTTGTCGGGATGAAGGGGCACAGGGACGACGGCCTCAACGCCCGACCATAGGTCTTCCTCCCGGCCAAGGCTCCGGATGAGAAAGTCTACCAGGACTCCGGAGAGCACCTCGAACCCGCGATACTTATAGAGCAGGATGAGGTCTTTGACGACCCCATCGTACCTGGCCCCGGACCGATGCCGAGTGAACGGCGGCCGGCTCTCCAGACAATTCGCGCACAAGTGGGGATCTCCGGCCCCGTCAAAAAAGCGGCCGCAGCAGAGGCAGAACGGCGAATTCGTCCCATTCAGTCCATTGAGGCAGTCCCGGCAGACGACCTTCTCTCCCGGCTTCTCGAGGAGGGCTTCACAGATCTGGCAGGAGGACGGAAAGAGAAGGAGCTCCCCGAGCTTTCCCCAGGAGGAAAGCCGCCGGGCCAGGAGCGATATCAAGCTTTTTCTTCTTCTTTTTTCTGCTGGCAATCAATACAGTACGCCGTCCAGGGCAGCGTGCCCAGCCGCTTCGTCCCGATAATCTTGGTGCACATTTGGCAGACCCCGAACTCCTTGGTCTTGAGCCTTCGCAGGGCGTCGTCGATCAGCCTGAGCTGCTCCCTCTCGGCGTTGGACAGGCTGAGCAGGAACTCTTTGGTATACGAGCTTTCGGCTTTGTCCACGACATCCTGAGCGATGTCCGTCTCGACCTCTTTGCTTTCGTTGTTCAGCTGGCTCAGCTTCCTGACGATCTTCTCCTTCAGAGCGAGGAGCGTTTTCTGGTAAGCGTGTTTTTCTTTTTTGGTCAACCTTTCCCCCTTTACTTGGCGTAGTGTTTGCCCTTCAGGATGGTCAAAGCCCGGTAGATCTGTTCCAACAGGGCCACACGGCACAGCTCATGAGAGAATGTCATCCGGGAAAGAGAGAGGCGAAGGTCGGATCTCTCCAGGACGCCCGCCGCCAGGCCGGCGAACCCTCCGACGACAAAGGCCGTCGGCCGGGGCGACGCAATCCGCTCCCCGATCAATTTTGCCAAATCCTCTGAACTCATCTCTTTTCCTCGGTCAAAGAGGCAGATAATATAATCATCCCGGAAGTGTTTTTCAAGGTTTTTTGCCTCGATTTGCATAATTTTTTCGGCCTGCCGGTCCTCCAAACCCCGGGCTTCCTTGACCTCCACCAGATCGCACGGCTCGAGCTGGCGAATCCTCGCCAGGTAGAATTCCTGCAGGGTCTTCCATTCCCGGGTTCTCGTCTTCCCGGGCCAGAGGATCCTGAGGCGATTCGGGGACCGCTGTTTCATTGTCTTGGGGACAGAGTTAGGCTCAGCCAGCCTGCCCCTCAAAAAATGGCCAATAATTAATAATGACTCGAGGGCGAAAAGTCAATAGGAAATGTGATTTGATCAGTATCCGGCGAAGGAGAGCCGCGGGGCGTCCCCCCACAGTTTCTCGAGCGAGTAATACCCTCGGGCATGCTTCGAGAAGACGTGGACGATGAAGCTCCCGTAGTCGATGAGGATCCACTCGGCCAGGTCTCTTCCCTCTACGCCGATCGGCATCAGCCGGCCCTTTTTTAGCTCCTGCGCGATGGACTCATAGATGGCCGTATTCTGACGGGTGGAATTCCCGGTCACGATGACGAAGAAATCGGTGAAAGTGGAAACGTCCCTGAGGTCGAGGACGACGATGTCTTCCGCTTTCTTGTCCTGACTGGCCTTGACGGAGAGCCGGACTTCGGGAGGAAGGCTCTTCCTGGTAAGCTTGGGGGGATTCACTTTCGCCATTTTACTCCTGATACAGGTTTTTGTTATGGATGTATTCCTCTACTGGGTCCGGTACAAGCCCGTGGATGGACCGGCCCGCCCTGACCCGGCTGCGGATTTCGGTAGAGGAGATGTCGAGGGCCCTGACGGAAACCAGGAAGATCCGGAAACGGGAAAGGAGGTCTTCTCCGACGGAACCGGCCCCGCGGCAGTCGCCGATCTTCCCCGCATATTCCGGCGGAAGTGCCTCCCGGGCCCCGGCCAGGTCGAACCCCGGCCGGCTGATGACGATGAACCGGCACTGGTCGAGCACTTCCCGGTAGGACTTCCAGGTCTCGATCTCCAGGAAGGCATCGACACCCAGGATGAAAAAGATCCAGGCGTCCGCATAGATGGCCTTGAGCTTGTTCAGGGTGATGACGGAATAGGACTTCTCCCGGGCTTCGATCTCGAGCGCCGAGGCCACCAGCTGCGGGTGGGAGCGCACGGCCAGCTCGACCATCGCGAACCGGTCTTCGGGGAGGGCTATGTCCGTCGTCTGCTTGTGCGGCGGGATGTAGGACGGGATAAAGAGGACCTGGCTCAGCGCGAACCTCAGCCGGACTTCCTCGGCCGCCCGGAGATGCCCCTCATGGACCGGGTTGAACGTCCCTCCCAACAGGCCGATCCTCTGACTCTCCATTCCCTTACTCAGCCGTTTCCTCGAGGGCAGCCAGTGTCTTGGCCATGGCGCCGACGAGTTCCTTCAGCCCCTTCTGCTTCAGCGCGGAGATGGCGAAGAACGGCAGCTTGCGGCGGGCGGCCAAGCGCTTCACGGCCTCCAGTCTCTTCTTGTCCTGAGTGAGGAGGTCGATCTTATTGGCCACCAGGATTTGGGGCCGTTTGATCAAATCGGGGCTGTAAGAATCGAGCTCTCCCATAACGACTCGGAAATCCTTGACCGGGTCCCGGCCGCTGTAGGGCGAGACATCGATGATATGGACCAGCATTTTGGTCCGCTCGATGTGCTTCAGGAAACGGGTTCCCAGGCCATGCCCCAAGTGCGCCCCCTCGATGAGGCCTGGGATATCGGCTACGATGAAGCTCCTATCAGTCCCCACATCGACGACGCCGAGATAGGGGATCAAGGTCGTGAACGGATAGTCGGCAATGACCGGCCTGGCCGCCGAGATCTTAGAGATGAGGGTGGACTTGCCGACGTTGGGAAAACCGACCAAGCCGACGTCGGCGATAAGCTTGAGCTCGAGGATGAGCTCTTTTTCTTCTCCCGGCATTCCGGGCTGCCATTCGTAAGGCGTCTGGTGGGTGGGCGTAGCGTAAGTCGCGTTTCCCCGGCCTCCTTTTCCGCCCTTGGCCGCCAGGTATTTTTGGCCGGCGTGGAGGAAATCAAAAAGCGCCTCTCCCGTCGAAGTCTGCTTGACGACCGTGCCGACCGGGACGCTCAAGACGAGGTCTTCGCCTTTCTTCCCAGAACGGTTCGAGCCTTCGCCGTGGGCGCCTTTCCGGGCCGCGTTGATCGGATGAAAACGGAAGTAGGAGAGAGAGCTCAATCCCGCTTCGGCCTCCAGGAAAACACTTCCCCCGTCCCCGCCGCGTCCTCCGTCCGGGCCACCCTTGGGGACTCCCCACTCCCGGCGGAAGCTGACGCATCCATTCCCCCCTTTGCCGGCCCGGACCACGACTCTGACTTGATCGACGAACATCAGCGCTTTGCCGGCCCCTCCCCTAAACAAAGAAGAGTCCTGGCGTGAAGATCCAACACCTCTATGCCGGCAGAACCGAAACGAATTTCCCCCTGCTTCCTTTGTCCTCGAAACGGACGATCCCTTCGATCCGGGCGAACAGCGTATCATCCTTGCCGCGGCTGACGTTGAACCCGGGCTTGAGCGGAGTGCCCCGTTGCCGGACGAGGATCGACCCGGCCCGGACCTGCTGGCCGCTGAACCGCTTGACGCCCAATCGCTTGCCGCAACTGTCCCTCCCGTTTCTCGCGCTTCCGGCTGATTTCTTGCGTGCCATACGGGTTCTCCTTTATTTCGCCTTCTTTTTCGGGGAGGGCTTGGCCGGCGCCTCCTTCTTAGTCTTAGCGGGCTTTTTCTCTTTCTCCGGTTTGGCCGCTGCGGCTTTCTCTTTGGCTTTGGCTTCTTTTTTGGTCGGTTTAGGGGCCGCCGCTGCCTCTCTCTTCTCCGCTTTGACCGGGGCCTCCCTGGGTTTTGGCTCCGGCTCGACCGGCTCCTCGGGCGGCAAAAGGGCCGCATCGGAGACGATGTTCATTATCTTGACCCGGGTCAGATCCTGACGATGGCCCCGTGTCCGTCTGTACTGCTTCCGTCTTTTTTTCTTAAAGACGAGGACCTTTTTGTCCTTGAAATCCTCGAGGACCCCGGCTCTGACCACGGCTTTTTCGATGAGCGGGGTACCGATCAGGGTTTCTTTTTCGTCGCCGATTAAAAGTACTTGGTCGAACAGGGCCGTCCTTCCCGCCCCGGCCGGGAGCCTCTCCACGCTCAGGACATCACCCACTTGGACCTTGTACTGCTTTCCGCCTGTCTTGATGATCGCGAACATGGGTTTTCCTTAAAGACAATAATCGGCCATAAATTTAACATACAGCGTCATTTCTGTCAAATAAGGCTCGGGTATGGATTCGTCAGCCCGCTCGTTTCCCCAGCGAGGAAACTCGCTCCGCATCCTCCTTCGCTCTTCTCTCCTTTCAGTCGAGAAACCGTGCCCGCTCAGTCGTCCACGGACTTCCTCATCCACACCCTTCGCCTTGGGTAAAATAAGGATTGCAGATCGAGCTAGAGTTGGCGGGCTACCGCCGACCTCTGCCGGAGACACTAACCGGCATCCCCCTTGATTGCCCAAGGGGGAGAGGGGGATTAATGTAATACAAAATAGAGTCTTGAAGAGTGTCTACGGAACTTATTCCGAGACCCCAGCTTCTTTAAGGCCTCCTCTCCTTGACTTCCAGCGTCCTTTCCCCTACTTAATAAGGACGAAACAGGACGGGCGGTTAGCTCAGCGGCAGAGCATCGGTCTTACAAGCCGGGGGTCACTGGTTCGAACCCAGTACCGCCCATTGACCTCTCCCCAAGAGCGGTCCCCTTTTTGGGTGAGGCCAAGGCTCAAAAAATCACCCCCTGATTCACACCCGGCGGCTATTCCCTTTTGAGACCCCCTGCCCCAACATAAGGCTCTGAGGCTACAACCATGGGCAAACAAGTGGAGGCGTCTGGAGAAAGGCCACCCTCAAAGAAGAAAAACACCCAGTTGGGGAGAGTAACCCCGCGTAAAGAAAAGCAAAAGGAAATAGGGCGTGGTCCATCCGCGGAGGCCCTGCGCGAGAGCGAAGAGAAATACCGGACCGTCGTCAATAGCGCCAACGACGGTATCGCCATCATCCAGGACCAGATCCTCGAGTTCGTCAATCCCCGGCTGGCAGAGATGGGAGGATACACACCCGAGGAGATCACGGGCCGGCCCTTTTCCGAATTCCTCTCCCCCCCAGAACTCCAACCAGTTCAAGAGGCCTATGCCGGCCTGATGGCCGGGGACGTCGTCCCCAGTAAATACGAAGTGCACCTTCACAAGAAGAGTGGCGATCTCCTCTTCGTGGAAGTCAACAGCAGTCTCATCCCTTACCGGAACAGGCCGGCGGCACTGATCATCATCCGCGATTCCACCGAGAGAAGGCGGACCGAGAAACTCAAGGATTCGATCTTCCGGATCTCGGGAGCGGCCATCTCCTCGGACAACCTGGAGGAGCTCTTCCAATCGATCCACTATGTCATCGCCGACCTGATGACCGCCCGAAACTTCTACATCGCGCTCTATGACCAGAGCCTGGACCTCATCAGCTTCCCGTACTTTGTGGATACCTATGATCCGACCCCGAGCCCAAAGAAACCGGGTCGCGGCCTGACCGAGTATGTCTTGAGGACGGGGAAGCCGCTCCTGGCGTCGCCGGAGGTATTCGCTGAGCTCGAGAGCCGCGGGGAAGTGGAGTCCGTGGGCGCACCGTCCATCGACTGGCTGGGTGTGCCGCTGAACATCGACGGCCGTACCATCGGCGTGCTCGTCGTCCAAACCTACACCGAGGGCGTGCGCTACGGCGAAGAGGAAAAGAATATCCTCAAGTTCGTTTCTGACCAGGTCGCCATGACCGTCCACCGCAAGAGAGCAGAAGCCCAGATCAAGGCCCAGCTTCAGGAAAAGGACGTCCTTCTCAAGGAGGTCCACCACCGGGTGAAGAACAACATGCAGGTCATCTCCTCTCTCCTCAACCTCCAATCCCGGCAGATCAAAGATCCCAACGTCCTCGAAATGTTCAAAGAGTCCCAGCGCCGGATCCGCTCCATGGCCCTCATCCACGAGCGCCTCTACCAGTCCTCCGACCTCTCGCGCATCGAGTTCTCCCAGTACCTCCGCAACCTCGCCACTCACCTCTTCCATTCCTACAAGGCCGACTCCTCGCGAATCCGCCTGAAGATCGACGCTGAAGAGGTATTTTTAAACATCAACACGGCCATCCCCAGCGGGCTGATCATTAACGAGCTGGTCTCGAACGCGCTGAAGCACGGCTTTCCGGAGGGCCGGAGCGGCGAGCTGGACATCGACCTCCACCGGGTGGGAGGGGACGGGTACGTGTTGCAGGTGAAGGACGACGGGGTGGGGTTTCCGGAGGGGCTGGACTTCCGTAAGACAGGGACCTTGGGCATGCAGATTATCAGCACCCTGGTCGAGCAGATCGAGGGCCGGCTGGAGCTCAGCCGCGAAAATGGCACGGCCTTCCGGGTCGAATTCAACGAACTTCCCCGGAAAAAGAGCAGCTGAGCATGGACAAGATCCGCATCCTGATCGTCGAAGACGAAAGCCTGGTGGCCCGGGACATCGAAAACATGGCCGTCAGCCAGGGCTACGAGGTCTGCGGCATCGCCTCCACCGGCGACCAATCCATCGAGATGGCCGCGCAGTTCCAGCCCGACCTCATCCTCATGGATGTCATCATCAAGGGCTCCCTCGACGGAATCTCGACCGCCGAAAAGATTTGGGACTCCTACCGTATCCCGATCATCTATGTCACCGCCTATGCCGACGAGCTTACGCTGAAGCGCGCCAAGATCACCGACGCCTTCGGTTACATCCTCAAGCCGTTCGATGAGCGCGAGCTCAAGATCGCTATCGAGATGGCCTACTATAAATCGCGCATGGGAACAAAGCTCCAGGAGAGGGAGGAGTGGCTCTCCGCGCTGCTCAAGAGCATCGGCGAGGGGGTTATCGCCACCGACAAGAGCGGCGCCATCAGCTTCATGAACCCTCTGGCCGAACGGCTGACGGCCTGGAAGCAGGAGGAGGCCCTAAGGCAGCCGCTCCGGGAGGTCTTCCGGACGGTGGTTTCTCGCGAGGGCGATGAGCCCGAGATCGTCCTCTGGGCCAAGAACGGGAAAAAGTTTTCGATCGAAGAAACCAAAATGCCCATGAGTGATGGCAGCCGCAATTCCAGCGGCCATGTCCTCGTCTTCCGCGACATCAGCGCCCGCAAAAGCGCCGAGAAGGAGCTCAAGGAAAGCTGGGAGAAGCTCCATGAGGCGCTTGAGGGGACCATCCAGGCCATGGCCTTGACGATCGAGATCCGCGACCCCTACACGGCCGGGCATCAGCGCCGGGTGAGCAAGCTGTCCTGCGCCATCGCTCAGGACCTGGGCATGTCCGAGTTTGAGGTCGAGGGCCTCCGTGTCGCCGGCGATATCCATGACATCGGCAAGATCTATGTCCCGGCCGAGATCCTGAGCAAGCCGGGGCAGATCACGGCCATCGAGTACGGCATCATCAAGACCCATCCCCAGGTGGGCTACGATATCCTCAAGACAATCAAGTTCCCCTGGCCGGTGGCCCAAATCGTCCTCGAGCACCATGAGCGCCTGGACGGCTCCGGATATCCGCTGGGCCTGGTCTCCGACCAGATTCTCAAAGAAGCCAAGATCCTGACCGTGGCGGATATCGTGGAGGCCATGTCCTCGCACCGTCCCTACCGCCCCGCCCAAGGCATCGACAAGGCCCTCGCCGAGGTCGTCCAAAACAAGGGCCTCTTCTACGACACCGACGCCGTAGATGCCTGCGTCAAGCTTTTCCAGGAAAACCGCTTCCACTTCACCGAAGAAGCGCGGACCTGACGGGAAAGCGCCCCCGACGGGATTTGAACCCGTGTTGCCGCCTTGAAAGGGCGATGTCCTAGACCGAGCTAGACGACAGGGGCGCGGAGAGCGAAGTGTGAGCCGTGCTGGACTCGAACCAGCGACACCCGGCTTAAAAGGCCGGTGCTCTCCCTCTGAGCTAACGGCCCCCAAAAAATAGACTAATATTTATAGAGGATTACAGGAAAAGAGTCAACATCGGAGCGAGGGTATCTCCTTAAGCCACCGGCTCGTATTTGACGATAATCCATCGCCCGCGCCGGGGGAGGTTGGCGGCCTCGTCCCTGAGCTCGTACCTTCTCAGGTTAAAGCGGTAGGTCGTGACCTGGCCGTCATGGCCGGTGATCTTGACATCCACATCCTTGGTGTGAACCGTTCCCGTCAGGTCCATAATGTTGGGGATGTCGCGAGCATCCAGGCTGAAAATGGAGATGTCCCTTTCCTTTTGGGCAGCGGCTTTGGCCTCGTTGTAGTCCCTCTGGAGCTGCCTATGGACTTCCCGCTCCTGGTCGAACTTGGCCTGCATCTCGTCCACTTTCTTCTTGGCCGCAGCCCTGGCGCCGGCGGTCCGGGAGGCTTTCTGCTCTTCCTGGGCGCCGTAGAGTGCATCTTCGGCGTCCATCACCGGCCCGACGTGCTCCTCGAGCTTTTTCTTGAACTCCAGCTCCGCCTTGCCTTGCTCCACCAGGTTGGTCGGATCGATCTTCTCTTCGCTCACGCTGACGATCTGCCAGGACGCGGCATCGATCGACGCCGGCTCGATCGCCATTTTCGACATCGTCGTCGTATCCTTCATAGAAATGGCGCCGAAATAGGCCCCCAAAAGGCTTTTCTCCGGGTTCGATTTGCAGCTCTGCAGGCTGAAGATGATGAATAGCACGGCGACGGCACCGAAGACAATAAGACCTTTTCTTCTCATAATCTCCTCCTTCCGACAAAAGATGCGTTTATTCTGCCCAAATTGTACTTTTTTTTCAAGTCAAAAAGCAAGCCCAAAATTGGCTCCCGGAAATATTTTATTGAGCCCATTTTTCGACGAAAATCGGTTGACAAGTCTACTCCTTTGTTATAATCTTTCTCATTAAAATGAGGCTTTTGGAACAACTAACGGTTCTTCATATAAACAATAATTTTAAAATGGATTTAGGAGGAAAGAGATGGCGGTCAGACTAGCAGAAGAGTGGTTCACCATCTGTGCAGGATGTGAAGTCACTATCCTCGACATCGGAGAGCCACTCCTCGACATTTTGCCCAAGCTCGACATCGTTCACATGCCGGTCCTCATGGATCATAAAATGTGGGGTCAGACCGGTGACCAGCCAGGGCCTAATATTCCTGAAGCTGATGTAGGAATCATTTCTGGAGGAATCCGGACAGAAGAGAACAAAGAAATCGCTGAAGAGATGAGGAAAAAGTGTAAAACGCTCATCGCTTTAGGAACCTGTGCTTGCTACGGCGGCCTCCCGGCCCTGGCGAATCAATTTACGGTTGCTGAAATCTATGACAAGGTATTTCGAGGTTGTGTCTCCACTGATTCAGCAGATACTCCCAAGGGAGTGTCACCATTTACTGATCGAGTTTATGCTCTGCATGAAGTTGTAAAAGTTGACCTCAAGCTTCCCGGTTGCCCGACAACGCCGGAAATGGTCGCCGAGGCGCTGACCGCTCTCCTGGAGGGAAGAGAGGTCAACTTTCCGGCAAAAAGTGTGTGTGACGAATGTCCGACGATCAGGGAAAAAAAGGCTGTGGCCAGTTTAAGGAGACCCCTTGAACCTGTTGATTTTGTGCCAGGGAAGCCCCTTGATACTGTCCGCTGTTTTATGGAACAAGGCTTTCTGTGCAATGGCCCCGCGACAAGATCAGGCTGCGGTGGAATGGCAAAAACACCTCGATGCATAAAAGCCTATATGCCTTGCCGGGGATGTTATGGCCCTCTCTCAGATACAGCCAATCCTATGGTTGACATGATGGGAGCTCTGTCCTCCATCGGTCTTGATGTCAAACAAATACCAGACCGGGCAGCGACATTTAACAGATTTTGCGGGGCCGGTCGCCTGCGGCCCGTACCAAAAAGGAGTTGAATCATGGGAAAAACACTCACTATTCAGCCAGTCACACGGATCGAAGGGCACGCCCGGATCACCATCCAACTGGACGATGCCGGAAACGTCAGCGATACGCAAGTCAATGTCCTTGAATTAAGAGGCTTCGAGAAATTCTGCCTCGGCAAACCCGTCGAAGAGATGCCCAGGATTACCACCCGGATTTGCGGGGTCTGCCCCTGGTCGCATCACAATGCTTCTGCCAAAGCGACGGATGCGGTTTTCGGCGTCGATCCGCCTCCTGCCGGGAAAAAATTGAGAGAGCTGTGCAACAGCATTGCTTACATGGAAGAGCATATACTCCACTTTTTTTTCCTGGCGGGGGCAGATTTCGTGCTCGGGCCGGGTGCTGATTATAAAATCAGGAATGTTATCGGAATTATCGGAGCAGCCCCCGATATCGCCAAAAAAGTCGTAAGGTGCAGACACATGGCCGCCAAGATGTTGGAGGAGATTGCTGGAAAAGCCATCCACCCTGATGCTTGCGTCCCAGGCGGATTCAGCCGTCCTTTGCAAGAGGAAGAAAGAAAAGAGCTGAAAAAGATGGCCGATGAATTGCTCGAGTTTTCTAAGTTCTCCATCTCCTTCGCCAAAGAGAACCTCTTCCCGAAATACTTGGATGTTGTTAAATCGCTGGGGGTCATAAAAACAGGATTCTTGGGGACGGTGAAAGAGGATGGTTCGCTGAACCTTTATGATGGAAAACTGAGGATGATGCAGGCCGACGGATCTTATGAGGATTTCGATGCCAAGGACTACACCAATTATATCAGCGAGCATGTTGAACCCTGGTCTTACTTGAAGTTCCCCTACATGAAGAAGGCGGGGGCCTTCTCCATGGACCTGGATAAGCCAAACGGCATTTACCGAACCAACACACTGGCCAGAATGAATGTTATTGACAAGATCGACACGCCCCTCGCGCAAGCTGAATTTGAAGAATTCCGGGAAAAATTCGGCCGTCCGGCCCAACAGACTTTACTCTATCATTGGGCCAGGTTGATCGAGTTGCTCTACAATGCGGAGAATACAGTCCGACTCCTCGAGGACCCCGAAATCACCAGCCCCAAAACCAGAGTAAAGGTCGAGCCAAGAGCGGCCAGGGGCATTGGCTGCGTTGAAGCTCCCCGCGGAACACTGATTCATGACTATGAAACAGATAAAGATGGGCTCATCACCAATGTCAACTTGATTGTGGGCACCACCCACAATAACGCCCCAATCAATATGTCCGTCAAGAGTGCAGCCAAGGACTTGATCAAGGGTGGCAAATACGATCAGGGAATCCTGAATACGGTCGAAATGATGATCCGGGCTCATGATCCCTGCTTGTCCTGCGCCACGCACACGTTGGATGGAAAAATCGGTGTGAAGATCGATATCGTTGATACCGAGGGAAATAGCTTAGCGACCTTTTCCAACGTCTGAAGCTAGACCTGATCATCTTCGAGGCTTATAAAGAGTCCATTCATCTTCTGGTGGGTTGGATTATCGACAAAAGCGGAAGCTTAGACTCGTGGCTAATCCAGGCGAGCTATTTTGAATCTCATAAATCAGCCCCGAGAAGGGGAGAGATATTTCGGCTAGGAAATGGAACAACTCCCAGTCTATTGTCGAAAAGAAATCCTAATAGCCGGCTGCGGAAATAACCTTTTCGGAGATGATGGATTTGGGCCCGAAGTCGTCGAATACCTGCTGGGTCACTACAAAATTCCAAATCACATCTGCCTCTTGGATGTCGGAACGGGAATCAGAAATATATTGTTTACGATTTCATTAAGCGAACCCCGACCCAAGGTGATCGTGATCATCGATGCTGTGAATAAGGGGAGGAAGCCGGGTGAAATTTTTGAAATTGACCTGGACGAAATCCCCAAAGAGAAAATTGATGACTTTTCAATCCACCAAGTGCCTTCTTCGAACCTCTTGAAGGAATTGCAGGATTTTTGCTCGGTAAAAGTGAGAGTTATGGCCTGCCAGATAAAAGCCATACCAGAGACCATGCAATCTGGACTATCCGAACCGGTCAAAAAAGCGGTCCCTCTGATGGCTCAACGGATTGTGAAAGAATATTTCTGCGGTTGACTTTTGGATTGATGAATAGTTACCATATATTTCACTGAAAGGCGGAATTCATGGAATCCTACGGCAGGGGCGATATTGATATCGGGCGATCCTAAAATGACCTTAAAAGAAATCCAAGAACTCCTTCAGGCTGAGGTCATCATTGGCCATGACCGTCTCGGTGAAGAAATCACGTCTGCCGGAGCATCCGACCTCATGAGTGATGTTCTGGCTTTTGGCAAGCCTGGAATCCTTCTTCTCACCGGCCTGTCGAATTCCCAATCGGTCAGGACTGCCAACATAATCGACGCCAAAGCCATTATCTATGTGCGGGGCAAGAAGCCGGATCAGGAGGGGATCGAGCTGGCCAAGGGAAGAAATATCCCCCTCCTTACGACCCAATTCATGATGTACACCGCCTGCGGCCTTCTCTTCACTCATGGCCTCAAGGGAATCGGCGCTCCCCGTGCAAACCATAGCCATGAGTGACGAAAATATTTTCTCTCAACGCTTTGAAATAAGAGGCGGTGATTTCAGCAATGCCGGAAAGACATCCACCAGCATCAAGGATATACTCCAGGAGATCGGCATTGATCCTTCGATCATCATCCGGGCGTCCATCGCCTCCTACGAGGCCGAGATGAATGTGGTGATGTATGCTCAAAGAGGTTCGCTCACCCTGAGCGTCACGCCTGAAAAACTTCATTTGAGACTCGAGGATGATGGTCCCGGTATTGAAAATATTGAATTGGCCATGAAGGAGGGTTTTTCGACCGCTACCGAAAAAATGCGGGAGATGGGATTTGGTGCGGGCATGGGGCTTCCCAACATCAAAAGGAATGCCGATAAATTTGAGATATTTTCCGAGCGCGGCAAGGGAACGTCACTCGATGTCACAATATTTTTAGACAAAACGGGATAAAATGAGTCAATATTTCCATTCCATTCGGATCGACCCAGAAAAGTGCAATGGCCGGATGAAATGTCTGCGGATGTGTCCCACCCAGGCGATCAGGATCAAAAATGGCAAAGCCGTGATCATCGAAGAGAAATGCATCGATTGTGGAGAATGCATAACGGTTTGTCCCCACAATGCCATCATCCCGCTGACGGATCCCTTCGGGGAATCCTCTCGCTTCCGTCATACCCTGGTCATGCCTTCCCCTGCTCTCTATGCCCAGTTCGGAAGAGAAATTTTGCCGGAGAAAATCCTCGCCGGGATAAAAAAATTAGGATTTGACGACGCTTATGACCTGGCTTTCACCTGTGGGGAAGTCAGTTTTGCCATCCAGGAATATCTCCGAGATTACAAAGGGCCCAAGCCTCTCATCTCCAATGTCTGTCCGACCGTTGTCCGTTTAATCCAGGTCAAGTATCCAGCTCTCATTGACCAGGTTATTCCCATCGATACCCCCCGAGAACTGGCGGCCCGAGAGATAAAAAAGAATAAATCAAAAACGCTCGGCCTGAGAGAAGAAGATGTTGGCATCTTTTATCTCACCCCCTGCCCGGTGAAAATGATCTCCATAAAGCAACCTGCAGAAAAGGGGAAATCTCACATCGACGGAGCCATCGCCATTTCCGACATTTATGGACCTCTTCTTTCGGCCATGGAAGATATCGAAAAAAGAAGCTATCAGGAGGCCCTGAAAAGCATCTGTATTCTGGGGATTGGCTGGGCGATGGTGGGAGGCATCTGCCGAACCCTCAGACTGAAAAACTCCCTGGCTGTCTCGGGACTGAACGAGGTTTTAAAGGTCTTCGATGATATGGAAAGAGGGAGACTCAAGAATATCGACTTTATCGAGGCCTATTCTTGTCACCAGGGGTGTGTCGGCGGCTCTTTGACAGTGGAAAACCTCTATATATCCTACAACAAAATCTTAAAGCTCATCGAGACTCTAGAATTCGAACAAATCAAGGCCTGTCCTGATATCCGAGAAGTCCGGAAACTCTACCAAGAGAACTATTTTTCCCTTGAAGGAAAATTGGAGCCCCGCCCCCTCAAACCTCTCGATAAGGATTTGACGACGGCCATAAGAAAGAGGAAGGAAAAAGAACAAATTCATGAGTCATTGCCAAAAATTGACTGCGGGGTATGCGGTGCTCCCACCTGCATGACTTTTGCCGAGGATGTTGTCAAAGGAGAAGCCGAGCTCAGGGACTGTATTTTCAACCTTCCCCAGAAGTTTAAAGAACTTTCACAAGAGCTATTAGAATTGCTAAACAAGTCGACGATTGCGCGTCCTATAAAATCTAATATCAGTAAAACACCCGATAAAAAGGATTGAAGAATGAAACTAAGAGAAATCATTGAAAAATTGCAGTTGCAGGTCTTGGTGGACCAGGAACGGTTGGATACGGAGGTGACAGGAGGATATACGAGTGACCTGCTCAGTGACGTGATGGCCAACAGCAAAGCGAAAAACCTCTGGATCACCCTTCAGACGCACGAAAATATCGTTGCCGTCGCAAAATTGAAAGACCTGGCCGGGATCATCATCATCAACAACCGTCAGCCCGACGAAGAAACCTTCAGGAGAGCCAAGGACGAACACGTCACCCTACTCGCCAGCCGGGAGTCCGCCTTCAGCATCACGGGAAAATTATACGGCCTGATCGGTTTCTAGGACTGACCCGGAGAATTCATGCTCCGGCTCTTCAAAGCCGATTTACACATCCACACATGTCTTTCGCCTTGCACAGAACTGGACATGTCTCCGGCGAGCATCCTGACCGCAGCCAAGAAAAAGGGGATAGACATTATCGGCATCTGTGATCATAACTCATCAGAAAACTCCCCCGGTGTGTTTAAGGCGGCCAAGAGAATGCCCGTCAAAGTGCTCCCCGGCTTGGAAGTGACCTCTCGGGAAGAAGTCCATGTTTTGGCTCTTTTTGAGAACCTGGAAAGTGCCTTGAGACTCCAGGAGCATGTCTACGAAAACCTCCCCGGAAAAAATGACGCCGAGGCCTTCGGCAGGCAGGTCATCGTGAACGAGAAGGAAGAAGTGGAAGGCTTCAGTGATAAACTCTTGATCGGCGCCACGACGATTCCCCTCGAAGAGGTCATCCGCCTGATCCATTCCTGGGGCGGCCTCGCCATCGCCTCGCATATTGATAGAGAAGCCTTCAGCATCATCGGTCAGTTGGGCTTCATCCCCAAAAATCTGGCCCTGGACGCCCTGGAAATCTCTCCCCGTATTCCCACCGAAGAGGCGATTAAAACCTATGCTTGTGACTATCCGATCACCTGCTCTTCGGATGCCCACTATCCTGATGATATCGGAAAAGGCTATACGATTTTCCTGCTGGAAGAGGCCTCCTTGGCTGAAATCAAGAAAGCGCTGAAGAATGAGGAGGGAAGAAAACTAATCCCCATGAAAAATCCAGCGGAGTCAAAATCCTGATGGAAGACCTCTCTCTGCATATCCTCGACGTCGCCGAAAACTCAGTGGCCGCACAGGCCAGCCGGATAGAAATTCGGCTGGCGGAAGATAAAAAGCTGGACGTGTTATCTATCGAAGTGATCGACAACGGAATCGGCATGGACGAGGAAACTCAGAAGCGAGCCCTGGATCCCTTTTTTACGACGAAAAAGACACGCCGGTTTGGCCTGGGGTTGTCTCTTTTATCTGAATCCGCCAAAGCCGCCAATGGGTATCTCTCCCTAAGCTCCAAGAAGGGGAAAGGAACCCGGATAAAGGCTGTTTTCCAGTCCAGCCACATCGACCGGAGGCCGCTCGGCAATATCGGCCAGACAATCATCGCCTTGGTCATCGGAAATCCCGATATCGACTTTATCTATATCCATAAGCAGAACGGTCACAAGTACGTTTTCGACACGAGGAAAATAAGAGCTCAGCTTAAGGATACTCCAATAAATTCTCTTGCTGGGATGAGAATGATTAAAGAAGAACTCAGAAAGGATCCAAAATAAGGCTGGCAGGGGCCTCTCCCGACGATGATCCTTAAGCCTGTGGGGCCGGCCGTCGGAGCCAACCCGTCTTAGTGGTCTGTTCTGGCCGGCTTGCGTTTGACTGTTACAAAGCCAGGTCTTCCTGCCCGCATCCTCTCTACGCGCCTCGCCTTAATTTCAAGTTGGCGGCTGACTTCATCCTGCCTTGTTTGGTCAAATTCGCAATTCGGGCAGTCAAAAAGTTGAGAACAGGACCGGTGCGAAATCTGCCCACTCATGACATACCGGCATTGTTTCTTTCCCAGTTGAGCGTATAGTTTGGCGATGTAGGGTTTGATTCTCGGGTCATTTCTGAATCTCTCTTTATTCATCATCTGGACATGAAAATCACATACCTTCGTACAATTATAGCCGTAGGTGCACATCCGTTTATTCACCATTCCAGCTTGCGTCCAGATACAGGGATTGACGATTTCCTCTTCAACAACGGGCTCTTCGACGGGCAGAGTCGGGATAATTTCGATTTCGTAAGACTGCCTGATCAGGGTTTCAAGATAGTCGAGCTCAAAGGGCTTGGGCAGGTAATTGAGGGCTCCATCCTGCATGGCCTTCTCTTCGGTTTCGACCGAGGGGTAGGCGGTGATGATGATCACTTTCGCTCGGGGATTCTTCTTTTTGGCCTCCCGCAGCACCGAAATTCCATCCCGGCCAGGCAATTTAAGATCGACGATCATGACGTTGTAGTCTTCAAAGTTGATTTTTTCTAAAGCTCTTTCACCATCACAAGCCGTATCAACTGCATGACCGGCATCGGAGAAGTAATCAGACAATGCCTCCCGCATAATGTCCTCGTCCTCGACCACCAGCATTCTTTGCTTTTCCATGATAAACCTCCTGTTTTCGTTATTTGACCCGCGTCCAGCGCGACGGCTTTCCCGGACATAAATCTCTTCGGAGAATCAATATTTTCATTACACAAGAGTTATTGCAAGCCGCGTGCCAATATGGATTCCACCTAAAAAATCGCCCCCCAATATCGACATAACCGACTGATTATAAATGTCTTATAAATATTCCCAGGACAACCCCAGAATTCGGAAAAGCTAGCGCGGCGTCTATTAATTAGACGTTAGGCGTCTGTTTTATTGACAGTGTAGTTGTATCTTTTGAGCTTGTTATAAAGGGTCATCCGCTGGATTCCGAGGATCTTGGCCGCCTCAGAGATATTGCCCCTTGCCTCCTCGAGCACCTGGATAATGTGGTTTTTCGTAATATCTTCGATACTCTTGCCTTCAGGGGTGGACGGCTGACAGAAATCTTGGGGGAGGTCGGCCGTCCTTATCTCTTTATGCTTCGCCAGGATCACGCCATGCTCGATCATGTTTTCCAGCTCCCTGACGTTGCCCGGCCATGAGTAGTTCATGATGAACTCAATGACTTCAGGGGAAAAACATTTCACGACTTTTTGATTTTCCCTTGAAAACTTCCGCAAGAAATGCTCCGCGAGGGGAAGGATATCCTCCCTTCTGTCCCGGAGCGGCGGGAGTAGGATGCTGACCACATTCAAGCGGTAGAACAGGTCCTCTCTGAAAGACCCCTGCTTAACCATGGCTCTCAAATCTTTATGGGTAGCGGCAATCACCCGGACGTCGACGTCGATTTCTTCGTTCCCCCCCACCCTGGTGATCTTCTTCTCTTCCAGCGCTCTCAGCAGATGGATCTGGGTATTGGCATTGATTTCGCCGATTTCATCGAGAAAGAGAGTCCCTTGGTCCGCCGCCTCGAACTTGCCCTTTTTCCTTTCCACAGCACCCGTGAAAGAACCTTTCTCGTGACCAAACAACTCACTCTCCAATAGGCTCTCCGGAAGAGATGCACAGCTGACGGCGATGAACGGTTTGGCCCGACGCGGACTTTGATGATGAGTGGCCCTGGCCACCATTTCCTTCCCTGTGCCGGTTTTTCCGATGATCATGACCGTGGCGGTCGTCGGAGCGACCGTCTTGATGAGCTCGAATATCCTTAACATTACCGGGCTCTTGGCGATGATCCCTTCAAAGAGGTGTCGATCTTCAATTTTTTGCCGGAGGGAAATATTTTCCTCGACCAGGTCTTGATGGGTCACCAGGTGTTTGATGAGAAGCTCGACTTTTTCGGGACAAAACGGCTTCTCGATATAATCATAGGCGCCTTCCCGGATTGCGGAAATAGCTGTTTGAATCGAACCGTAGGCCGTGATGATGACAGTGATGATCCGGGGGGCTATCTTGCTCGCTTCTTTCATCAGTTCGATCCCGTCCAGGCCCGCCATAACGAGGTCCGCGAGCATAATCTTTACCCTTTTCCGTTTGATGATTTCGAGGGCCGCCTCTCCGGATTCAGCCACCTCCACTCTATAGCCAGCATCGACCAGCCAGTCCCGGAGTGACTCTCTGACTATCCTTTCATCATCAACGACGAGGATGATCGCCTTCTTTGCCATCCATGGCCTCCAGATATATCGTAAACGTCGTGCCCCTGTTCACCTCGCTGACGACTTCGATTTTCCCTTTATGCCTCTCAATAATCCCGTGCACAACGGGCAATCCTAGGCCGACACCTTTGCCTTTTTCTTTGGTCGTAAAGAATGGGGTGAAAAGCTTCGCCAAATTTTCTTTGGGAATGCCAATCCCTGTATCTGTGACATCGATCCGAACGGTATTTTTGAGTGCTTCACCGATTCTGATGTTTTTGGCAAGCGATGTGGTGACCGATAATTGGCCGCCCTCAGGCATCGCTTGAATGGCATTCAGGAGGAGATTGATCAGGACCTGCTGAATCTGGTCGAATCCTGCCAGGACCAGAGGAAGGCCCTCTCCTAATTTCATCTCCAGTTTTATGTTTTCGAGGCTGATCTGGTGTCGAACCAACAACAGGGCCGCTTCAACCACTTTATTAATCTCTGTCGGCCGCATATCCGCGTCGGATTGGCGTGAGAAATCGAGAAGGTTTCTGATGATTCTGGATGTCCTTTCCAGTTCTTTTTTCATTTTTAAAAGCTGATTGGCTGTCTCTTCGGTCTGCAGCTTCTTTTCTTGATGCTTTTTGAGGAGGAGTGCCGTATAGACCAGAATCCCGGCTAAAGGATTATTCACTTCATGAGCGACACTGGCAGCGAGCTGGCCCAAAGACGTCAGCTTTTCCGCCCTGATCAATTCCACCTCTGTTTCCTTGCGCTTGGTGATGTCTTCACCTGAACTGAGAGTGCCGATGATCAAGCCCTTTTCATCGACCAGTGTTGTATTGTGCCAGGCCACAATCCTTTCCTCGCCCGATTTTGTGATGATCGTATTCTCATAGTCCTCGACTTCTTTCTCTTCTCCCGCCATCACCTTTCGGAAAGTGTATTTTCTCTTCTCCCTGACTTTCTCCGGGACGCCCAAATCAAACCAGTTTTTCCCGATGATCTCTTCTTCTTTATAACCCAAGACTTCACACCCTTTTTTATTGATCAGAGTGATGAGGCCTTGTTTATCGATGGCTATGATGATGACTCCTGCAATATTGAGGTACTGATGGGCTCTGTTCCTTTCCTCACGCAGTTTGGCCCACAAGCCCTTATGTTTTGTTAAATCCCTGAAGCTTTCCACCCCCCCGATGATCTCGTTGCGGCTGGACCTCAACGCTGACGTCGACACGTTCACCGGGATTTTCTTCCCCGCTCTATTTGTGATCGTGATCTCGTACCTATAAACTGGCTCTCCGGTTTTCATCGCCTTTTTCATAGGACATTCATCTTCACATAGCTCGCCCTTGAGAACTTGCCGGCATTCCTTGTTCAGCACCTCCCCCCGATTCAAACCGGTTATCTCTTCCGCCGCCCGGTTGAAAGCAGTAATCCGCATATCTCTATCGACAGCCAGGACTCCTCCTTCCAGGCTGTCTAAGAGATTCTCTAAGAATTCTTTGGTGGTGTTGTTTGCACACCTCAAGGCCATATCTCCCTCTGATATTATAACAATAAAAAGGGCTCCCGAGTAAAGGGCATTCTTCCCGCAGCCCTTGGCCCCTCTTACTTTTCAGGAATTGTCTCTCTATTCTTATTATACTTATAAGTATCATAAATTCTATATTTCCTATTGCTTTTATAGGTTTTTCATACAACAATCATCGTATGTCTGTTCCCGGAGCCAGGAAAACCTGGAATTGAGTCCACAAGGAAAATCTTTTAAAGTCTACTAAAAGGAAGGTCTCAAATGATTTCCATAATCCGGTTAAGTTCCCAGGAGAGAAAGGAAAGAATTTGTGACTCGGTGATCGCTCAACTGGATGAATTACAGGAAAGCCTTAAAGATAAGGGGCTCCCTCTCTACCTTACCAAACGCGCCAAACATGAAGACGTGAGCCTTTTCGTCCATACAGTTGACCCAAATTTTCTGGGAGATTTTATCGCCGAGAGCTTGAGTAGGATCGAGCATGTGACGGGGATTTGGCTCATTCCCCTGATCCAACCGATATTCTACCCGCTTCCCAAAGATACAAAACATATGAAAAGATTTGCCATTTCCCTGAAGGTTTTTACGAATCATCTCAAAGACGTCTACCGAAATATCGCCACGGCCAAACTTCCAGAGGGTCTCAAATTGGCCTACCTCGCTTATACTTTTCATCTCTTCGAGGACAGCCTCCAGTTTTCGATCCTCACTGAAAATGAGGAGACTCTAAGAAATTATCTGACAGATGTCGTCGAAAAAATACCCGGGGTGCTAAGAACCACCGTTAACCTGATCGAAAGGACCAGACCCCTTGTTTCTTACGAACGGTGGCGGGAATATTCTTCGAAACACGGAATCGTCCCCTCCTGGGATGAAAATTCAATGATCGGACAATTCCAGAAATAACCCGGCGATTCGCCTCCGGATAGGCCGGACTATTCCTCGGCTAGGCCGGTGGTTTGCCGTCCAGCACGATTTCTTTGACGACTCTTCTTGTGTAAACGAGAAATTGGCTCTCTTCGGCTACGGATTCAACCTCAAAACTATCCTTCCTGTATTTTTCCACAACACCCTGAGCTTCTTCCTGAGTCGGATAGACAACCCCGTCCCACATGAATTTTTTTCCGTTTATGATTCGGGAGGAATCAGGCATCTTAAACTCCCTCTATTCAGGCTTTATACGGGCTTGGCCCTAACTCCTTGATTTTCTTGGTGAATTCTCGGGCGACTTGGGCAAATTTGGGGCCTTCAGACGCCGAAACCCACTCGAGTCGAAACCTGGCCTCTTCTAAGCCAAAATCTTCCAGCATGAGGGTGATCGCTTCCGCCCTTTTCTCGGCTCTGAGATTTCCTTCCTCGTAGTGACAGTCCCCGGGGTGACAACCGCAGATCAGGACGCCATCCGCACCCTTGGTAAAAGCATCCATCACCATGTTGGGATGGACCATTCCGGAGCACATCACTCTGACGATTCTGATATTGGGAGGATACTGCAATCTGGACACCCCGGCGAGGTCCGCTCCCGCATAGGAACACCAATTGCAGCAAAAACTCACGATCAAAGGTTCAAACGCGTCGCCCATCAACCTGCTCCTAAGGCCGCATTCACCTGCGCAGTCAGCTGTTCAATCGTAAAGCCTCTGACATAAACCCCTTTCTTCGGGCAAGTCGCCATGCAACACCCACACCCCTTGCAGGCGGTTTCATCCACCTCAACCGTCTTTTTCACAGAACCCTTGCTCATGTATTCGATCAACGTAATAGCGTGATAGGGACATGGTTCCACGCAGTAGGCACAGCCGTCGCAGTTCTCATCCACGACCTGGGAAATGTTCGCCTCC
>Ga0315275_10001227_pt1 | contig 22372 bp, 21 predicted proteins | sample YL17G03_0_MG_FD_205557 | JGI IMG/M metagenome (GOLD analysis project Ga0315275, IMG submission 205557) | Sediment microbial communities from Yellowstone Lake, YNP, Wyoming, USA - YL17G03_0 | ecosystem: Environmental > Aquatic > Freshwater > Lake > Sediment | place: USA: Wyoming | collected...
GTACCTGTACTCTGGAATCAGGGATCACCGGGAGCGCCACCTGAAGCTCCGACGCCCAGACGCGTACAAGCGTCTGCTGGAGTCGAACCCGCCCGCGGTCGCTGCTTACCCGGCAGGCGGCCTGGCGAACACCCCTGAGGCGATCCGAGAAGTCTACGAGAAGCAGAAGGAGGAGTACCGGCGGAGCCTTCGGGGCGAGCCGCAGCGGTATAGCTGGGAGTGGTCGGCGCAGGATGAGTAGTTCAGCGCCTGGCGACCGCCGCCAAACCGGAATGCAGGCAGGAGGCGCGGCGAGATTCGCTGAAAGGAGCGGCCTGTGACTACGCAGGAGCCCGAGTACACCGAGATCACCGTCGTCTCCCACCCTGAAGCGGTCGAGGGACTGACAGACGTGCTGCTGGCACTGGGGGCCGGCGGCGTGGCGGAGGAGCGTCGGCCGCTCAACGTCAGGGTCACCGCCTATCTTCCGAAGGACGATCAGCTCGACGAGAAGGTCCGGGCAATCCGTCAGCGCCTGACAGACCTCGAGCGGGAGGGACTTCGTATCGGCCCGGGCACAGTCGGCCTGCGCACGCTCGAAGGCAAGGCATGGAGCGAAGCGTGGAAAGACCAGTTCCAGGTCCTGAAGATAGCTGCTGGCCTGGCGATCGTGCCGAGCTGGGAGGAATATCAGCCGGCAGAAGGCGAGTCGGTGGTGGTGTTGGAGCCGGGGGCGGCCTTCGGTACCGGCGGTCACGCTACCACGCGCCTGTGTCTCAGGGGGCTTGTCCTGTATATGCGCCCCAGTTACCGTGTCGCGGATGTCGGGTGCGGGAGCGGCATCCTGGCGATCACGGCCGCAGTCCTCGGGGCGCGGGAGGTGGTGGCAACGGACACCGACCGGACCTGCCTTCCCGTCGCCCAGGCGAATGCCAGGCGTAACGCGGTCGTCGAGCAGATACGCTTTGTGGAGGCGGACCTGCTGCCTGAGGGCTCGGGGCAGTACGACCTGATCGTGTGCAACATCGTCGCGGAAGAGGCGATCCGGCTGGCCGAGCAGTTCCCGGGAGCGCTGACCAAGGGGGGATACTGCGTAACCTCCGGATTCGTCGCAGCATCACTGCCCAGGGTGGAGGACGCCTTCACCAGAGCCGGTCTGCAGATCGTCGAGACCCCGAACGAGGAGGGGTGGGCCGCCTGCGTGGCGTTGAGGCCGGCGCGGGGGTAGCGGCCTTCGGCGCGACGGGCTCGGCGGAGGCCCGCTCGTAAGATCATATCCGACCGATTGGCGAAGACACTGAGGGCTTGCCCCGGCGCAGCAATGCTTCACGCGATAGGAATAGACATCGTCGAGATAGACCGTCTGCGCCAGGCGATCCAGCGCAGGCCTCGCCTGGCGGCCCGGCTGTTCACCGAGCAAGAGCGGGCCTACTGCGACCGTCGCGCCGATCCCGCGCCCCACTACGCGGCTCGTTTTGCGGCGAAGGAGGCGACGGCTAAGGCGCTCGGCCGGTGGCTCCGCTGGCACGAGGTTGAGGTGCTCAACCATGACAGCGGTCGGCCGTGCATCTCGCTGAGCGGCGGAGCGGCAGCTATCGCGGGGATTGCCGCCGGCAGCCGCCTGCTCGTCTCCCTATCGCATAGCCGTGACTACGCGGTTGCGTGCGTGCTGCTGGTGGTCCCGAAGGAGATCGTGGGGACCGACTGGAATCTGCCGCCGGGAGCCGCACGCGCGTGAAGATCGTCACCACCCAGCAGATGCGCGAGCTCGACCGCAAGGCGATCGAAGGGCTGGGCATACCGGGCCTCACGCTCATGGAGAACGCCGGCCGGGCGGTAGCCGACGCTGCCGTCCGCCTCACGGACCACTGCGCCCAGCGGCCTATCGTGATCGTCTGCGGTCGAGGCAACAACGGCGGCGACGGGCTGGTGGCGGCGCGTCACCTGGCTCAACGGGGCCGGCGGGTCCAGCTCCTCCTTGCGGCCGCGCACGAAGACCTGACCGGCGATGCCGCCGCCAGCCTGCAACGGCTGACGGAGGTCGGCATCCATGTTGGCGACGTCACCGACGTCGAGCCGTTTTCCCGCGCCTGCTCGGGCGCCGCGCTAGTCGTTGACGCGCTGCTGGGCACCGGGCTCTCCGGCAAGGTGCGCGACCTCGCAGGGCAGCTGATCGAAGCGATCAATGCAAGCGGCGCGCAGGTGCTGGCGGTTGACGTCCCCTCAGGCATTGATGCAGACACCGGCGAGCCGCTCGGCATTGCTGTGCGGGCGGCCGAGACAGTGACGATGGGTCTGCCCAAGATCGGCCTATTCCTCTACCCGGGCATGGATTACGCCGGTCGAGTGTCCGTCGCTGACATCGGCCTGCCTCCCGAGCTGGTAGAGGAATCGCCCTCGGTGGCCGACCTCATAGACCCAGGCTGGGTGCGCATGATACTGCCTCGCCGGCGGCCGAGCGCCCACAAGGGCAGTCAAGGGCGCGTGCTCATCATAGCCGGCTCGGTGGGCTTTACCGGGGCCGCCTGCCTCTGCGCGCAGGGAGCGCTTCGGGTCGGAGCCGGCCTGGTGACCGTCGGGTGCCCGGCCAGCGTCAACGATATCCTGGAGGTCAAGCTGACCGAGGCCATGACCTTCCCGCTCCCCGAGACTTACACCCGCGCCCTCGACACTCGCGCCCTCGCCCTGATCCTGGAGCTTGCCCAGGAGGCGAGCGTGATCGCCCTCGGGCCGGGGTTGTCGCGGGAGCCGGAAACCGCGGTGTTGGTGCGAAGACTGACCGCCCGTGTGGAAAGACCCATGGTGATAGACGCCGATGGCATCAACGCGTTGGCCGACGCCGCGATCATCCTGGAGGGCGATCATGCCCCGGCGGTGCTGACGCCCCACCCGGGAGAGATGGCGAGGCTGATGCAGGTTTCGACCGAGAAGGTACAGGCCCGCCGGACGCACTTCGCCGAGTCCGCGGCAAGGCGCTTCAATTCCACGGTTGTCCTGAAGGGCGCATGTTCCGTGATAGGGGACCCGGGCCGGTCACTCGCCATCAATCCGACAGGGAACCCGGGAATGGCAACCGGGGGCACGGGCGACGTTCTCACCGGAATGGTGGCGGGGCTGATCGCGCAGGGCCTCCTCCCCTTCGAGGCGGCGACGGCTGCGACCTATCTTCATGGGCTGGCCGGCGACATAGCTGCTGAGAGGATGGGACAGGGGAGCATGCTGGCCGGCGACCTGGTAGAGGCCGTGCCTGAGGCAATCCAGCGGGTCACGGCTTCGCCGTCATGGTAGACTTCGTGCTGGGGGCGGCCTTCGCGAAGGCCGCCAACGCAGGCTTGACCAAGCCTGCGCCCAATGGCAGGGGCGCGACGGGATGACGCAGGCTACCTCCCCCAGTGTTGTCCAGGCCGTGATCGCGGCGGTGCTGCTGATCGGCGTGCTCGCGCTCTACCTGCTCCGCTTTGCACGCTCGTGGCGATGGGTCGGCGTAGCGCTGCTGGTGTGCCTGGTGGATCAGGCCCTCAAGGCGATCATCTCCCCCGACATCCAGCAGCATCGGCTCTCGTTCCTGAACGGTTGGATGCGGATCACCTATGCCCAAAACCGGGAGCAGGGCTTCGGGGGCGATTTCCGCTATCTTCTGCTGACAACAGTGGTGCTCGTCGGGGCCCTGTACTTTCTCTACGAGCGTCTGCTGAAGGCACGCTACCGGATGTCGCCGCTGGCGGAACTGGCCGCGGCGCTGATGATCGGCGGCTACCTTGGGATACTGCTGGATCGGGTAAGGCTGGGGTTCGTGGTGGACTTCCTCGAGTTCGGCCGGGCGAGCGCGTTCGTCTACAACACCGCCGACCTGGCCGTTTTCCTCGCGCTCGCGTTACTCCTGGGCCGGGGCGGGCAGTACCTGCGTCAGGCCTGGCTCAGACGCTTCCGGGAGAAAGGGCCCGCCGCCGGATGGCCGAGGATACAGCAGCCCTAGGTCGCCGCGTCGCCCGCCGCTTCATGCCACGCGGACTGCGGCCGAAGCCGAGCGACCTGGCGGCGCAGATGCAGGTCGAGATCCTGCATGTCGAAGCGCCGCCGCCCGCGCAACCAGGGCTGCGCAGCGAGTACGGTGCCACCCCACCGCGCATCGTGGTGTACACCGACCCGCTCAGCACGCTTGGCGTAGCCATCCATGCCAATCAGCGCTTCGACATGATGAGGTGCGACCTCGCCGAACTGCACATTGCCCACGAACTGTTTCACCACATCGAATCAGGCCAGCGCTTCGGGCCGCTCACGCGAGAGGAAGTGGAGGCCGCTGCGCACTCGTTCGCGAAGGAGCTGCTGGGTGTAGACTTCGAGCCGGAGGAACTCGACAAGCTGGCGGGCTAGGCGTCACTCGCGACCGGGTCTGCCAGTACCGCATGCGCCCTCTCATCGTCCACCCCGCAGAGGCGGCCCACAGTGCAGGTGTGGCAGTAGTCAGGCGGGTCCGCGCCGTTGACGCGGCGTCGCAGATCGCGATAGGCCGGGCCGTTCCAGATCTCCCAGAAGGACCGCTCGGCAAGATTGCCCATGACGACTCTGCTCGGCGCGTAGCAGCACGGGTGGACCTCGCCGTTCCAGCGCACGAACGCAACCGTCCAGGGGTCGGTGCAGGGCAATGGGGACTGGCTCCGGGCCGCGTCCGGTGCCTGTCCCCGTGCGCCGAACCGTTCTGGCAGCGTCACGCTCAGCCCCACCTCCCGCGCCCGCTCCTCCGCGGCATCGAGCATGCGATTCGCCAGCTCCTGATGATAGAAAAGCGATTCGGCCCGCACCTCCTCCCCGTGAGCGACCATATACTGCACCGTGAGATTGTCGGCGCCCATCTCTGCGACGAAGTCAACCATCGCCGCAAGCTGCTCGATGTTCCGCCGCATGGCGACGAAGACAACGTGGATCGTCGGGTAGGGCGAGCCGCTGCTGCGCTTGATCGCGGCCATCTGGCGGATACGACCTGTAACCTCGCGGAAGGCGATGCGGGGCCGGATGGACCGGTATGTCTCCTCCTCCGGTGAATCCATGCTGATATGCAGGTGCCGCAGGCCTCGCGCCAAGCGGTCTGCCCTCTCCTCGGTGAGGCGATAGCCGCTTGTCTGGAGGGCGATCCGCGCGCCCCAACCGAGCAGGCGATCGAAGTACGAGTCGAAGCTGCTGGCCGCCAGCGGCTCCCCGAACCCGCCCAGCACCACCATCCCGACCCTCGGGAGGACTCGGGATAGCTTGGTGAACACGGGCTCGTCCAGATCCCCGTAGTCCCAGTTCCGATACCGACGGGCGCACATCAGACACTCGATCGGGCAGCGGCCGGTGATCTCGAGAAAGAGCGTCCGCGGGGTGCTCCGCAGCACCTCGGCCTGGGCCGCGGTTTCGCGCGCGTTGAGCTGCTCTTCCCAGGCTTCGGGCGAGAGCCCGCGCAGACGCGCGGCCGCGAGAGAGGGAAGATCGGCTAGCCTGTAGCCCTCCTGCAGCCTGCGAGCCGGCCAGGTCAGAAGACTCGAGATTCGAGATTCGAGATTCGACAGCACCCTCAACTCTCTACTTTCGACTCTCGCCTGCCCTGAGCGGAGCCGAAGGGACTTTCGATTCCCGACTCTCCGATCCCTATCCACCGCTGCTGGGCGACCGCGACGAGCAGCATCAGCGCGCCCATGATAATGAACGGCCAGCGGTAACCGAAGCCGGCCGCGGCGACGCCGCCGATGGCAGGCCCGACCGACCACCCAAGGGCCGAGGCCGTGGCAGTGAATCCATAGGCCTGCCCGATGCTGCTGCGCGGCACAACGCTTGCCACGATCGAGTTCATCGCCGGCACCACCCCTCCGGCGGCAAACCCGAACACAATGCGCAGCAGCACTAGCTGGCTCATGCTCTGCGCCCAGAAATGGGGCATGACGAGCAGGCCGGTCAGCACCGTGCACAACACCAGCATCGCTTTGTGACCCATGCGGTCGCTGAGACGGCCCACCATCACTGCCGAAACCGCGGAGGCAACTCCGCTGACCGCGAGGAGCGTGCCGGTCGCTCCCGCCACCTGCCGTGGGTTGCCGACGATCTGCTCGACGAACAGCGGGAAGATCGGGCCAACGAACGAGGTGCTCACGTTCATCACGAAGTAGACGCCCAGTATCCCCAGCACCGTCTGGTCGCGCAGCAGCACCCGCAAGGGAGCGGCGGCCGCGCGCTCGCCCGGATCCGGCGGAGTGAAGCGCTCCTTCGCGCCGAACAGCACCAGCAGCCCGCCAATGAACAGCATCCCGCCAGTGACGGCGAAGGGGAGGCGATAGCCGAAGTGGTCAGCCATAACCCCGCCGAGGAACGGACCGATTGAGCCTCCCAGGAAGACCGCCATCTGCATGAAGCCGAGGCTGAATCCCAGTCGGTCTCTCGGCACGACGCTGGACACCAGCGCGACGCAGGCCGAAACGGTTCCGGTGACGGCGCCCTGGATGATGCGCAGGACGGTAAGCTGGTACACGTTGCGGACTAGCCCCATCAGTGCCAGCACGGCGGCGCCCCCGAACATCGCGCGCTGGACCATGGATTTGCGGCCCCGCCGGTCAGCAACATAGCCCCAGATCGGGCTGACGATGCTCATCGAGATGCCGGAGCCGGTGATGGTCAGCCCCGCCCAGATCGGCACCATCTTGCCGGACACGTGGAGTTCGCGGATGAACAGCGGGATGAAGGGCATGACGAAGGAGAAGCCCATCATGGCGCACAACTGCGCCACCCACATGACCGACAGCGTCACCCGCCAGCGCGGGTCGCCGTCGGACTGGCCCGACATTCGGGATTCCGCCCTACGGCCGGCGGACAAGTCGAGAGTCGAGGATCCCGCCGGCTCTCGACTTTCGACTATCGCCTCTCGACTCATGATCTCTGGGTCCTGATCCATTGCCGCGGTGTTGCCCTGTCTCAGGAGATGGTATACGACGCCAGCGGCCTGGGTCTTTCCGGGGAGGTGAGGCCAGTTGCGGGAACGAATGCCGTAGTCAGTGCGTCTAACCGCCTGGACGCACAAATGCACGGACGCGAGGAGGGGATGATGCGGGTGGCGATTGCGGCGATGATTGCCTTGCTGCTCATGGCGAGTGCTGGATGGGCGGCCTCGTCGGAGAAGGCCGACTCCTCGCCTCCGCCCTTCGAGCAGTGGCTGCCAGGCGAGTCATATTCGGGCGGAAAGGAGTATGACCCCCGGCTCGATCAGCCCGTGCGGTTCTGGGGGGCGGGCATCCCGCTGAAGCAGGTGTTCGAGAGCATCCGCGAGCAAATCGGCGTCGAGATCGGGGTCTGGCCGCCCGGCGATATGAACTCGCGCGTCTGCGTCACGCTCTACCTCAACCCCGATAAGACCCCGAGCCTGAGGGAGCTGATGGCGCAGTTGGCGTGGGTCACGGACTGCGCGTTCGCACGGGAGAGAACAGAGGCCGGAGGCCGGTACGCGCTGCTAGCCACCAGCGTCGGAGGCTCTGCCCGCGAGACCCTCCTGCAAGAAAGACAGGAGACGCTCGCGAGGCAACGAGAGCTTCGGGAAGAGCGGAGACACCAAGCTGCAATCGAGAACCGAGCCCGCGTGAGAGCCAGGCTCGGCGAACTCCGCAGCGCCTTTGCGCTGCCACGCGACGAACTAGCTCGCCACTACAGTGGGAAGGACGATCACTTGCTCCTAGCGCTGCTTGAGCCCGGTAGAAGGGCGATTGTGGCGTTCGCGCTCAGTCTGACCGAACACGATATCGGCGTTCTCGTGGATGGTGCCCCGGTCGAGTACGAGTGGTCGAGTCTGTCCCCGGACCAGCGGTCACTAGCGGAGACTGCCTTTCTCCGTGCGCACGCAGGAAACTGGGACACGGAAGAGGTGCGACAGCAGGCCGCCAGCGGCATGTTCGATTGGGATCGCGACCCTTCCATCAGGGTGTTCATTGGCGGCATCGATTCGGGCGGCCTGGGCATCTGGGCCAGACTCCCTGACGGTGAGACATACACCGAGCGGCCGCTCGTCTCTGCCGGCGCCCGACTGGTCGAGACGGGCGACCCGTGGCTTCCCGAGGAGACTATCGCTCTGCGCCGGGCTCTCGGCGAGGGCATGACGGAGGAGCAGGAGCGGCAGTTCATTGAGCAGACAGACAGCCAGATCGAGCTTGCCCGCCGCAGGCAGGACGCGGATGGGGTCCTCGAACGCAATCCCACAACCTGGGGGCGTCTCTCGATGGAGGCCGAAGGCGTGCTGGAAGCTCTCCCGCTCTCGGAGGCCGAGGGGCGAGCGGTTGCGCTTTGGCAGGTCCAGGAAGCGGTCGCCATGAGGTCGGGTTACCATGTGGTGTCCGATTGCTTCTGGCAGCCGACGCGCGACCTCAACAGCCGCCAGCGGTTCATCCATCCGGACAGGGCAGAGCAGTTGAGTGCGCTGCTCGCGCTTCGATTGAGTTGTGCGGCCTGGGACGATAGGTACTCTCTCCTCTGGGAGCGCGAAGAGGGTAACGAAGATGCCATCGCGTGGGAGTGGGGTGACGCCGGGCCGTTCCTTCGTTTCCGGAGTACGTCGCGCGACGTCTGGAGAGCGAGCTTCCTGCCCGAGAGCGTGCTGCGCGCGATGACAGCATGGTGGGAGCCACAGCTTACTGAGTCCTGCTCTTCCGATGCTTCCTCTGAGGAAATCGAGATCGAGTTGGACCCTCGTTCTGTTGCCCGCGTGACATCCCAGATTGACGACCTGGATGACATCTGGGGTGGGTTCCGGGTCCGGTACGGAGGACGGTTGTGCTACGGCGACCCAAGCGATGTGCGAGAAGCCTACGCCACCGCGGCACGGGCATCCCTGTGTGAGCCACTATCAGCCCAGCGGTGGGGGTTCAGGGTGTTCGTCGGCTTCACCGATGAACAGTGGCAGCGGATCCGCGGAGAGGGACTTAGGTGGGAGCGCGATCTTCGGCCAGAGCAGCAGAGCGAGTTCCTCGCTAGCCATGTCCCCGAGGAGAAGCGCAACGATCTGACACTGCGCCTCCAGGACAACGAGGGGGACTACCTTCTGGTATTCAGGTCCGGCGGCAAGACCGTGCTATCGGCATTCCTGCCCAGGCGCGTTCGCGTGACCTTACACAAGCCCACGAGGCTTGCGCCAGCGAACCCAGTGGCTCCCGGTATGTGAGCATCCACGCAGGTTGCCTCCCTCGCTCCACCGCGCTCGCGGACGTCGTTGTGTTCCGGCCCTCGCACACGCTGCTGCGCGATCTCCGCAGGTCACGGGCTGATCTAGCCGAAGCCTGGTTGTGTGTACCGTACGCTGACATGACTGGCTATCAAGGACCAGTACAATGAGCCTCGTTACCAAGCAAGCGCCTGATTTCGAACTCGAAGGGGTAGTCGGAGGGGAGTTCGGGACGGCCCGGCTGAGCGACTACAAGGGGAAGTGGCTGGTGCTGTTCTTCTATCCCCTGGATTTCACGTTCGTCTGCCCGACCGAGATCAGGGAGTTCAGCCGCCGCCTCGGCGAGTTCCAGGCGGCGGGCGCGGAGATCGTCAGCATCAGCGTTGACAGCAAGTACTCACATCTCGCCTGGCAGAAGGAGATCGGGCCGATCGCCTACCCGATGCTCAGCGACATCACCAAAGAAGTCACCCGGCGTTACGGCGTGCTGTTGGAGGACCAGGGCATCGCGCTGCGCGGGCTGTTCCTGATAGACCCGGAGGGCGCCGTCCGCTACGAGCTGATCCACGACCTGAGTGTGGGTCGAAGCGTGGATGAGACGCTGCGCGTTCTGAAGGCACTGCAGACAGGCGAGTTGTGCCCCATTGACTGGCAGCCGGGAGAAGAGACGTTGGGAAAGGACTAGGACCGGCGGGCGACTCGGCCGAAGGCGCAGGAATCGGCGAGTCGCCCCTACCGCCGGGAACGCGGGCAGGCGGCGGACCCTCATCCGCCGCCTGCCCGCGTTCGGCCGAGGAGGATAGTGCGGTCGTTGGGAGTAATGGACAGCGGGCGATTCCTCTCGCAGGAGCGGATGGCAGAGATGGGCTTGGTGGTTGGCGTTGACGGCGGGAGCACGAAGACGATTGCCGTAGCGGCCGATCTCAGCGGAGAGCTCCGCGGTGTCGGCCGCGGCGGGAACAGCAATTGGGAGGGGATCGGGCTCGAGGCGGCGTCTCGGGTCATCACCGAGGCTGCCCGCGGGGCGCTCGACATGGCGGGGGCGGGCCTCGGAGATGTCGTCTATGCCCACATGGGGCTGGCCGGCATGGACTGGCCGGACGACGAGCCCCGGATGGTGACCGCCCTCAGACCGGCAGGCTGGCGCTGCCCGATTGCCATTGAGAACGACGCCTTCCTGGCGCTGCGCGCCTGCTCTCCCGAGGGGCACGGCCTCGGAGCCACCGCTGGCAGCGGGGTGTGCTCCGGTATCATCCAGCCCGATGGAAGCAAGTTCTTCTACGGCGCCTTCACCGACATGGGCGGCGGGATTGACATCGGCGCGCAGGTTGTGCATGCGGTGCTTCGAGCGGAAGATGGGCGGGGCGGGCCGACGATGCTGACCGAAGGTCTGCTGAAGGCGACCGGATACTCCTCCGCCATGGAGCTCGCCCGCGCCATGCATCGCGGTGGACAGCATGTCTCGAAGAGAACCACCGACCCGGTGCTGTTCTCCTGCGCGGCCGCGGGAGACCCGGCGGCGGTGGGCATCGTGACGCGGTTCGGCCGCGAGCTGGCGCTCTGTGTGACCAACCTGATCCGGCGCTACCACCTCGCGGAGGAAGACCGGGCGGTGGTCGCGGCTGGGTCGTTGTTCCAGAAGACGGGGCCGCTGCTGTTTGGCGTATTCCGCGAGGAGGTCATCGGAACGGCGCCGCGAGCGCGACTCATCTTGGCGGACCAGCCGCCCGTCATGGGCGCGGTGCGGGGCGCACTGAAGGGTGCCGGAGGTGATGAGCCGGCCTGGCGAGAGGCGCAGCGGACGGCAGCGGAGCGCGGCTGGTTCCGCGAGGACGTCGGCGCGTCGGCGAAAGGCATGGAAGATGGCGAGTGAACGGAAGTCGAAGGTTGTGGTCATCGGCGGCGGCAGCAGCTACACGCCGGAGATTGTGGAGGGGCTGATCGCGCGGGCCGAAGGGCTCTCGCTCCGCGAGGTGTGGCTGGTTGATATCCCTGAGGGCAGGGAGAAGCTGGAGATCGTCGGCAGCCTCGCTAGGCGCATGCTGGCGAGGAAGGGCGATCCCTTCGAGCTTCACCTCACCACCGACAGACGGGAGGCGCTTCCAGGGGCGAGCTACGTAGTGACCCAGATTCGCGTCGGCGGCATGCAGGCGCGGATCAAGGACGAGCGCATACCACTCCGCCACGGCGTTATCGGCCAGGAGACGACGGGGCCGGGCGGCTTCGCCAAGGCGCTGCGCACAGTCCCTGTGATTCTCGGCATCTGTCGCGACATGGAGGAGCTCGCCCCCGGATCGTGGCTCGTCAACTTCACCAATCCGAGCGGCATAGTCACTGAGGCGGTCACACGCCACAGCCGGACACAGGTCATCGGCCTCTGCAACAACGCAATCAACATGGAGCGGTGGTTCGCGCGCGAGTTCGGCGCCACGCCGGAGGACGTCTTCGTCGAGTACGTCGGGTGCAATCACCTGCTCTGGGCGAACCGGGTCTGGGTCAAGGGCGTTGAGGTCACAGACAAGCTCCTGGAGAAGGTCGCCGGCGGCGGCGAATGGCCGGCTGGACTGATCGAGTCACTTCGCGCGATCCCATGCGGCTACCATCACTACTACTACATGAAGGACGAGATGGTGGCGAAGGCCAAGCAAGCGGATGCCGAGGGAAAGCCAACCCGGGGCGAGCAGATCATCCCTCTTGAAAAGGAGTTGTTCGAGCTGTATCGCGATCCAGATCTGGCAAAGAAGCCGAAGGCACTGTCCAAGCGAGGCGGCGCGCTCTACTCCGAGGCGGCCTGCCGGCTGATCCAGTCCATCCAAACTGACCGCCGCGACATCCAGTGTGTGAACACGAGGAACTGCGGCGCGCTGTCGGACCTCGCACCCGACTCGGTGGTCGAAGTAAGCTGCGTCATTGGTGCCGATGGCCCCCGCCCCATCACCATAGGACCGCTTCGGCCAGAGCTGCGAGGTCTGCTCCAGCAGGTGAAGGCCTATGAGGAGCTGACGATCAAGGCGGCGGTCACCGGCGACCGCGGCGCGGCGCTCCAGGCGCTCGTCGCCAACCCGCTCGTGCCTTCCGCCAGCGTCGCCAATGCCGTTCTGGATGACCTGCTCGAGGCGCACGCCAAACACCTGCCGCAGTTCGCCCGGGCCCGTCGTCGCACCACGAAGAAGCGCGCGGCAAAGAAAGCTGTCAAGAAGAAGGCCACGGCGAGGCGCCGCTAGGCAGCGCTCGCCGTCTCACGCGCTTTCGTCGCCTCGATTGCGCCACCAGTCCATGAACGCATCTAATCCTCGGATTCCGTGGTCGAGGACGGCTTCGTAGATGTGTACGGAGAGAAGTGTGCGCCGGTACTCGGAGCGATCCCAGACAGCGTCTTTGATGGCAAGTATGTGGAGGCGCGCCTCATCGGTGAGCTTGCGCAGCCAGTTGGAGCGCAGTTCGTGCCCAGGAGCGAAGTCGCTGGCGCGAGCGGTGTGGAGATCGAGTTTCCACGTTGGGCCGTTCGTGGGGAAGTTGACCCGCAGACCCCAGTAGAAGCTGTTCCCGCGCGGGTCGCCCGGGTCACGGTAGGAGTCGACACAGTTCTGTCGCCAAGGCCAGCCCGTCTCGGCGAGCTTACGACCGAAATCCCAGTGGTCACCCCAATCGGGGGGCTCCTGGAAGCGCTCGAAGTCGAGATCGCGCCAGGTCATGGTGTGCATGCTATAGGAGCCGACCGGCTCGTACCCCGCTTGGGCGATGATCTCGCCGAGGCCGGATTCGGCCAGCATCTGGTCGGCTTCGGCGCGTAGGCACTCGTCCATAGCGAGCAGGCGCTGTGCTTCTTCCGGCGGTAGGCTGCTCACATGCTCCTCCCCGCGTCCGTGACTGGGTGTCTTCGCCAGTGCCCGCCCTCGACCCTCGTGGCGCAGATCCCGCGCCGTCAGCGGCCGGCGGGGCGGCAGACGCGAAAAGGGAGCCCCCGGTAGACCGCGGGCTCCCTGGTCTGTTCGGCGTTGGCGATCTAGCTCAGGTGCTTGAACTGCGGCAGCCGCCCGGCCTCGATCTGCACCTTGAACAGCTCGTCCACCATCTCCTTGATCTCGGCCAGGGAGAGCTTCGCCGCCGCCAGCGGATCGTAGCAGCAGGCGTGATATGCGGCCACCGGATCGCCGGTCAGCGCCGACTCGACCGCCAGTTCGCTCACCATCACTGTCACATGGTTCAGCGCGGCCAGTTGGTTGGGCAGGTCGCCGACGTGGATGCCCTTGTAGCCGGTCTTGTCTGCGATGACGGGGACCTCGACCACGCACTGGTCCGGCAGGTTCGTGATGAGATCGGTGTTCGGGATGTTGCCGTAGAACTTGAAGGTCTCGTCGAAGAGCAGCCCGCGCACGATGATCGACGCGTACTCGTGCGAGCGCCCTAGCTTGATCTCGACCCGCCCCTCAGCATAGTCCTGGAGTCGCTTCTTCCAGCCCTGCGCGGCCTCCGCGTACTCCTTGAGAATGTAGGCGTGGACGCCTGGGTTCCAGTCCTTCCCATGGGTGCAGTACTTCTCGATCAGATCGGGCCGCTTGCGGAACCACCAGTTGTACTCGGAGTTATGGCCGCTCGACTCGGTGACGTAATAGCCGAGCGCTTTGAACATCTCGTTCCGGACGATGTCCTTCTCCCAGATCTCAGGTTTCTCCACCGCCTTGCGCAGGAGAGGATAGAGGTCCTTCCCCTTGTGCTCGAAGCGGAGCAGCCAGGCCTGGTGATTGATGCCGCCTGCGTCCCAGATCACCTCATCCCCCGGTACGCCGATCCACCCGGCGAGGCGCCCGGCGAGCCCTTGCACGCTGTGGCAGAGCCCGACCATGCGCACTGATGTCTTCCTGAAGAGCGCCCGGCAGAGCATCTGCATCGGGTTCGTGTAGTTGAGAATGAACGCGTTGGGCGCGTACTTCTCGATATCCCGCGCGATGTCGAGCATCTGCGGGATGGTTCTCAACGCCCGGAAGACTGCGGCGGTGCCGTAGCTGTCGCCGACGTTGAAGTCCACCCCATACTTCATCGGGATCTCGATCTCGGGCCGGAACCCCTCAACGCCGTGCGAGAGGATCGTGATGATCACGATGTCGGCGTCCCTCAGGCCCACCGCGCGGTCGGTGGATGCCTCGACCTTCGCCGGGTAGTTGCCGGCCTGCATAATGCGCTCGACCCCGCGTTTGGCGTACTCGAGCCGCTCCGGGTCAATGTCAATCAGCGAGATGGTAGATCCCGCCAGATCCTCGTGCGACATCATGTCTATCACCAGGGTGCGGGTGAAACCTAGGCTGCCAGCGCCGACGAATGCGATCTTAGGCATCTTGTCTCCTTTCGGGCGGCGTGCAAGGCCGGGCAAGAGCCTGACCTCGTCCCCCTAGTTCGGCGGCTGCCCACGCCTCCCTCTGTCGGCTTGTGCTGCACGACTCGATTGCCCCCCCGCCTTGCGCGCCTGCAGCCGCAGATGGTACATTCTGCCCATGGAACTGAACCCCACTGCGAGCTGCCTAGCGCAGGTGAGACGCGCCAGACCGCTGGTTCATCACATCACCAATGTCGTCACAACCAGTGACTGCGCCAATGCCACACTCCTCGTCGGCTGCCTGCCGGTGATGGCCAACAGCCCGGAGGAGGCGGAGGAGATGGTTGGGCTGGCGCAGGCGCTAGTGCTCAACATCGGCACATTGCATGAGGAGCAGATCGCCGCCATGCTCCTGGCTGGTCGCCGCGCCAATACACGCGGCATACCTATCGTGCTGGACCCGGTCGGCGCCGGCGCGACCAGGTACCGCACCGACACGGCGCTGCGGCTGCTGCAAGACCTTCGGGTTACGGTTGTGAAGGGCAACGCCGGCGAGGTCGCGACTCTCGCCGGGGTGAAGGCGGAAGTGCGCGGGGTGGAAAGCGGGGAGGTCGAAGGCATCGCCGCTGCCGCCGAGCGACTGGCGGAACTTTTCGACGCTATTGTGGCGGTAACGGGAGAGAGCGACCTGGTGGTCGGCAGGGGGTCGCAAGGGTGGGTGCGGGGCGGGTCGCCGCGGATGAAGACTTTCGTTGGCAGCGGTTGTGTGGCGGCCTCGCTCATCGGCTGCTTCCTGGGGGCGTGCCCGGACCGGCCCTTCGAAGCGACAGTGGCGGCGTTGACGTTCTACCGCAAGGCGGCCGAGCGGGCGGCCGCGCATCGCCCGGCCGGACCACTCTCCTATCGTGAACGGGTCTACGAAGAGCTGGCGCTCATCCAGCCAGAGGACCTGTAGCCGCGCCGCGGGGTGATCCATGGACGTTCTCACCGATACCGAGGTTAGGTTCCTCGCAGGGAAGATCGCTGATAGCTTGCAGCAGGGGATGCCCAGGCAGGCTATCATCGCCGACGTTGCCGAGGTGTGCGGGCTGGAATGGGCCGAGGCATTCCAAGAGGAGGTCGAGCAGGAGATGCGCGACTACCCCTCTGGGCCGAAAGGCAGAAGGACGCTGAGGCAGCGGGTGAGGCAGCGCACGCGCTATGTCTGGGTAATGGTGGCGTTTGGAGTCGCCGCGTTTATCAGCATGCTTCTCGTGGCCGGTGACATCAGGGTCGTGTTCATGGGCTTCGCGGCGAGCGGCCTCGGCGGGGGCATCGCGAAACTAGTGCTCGCCGCCTGGCAACTGCGCGCCCTCGCCTGAGCTTCTCCGTCGCTCGGGGCAATCAGACCATGCCGATGCTGCTCGCCAGCAGGAACAGGTCCAGCGCGATCAGCAGCGCGCAAAGCACCCAGCAGAAGATCGCGTAGCTGCGCGAGGCGGCTAGCTCGCCCATCAGCGACTTGCGCGTGACCAGCAGTAGCATCAGGATGAGGATCACCGGCAGGAGCAGCCCGTTCATCACCTGTGAGAAGAGCATGATCCTGAGCAGCGGCGCCTTGGGGAGCAGCACGATGCCGGCGCCGAGGACGATCATCCCGGTGTAGAGCAGGTAGAACTGGGGCGCCTGCCGGAAAGTGCGCCCGACCCCTCGCTCCCACCCGATTCCCTCGCAGATGCTGTAGGTTGTGCTCAGCGGCAGGATGCAGGCGGCAAAGAGCGCCGCATTCAGTAGACCGATGGCGAACAGGAGCGAGGCGTACTTCCCCAGCGGCGCCAGCGCCGCTGCCGCCTGCGCCGCCGTCTCCATCTCCGCAACCGGATAGAGCGTAGCAGCACAGGCGATCACGATGAAGAAGACCACGATGATGGCAAAGACGCTGCCGATGATGACATCCCAGCGGGCCAGGGAGTAGTCGGAGGCGCGGGTGCCTTTCTCGACCACCGTCGCCTGAAGGTAGAACTGCATCCAGGGCGCGATCGTCGTGCCGACGATGCCGACCGCCATCGCCACCGCATTGACATCAGCCTTCAGCGCTGGGCGCACTGACTCCCTAAGGACGAAGTGCCAGTCGGGACGCGCGAGAATCCCTGATATCGGATAGGCTAGATAGACCACGCAGGCCAGGAGGAAGATCCGCTCGACGCTCTGGTAGCTCCCCCGCAGAATGACCAGCCAGATGATGAGCGCTCCCAGGGGGACGGCGATGTAGCGTGAGAGGTGGAAGATCTCGGCCCCCCCGGCGAGCCCGGCGAACTCGCCGGCGGTATTGGCCAGATTGGTGACCAGCAGCGCCACCATCAGGATGAACGTCACCTTCACGCCGAAGTGCTCGCGGATCAGGTCGGCGAGGCCCTTCGAAGTCGCCACCCCCATCCGCGCGCAGATCTCCTGCACGACGACCAGAACGACGAGCGTCGGCCACAGCAGCCAGAGCATCGAATAGCCGTAGACCGCCCCGGCCTTGGAGTAGGTGGCGATGCCGGGCGCGTCATTGTCCACGTTCGCGGTGATGATGGCCGGCCCCAGCACCGCGAAGAGAGCAAAGAGCGGCAGCAAGAGCCGGCGGCGTAGTAGTGTGCGCACGAGAGGCCCCTGGCCGGCTAGCGTGCGAAGATCCGAGGGAGCTGCTTCTTCAGCCGTGCAGGGAGGACCGCCTCGATGGCATCGTCAATGGTGACGATCCCGAGCGGCCTCCGCTGGTCGTCAACCACCGGTATGGCGAGGAGGTTATAGCGAGCCATGAGCCCTGCCGTCTCCTCGTGGGAGGTCCCCGGAGAGACCGCGACGACGTCTCTGACCATGATCTCGTCGATCGCCTTGGTCGGCGGCGCCACGATTAGATCGCGCAGCTCGAAGACCCCGATGAGCCGCCCGTTGCTGTCCACCACATAGCAGTAGTAGATGGTCTCCGCCTCCTCGCCCGCCTTGCGAAGGTAGCCTATTGCTTCCTGAGCAGTCATGCCCGAGGGGACGGCGATGAACTCCGGAGTCATGAGACCGCCGGCGGTGTCGTCCGGATACTTGAGCAACTGCTTGACGTCAGACGCCTCCTCTGGTTCCATCAGATTGAGCAGTTGGTCGGCGCGCTCTCGCGGCAGATCTCCCACCAGGTCGGCAGCATCGTCGGGGTTGACCTCATCGAGGATGTCTGCCGCCTTCTCATCCTCCAGCGAGTTCAGCACCGACTGCTGGAGTTCGAAATCCATCTCCTCGAGGGCGGCCGCCGCCGTCTCCTCGTCAAGGGACGATACGACCGTGGCGCGGTCGAGCGCGCTCAGCTCGCCGATTATGTCCGCCAGATCGGCTGGGTTGAGCCGCGCCAACTTCGCCCGCTCCAGGTCGAGCTGAAGGTGCTGGGAGGTCGGGTCCAGCGAGTGCACGTGCTCCCAGCCTATCAGGCGCTCGTGGGGCCGGCGGCCGAACAGCCCCCAGAGTCTAATCGCCAGTCCCTCCAGCGTCAGACGGCGGAGCAGGCTTCGCGTCCCCACTCCCGCTGCCACCAGCCGCACCGCGCCATTGACGGCCCCCAACTTGAGATCGTTCACCCGTACCACCCGATGCCCCTCGACATCCACTATCTGCTTGTCGAGCACCGACTCCTCGAGCAGCACCTCCCCCTCCTCGATCTGAACCGGCTCCAGTTCCGCCAGCGGCTCGTTGAGCGTGATCGCCTCTGTCGAAACGCTCCTGACCGCGCTCCAGGGAAGCACGAGCGGCTCGCCTCTCCGCCGCACGGTTATCTTCGTTGCCGGGGGGAATGCCTCTCCCAACTTGACTGCAACATCCTGCAGCCGGCCGACGGAGATGCCGTCACGGTCTACCACGTTCATCCGCACCAGATCGCTGAGAAAGGCTTCGGCGAAGAAGATCATGGCGCCACCTCCGGCCCTCCACGCAACTGGGCCAAATAGAACAGCCTTCCCAGACAGGGAAGGCTGTAACAGTCCAGATGCGCCCTCAGCCGGGCCCGCGCCTCTAGGGGCGCCCGCGTGGCCCTCGGCTGCGCGCGCGTCTGTTCCCGAGCGGGCTAGAGCAATGTCTCGCCGGCTCGGAAGCCGTACCTGCCTCGGCCCATGCGCCTTCGGCGCATGGCGAGCGGCGCCGAGCGCCGCTGCTCACGGGCGCTTCGCGCCCGCTGAGTTTTTTACGTGATGATCCGTCCATGCGTGAAGCTGGCCTACTTATTCCCTGAGAGGGTACCCAAATCCAATAGCAGTGTCAAGATAGCCGGCCTCGTTGCCGATAGGTCCGCGAGCGGTCGGCCGCACCTCGGCACACCAGGGGCTCGGCCACCGTCCAGCGAATAGGCATGAGGCGCGACCTCGCGCCCAGGGTAGGAGGAGTTCAGTTGGCTCACGCTACACGTCCGGTCCTCATGGGAACCCACGGGGCGGCCGCGGCCGGGCATTACCTCGCCGCGCAGGCCGGCATGCGTATCTTGCAGATGGGCGGCAACGCGGTTGACGCCGGCGTTGCGATGGGCTTCGCCCTCGCGGTGCTTCAGCCTGAGCAGAACGGAATCGCGGGCGAGGCCCCGATACTCATCTACTCGGCAGACCGCAGCCGCGTGTTCGCTGTCAACGGCCACGGCGTGGCCCCGCGGGCCGCGACTATCGAGCAGTTCAAAGCAATGGGCATCTCGCTCATCCCCGGTGATGGCTTCCTGCCGGCGATCGTCCCGGCTGCGGTTGACAGCTACATCACCGCCCTGGCCATCTTCGGCACATTACCCCTTGCAGAGGTGCTCGCCCCCGCGATCGAGCTCGCCTCCGACGGATTCCCGCTTTACGCAGGGTTGTGTGGCAACATCGCCTCCCTTCTGCCGATGTGGAAGGAGCGCTATCCCAGTACGCTCGCCGTCTTCGGCTATGGAGGCGAGGCCCCCGAGGAGGGCGATCTGTTCATCCAGCCGGAGTGGGCCGAGACGATGAGCCTGCTCGTTGAGGCCGAGCGTAAGGCCGCCCGCGGCGGCCGGCTTGCCGCGTTGCGGGCCGCCCGAGACGTCTTCTACCGGGGCGAGATCGCGAAGGCGATTTGCGCCTTCGCCGCGAGGACGGAGGTCCTGGACGCCAGCGGGGAGGCGCATCGGTGCCTGCTCACCGAGGAGGATTTCGCAGCCTATCAGGCGCGGGTGGAGCCGCCTGTCTCCACGGAGTACCGCGGCATCACCGTTCACAAGTGCGGCCCGTGGACGCAAGGCCCAGTCTTCCTTCAGCAGCTCAACCTGCTTGAGGGGTTCGACCTCGCCGCGATGGGGCACAACAGCGCGGACCATATCCACACTGTAATCGAATGCGCGAAGCTCGCCTTCGCCGACCGCAACGCCCACTACGCCGACCCACAGTTTGCCGACGTCCCGCTCGACCGGCTGCTCTCGAAGGCCTATGCCGATGAGCGCCGCAGGCTCATCGATCCCTCAAACGCCTCGCTCGATGACCGCCCGGGTGATCTTCCTCCGGGACGCAGGCTCCAGCCGGCGGCCTCCGACGACTCGTGGCCCGCGACTTTCACCGGAGACACGACGAAGTGCGAGGCGGTGGACCGGTCCGGGAACATGATCTCCATCACGCCGAGCGGGGGATGGTTCAGCGCCTCGCCGGTCATCCCGGGCCTTGGTTTCCCGCTGGGCACTCGCGGCCAGATGTTCGAGCTCGATCCGGCCCACCCGAACTGCCTCCAGCCGGGGAAGCGCCCCCGCACCACGCTCACTCCGACTCTCGCTACTATGAACGGCCGTCCCTGGATGGCGTTCGGCAGCCCAGGCGGCGATTGCCAGGACCAGTGGGCGCTGCTCTTCTTCCTGAACTACGTCGACTTCGGCATGGACCTCCAGGAGGCCATTGACGCTCCGACGTTCCACACCGTGCACTTCCGCAACTCGTTCCACCCGAGAGCCGCCTTCCCGGGCCGCATGGTCGTTGAGGGTCGCATCGGCAAGGAGGTGCGGGAGGCGCTTGCGGCGCGCGGTCACGAGGTCGAAGTCGCGGGGGAGTGGTCGAACAACAACACGATCGTCGTGTGCTTCGACGCGGACACCGGGCTAATCTCCGCGGCCGCCACGCCAAGGAACGTGAGCTACGCGGTGGCGTGGTGACCCCGGCGCGAGGCCACTCGGAATCGCGCAACCGGGGGACGAGGCTGCTGGTGACGCTACCGGCCCTTCGGGAAGAACTCGATCCTTGCGCGGCCGTGAAGGATGCTGTCCATGCGGGCCTTCCTTCCGTTCATCAGGACCTCTTTCACCTCCTCCTCGAAGACATTGATGCTCTCGAGGAGGTCCCGAACGCGTAGGCCTCCCGCATCGGGAAGGGCGAAGGTGAGTTCGTCCTGACCCACCCCGGAGGTGTGACGGAGATGGCCGTGAACAGCGATCGTGATCCTCATCGGAGGCGGCAGCTTCGCTGCCGCAATAGCTCCCTGCTGCGCTCCATAGTCGCGGAAGCTCCGCTTCCGCCCCGCTCAATCCTCGGGCTCGACGACCGCTATCCCGGCTTCCGCAAGTCTCCTTGCGACACTCGCCTTGGCCGAGTCAACCACTGCATGATACTCTCCACGGTATGACCTCAACTGCCGGGCAAGGGCAAGCTGTGCCGCCCGGAGACCGGCCGCATGCTCTTCTAGTGCCGGCAGATCGGGTGACTTCGTAGTCGTGACGTAGGGCATGACCTGCTCGATGTAATCGGCGCGGCTGGACCGGCCGTACTTTGCCTCGACCACGACCCGTCCGCGGAAGGCGATCTGGTCGCCTCCTGGGCTGGTCGTCGTTGCCACCCGCACCGATAGCGTGGCCTGCCCGATCCGCCTGGCGCGCAGGAAACCGATCAGCCCGTCAATGTCATCGAACTGGCGATGCACTCCCAAGCTCCTCGAATCTCCCGCCTCCGCCCGGCCGCTTCAGAGCACCTGAACCAGGAAGTCGCGCGACGCCCCGATCGCCTCGGACTCATAGACGAGGGTGCTGAAGACGTGGTCAGCGCCTTCCACTATGTGAACGCGGCACCCGCCTCCGAGGGCGATCCGGTAATCGGAAGCATCGGACGCTGGGACGGTCTCGTCATTGCTGCCATGGACCACCAGACTTGGGCCCGTGTAACGCGCTACCTCGTCCAGTGGCCGGACACGCATGACATCCTCGACGAAGCCCCGGCCCAGGCCCCACCCGTTCATGTCGAGCACGTCCGTGCCCTTGAACTCGGGGGCCATTCTGTCTGCGATACGATCCGGGTGGGCCGTCGCCGCCCACAGCACCAGCGCCTTCACCCTGGGATCCATCCCGGCCTGGCAGGCCGCTACACAACCCCCGAGGCTGAGACCGAGAATCCCAACGCGATCCGCGATCACCTCCGGGCGCGAGATCAGGTAGTCCATCGCCGCACCGGCGTCTTCAATCTCGCGTGATACCGTCATCTCGCGGAACTCGCCCGCGCTGTCGCCGGAGCCGCGGAAGTCGAACCGCAGCACCGCGAGGCCGTGTCGGGCGAAGTCCCGGGCAGCCTTGACGAAGAGGCGATGGGTTTCGGCCTTGTGGCCGGTGAATCCGTGGCACATGGCCAGGCCTGGCGCAGGCGTCCGGTCCGGGGGTTGGAGCATCCCCACGACCTGCTCGCCGCCGGATGGGAAGGTCACCTGGATTTCCATGCAATGCCTCTCAGAGCCCTCAGACGCCGCCCCTCGACCATGCTCTGGGTGGCCCTGCTGTCTCGCAGGGGCGACCCTGAGCTTGCCGAAGGGCCGCCTCTGGCGCCCTCTGGCTGTGGTGGTGATCACTCCGTTATAGCTGGCGCCCCGACGGAGGCGGTCGCCGGGGCGCCTATGGGTGGTGGGGGGTTGCGGTCCCCGTCGGCGGCCGCCTTCGCGGCCGCCCG